>Ga0209415_10005177_pt1 | contig 23529 bp, 19 predicted proteins | sample PeaSoiSIISIP2007_FD_187696 | JGI IMG/M metagenome (GOLD analysis project Ga0209415, IMG submission 187696) | Peat soil microbial communities from Weissenstadt, Germany - SII-SIP-2007 (SPAdes) (version 2) | ecosystem: Environmental > Terrestrial > Soil > Wetlands > Peat | place: Germany... | reverse complement strand
CCGCATCCACCTCCACCGCGCCGCTCCTATACCATATGGCGCGGCGGTGGCGGGAGCTTTTTCAACGGGCTGCTAAGCGCCCGGGGGTGTGCGAGAGCGCAACGCGCGCCGCGACACTCTGGGCGGCGAGGTCGACAACGGAAATCGTACCTTTGGCGTGCGAGATGTAAGCGAAGCGGCTATCGGGCGATACGGCAATGTCCTGCGGATAGGGATCGTCCGGTATGGTGCCGCTGATGGCGTTCGCTTGCGTGTCGATGACCACGACGGAGCCACTCGATGCCTCGGCCACTACGACAAGGCGGCCATCGGGCGAAACGGCGATCGCGGCCAGGGAGTCGAGGGATTTCACTGGGAACGGAACATCGACGGTGGTGATGACGCTGTTGGTGCTCGTGTCCACCACCAGGATCTGTGCCGACGCTTGCGGTCCTTGAGGGACCAGATAGGCCAGCTTGCCATCGGGGCTGATCGCGAGATCAGCAATGCTCTGAGTGAACGAAACAAGTGTGGCACTCAGGGCCGCCGTATCGACGACGTAGAGGCCCAACGAGCCAGCCGCGAGGTACGCAGTCTTCCCATCCGGTGCCAGCCTCAGACGGCCGGTCGCGGCAATCGTGGCGATGACCTGCTTCGTGCCAGTGTCGATCACTTGCAGCGTCGCCACCTCGGTGACGCCGTAGAGCCGTGTGCCGTCGGGGCTGATTGTAATGTCGACCAGACTGGCGGCGCTGGTGTCGACGATCTGGTTGCTGGCCGTGTCGATCACCTGCAGGGTGCCCGGATCGGTGGTGACATAAGCCAGCTCCTGAGCAGCGGCGCCCGTATTTCCAAGTGCGAGGTAACCCAAGAGAGCCGCGGTAAGAGTCATGCAGATGCACCGATTCATCAATTTCCCCTTTGCGAATGCATTCTCAGAAGCCACCGTTGACGCGAGCCTCGTCCGCCGGCCCCGGCGTCGGCGTGCCACCGGCGCTGTACTGCACGCAGTCGCAACCTTGATCGCTCATCCCGGTGCACGTGCCGAGGTAGCCGATGAGGGGCAAGAGACACGGTCGGCCGTCACAGACATCGCCGCAGCCGCCGAACGTCGGCGTCGCGGTGGGTTGCGTGCCACAGCCGTTCAGGGCGTTGTTCACCGCAATCAGGATTTCGTCGATGGTAATCTCGCCGTCGTGATTTGCATCGCCGGCTAGGCACGCAGACGGATGCGCGGCCCCCAAGGCGATGTTGACCATCGTCAGAATCTCCTCGACGGTCACCGTGCCATCCCCGTTGCAGTCGCCGGTGCATACCGATGCGGTCGGCGCCGCGGTCGGCGACGGCGTCACCGGCAATGGCGTCGGGGACGGCGTGAGGGTCGGATAGGGCGTGAGCGGTGGCAGATTCGGCACCGCCGCAATTGCCATCGCTGCTGCGCATCCTTCGACGAACAGGATGTTGGTGATCGCATTGGTCGCCGTATCGACAACGAAAATGTGCGGACAGCTGCTGACGTACAGCGACCTCCCGTCCGGCGTGATCGCGAGACTGGAGGCGGTGGCCGGGAGATCAATGGTATCCGTCACGCGGGTGAGGGCCGTGTCGATGACGTCGAGTTGATGGGGACTGTTGAGGCAACACACGTTCACGTAGGCCCGCGTGCCATCCGGCGCCAGCACGATCGTGCCGGGATCTTGGTGAACGAGAATGTTCTTCGTCACGGCGTTGCTGGCGGTATCGATGGCGGACACTGTGGCAGATTCTTCGTTGGCTACGTACGCGACGGCGCCGTCCGGCGTGAAGGCAATGTCCAACGGATAATTCGAGCCGAAGGCGGGAAATCTTTCGCCGACCGCGAACGATGCGATGACGCTGTTTGTGGCGGTTGCGATCACCGAGACGGTGCTGCCCTGCGGATCCGTGAAGTAAGCGAACTGGCCACCCGGAGAAACCGCCAGTCCTCCGGGGAATGTCGATTGGGTCCGTATGGTCGCCACAGGCGAACGACTCGCCGTGTCGACGACGACGATGCTCCCGGCGCCCGCCGACGTTCCGACAGTCGTTACATAGGCGAACCGGCCGTCTGGCGTGAACGCGGCACGTATGGAGTTCCCGACGGGTATGGTGGCGATCACAGCATTCGTAGAGGTATCGATAACTGAGATCCCGCCGGGACCGGTGACGTACAGCGAGTGTCCGTCCGGAGCCGCCGTGATGGTTGTGCCCGCGACGGGGGGCATGCTGCCGACGACGCGCTGGTCCGCCGTGTCGATGATGGCGCCGGCGTAGAGCAACACATGCGCGCCGGGCGGGATTGGGGTCCGTGTCGGCAACGGTGTCCGCATCCACGTCGGAGTTGGGGTCGGCACGAGGTCGGATGCCAGGCCGGCTACCCTCAGCGCGGTCGCCAACGATGCCTGCACCACCTGCGTCGCGAACGTCAAGTCGAGCGTCTGCAGCGTATCGGTCGGTGTGTGGTAGTTGGGGTTGCGGAAGTTCGCGGTGTCGGTGATCAGCAACGCCGAATAGTCTTCTTCCCAAAACGACAGGTGATCACTGCGGCGGCTGTCAGGAAGGCAGGAACCGAGGCCGGCGACCTGTCCGGTGTCGGTCGACAGCGGCGCGACGTAGCGGGCTGCCGCCGTCTGGAACGTGTGCAGCAAGTTGCTCGACGCATCATTGCCGACCGCCGCAATGAACGTTCCGATGTTGGGAACCGGATGGCCGATTGTGAGGCAGCCGGCGATGGTGGGAAAGGCAAATTGGCATCCCGGCCGTGTGCAGGTGTAGGCGATTTCTTCCAGGGACAGCATGCCGCTGATCTCGCGCAGCGCTTGGCGCGCCGCCTGCGCGTATTGCTGACTGCCGACGAGCCCCGCCTCTTCCGCGCCGAACGCGACCAGATCGAACGACGACGCAAGCGGTTGCCCTGCCAAAACCCGCCCCATGTCGATCAAGCCTGCAACCGCTGCCGCATCGTCATCCGCTCCGGGTGAGTCCTCGTCACTGTCGAAATGTGCGCCGACCACGAAGGTCACCTCGGGTGTACGCTGGCCAGGGATGTGGACAATCAAGTTGGCGGTCTGCAAGACGGGGTCTTGCATGACGCTATAGCCGTACGACTGAAGTTGGCCGACGATGTAGCTGGCAGCGGCGGCCTGGGCGGCCGGAGTATCGCGGGGTCCTGCCGCCAACACGCTGATGTGGGTACGCAGCCGGTCGGTTGAGATCTGCGCTACGAGGTCATCGATCGTGTCGGCCCTCGCCCGTGCTACTAGTGTGAAACCGACGGCCGGCAACACCAGGCCGCGCCAGCGCGTCGCCCAGGTCCACATTGCAAGCCGATACAGCATGAAGATGAACAATGTCAAGTAAATTGGCTATTGAGTGTTGCCTGCATGCCCGGATGCTGCAGCGGTCGCAGTCGCTCGTCGGAGCGGACGGTTTGTGCCTCCCCACTTCCTTGTAAACGCCCCTACCCGGTGTTACTTAGGCGCGCATGCCGGACTATCGCCGCCGGGCGACGCGCGAGGCGATGAGCGTGCGGCTCGACGTCAACGGCATGATGGCGGAGGCCATCGGCGCCGCCGGGGTGGCGCGGGATGAAGCGGACGCGCTGGTTGAACCCGTGGCCGACGTCGCGCGCACGTTGCAGGCGCAACGCGCCGCCGGGGCGCTACCCTTCTACGATCTTCCGTATCAAAAGGACGCGCTGGCACAGACCAAGGCCCTGGCTGCCGCGGTGCGTGAGGAGAGCGACACGCTGGTCGTCCTCGGCATCGGCGGATCGGCGTTGGGTACCAAGACGGTCATCGACGCACTCGAGACAACCCGCCGCGTCGTCGTCGCCGACAACGTCGATCCGTGGAGCTTCGGCGCGCTACTCGACAGTCTGGATCTCACGCGCACGACGTTCAACGTGATCAGCAAATCCGGCGAAACCGCTGAGACGATGGCGCAGTTTCTGATCGTGCGCGACCTGCTGCTGCGCCAGCTCGGCGCGGTGGACTACGTCAAGCGCGTGGTCATCACCACCGACGCCGAGCACGGCGCGCTCCGTCAGGTCGTCCACGACGAAGGCTTCCGCGATCTCGCCGTGCCTGCCGGTATCGGTGGCCGCTTCTCGGTGCTCACTGCCGTCGGTCTGTTTCCGAGCGCGTTTGCCGGCGCGCGCGTCGACGACCTGCTGGCCGGCGCCGCCTGGATGGATCAGCGCTGCCAGGATGCCGAGCTGTGGAAGCACCCGGCGCATCTGCTCGGCACGCTGCTCCACTGCGCCGACGTGCGCCATCGCCGCAACATCGTCGTGCTCATGCCGTACAGCGATCGCCTGCGCTCGTTTGCCGCCTGGTTTGCGCAGCTGTGGGCCGAGAGCCTCGGCAAGGCGCACAATCTTGAAGGGGCCGCGGTGCATGTCGGCCAGACACCGGTCACTGCCGTCGGCGCCACCGATCAACACTCGCAGCTGCAACTCTACGCGGAAGGGCCCGCCGACAAGGTCATCATCATGTTGCGCCTCGAAGATCACCGCCGCGAGCTGCCTATCCCGGCGGCCTACGCCGACCTCGACAGCATCGGCTACCTCGGCGGCGCCGGCGTCGGCCGGCTGCTCAATCTCGAGCAACGCGCCACCGAACTGGCGCTGGTCAAGCAGCAGCGTGCGGTGATGACCCTGATCATTCCGCAGCTCAACGCCTTCACCCTCGGGCAGCTCTTCTATCTGTTCGAAGTCGCCGTCGTCCTCGCTGGCGGCCTGTACGGAATCAACCCGCTCGATCAACCCGGCGTCGAGGAGAGCAAGCGCCTGATCTACGGACAAATGGGGCGGGCGGGGTTCCAGGATCAGCGTGCCGACGTCGAGGCCTGGTTGGCACGCAAGCGCGACGAATATATTCTGTGAGCCACATGGAAGCCGCCGCGCAAGCGCCCGGACGCATTCGCGTGCTGCCGCCGGAGGTGGCCGACAAGATCGCCGCCGGCGAGGTCGTGGAACGCCCGGCGTCCGTCGTCAAAGAGCTGATCGAGAACTCGCTCGACGCCGGCGCGCGGCAGATCCACATCGAGCTCGAAGACGCCGGCGTCGGTCTGGTCGCCGTCGTCGACGACGGCGAAGGCATGAGCGCCGACGATGCCGTGCGCGCGTTCGCCCGCCACGCCACCAGTAAAGTGTCAAGCGTCGACGATTTGTTTCATATCACGACGCTCGGCTTTCGCGGCGAAGCCCTGGCCAGCATCGCCGCCGTGTCGACGACGACGCTGACCACGCGCCGGCCGGGCGACCTCAGCGGTGCGCACGTCTTGGTGCGCGGCGGTAAAATCGAGGAGGTGCGCGCCGCCGGCGCCGCCGCGGGCACGCGCATCGAGGTCGTCGACCTCTTCGGCAACACGCCGGCACGGCGCAAGTTCCTCAAAGCCCCGGCCACCGAGGTCGGACACGTCAGCGAGCTGGTGACGCGCACGGCCTTAGCGTGGCCGCAGGTCGGCTTCGTGTTGAAACACGGCGCGCGCACGCTCCTCGACTATCCTGCGGTGCAGGACGGCGGCGAGCGGGTCGCGCAGGTCTTCGGCGGCGCGCGCGCCGGCGCCATGTTGCCGTTTCACGGACGCGGGGCCGCCGGCAGCATCCGCGGCTGGCTCACCGGCTCGCACGTGACGGTACCGTCAGCGCGCCAGATCTTTACCTACGTCAACGGACGGTACGTGCGCGACAAGCTCGTCAGTCACGCGCTGGTCGCCGGCTACAGCACGTTGTTGATGCACGGCCGTTATCCCGCTGCGGTGGTGTTCATCGACGTGCCGCCGGAAGAGGTCGACGTCAACGTGCACCCCGCCAAATCGGAAGTGCGCTTCCGCCGCGGCGGTGCGGTGCATGATCTCATCACGCGCGCCGTGAACGAGCGCCTGCGGACACAGACGCCGGCCGGCCCGTCACCCGCGTCGCCGGCCGCGCCGGCGCCGGACGAGGTGCCGACGCAGATGACCATCGGGCTGCGGCCGCTGCGCGGCGATGCGCCGCTGCGGGTGGTTGCGATGCCCGCACCGTCCGCGTCGTATCCGCACGCGCTCGCACCGCGGGTGCCGGTCGAGCCGGCGCCCGCGCCACACGCGTTCGAGCCGGCGTCGGCGTTCGAGCCGCCTGCCGCGCCGGCGCCCGGCGCCTCCGCGCGCCCTGCGCCGGCCGGCTTCTTCGCCAGCCTGCGCGTCATAGGCCAGGCGTTCGAGGGCTACCTCATCTGTGAGAGCGGCGCCTCGCTGCTGGTCATCGATCAGCACGCGGCGCACGAGCGCGTGACCTTCGAGCGCCTGCGCCACGCTTACGCCGACGGTGGGGTGGCGCGGCAACGCCTGCTCGTGCCGTTGGTCGTCGACGTGGGCGCGCAGGCGGCGCCGTTGGTGGCCGAGCGCCTCGCCGATCTGGAGCATCTCGGCTTCGAGCTCGAGCCCTTCGGCGGCAGCAGCGTCGCGGTGCGCGCCGTGCCGGCACTGCTCGGCGACACCGACCCGGCGTCGTTGGTGCGCGACCTCGCCGAGGAGCTGACCGAGGTCGGCCGCTCACGCCGGCTGACCGAAGCGGCGGAGTCGGTGCTAGCCGGGCTCGCCTGTCACAGCGCCGTGCGCGTCGGCCAGAGCCTCGGCCCCGACCAGATCCGCGCCTTGCTGGTCGCCATGGACAACGTCGACTTCGCCGGCAACTGCCCGCACGGCCGTCCCGCGTTCATCACACTGCCGCGCGGCGACCTGGAGCGCCTGTTCAAGCGCACGTGACGGAAGCTGCAGGGTTCAAGGGTTCACGGATTCAAGGATTCGAGGGTCGCAGCGAATCCTCATCCGCCGCGCCGATCATCGCGCTCGTCGGGCCCACCGGGGTCGGCAAGACGGAGCTGGCATTGGCCATCGCTCAGCAGTTCGATGCCGAGATCGTCAACGCCGACTCGCGGCAGGTATACCGCTATCTCGACATCGGCAGCGCCAAGCCGACGGCGGCGCAGCGTGCGCTCGTGCCGCATCACCTCCTGGACGTCGTCGATCCGGACGAGCGGTTCGATTGCGCGCGCTACCGGCAGCTGGCGATGGCAGCGATCGGCGACATTCACGCCCGCGGCCGCCGCGTCCTGCTCGTCGGCGGCACCGGCTTGTACGTCAAAGTTCTGCGCGGCGGCTTGTGCGCCGGGCCGCCGCGCGACGGCGCGCTGCGCGCCCTGCTCGAAGCCGACGAGCAGGCGACGCCGGGCGCGTTGCACGAGCGCTTGCGGCGTCTCGATCCGCCGGCGGCGGCGCGCCTGCACCCGCACGATCATGTGCGCATCATCCGCGCCTTGGAGGTGGCCCTGCTCACCGGGCAGCCGCTCAGCGCCTGGCAGAGCGCCCATGGGTTCAATGATCGCACCGTGTCGGTCGTCAGCGTCGCGCTGTCGATGGAGCGCGCCGCGCTGTACGAGCGCATCAACCACCGCTGCCGGATGATGATTGACGCCGGTCTGATCGATGAGGTCCGCCGCCTCTGGGAACGTGGCTTCGGCCCCGACCTCGGCCCGCTGCGTAGCATCGGGTACCGCGAGATCGGCGCATACCTCCGCGGCGAGCTGACGCTCGATGCGGCTGTCGCGCACATGGCGCGCGCCACCCGGCATCTGGCGAAGCGGCAGCTGACGTGGTTTCGCGCCGACCCGCAAGTCGTGTGGTGTCCGCCGGAGCGGCCCGCCGTGCAACCGGCGATCGAGGCCGTCTGGGGGCGGCGCGCCGGAGACGTGTAGGTTGCAATTCCGCACCGCTTGCGCTACCACAACCCCGTCGAAACCAATCCATGAAGACGCTTGATTTGATGTTGGCGACGCGCGCGTTCGTACGTGCCGAACGCAGCGCGCACCCGTCTTCGGGGGAGCCCCTTGCCGCGCGCGACCTCGATTGATGCACTGCGTACCCACATCGATCGCATTGATGAGAAGCTGCTCGCGCTGCTGAACCGGCGCGCCCGGCTGGCGGTGGAGATCGGCCGGCGCAAGCGGCACGCGCACGCCAGCATTTACACCCCCGACCGCGAAAAACGCATCATCGAGCGCCTCGAGCGCCTGGCGGATTCCGGACCGCTGAACGGGCAGAGCATCCGCCCGATCTTCCGCGAGATCATCTCCGCCTGCTTGTCGCTGGAGCAGCAGCTGCACGTCGCCTTCCTGGGCCCGCTCGGCACGTTTTCGCATCAAGCAGTCCGCGAGCAGTTCGGCGCGGGCTGCGCGCTGGTTCCCGTCGAGTCGATCGCCGCCGTCTTCGACGAGGTCGAGCACGCGCGCGCCGACTACGGTATCGTGCCGGTCGAGAACTCCATAGAAGGCACGGTGGCCGCGACCCTCGACCGCTTCGTAACCTCGCCCCTCGCCATCAAGGCGGAAGTCCTGCTGCGTATCGAGCAGTGCCTGATGTCGCGCAGCGGGCAGGCCACGCGCGTCCGACGGATCGTCTCGCATCCGCAGTCGCTGGGGCAGTGCCGGCAGTGGCTGGCGCAGCACTTTCCCGGCGTGCCGCAGGTCGACGCCGCCAGCAATGCGCAGGCGGCGGACGCGGCACGCCGCGACGCGAGCACGGCAGCCATCGCCGGCCACGCCGCCGCGGAACAGTACGGCTTGAAGGTCGTCGCGGCACACATCCAGGACCAAGCGCACAACACTACCCGCTTCCTGGTGCTCGGGCGCGACGGCCTCGGGCGTGCCAGCGGCGAAGACAAGACTTCGCTCCTGCTGTCGGTGCCGCACGAAGCCGGCGCGCTGCATCGCGTCCTCAAGCCGTTTGCCGACAACCGTGTCAGCATCTGCACCATCGAGTCGCGGCCGTTGAAGGAACGCGCCTGGGAGTATGTCTTCTTCTTGGATCTCGAAGGCCACGTGCAGGAGCCGCGCGTCGGATGCGCCTTGGCGGCGCTCAAGCACCGCTGTCTGTTTCTCAAAGTGCTCGGCTCCTATCCGGTGGCACCCGGGCCGGTGTGACGATGGCGATAGACACGAAGATTCACGTGCCCGAGTGGATCCGCAGCTTGGCCCCGTATCCGCCCGGGAAGCCGATCGAAGAGCTGGAGCGCGAGTATGGCATCTTCGGCTCGATCAAGCTGGCGTCGAACGAGAACCCGCTCGGCCCGTCGCCCAAGGCGGTCGCTGCGGTGACGCAAGCGCTCGGCAACCTGCATCGCTACCCCGACGGCGACTGCTTCTATCTGAAAGGGGCGTTGGCGAAGAAGCTCGGCATCTCGCCCGCGGCGCTGATCTTCGGTAACGGCTCGAACGAGATCATCGAGTTGGCGGTGCGCACCTTCATGCAGCACGGCGACGAAGCGGTGATGGCGGATCAGGCGTTCGTGATCTACCGCTTGGTCGTGCAAGCCGCGGGCTGCGTCAGTCATCTCGTGCCGCTGCGTCACTTCACGCATGACCTCGAGGCCATCCTCGACGCCATCACGCCGGCAACCCGCCTCGTCTTCCTCGCCAACCCCAACAACCCGACCGGAACGATCTTCTTCCGGCGCAACTGGGAGGAGTTTCTGGCCGCCATCCCGCCGCACGTCATCGTGGTGATGGACGAGGCCTACTTCGAGTTCGTCGCGGACCCGGACTATCCCGACTCGCTCGACGCGCAGGGCGGTGGGCGTCTGCTGATCACGCTGCGCACCTTCTCGAAGATCTACGGGCTGGCGGGCCTGCGCCTCGGGTTCGGCGTGGCGCATCCGGAGCTCATCGAGGTGATGAACCGCGTGCGCCAGCCGTTCAACGTCAGCAGCTTGGCGCAGGTGGCGGCGTTGGCGGCGCTCGAGGACGACGAGCATGTGGCGCGCACGCGGCAGTGCAACCGCGAGGGGATGGCGTATCTGCGCGAGCAGTGCAAACGCCTCGGCCTGGAGTACGCCCCGAGCTGGGCGAATTTTCTCATGGTGCGGGTGGGCAACGGGGCGCGTGTCTACGAGGCGCTGCTGCGTCACGGCGTGATCGTGCGCCCGATGAGCGTGTACGGCTTCCCAGAACACGTGCGCGTGACCGTCGGCACCGCCGAAGAGAACGCGCGCTTCGTGAGCAGCCTCGAGCAGGTTCTACGCGACGGAGGCGCACGTGCCGCGGCTTTTTGAACGGGTCACCATCGCCGGCGTCGGGTTGATCGGCGGTTCGCTGGCTTTGGCGGCACGCCGCGCGCATCTCGTGGGCGAGATCGTCGGCCTCGGGCGGACGCAGGAAAACCTCGACGCGGCACTGGCGCGCGAGATCGTCGACCGGGTCACGCGCGATACGCGCGCGGCCGTGCATGACGCCGATCTCGTCGTGTTGGCCGTGCCGGTCGCCAGCATGGCGGCGCTGGCCGCGGAAATGGCGCCGGCATTGCGTCCCGGAACCGTCGTCACCGATGTCGGCAGCGTGAAGACCCGCGTGGTGCATGACGTCACGCGTGCGCTGCCCAACGGCGTGCACTTCGTCGGCGCCCATCCGATCGCCGGCACGGAGGAGTCCGGCGCCGCGGCGGCGCGCGTCGATCTCTTCCGCGGCACGCGTTGCGTGCTCACGCCGACCGCGGACACCGATGCGACGGCGCAGGCCAAGGTTCGCGCGCTCTGGGAAGGCGTGGGCGCACGTGTCGAGGCGCTGCCGCCGGAGCAGCACGACGAGGTCCTGGCGTGGGTGAGCCATTTGCCGCACGCGCTCGCTTTCAGCGCCGTCAACGCCCTCTTGGATGTCGATGCGGCGTTTGCACAGTTCGCCGGCCCGAGCTTCCGCGACCTCACGCGCGTGGCGGCCAGTTCGACGGAGATGTGGTGCGACATTTTCCTCGCCAACGGCGCGCCGCTTGACCACGTCATCGCCCAGTTCATCGCGCGGCTCGACACGCTGCGCCAGGCGATCGCCACCGGGGAGCGCGCCAAGCTGGCGGAGCAACTGACACGGGCGCGCGCGGCGCGACGGCAGTGGAGCGTGTCATAATGAGTGATCGCATCTGCATGATCGAGCCGCTCACCCATCCGCCGGACTGCGACGTGCAGGTGCCCGGTTCGAAGAGCATCACCAACCGCGCCCTGCTGATCGCCGCGCTCGCCGACGGCGAGTCGACGCTCGACGGCGCCTTGTTCAGTGACGACACCCGGTACATGGCGGAGGCGTGGCAACGGCTCGGGGTCACGGTGCAGGCCGACGCGGCGGCGAATCGTTTCGTCGTGACCGGCGGCGGCGGCGTCATCCCGGCGCCGGCGGCTGACCTGTACGTCGGCAACGCCGGCACGGCCATGCGCTTCCTGGTCGCCGCGGTGTGCCTCGGCCGCGGCCGCTTCCGCATCGACGGTACGCCCCGCATGCGTGAGCGGCCGATTCAGGAATTGGTCGACGCGCTGGGCCAGCTGGGCGCCGGTGTGCGCTGCGAATCGGACCGCGGCTGTCCGCCGGTGGTCATCGACGCCGACGGTCTGCCCGGCGGCCGCGCCACCGTGGCTGCCGGCCGGAGCAGTCAGTTTCTCTCCGCGCTGCTCCTGATCGCACCGTACGCCCGGGACGGCGTCGAGCTCGAGATCGTCGGCCCGATGATCGCCGCGCCGTATGTCGACATGACGAGCGGGGTGATGCGCGCCTTCGGCGTCACCGTCGCCCGCACCGGCGAGCGCCGTTTCGTCGTGCGCCCGCAACCCTACGCGGCGCGCCGCTACGGCATCGAGCCCGACGCCTCGAGCGCCCACTACTTCCTCGCGGCGGCGGCGTTGACCGGCGGCCGCGTGCGCGTGCAAGGGCTGGGTTACGCGTCGCTGCAAGGCGACGTGCGCTTCGTCGACCTGCTCGAGCAGATGGGTGCCGTGGTGCTGCGCGGCGACGATTTCCTGGAAGTGCGCGGCGGCGCCGAGCTCGACGGCATCGACGCCGACCTCAACGCCATTTCCGACACCATGCCGACGCTCGCCGCGCTGGCGCCGTTTGCGCGGCGGCCGGTCACCATCCGCAACGTCGCGCACGTGCGGTTGCAGGAGAGCGACCGCCTGCACGCTGTGGCGACGGAGCTGCAACGCCTCGGCGTGCGGGTGCGCGAGCTGGCCGACGGTCTGGTCATCGAGCCCTCGGCCGTTCGGCCGGCGGCCGTCGAGACCTATGATGACCATCGTATCGCGATGAGTTTTGCGCTGATCGGTTTGCGCGTGTCGGGAATCGGCATCCGCGACCCGCAGTGCGTCACCAAGACCTTCCCGGACTTCTTCGCGCGTCTGGAGGCGCTGCGCCGATGACGCGCGTCGTCGTCGCCATCGATGGCCCGGCCGGCGCCGGCAAGAGCACCGCGAGCCGACGCCTGGCAGAGGTGCTGGGATATCGCTACATTGATACGGGCGCCATGTACCGAGTCATCGGAGTATTGGCTGCTGAGGACAAAATCGACTTCTCCGACAGCGCGGCGCTGACCGCTTTGTGTGATCGCAGCGAGATCGAGTTCGTGGAGCGTGACGGTTGTATCCGCACGTGCGCCACAGGACGCGATCTGTCGGCGGTGATCCGCAGCCCGGAGGCCGCGCAGCTGGCGTCGAAGGTCTCGGCGGTGCCGGCGGTGCGCGAGCGTCTGGTGGCGCAACAACGCGCCCTGGGCGCGGCCGGCGGCGTGGTCATGGAAGGGCGCGACATTGGCACGGTGGTGTTTCCCGACGCGCCGGTCAAGGTCTTTCTCGACGCGTCGGTGCGTGAGCGGGCGCGGCGCCGCGCCGGTGAGCTGCCGGGCGGCGCGACGCCGGCGGCCGTGGAACGCATGGCGCAGGAGATCGCCGAGCGCGACGCGCGCGACCGCAGCCGCGCGCATTCGCCGCTCCGGCCGGCGGCGGACGCGATGGTGGTGGACACCACGGACAAAACGATTGACGAGGTGGTAGAGGAGCTGCGCGCGCTGGTGACGGCGCGCGCGGCGCTTGCAAGCCACAGCTAGGGGCGATATGACAGACACGATCTCATCCTCAGGGGGTACAATCCACATGGGCGAATCACAGAATGCTGCCGCGGCGGGTGGCGAGAACGATTTTAGCGCGATGTTCGAACAGAGCATGAAAGCCGTGCGCCCAGGGGAGGTTGTGCGCGGCCGCGTCGTGCTCGTCTCGCGCGACTTCGTCACCGTCGACATCGGCTTCAAATCCGAAGGGCAGATTCCCATCCAGGAGTTCCTCGACCGCAACGGCAACGTGGACGTGCGCGCCGGCGACGACATCGACGTGTACTTCGACGGCACCGACACCGAGCACGGCGGTGTGGTGTTGTCCCGCGCCAAGGCGGAGCAATTCAAGGTCTGGCGCGACATCGAAGAGGCGTTTCAACGTGACGGGGCGATCGAAGGCCTGATCACCGGCAAGGTGAAAGGCGGGCTCAAGGTGGACGTCGGCGTACCGGCCTTCCTGCCCGGCTCGCATGCGGACATCCGCCCGGCGCGCAACCTCGACCGCTACATCGGCCAGCGCGCGCGCTTCGCCATCCTGAAGTTCAACCGCGCCCGCGGCAACGTCGTGGTCTCGCGCCGCGCCGTGTTGGAACGCGAGCGGGAATCGCTGAAGGAAGAAACCCTCAAGGTCCTCGAAGAAGGTGTGATCCTCGAAGGCATCGTGAAGAACATCACCGAGTACGGCGCGTTCGTCGACCTCGGCGGGCTCGACGGCTTGCTGCACGTCACCGACATGTCGTGGGGCCGCGTCAACCGCCCCTCGGACGTCATCCAGGTGGGCGAGCGCGTGAAAGTCGTGGTGTTGAAGTACGATCCGGAGCGCGGCCGCGTGTCGCTCGGCATGAAGCAGATCATGCCGGACCCGTGGTCGAGCGTCGGCGAGCGTTATCCGGTCGGCGCACGGGTGCGCGGCAAGGTGGTGAGCCTCGCCGACTACGGCGCCTTCGTCGAGCTGGAGCCCGGCATCGAAGGCTTGGTGCACGTGTCGGAAATGTCGTGGACCAAGCGCGTGACGCACCCGTCGAAGGTGGTGGAGCCGGGGCAGGAAGTCGACGTCGCGGTGCTGGACATCGATCCGGCGAACCGGCGCATCTCGCTGGGCTTGAAGCAGGCGGCCCCCAACCCGTGGGAGATGGTGCGCATCAACCACCCCGTCGGCAGCCACATCAAGGGCGTGGTCAAGCACATCACCGACTTCGGCCTATTCGTCGGCGTCGACGAGGGCATCGACGGCCTGGTGCACATCTCCGACCTGCACTGGACGCGCAAGATCAAGCATCCCTCCGACCTCTACAAGAAAGGCGACGAGATCGAAGCCGTCGTCCTCGGCATCGACGTCGACAACGAGCGTATCGCGCTCGGCGTCAAGCAGCTGGTGCCCGATCCCTGGGCGACGATCTCGCAGCGCTATCCGGCCGGGAGCCGCGCCAAAGGCACGGTGACCACGGTGACCGACTTCGGCGTGTTCATCGAGCTGGAGGAAGGCATCGAAGGCCTCATCCATGTGTCGCAGCTGAGCAACGAACGGGTGGAGAAGCCGCAAACGCTCTTCCAGCCGGGGCAAACGGTGGAAGCGGAAGTGACGCAGGTCGATGCCAAGGAGCGCAAGATCGGTCTGAGCATCAAGGCCCTGCGCCGCACCGAAGAACGCGAGGAGATGGAGTCGTACCTGCAACGCGAGCGCGCCGGTGCGCGCTTCTCGTTCGAGGATATCCTGAGCGAGGAGCTGCGGCTCGACCGCGACGGCACGAAGGAAGAGGCGCCCAAAGACAAGGGAGAGTAACTTCCGACCATGACCAAGCGCGATCTGATCGAAGAGGTCGTTCGGCGCTACCCGCGCTATTCGCGGCGGGACGCGGAGGTCATCGTCAACGCGGTGTTCGGCAGCATGGCAGAGGCGCTGCGCCACGGCCAACGCATCGAGATCCGCGGCTTCGGCAGCTTCGTGGTCAAGCGCCGGCGGGCCCGCGAAGGCCGCAATCCGAAAACCGGACGGATCGTGTCCGTGCCGGCGAAGCACGTCCCCTTCTTCAAGGTCGGCAAAGAGCTCAAGCTGCGGGTCGACGGCAAAACTCCTGCCGCGTCGGTCTCCGACTGAGTCGGCGCCCTATGCAGGTGCTGTGGGCGCCCTGGCGCATGGCCTACGTCGGTGGGCCCAAGGAGACCGGGTGCATCTTCTGCGCGGCGCTGCACAGCGACGATGTGCGCGCCCACTTGGTGCTGGCGCAGCGTCCCGCCATCGTCATGCTGAACAAGTTTCCCTACGTCAACGGCCACGTCCTGGTGGCGCCGCCGCAACACGTCGCGGACCTGACGGCGCTGCCGGCATCCGAATTTCAGGCGTTGATGGAGGTGGTGCAGCGCGCCGTCGGTCTGCTGGCCGAGGCCTTTCACCCGGACGGCCTGAATGTCGGTATGAACCTCGGCGCCGCGGCCGGCGCGGGCGTCGCCGATCATCTGCACTGGCATATCGTGCCACGATGGAACGGCGACACCAACTTCATGCCGATGCTCGCCGAGGTGCGCGTCATCTCGGAGCATCTGGCGGCCACGTACGACCGGTTGCGGCCGTTGTTCGCGCGCCTCGATGTCGGCTGAGCGCGCCGTCTTCGCCGTGCGGCACTTCTTGGTTGCCCCGGTGTAGCGATGCCCATATAATCACACACGCGGTTTTGACGTGGAAAGGTGATGGTCCATGCAGCGAGCCAGTACGCTGGGAGAGCTCAAGCACAGTGCCTTCGAAGTGTTGCCGGTGCGCGAGGAGATGCGGCGCAACCTGCTGCAGAAGCTGGCGTCCGGCGAGCGCATCCTGCCGGGGATCGTCGGCTTCGACGACACCGTCGTCCCGGAGATCGAGAACGCCATCCTGGCCGGCCACCACATGGTCTTCCTGGGGGAACGGGGCCAGGCGAAATCGCGCATCATCCGCGGGCTCACCGCGCTGCTCGATCCGCTGACGCCCGTGGTGCAGGGCTGCGCCATCAACGACAACCCGTTCGCGCCGATCTGCAAGCAATGCCGCCGCCGTCTCGACGAGCTCGGCGACGCGCTGCCCGTCACCTGGGTCGGTCCCGAGGCGCGCTACGGCGAGAAGCTGGCGACCCCGGACGTGTCGATTGCCGACCTCATCGGCGAAATCGACCCGATCAAAGTCGCCGAGGGCCGCTACCTCGCGGACGAAGAGACCATTCACTTCGGCATCGTGCCGCGCACCAACCGCGGCATCTTCGCCGTCAACGAGCTGCCCGACTTGACCGAGAAGGTGCAGGTGGGACTGTTCAACTTGATGGAGGAGAAGGACGTCCAGATCAAAGGCTACAAGATCCGCCTGCCGCTCGATGTCGTCATCGTCGCCAGCGCCAACCCTGAGGACTACACCAGCCGCGGCCGCATCATCACGCCGTTGAAAGACCGCTTCGACGTGCAGATCCGCACGCACTACCCGCGCACCATCGAGGACGAGATCGCCATCATGGAGCAGGAGCTGCCGGCCATGGGCCGGTTCGACCGCGTCCTCGGCGTGCCCGACTTCATGAAGGAGGTGGTGGCGCAGCTCACCTTCGAAGCGCGCGCCTGCAACGAGATCAATCAAGCCTCCGGGGTCAGCGTGCGGGTGACCATCAACAACTACGAGAGTCTGATCAGCAACGCCGAGAAGCGCGCCGTGCGCCTGGGCGAGCGCGAGATCGTGCCGCGGCTGAGCGATCTGCACGCGCTGGTGGCGTCGACCGTCGGCAAGATCGAGCTCGAGTACGCCGGCGAAGAGAAGAAGGGCGAGGAGCTGATCGATCGCCTGCTGAACCGCGCCGTCCTCAAGGTGTTCGACCGGCGGCTGAAGGTCGAGGACCTGAAGGACGTCATCGCCTACTTCGAAAAGGGCTGGGGCATGCAGGTGGCCGACATGATGAAGGCCGAAGAATACCTCGACGGCGTGCGCGCTATCCCGGGCCTGCGCGAGGGCATTCGCATCCTCGGCGGAGTCGAGAGCCCCGGATTCATCGCCACCGCTACGGAGTTTGTCCTCGAAGGGCTGCACCTGCATCAGAAGCTCAACAAGGATCGCGAGGGCGGCCGGTACACGTACCGGGCGTGAGACCGCACGTGGCAGATGGCCTATGGTCGAAAGGAGTGGAGGAGCGACTCGCCGCCATATGCCATACGCGATAAGCCATAGGCGTCTTCGATGATCACCATCCGCTACACACAATGGGACGGCACGCAACGCGTCCGCCTCAACGCCGATCAGGTGTTCGAGAAGCTGGCGGAGTACTTGTCGTACACCGACGACGTCCAGCAGGCGCTCGAGTGGCTCATGCGGCAGGGCGCGGAGTGGGAAGGCGTGCAGGTCATGGGCCTGGACGATTTCCTCGAACAGGTGCGCGAGGAACTGCGCCAGCGCTATCGGCAGTTCAATCTGCGTGATGCCCTCGACGAGATCCGCCAGCGCCTCGAGGACCTGCTCGATCTCGAACGCGACACGCTGGACGGGCAGCAGGCGACGCGACCGGACGTGCAAGCCAAGCGCGATTTTCTCGATCACTTGCCGCACCGCTTGTCCGAGGCCCTCGAACGGTTGAAGGGCTACGACTTCGAGGACGCGCAGGCGCGCCAGGACTTCGAGAATTTGCTCGAGGAGCTGGAGAACGTACGCGGGTTGGAAGAGTTCCAGCGCCGCTACGGTGACCTGTTCCACGGCCCGCAGTCACTCGGCTACGAGGAGGCGCTCAACCTCATGCGCGAAGTGGAGCGCCTCAAACAGCTCGAGGAGCAGCTGTTGGCGGGCGATTTCGAGCGCATCAATCTCGAAGAGCTGAGCGGCTTGCTCGGACAGGAAGCGCTGCAGGACTTCCGCAACTTGCAGCAGATGATGCTGGTCCTGACGCAGGCGGGATACCTGACGAACAAGGAAGGCCGCGTCCGCCTCTCGCCGAAGGGCGTGCGCAAGATCGGCCAGCTGGCGCTGCGCGATATCTACCAGGGCCTGCTGCGCGACCGTCCGGGCGGGCATCAGGCGGACCATCGTGGCGTCACCGACGTGCGCCCCGACGCGACGCGCCCGTATCAGTACGGCGATCCGCTCAACCTCGATCTGGTGCGCACGCTCAAGAAAGGCCTCCTCCGCAAGCCCGGCACGCCGCTGGAGATCCGTCCGGACGACTTCGAGATCTTCGATACCAACTTCTCCACCACCACGTCGACCGTGCTGCTGCTCGATATGAGCTGGTCGATGAGCTGGGAGGGCCGGTTCGCCGCCGCCAAGAAGGTGGCCATGGCGATGGAGAACCTGATCCACGCCCGCTATCCGCGCGATTACTTCTCCATCGCCGGCTTCTACACGCGCGCCGTGGAGCTGAAGGTCAAAGACCTGCCGGAAGCCAGCTGGAACATGGGCGACCCGTTCACCAACCTGCAGGATGGACTGCGGCTGGCGACCGAGCTGCTCAGCCGGCATCCCAGCAACAACCAGCACATCATCGTGATCACCGACGGCCAGCCGACGGCGTATTTTTCGCGCGGCCGGCTGTACTGCGAGTGGCCGCTGTCATTCGGCGGCATCAGCATGCGCGCCGCGCAGGAGACCTTGAAGGAGGTCGAGCGCGTCACCCGCAAGGGCATCACCATCAACACCTTCATGCTCGACGACAGCCCCAGCCTGCGCGCCTTCGTCGAGCGCATGACCCGCATCAACAAGGGCCGCGCCCTCTACACCCGCCCCGATCATCTGGGCGAGTACCTGCTCGTCGACTACATCGGGAAGAAGCGCAAGAAGGTGTAACTGCTCTTCTCCCTCGCCCCCTGGGAGAGGGTAGGGGTGAGGGCTCTTCGCCCGCGGCCTGTTGGCCTGCCGCGGCGCTTTGTCGTAAAGAGCACTGGTGGCACGCGGAAAACGCAAGACGGTAGTCCGTCAGAACGGGGCGGAAGGAAAAAGTCGCCGCACGCGTGCAGCCACCAACGAGGGAGCCGCCAACAGGAAGGAAGTCCTCGACACCAAGTCGATGGAAACCATGCTGTGGAAAGCGGCGTGTTCCATCCGCGGCGAGAAGGATGCACCGAAGTTCAAAGACTACATCCTGCCGCTGGTGTTCATTAAACGGCTGTCCGATGTCTTCGAAGACGAAGTCGAACGGCTGACTGAAACGTACAGCGATGCAGAGACGGCGCGTGCCGTATTGGAGGCGGACCACAGCCTCGTCCGCTTCTATATCCCCCGGGAAGCAACGTGGCCGGTAGTCAGCGGTCGGCAGAAGTTCGAGTGGCCTGCGGCGAAGACGCCCAAGACCCTCGGCGAGCAGCTCACCAACACCGTGCGCGCCATCGTCAGAGCGAACCCGTCGTTGCAAGGCGTGATCGACATCGTCGACTACAACGAGACGCGCAACGGCGAGCGCGAGGTCAGCGATGACGCTCTGCACGGCATCATCGAGACGCTGAGTGATCCCCGCTACCGCCTCGGTCTCAACGACGTCGAGCCCGACTTCCTCGGCCGGGCGTACGAGTATCTGCTGCGCAAATTCGCCGAGGGACAGGGGCAGAGTGCGGGCGAGTTCTTCACACCGAAAGAAGTTGGCTGGCTCATCGCCTACCTCATGCAGCCGCAGCAAGGCGAGACCGTCTACGACCCGTGCTGCGGTTCCGGCGGACTGCTCATCAAGTGCGAGCTGGCCTTGAAGGAGCGGGAGAAGACGATCGCGCGCCCTCTGAAGCTGCACGGCCAGGAGCTGACCGGCGCATCGTTTGCGATCGGGCGGATGAACATGGTGTTGCACGACATGGAGGGCGAGATCGTCCGCGGCAACACCATGACCAACCCGAAGTTCCTCGACGGCTCGAGCCTGCAGCAGTTCGACGCCGTGGTCACCAACCCGATGTGGAACCAGGACAACTTCGATCCGGAGTACTACGAGAGCGACCCGTTCGAGCGCTTCGATGCGCGCGGCGGCTACGCGCCGGCGTCGAGCGCCGACTGGGCGTGGCTGCAGCACGTGCACGCGTCGTTGAAGGAGACCGGTCGCGCCGCCGTCGTGCTCGATACCGGCGCCGCCAGCCGTGGCAGCGGCAATCAAGGTGAGAACAAAGAGAAGGCGATCCGGCGCTGGTTCGTGGAGCAGGACGTCGTCGAGGGCGTGGTTCTGCTGCCCGACAATCTCTTCTACAACACCACGGCCGCCGGCATCATCATCCTGTTGCATCGCAGCAAGCCCGCCGCACGTCGGGGCAACGTTATCCTCATCAACGCCAGCGGCGAATTCCAGAAGGGGCGGCCGAAGAACTTCATCCCCGACGAGTCGTTACGTAAGATCGCCGCCGCCTTCCTCGCCGGCAAGGACGTCGAGCGCTTCGTCAAGGTGGCCACGACCGAGGAGATCACCAAGCACGACTACAACCTGTCGCCGTCGCGCTACATCGACGTGAGCGCCGCCACCGAGCACCGCGACGTGCAGGAGATCCTCGACGAGTTGGCAGCGCTCGATATGGAAGCGAAGCAGCTGGATGGTGAACTGAAAGAGATCTTCACCGGTCTCAAGTATCGATGGGGTAGGTCGGCATGAGCCCGCTCCTTCTCTTTCTAAGGTCGCAATTTGCGACCTTGAACGGTGATTCATTCTCGTGTCCCTCTCTCGCGCGGACTCGTCTGTCTGAGGTGCCAGCTTGGCACCTCAAAGATCACAATTGGGGATCTTAGAGCGACCAGGCGTCACGATGGGCGAATTCCTGCCAGCAGAGCGAATCGAGCAGCGCATCTTCAGGCTGCGAAGCCAGAACGTCATGCTGAGCCCCCATCTTGCCGAGCTGTATGAAGTGGAGCCCCGCATGCTGATCCAGGCGGTGAAACGAAACAGCGAACGATTCCCCGCCGACTTCATGTTCCAGCTGACAGCAGACGAATTCACCAACTTGAAATCCCAAATTGTGATTTCAAGTTGGGGCGGGCTTCGACGCGCGACGCCCTACGCCTTCACTGAGCAAGGCGTGGCCATGCTCTCCAGCGTTCTGAGGAGCAAACGCGCCGTCCAGGTCAACATCGAGATCATGCGCGCCTTCATGCGGTTGCGCCGCATCCTCACCGAGCACAAGGACCTGACGCGCAAGCTCGACGCGTTGGAGCGCAGGTACGACGCGCAGTTCAAGGTGGTCTTCGACGCGATTCGCAAGCTGATGGAGCCGCCACCTAAATCGAGCAGGCGGATCGGGTTCGGCATCACGAGTGACCGATGACCCACGCCGGACAAACCGCAGGGCGGGCCCAACCCGCGAGCGCGTCGGATGAACTCGTAGGGTGGGCTCCGCCCACCAAGACGCCACTCGGCTTAGAGGATGCAGAGCTTGCAGCTGTCCCGGCCGATTGGAGCGTCGCACGGTTGGACTCCCTGGCAAAGCTGGTGAGCGGTGGGACGCCGTCCAAGAAACGACCAGACTGGTGGCGAGGTCGCATTCCATGGGCGAGCCCAAAGGACATGAAGCGGCCGAAGCTCCGCGACACGGAAGACCACATCTCCGAAGAAGCTGCCGAGAACGGCTCTCGTTTGGTTCCGGCTGGCACGATCTTCATCGTGATCCGTGGAATGATTCTCGCCAGAGATCTTCCAGTCGCGATGGCGGAAGTCCCGATGGCGTTTAATCAGGACATGAAGGCAGTATTGCCGGGCGACCATGTTGATGGGGTGTACCTCCTGTATGCTCTCGCGTCGCGGAAGCGTGCTCTCACGCGTGAAATCAGCTCGTCGGCCCACGGTACGCGGCGGATGGGAACAGCGTCGCTGGAGTCGCTATTTGTGGCTGTTCCGCCGCTCCCCGAGCAGCGCGCCATCGCGGCGGTGCTGTCGAAGATCCAGGCGGCGGTGGAGGTGCAGGACAAGATCGTCGCCACGCTCAAGGAGCTGAAGGCCGCCACCATGGCCAAGCTCTTCCGCGAAGGCCTGCGCGGCGAGCCGCTCAAGCCGACCGAGATCGGCGAGATTCCGCAGAGCTGGGAGGTGGTGCGCTTGCGCTCTATTCTCGCCGAGCCGCTTCGCAACGGCCATTCGGCAGTGGCGTCCATGGACCGTAGCGGTATCCGGACGTTGACTCTAACTGCGGTGACACAGCGCGACTTCTCCCTCGCGAACACGAAGGTCACGACTGCATACCCGACACGCGTCCAGGATCTCTGGCTCAGAGACGGCGACATTTTCGTCGAGAGGGCGAATACCGCCGAAATGGTCGGGCTTGCTGCTCTGTATCGTGGTCGGTCTGACTTTGCGATCTTTCCCGACCTGCTGATCCGCGTCCGTGTCGATCCTGAGGTAGTGGCCTCCGACGTTTTGGTGGAGTGGCTGCTCTCATCGTGGTGCCGCAGCTACTTTCAGAAACACTGCCGAGGCGCGGCGACGAGCATGCCGAAGATCGACCATCGGACGGTGGAGGAGTTGCCCGTGCTTGTTCCGCGCAGGACCGAGCAACAGCTCTTCGCTCAAACGATTCGAAAGTTGGACATTCAACTGTCGACAGCGCGGCAGCGTGCCGACTTCCTGAAGGCGCTCTTCTCTTCAGTGCTTCACCTGCTCATGACCGGCGAGGTGCGGGTAAACCGCAGTTATCAATAGTGCCCCCTGTGCGAGAGTGAAGACACGCGTGGCATGATAGACTCGATTCCCAAGCTTATCGCGGCCGTGATTGCGAGTGGTGCTGTCTCCGCCTCGATCGCATACGCCCTGTTCACATGGTTGGGAAAGACATGGATCGAGCAGCGCTTCGCTCAGAGGCTCGAGGCCTACAAGCATGAGCAAGCCAGGCAACTTGAGCGCTTCCGATACGAGATAAACTCCCTCCTTAGTCGCATCACAAAGATCCATGAGAAGGAGTTTGAGGTCCTGCCCGTCGCCTGGGAGAAGCTCAACAACGCGCTCGGCTATGTCGCCGCGCTTGTCGCCCGTCTCAAGACATACCCCGATTTCGACCGGATGTCGCAGCCCCAATTTGAGGAGTTTCTGGCGACCTGCACGCTCGCAGATTTCCAAAAGGAAGAGCTACGCCGTGCTACCAACAAGTTCCAGTATTACAGCGAGGCCGTCTTCTGGCGTCAGCTTGCCGATTCAAAGAGCCACCTTGGTGACTTTCACAACTACATCGTTCAGAACCGCATTTTCTTGAGCGCCGACCTGAGGGACCGTTTCACGGAAATTGACGATGTCCTCCACAAAGCACTGATCGAGACAGAAATCGGACATGGCGGAATGAGTCAGGAACTTGTTGACCGGGCGTCGGCGGCTATCCGAGAGCAGACAAGTTCGAAGCTCGCCGAAATCGAGACTCTGGTGCAGAAGCGATTGCGCTATGAGGAGGCGTTGTGACCGCACCTCGTGCCGATCAGGTGGAAAGTTCGGGGCTTATGTGCGGAGCTCAGGTCGCTATGTGAGGATCCTGCCGTTACCTAGGGAGCTCCGGTTCTTATCTGAGGAGCTAGCACCCGCACCGCCGTGGAGGGACAACGAATGAAGCCGCGAGATAGCCAGCCGACACCTCACCCTGGCCGAACAGCCGACGACGAGACCCTCCAAGAGATCGTCCGCCGCATCGTCGACGCCGTTCACCCGGAGAAGATCATCCTCTTCGGCTCGGCGGCGCGGGGCGAAATGCGGCCGGATAGCGACA
>Ga0209415_10005176_pt1 | contig 23533 bp, 23 predicted proteins | sample PeaSoiSIISIP2007_FD_187696 | JGI IMG/M metagenome (GOLD analysis project Ga0209415, IMG submission 187696) | Peat soil microbial communities from Weissenstadt, Germany - SII-SIP-2007 (SPAdes) (version 2) | ecosystem: Environmental > Terrestrial > Soil > Wetlands > Peat | place: Germany... | reverse complement strand
GGGACGCCGTAGTGGGCGAACAGGGGGTAGGTGTTGCCGAACTGGTTGCCGTAGAACGCCCGCTGCGGTTCCCCGACTACTACGGCCTCAAATCCCCGGTGGGGGTCGGCGAGGGCCGCGAGGAGCCGGCTGGCTTCCGGCCGGCGCTGAGGCGGGATCGACCGGGACTTGTCGATGTCGAAGAACTCGGCGACGATCACGCCGCCGTGCGGCTCGATCAGCGCCTTGCCCCTGGCGTGCTGCCAGGCGCGGGAGGACTCGGGGTCTTGCCGGTCCTCGGTGGAAACCCGTTCCCAGGACGCGAACCTGATCGTGTGGTCTGTCATCGCGGTACCTCCTCCTCTGCCGCCGGTAATCCGGTCCTGTCGTCTGCCATGGGCATTCCTTCCTGTGCTTGCCGGTCGTCGGCCTGGGCGTGTGCCCTGAGCAGGATCCGCAGCAGTGCCCGTGCGGCGGCCGGGGTGAGCCGGGGCGGCTCGTCCGGCAGGATCACGCGGACGTGCTGCCGATCCGGGACGTGGGACCGGGTGCGGTGAGGCGTGCGGCCCGGTCCTGGTTCCGGCCTGTGATCGTACGCTCCGGCGAGTCGATTGGGAGGGTGTGAGCAGGGCTTTTGCGTCCTGCCGGTAATCGGCGGCCGTGCCGCTGCCGAAACCGCGTGCCGCGTCTTGCCGCGCGGCTGTGCACTGCCGGTCACGGATTGCCGATGTCGTTGCCGGAGCCGGGCGGGGCGGCTTGCCGAAGGCGTTCGGCAGCCAGGGCGGCAAATGCCGGGTTGAGTTCGATGCCGGTGAACCGGCGGGCGAGGGCGAGTGCGGCTACGCCGGTGGTGCCAGTGCCGCAGAACGGGTCGAGGACCATGCCGCCCGGCTTGCATCCGGCCTGGATGCACCGGGTCGGGAGTTCCAAGGGGTAGGCGGCGAAGTGCGGGCCCCGGTAGGGCCTGGTCGGGATCGACCAGACGTCGCCAGGGTTGCGGCCGTTGGGATGCGCGCGGCGGCTGCGATCGTTGCCGTACCGGCGCGCGGCAATGACCTGCCGGGTGTGCGGGCCGTACTTGGGCGGGCGGCTGCCGGGCGGGCCGACCGCACCTGGGCAGGTGCCGCTGGGCTTGCCGTCTCCGGGATGCCGCACGGCTGCGGATGCGCCTGAACGCTGGGCGCATCGAGTGCGCGCGTTGCGTCGTGCCGGGCTGCTGGTGGCGTGCGGGGTGCGGATGGGGTCGAGGTCGAACCAGTAGTGCCGGGACTTGACGAGCATGAAGATCAGCTCGTACCGGCAGTTCATCCGGTCACGAACGGACTCGGGCATGGCGTTGGGCTTGTGCCACACGATGGCGTTGCGGATGATCCACCCGTCCGCCTGCAGGGCCAGGGCGACCTGCCAGGGCAGGCCGAGCAGGTTCTTGGTGCCCAGGCCCGGGGTCTGCCGCCCGGCCAACCCGCACCCGAGGTAAGTATGCAGCCCGGTCGGCGCGGCTCCGCCGGCGGAATAGGAGTCGCCCAGGTTGAGCCAGCAGGTTCCGCCGTCCGCCAGGACTCGGCGGGCCTGCCCGAAGACCGCCCGCAGGGTCGCGACGTACGCAGCCGGTCCGGTCTCCAGGCCGTACTGCCCAGGCACGCCGTAGTCGCGTTTGGCCCAGTAGGGCGGGCTGGTGACGATGCAATCGGCGTAGCCGTCGGGCAGCGTGCTTAACACGTTGTGCGTATCGCCGAGGTGCAAGACGGCGGTGTCATCGCTCCAGTAGTTCGTGGCGATCACCTTCCCTTCTCCGTTACGGCTCGATCGTTCGTCTCTTGACTGTTCTCTCTGTAGTTACTTTGGGTGATCAGGTTGTTGTGCACGTGCACGGTGCACGTTGCGCCACTACGTGCAGACGCGCTTGAGCCGTGCACATGCACAAGATCATTTGCACTCACTGTGCGTCACCGGCGCAATCGGCTATCCGCCAGTTGCCGTGCTCGGTCTGGACGACACGGTCGGCGTCGGCCAGCTCGCGAAGCCGGTAGTAGACCCAGCGGCGGCTCATGCCGGTCTGGTCGATCAGCTCGGGCACGGTGATGCCCTCGGGCGGGGCGATGCACAGGATCGCCCAGAGGATCGCTTCCGGCTCGCCCCGGTCGTCGCCTGGCGAGCGCCCGTCGTCGTCGCGATGGCCGGATAGTTCCGCCCGACCGGGCTCGTCTGGGCGCATCTGGGCGCGTTCGTCGATCGCTGCCTGGGAGATCACGTCAAGCGCAGGCCGGGTTGCCGCGTGCTCGGCTGCGGTCTGGGCGACGGTTTCGTCGGTGAGCAGATAGGCGCGGGCGCGGCGGGGCGTGTCATGCCCCGGTGCGGAGATGAAGAACTTGCCGGGCGCGTTGAGCTTGTGCGCGTCCCAGCCTGCGGTGAGCATGCCCTGACCCAGGATCAAGTCGACGTCCCTGCGCTCGCGCACGCGGAAACAGATCCGCACGTCCATCTGCGACCGGACAGATCCTTGTCCCATCGCCTTCTGGGTAGGACGCTGCGTCGCAGCAATCAAGGTCACGGCGGGCGCCCGCCCGCGGCGGGCGATGGAGTCGGTATACGCGGTCACGTCGTCTGCCAGCTCGGCGTACTCATCGACCACAATGACCAGTGCGGGCATCTGCGGCGACGGTACCCAGACGCGCTGTCCCATCGCAGTCAGATAGTCGGCGCGGGCCTCGAGTACGGCCACGGCGTCACGGAGCAGCATCAAGCCTGCGCCGGGGTGGTGGCCAGCCGCCCGATGCAAGAGGCCCATGGCTGCAGTTCCATGCCGCGCTTGAGATCAATCGCCCAGATCACCACATCGCCGCAGGCCGTCAGATTGCCCATGAGCACGTTGACTCCGCCGCTCTTGCCCGACCCAGACATCCCGCCGAGCAGGCTGTGCAGGCGAAGCATGAGCAACCGGCACGGATTAGCATCCTCGAACGGGCCGAGGTCGATCGGCTGCGTGATCGATGTGACGGACGGGCCTGGCCAGGGGATCGCGTCGGCGTGGGGGTCGATCTCCAGAATCCGCAGCTCGAAGCGGTGCGCCAGGTTGTCCGGCGTCGGGTAGGCCCGGGCCGAACCACGGATCGTGCCCAGCGCTGACTCGATTGCCGGCAGCTTGGTCAGCACGTCAGCGATGGTCTGGCCGCGAGCCAGACCGACACGAGCCCGCCAGCCCCACACGTCCACGACCGCCGACATCACCCGTGACCCGGGCAGGCCGACCGACTGGGCGATGTCTGGCCAGGCGGCAAGCTGACGCTCGACCCTGACGCGGGCGCGTCGCCGACGATGCAGCCACCACGGCATGGCGAGCGTGAACCCGGCCACGACAAGGACGCCGGGCAGCGGGGGCTGCACGGGCCCAACCGCCGTGGCGCTGGCCAGCCACCCACCGGCGGTGACAGTGACCAGTCCCGCGTACCAGCGCTCCAGACCGGTGACCAGCCCAAATCGACGGCCCGCTACCAATGGCACGGCAGCGGCGAGAGTCGCGGAGCACGCGATGAGCGGCCACCACCGCGAATGCGAGCGGTGCAGCAGCCAAGCAACCGAGAAGACGGTCAGCGCTGTCGCAGCCGGGGCGAGTTCCGACCGGTATCGCCACAACCAGCGGCCGATGATGACGGCGGCGACCTCGGGCAGCGGGTCGTCTGGACTGACGACGGCGATCGGTTCCAGCCCATAGCGGCGCAGCCGCCGAGCGTGCCGCCGGACCCTGTACCTTGAGGGCGCCGTCATGGCAACCATCTGCCGTCGTCGGCTAGCTGACCCTGCGCACGCAATTCGTCGCGCAGGTAGTACATGGGATCGTCTTCGCCGTCAGCTTCGGCCGCCAGGCATGCCCGCGCTGCGGCAACCAGGTTCTGGTAGTCGGCGGTCAGCCTTGCGATGTCGGTCACCGATGTCCCGACACTGCGGCGATGAGACTCACGAGGATGTTGCGGATGACCGGCGCCGCGCCGGTAGCCGCAATGAGGAAGCCGAACAGGAAGCAGACCAGCGCGTGCAGGAACTTCAGCCCGGCGTAGCGGTGCATGAGCCACACCGCAACGCCGAGGATGAGGACCAGGGATATCGAAATCGTCACGCATCCGCCCTCGCCCGTTCCCTGGCCTTGTCCGGGCCGTGTAGATGCGTCGCGATTTGGCCGCCCGGCTGGGCACGCAATCCTGTGAACCGCCTGGCCAGGAGCGCCGCAAAGCCAGGAGCCCGCCGGTCGAGACTGGCGGCCTTGTCCTCGCGGCGGATGCCAAGGCACAACACGATGAATGCGGTCAAGCAGACGACCGCTACGACGCCAATGAGCACTATGGCGATGATCAGCATCAGGACTCACCGCCTGGCCGCTTGGCTGATGTCCTGGCCGGCTCCGGCAGACTGGTACGCGCCGCTCTGTGCCTTGACGTGCTCTGGCGAAGTCCCCACTTGCGACGGGACCACATCGCGCGGTCGCGGCACTTCCGGCATCTGAATGTGCCGTCGTCTGCTCGGGCGCCGCATGAGCAGGTCCGCGATTCCGCGTCGAGCATGACCGCGATTGGGCGCAAGCTGCTCGACCGCGCTGACGCCTCAGGTATGGCGTCCCAAGGGCTTGGCGTTAAGCGCTGCGCACGGGGGATGTGGGCGGCAGTAATTCTGCCGCGATGTGTGGAAGTGGCTCGGTTCCGTTGGTGTTGCCGCGATAGCGGTCTATGTGGCGTACGCATGGTCAGAGAGTGCGGCTCGGATGCGGGACGCCAACACGGCGTGAAAGGACATGTCGAAGACGTCTGAGCGGCACCCGGACGTCCTGAGCCGTCCCGGCGATGGTGCTGTGACCTGGGTGTATGCGCAGGACGGGTTTATGGGCGGGACGTCTTCATGACGTCCCAGTACGTCCGTGACCGTCCGCACGAGTGCGCCTAGCGTGAGCGCATGAGCCAATCTGAATGGGCCGCGCAGATCGCCCGCAAGCTCCTGCAGGACCAGCTACCGGTGCGCTGGGCGCACACGCAACGCGTCGCCGCGCAAGCACGCAGCCTCTGCCCGATCCTGGGCGAAGACGCCGACCTGCTCGAAGCAGCGTCCTGGCTCCATGACATCGGTTACTGCGCCGACCTGGCCGTGACCGGCTTCCACCCGCTCGACGGCGCTCGGTATCTGCGCGACGTCGAAGCCGCGGACAACCTCCTGTGCTGCCTGGTCGCGCATCACACATGCGCGATCGTAGAAGCGCGCGAACGCGGCCTAGCCGCTGAACTGGCCATCGAGTTCGGCAGGCCTCGCCCTGACTTGGACGAGGCATTGATCTACTGCGACATGACCAGTGGCCCGAATGGCGCATTGACCACCGTCGACGCGCGTCTCGCCGAGATCTTCGCGAGGTATGCCCCGGACCATCCGGTGAGTCACGCGATCAGGCGAGCCGCGCCAGCGCTGGTCGACACGGTTCACGTCATCCAGGCGAGAGTGGCTCTGGCCACAACTCGCAGGTTGCAACTGGCGGCCGCAGTCGGGTGACCTCAGCCCAGATGAGGACGACCAGCCGAGCTGAGGAAGTGACCGATCCGCATCCGCATGGACCTGTCCATCGGGCAGTCGGCAAGCTCGGCAGAGTCTTTCCAACGAACCTCGGTGCTTTCGTTGCTCGGCGTAGGCGCTCCCCCGATGGCGCGGGCGATAAAGACGACCGAGAATTCCTGCCGCACTTCTCCGTCACTGGTGTACAGGATGACGTGCTTCGGGTCGGTGTAAATGCCGACTAGCCCGGTGATCTCGCAATCGATGCCTGTCTCTTCGCGCGTCTCCCGCACTGCGGCCTGGACCAGCGATTCGCCGAGTTCCATGGCACCGCCGGGGATTGCCCAGTTGTCGTTGTCAGACCGCTTGATCATCAGAATCTGGCCCGCGTCGTTGGTGACGACGACGTTTGCGGAAGGGACGAGGCTATTGGCGGCCGGCGCCTCGGGGTCGTCGTAGTAGTCGATCCGCCGACCCATGGCTAGCCCTCCGTGACCGGGATGGAGGCGTTCCAGACGTGTTCGAAGCTGTCCAGGTATGTGGCTGCGATCTCACCGCCAGCGATCTTGCGCAGGTGGAGCGTCGGGGCGTTGTAGGCCGGGACGCCGTACACGTGCATGTTCACCAGGAGCTGGTTGTCGGCTCGGTAGATCGAGTTGTACAGGACGGTGCGGTGAAGCCGGACCTCGGCACCCACGATCGCTCGAAGCGGCTTGTAAAGCACAAGCGCGTTCCGGACCTTTGCCGCCATCGCCTCGCCGATCTCTTCGTCGTGCCCGCGCTCGGAAACCTCGGGGCTATCGGGGTCTCCGAGCAGCACCCGTACTCGGACTCCCGCCTTGGCTTTAGCGACCAGGAGCCGCTGAGCGCTCCCGTCCTCGGCCAGGAACATACCCGCGTACACCAGGATTCCGATCTCGCTTGTCGCAGAATCGAAAAGCCGCATCCACGTCTCGCGCGGCACGTCAGACCGGTGCGGAAAGATCGCGACGACTTCGCTCTCGGATGCGGCGGCCACCTGATCCTGCGACAACGCGTCAGGCCACAGGTACCGTTCTTCGACGCCCAGACGAACCGCGATCGAATAGCGGTGCCGACGATAGGGAAGCCGACCGCTAATCCACCGTTCGACCGTCTTATGGTCAACGCCGATGTTCTCAGCCAGGTCGGCAGGCGTCAGCCCGCTCTTGAGGAGCGCCGCGCGCAACCGTTCGTTCGCCATCCACCCAACCGCGTCCGCAGGGACGGCACAGGACGCCATAACCCTAGTAGGGACGTCTTGAAGGCGTCCACTCGTGAGGCCACTTGCCACCAGCGATGCGCAAGTGAGCGAACCTCAGTCAGGGACGACTAGGGACGTCTTGTGTTAGCGTCGCTTCGACAGGCCATTCCGGGAGGCGCCGAAATGAACGAGACCCTGCGCCGTGCGCTGTTCCGCTCCGGCCTTGACGAGAACGCGGTCGCGACCCAGCTCGGCGTCGACCCCAAGACTGTCCGCCGCTGGCTAGACGGCCGAATGCCCTACCCGCGGCTGCGCTGGCGTCTCGCCACCCTCCTCGAAACCGACGAGATCGATCTGTGGCCAGAACTGATGGCCGCGCGGAGTGAAGCCGCACGCCCAGCGGAAGTAGTTGCGATCTACCCGCATCGCTGGTCAATCCCGCGTGACACCTGGCACCGGCTATTCAGCAGCGCAACTCGGGAGATCGCGATACTGGCGTACAGCGGCCTGTTCATCGCCGAAGACGCTGGCCTCGTTGGCGTGCTCCGCGCCCAGGCTGCCGCCGGCCTCCGAGTGCGTCTGGCGCTTGGTGATCCCGATTGCCCGCAAGTCGAGGAACGGGGCACGCAGGAGGGGATCGACGCGTCTATGGCAGCCAGGATCCGCAACGCGCTAGTGCTCTACCAGCCGCTGAAAGAGACGGCCAACGCCGAGATCCGGCTTCATTGCACCGTCTTGTACAACTCGATCTATCTGGCCGACGACGAAATCCTCGTCAACCAGCACTCGTATGGCATCGCAGCGGCTAACTCTCCCGTGCTGCACCTGCGCCACGACGGCCAGGGCGATCTGACAGGCGGCTATCTCGCGAGCTACGAGCGCATCTGGGCGCCGGCACGCCACCTGGATTGAGCCGCGACGCCGTTGCTCGCCGCACTCGCGCGACCTTCGCGCGGGCCGCAGCCGAGATTGACAAGGAGCCGATAAGAGAGATGTCCTTAGTCGTCCCATCGTCAGGTATCGGCGTCCCATCCCAGCCCGCGAAGCTCGTAGCTCCCGTTGGCACCGGCACCTGATTCGATCGGAGGACACTCGCCGTGAACACGCCCGGCAAGGAGGAAGACCGCGCCGAGACCTTAGCCCACATCGCACTCGCACCCGAACTGACCGCAATCAGGTGGACGAGGAGCGTGGCTGACGGTGCCTGATCCGAATCTGGCGGGCATTTCGAGGCGGAGCCGCAGCAGCACCCGGCCAGACCGATACTGGATCACCACCCTTGACGGCACCCGACTGCGCGAAGCGCGGATCGAGCGCGGGCTGTCACGCGACAAGCTGGCCGCAGAGGCGGGACTCAGCCCGAGCACCTTGGCTCGGCTGGAGAGCCAACGCACCGCATCGTGCCACCGGGCCACGCTCTACAGGATCGCGGCAACGCTCGCCACTGACCCCGGACCAGTCCTCTCGGCGCTGATTGTCGCTGACGAACAAGCTGAGATGTGGAGATATCGCGTGCCGTCACGTGACCCGGTGTCGTGGTGGCTATGCAGCCGGATCTATGCGGGCCGAGCGGATCAGGTTGCCGAGGCGCGGAGGTTCCTGGGCCGGGTGCTGCACGGCTGCCCTCTGATCTACGAAGTACAGGTGATCTGCTCCGAACTGGTCACCAACGCCTTGCTGCACAGCCGCTCGGCGCTAGCAGGCGGGCAAGTCACTGTCCGGGCCGAGGTCCGCGAGGGCGACTACATCTGGCTGGAAGTCGAGGACCAAGGTGGCGACTGGGACCCGACAGCCAGCCTGGGCCGCGACGGCGGGCGCGGGCTGGAGGTTGTGGCGGCGCTGTCGAACCATTGGGACGTCAAGGGCGATGAGACACGGCGGATCGTGTGCGCCCGCCTGGACTGGCCCGAACCTGATCAGTGAGAGACGGCGACTCCCGGCGGTCTACGCCCTGGCCTGGCGGCTGGCTCGACTAGCAGGACGACCCTGCGCCTCACCACGACCTGACAGAACCGACTTCCTCCCGGTTCTGACAGCCGTCGGTAGTTAGTGCGTACGGGACAAGTTTTTCGGTCTACCGTTCTGCCGGGCGTGTCGCGCCAGTTCGCTGCGCAGTCGTCCATGTCTCGCGCTTGCCCACATGGCTGGATGTCCTAACCGGACCACATTCCCCTGGCCACGACAGCGGGACGGCAACGGAGGATGATCACTGTGGTCGGTCCATGTTGCGATGGAGTTTCAGATGCCGCAGCACATCAAATGGCGAGCCGCCTTCTCGATAGAATTCTTCTGCCACTTCCACATCGCGGCCAGCGCTTTTCCAAGACACTGTCGGAAAATCAACCAGGAAATCCGGTCCTGACGCGGCATCGTACGCCACCGCATCGTATGTTGCGCTGAATCCACCAACATTCACCGACAGCTTCTCTGCCTCAACATCGAAAAGATCTCGTAGAGCGTCCATAGTCTTGAGTATGTACAACAAGTCACCGTCGCTTCGTGATAGCAGCAGCGAAAGAGTATGATAGTCAATTACCCTAATACGCTTCGACATCTCATCAAAGAACATTCCGGAATTCTGCGGGGTGACGATTAGGCCCTGAACTAGAATCAGCCCTTCTCGGATCGGGTTCTTGTCTAGAGACAATATATGATCGACCAGAAAGTCCACGCCATTGTCCGTTCCCAGTGCCGCGAGAACAGAACGCACTTGGGTGAACGCCTTAGGCAAGCCACCTGCTCCCAGTACGCGCAGATAGTCCTTCGCCCAAGTCGCCGGAAGCGTCGCCTTGACTTCGCATGCAATCACATAATATCCGAGCGTGGCTTCACGTGAGATCACTAGGAGATCTATATCTGGAAGCTCTGCCGACACGCATTTTAGCGATACGTTCGTCCCGACAAGAAAACCAGCATCCCGAAGCCTTGATGCGACTAGTTCAACAAAATTGCTGCCAAGCTCCTGGCTTACATTACGCAGAAACTGTTCGGGCGATCTTGCAGCCTGAACTCTCAGCCACTGCGCTGGACCGTCCGAGCCGATAAAGCGCTCGGGAATCATGACATAGTCGGGAAGGTCTTCGTGATCAATAATACCAAAGTACATCGGCGGCAGCCGGTTGCATTTCTTTGAATAAGAAAGGTCACCGAGTACTAGATTGACCTCGGCAATGTCCAGCTCGGTATTCATACATATTTCTGTCGGCAACAATTTCTTAGAGTACATGAAAGTTGCCCACGTGCCGTTAGCATTGGCGAAATACCGATGGTAGATAGCTTTGGCCAGTAGGAATCGGTACACTGTCAGGAATGCAGAATAGCTATATCCACTCAGCTCAATGGTAGAGCCGAGGCCCCCCAGGATCTCGAATTGACTGGAGATACGAGCATCAGCCTCTTGTGCCACCAGTTCAAGGGCCCTAACGATGTGCGCGCCCTGGCCTAGCTCATCTTGGCCGCGGAGAAGCCCCATTACCTCGTCGACCAGCGCACGGTCATTTGAGTGCAAGTCCGACAAGATTAGGCTCTCGAATTGTAGTATTGGGCAAACTGCCGAGGAATCGACCGATCCTTGAATGCGATGTCAACCGTGTCGCCTTTGAACGTCCAGGTAAGAGAATCCGGCGCATTGTACGTGTAGTACAGATACTCCCTCAACATGAAATAATGCGACATGAAAGTCAGGTCACTAATAAACGTCGGCCCGAAGGCTTCATCTACTGCGGCGCCCCCACTGCGGCATATAAGCTCTGGCAGCGCCACGTCGAACCCACGAGAAAGATGGTCGGCCATCGCCAATGACCCCGCCGACTCTCGCTGGTCAGAAAAAGCGAGAGATATGGCTCCCGCCGAGTCGATGATTACCCGAGCGGGATCGTAACTAAACAGCCTCTTCGCGCCTAGCTCTTTATCGAGACTCCGCTCGAAGCTTTGAATCCTCTGATAAGCCGATGACATTTCCGTTAGAACTCCATTTCGGCGACTACGGATTCGGGAGAAAGGTTTTTATCGAGAAGCCATTATTCCGATGAACACAGGAGGGAGCAACCGCACTCCCAGGAAGCGTCCAAGCATCTGCCTGGCCGGGTACATGGCAGGCTCTTCTGCGGGCACACCGAGGTCGAGGCAGTCAACCCAGTGCCCGAGCCGCTCGCGGACGAGCTGGATCGTGGTTAGCTGTAGGCCTCAACCGTAAGCCACCAGAAGTAGCCGTCACGATCATGGCGGGTCTTCTTCGTCGGCTCGGCTAGATGGGACAGTCGGCCGCGGCCAGCTCACAACTTCTCGGCACACTCCTGTACCAGCCGATTCACCCACGCTCGGGGCGGCAAATCGTCCATGCCAAGCAGGTCGGTCTTGTCGGAGATCTGGCGGTGGAGGACATCGTCGCCTTGCAGCTTGAAGTCGAGCAGCCTCTTGACGTATCGCTTGTCGGTCTGACTCCACGGGTAGCTGTTCGCTGCCTCCGTGAAGGTCGCGCAGCCGAGTATCGGGGGGATGTGGTCAAGGATCGCCCGCAACAGGGCATGAGCTGCGTATGCGTTCTCCCGAGCGTAGTTGTCGTTCAGCTCATCGATGAGCTGCAACAGTTTGGCACAGTCAAGTTGGCTCGCTCCGTCTTTGGCCCGGATCGCTGCGATCAGCCTCTCTTCGACATATGGAGCGGCCCTGCGAGACGGCGCGATAGGCAGAACCGGGACGGACGGGACAGCCGCGTTGCCTGGCGGCTCGCTAATGAAGCGATCGGTGACATCCTCACCCGTACGGGCAACGCGCCAATCCTCTGATACCGGCGTGAGGAGTTCCTGTCGGCCGCGTTCCGCCTGGACACTCGGGCGCAGTTCTGCAGACGGCTGCCCAGTCCGGCTGATACGGATCTTGGTCAGGTCGTCGATCGGGATGGTGCGACCGCCGACCACAATCGGCAGGCCCTCGCGATACGGCTCCAGGAACCTGGAGATTAGATCGTCGTACGACAGGTCGAGACCGACGTCATCGCGACGGCGCGATCTGGTCGATATCCGGATGTGATAGTAACCGGCATCGGGGACGATCTCGTCAGGCTCGGGGACGGTTGCCTCTGCGTTAGGCCAAAGCCCGTCAGGTTGGACCTCCTCCAAGACGCTCGTATCAAATGACGATCCCTCGCGGAGCCAGCTCACCCGCGCCGCCGCGCAGTCCTCTGCTGTCTGGACGTCCCGGAAGCGCCAGATGCCCGATCCGACATTGACGTACCAGTCGTCGGGCGTTCCGCCACTCCCGCCAAGTCCCCAGTGATCGAGCTGGAGCATGGCGTAGAGCCGACGCAGCGGACCGATGTCCGTCTCATGGAGGTCCAGGTGCGCCCGGACTTCGGCCGAGGTGACTCGGGGCATGGTCTCGACCGCGCCAGGCGTCGGCTCGAAATCTACTTCCTTCTCGGCCAGCCAGCGGAGCAGACGAACGAAGTGGTCGATGTCGTCGTCGCTGCCGTCGCAGGCGGCGATGCCCTCGATGGTCAGCCGGAGAAGATCGTCTGGGTTCGGACGGTAATTCCCCGGCCTCGGCCGCAGCAACAGTGACTCCGGGATGGTCTGTACGACAGCGCCCGTATCCATCGCCTTGGCCCGGCGCATGGGGCGGTCGACACTGATGAACGTCGGCCAGGTGCCGTCGGCCCGGAACTTGTCGTAGACGGCTTGGAGCAACTGACGTTGGTCGGGAGCCAATGACACGTCGTTGGTCACAGCGACCGGGCTCCCTTCTTACTCTGTGTTGGCGCACCATAGGGTACGCGCCCAGTGCGTCAGCTGAGGGATCACGAACTGTTGGACCCGGTCAGCCAGTTAGGCGACGTAGTAGGCCCGCAAGCGTCGTACGCCTGGTCGCGGTGTGTCGCAGCCAGCCGGGTAGCTGTGCGGCTAGACTTCTGACCGAACGTCCGTTCGATCAGGATGGCACGTCACCGTGGACCGGGACCCAGGACGACAGCGGTTCCGAATGGCTAGCAGGAATCTATCCGTGCATTCCTGGATACAGGTGAGATCATGAAGCAGCGCATGCGTGTCTTCGAACTGGCCAGCGAGCTAGGTGTTCGGCTGCCTGTGATCATCCATATCGCTGAGGACCTCGGCCTTCCTGTGCGGCGTGGAGTGGCACAACTCACGCCCCGACAGGAAACGCTGATCCGGGACGAGTTTTCCAGAGGTACCTGGAAGGATCAAGGCCAGCGCCGCAAAGACTCGCGGGAACCCTCGCGACCACAAGACGCACTGCGGTACGCCAAGTGCGAGTGTTGTGAGCTGACCTTCACTTACGGCGACAGTAACGGTCTTGAGCGACCGCGATGGTGTCAGGACTGTGCGGATCACTACCAGACTGCTGACGAAACTTCAGAACGTGCCATTGCCCGCTATGCCAATCACGAACAGGCCACGCGAGCACGATGGCAGTACGCGAGCCAGAGAGCCACGGAGTACGCAAGTCGGATGAAGATGGCGTTTGAAAGTCGTCAGAAGTGGAAAGCGGCACTAGTAGAAATAGCGCTCGGTCATGAGCTAACTAATGAAGGTAACTGCGCATGCGGGGCAAGTGAATCTCCGTGTGCTACGATTCGGATGCTCGAATATGCGAACCGAGGAATTGCAAGACAAGTGGAGCGGCTGACGAGCCTCTCGCGCGAGGAACTTGAACGGGAACTTTACGCCGACGAACCCTGGCGAGTGGATCTAAGGGCCGATGATGACCCTGCATCCGGGTTCAATCAACCAGCTGCATAGAGCAAGGTCAGACGAATGGCCGGGGGCCGGCTCGCCCGCGCTGCTGCTGCCCGGACTGACCGCAGCGGATAGGCACGGGCTGGGATTACACAGCTTGACAGGCCCCGTATGAGGTCCATGTAAGTGTCGCATCCGGTGCCATGCAGGCGAGCCAGGTTTGCCTCGCCCAGAGTGCCTTGGCTGTTCGAACGACGGCCCTGCTCGTAGACTTCAGCGACATCGGGGTACGCATGCCGCCACGTTTTGTAGGGTCCGCCAGGCACGCGCCCAACCGGCCGCCCCGTCATCGCTGCCCCGCGAGGATGAGTTCACTAGTAATGGTCGGCATGTACGTAAGCAGCGACTCGCTCCTGCCAACGACACTCCCGCCAGCCAAGGGACCACCGGCCGCGGAGCCCCGAACCGGAAATGTGACCCGCGCTGCACCCCGTGGAACCGCAGAGCACGGACGGCCTACTGAACCCGGACGGGGTTACTTCAGGCCAGGCCCAAGGCTACCCTCCGCCTTCCTCGTCCAATGGGCGAGATTGCTTCGGCTGGCCGCGGTGTCCGGGTGCTCGGGACCAAGTATCCGCTCCCGCATCGGCAGCAGCGCGGCGAATTGAGCGCGGGCCCCTGCTGGGTTCCCCGCCTGGCCTGTCCAGCGCGCAAGGCTGTGGCGGATGTACAAGGTGTCCGGGTGCTCCGGTCCCCGGACCCGCTCAAACACGGGAAGCAACACCGCGAACTGGTCCCGCGCACCCGCCGCATCCTTCACACCTCCTGTCCAGCGGGCCAGGCCAGCGCGGCCGTTCAGGGTGTCTGGGTGCTCCGGGTCCCGGACTCGCTCAAACACGGGTATTAGCGCAGCGAACTGGTCTCGTGCCCCTGCCGCATCGCCGGTCTCGCCGGTCGACCAGGCGAGGCCAGCGCGGACGGCGAGAGTGTCGGGGTGCTCGGGGCCGAGGATCCGCTCAACTAGCGGCAGCAGCGCAGCGTACTGGTCTCCGGCACTTGCCGGATCCTTGGCCGCCCTGGTCATGCCGGCAATGTTGGCGCGGACGCCGAGGGTGTCCGGGTGGCTGAGGCCGAGAACCCGCTCTACCACGGGCAGCAGCGCTGCGGCCTGGTCGCGGGCAGTCACTGCATCGCCGGCCAACCCGGTCCAGCGGGCAAGGCGGTTCTGGATCGTGAGGGTCTCCGGGTGCTCCGGGCCCAGGACCTGTTGAGCCTTGAGCAGCAGTGCGGCCAGCTCATCTCGTGCCCTGGCAGGCTCCCCTGCCTCCCCCGCCTGGTCGGACTCCCGCGCTGAAGCCGTAAGAGCCATTAGGTCGGTCGGCGATTCGGCCGGTCGCTCGGCCTGCTCCACGGGCCTGCGGCCGGTGGGTCGTCCGTCGGCGGCCTGAGCGCGTGAGGTCTGGCCGGTCGGGCGCGAGACCAGAGCCCCGGTTTCGCTGTCGATAGCCCCGCCCTGCCCGATCTGCAGCGCTTGGTCTGCGCTTTCTTGCAGGAGCCGGTTGACCCCGGCCCGAGGCGGCATGTCATCGATGCCGAGCAGATCGCGCTTGTGCGAGATCTGCCGATGCAGAACGTCATCAGCCTGGGTCCTGAAGTCGAGTAGCTTGCGCATGTAGGCCTTGTCGGTTTGGCTCCACGGGTAGTTGTTGACGACAGCGGTGAAGTTCTTATGGCCGAGCATCGGTGGGATGTGGTCAAGGATCGCCCGCAGCATGGCATGCGCGGTGTAGCCATTTCCGTGGCTGTAGTTCTCGTTGAGCTCGCTGATGAGCTTCAGCAGTTTGGTGCAGTCCAGCTGCGGCATGTCGGCTCTGGCGCTGATGCCGGCAATCACCTGCGCATCGATGTACGCGGGCGGCCGATCTGGAGCTATCTGCTGACGGGGCGGCGTCTGGCCGCTGGCAGTACGTGCGAAGATCACTTCCTCCGAGGATTGGTTCACCGACTGGACGCGCCAGCCGGCCGCCCTCCAGGCTTGCGCCTCAGGGTTGGCGCCATTTGCCCACCACGCCCGGTGGATGCGCGCGGATGCCGGCAGCTGACCTACAAGGTTCTCGATCTCGGCGAAGGTCATCGCCACTTCATTGCCAGCCTGGCCCGCAAGATGTTCGCGCAGCGCGTCGTATTTCGAGCGCGCGGCCTGCTTCTGGACCTCAGGGACTAGCCGCGATCGGTCCGCGCGCACATACAGGCCATGGTCTATGCGCTGCAGCAACGGCGCCCGGCGCGCAAGGCCGGGGTGATTCCGGGCGCGGTTAGCAGCGTTGCCCGTCGCTGCCTGGATATGGGCACCCAGAGTCGACTCCCGCACTTCCGGGTGATGACGGCGGAACCATTCCACGATCTCGCTACGCCGGAATGGCTCGTCAAGCTGGTCGGCGCACTCCGCCAGCATGGACCACACGCTCATAGATACCAGTGTGAGCCAGATACGGCAGTCACCGGATCGATGTGCGCAGATGGCCGCTATGGCAATGTCTGATTGATGGGCGGGCGGGGTCGCCAGATCCCCACTCTGCCTACCCGACTGCGTCCGCGAACTGACCCGCGATTCCAGTGCGCTTGACCAGCCTGCCCCAGCGCTCGTGACGGCCGTACTGGGCGGCGATCACCCGTCCGCTCGGCAGCGACCCGTCCGGCGCCCGGTTCGCCACCGCCCACTGCCACGCCTGCCGCCGCAGGTCATGGCCAGCGGCCGGCCGGCCGTGGTGCGCCCCACGGGGCGCGGGCGCGGCCCGCAGCGACAGCCGTTTCCCGCCCAGGCGGCCGGGCCGGTGATGACGCGGCCGACCTAACGACCGAGGCGGCGGTGCGGCGGACCTGGCGCATCAGCAGCTCATTCTCTGGGGGTACAAATAGCCCAGAAAGATACATCTCATCGTCCTGCCAGGTCAGGACTTGATCAACATCGGCGTAGCCGCGCAACAGGTGTTGCGCCAGAGGCCCTGGCCCGAGGGACTCGCCTCAGAGCAGCAGCGACAACGAACACTACACCCATGGAGATGTGCTGCAAAAGCTCTCCGACAGGCACTCCGGCGCAACGTCACGAGACAGGCGGAGGACCCCTGGAGAAAGCTCGTACGAGCCGATCAGCGCGAAGGTCGGCCACGCCGCGATCACCCGGCCTGTTACTGTCGGCTCAGCCACTGCGACGTTTGCGGCCAGGCTCGCTACGCTGCCGATAGCCAGAAGTGCCCACGGCATGATGCCGCCGCGATCACCGGAACGCGAGTCGGCGAGCAGCGTAGTGGACGCCGCGACGATCATCCCGTCCACCGACAGCGGGGTGAGCGGGGCGATCCACCCCAGCTGCCCGTCCAGCGCCACCAAAGCGTGCATGCAGGTAGGAAACCGTCCCCGCGACAAGCGCCAGCAAACCCACGCACCCGATCGTCGTCCGCCTGATCCACCGATCCGCCCGCCCGGTCATCGCTGATACCCGAGAACCAGCTCACCGGCGATAGCGGGCATGTACGTAAGCGGCGACTCGCGCCGCCAGCCCGGACCCGCGCAGTCGCTCCAAACCGGCCGCCAAATGGATTGTTCCGTCGTTGTGCTCTAAGAGCCGGATTAGGCGCGAAGTGAGCACGGCGCTGCAAAGCTGGTTGGATGCGATTGCGTCACGTGCGGGCCGAGAACTTCCGGGCCTTCCGGCATGCGGAGATCACACTGCCCCAGGACGGCCTTGTCCTGGTCGCCGGGGCCAACAACAGCGGCAAGACTGCTCTTCTGTCGGCATTTGATGTCATCGCTGGCGATTCCGGCGACATCATGTCGCTGCAGCACGCCGGCCAGGACGCTCCTGCTAGCGTCACGGCGACCTTCGCCCTGGCTGACGACGAGAAGCTCGTCGTGCTGGCCTCGGCCCAATCGCGGGACCAACTACTGGCTGACGGAGCGGCAGCCAGTCTGGAGTTTCTATTCATGGAGAGTCCGGAACCGCAACGTGCGGCTGGCCTAGCTGGCCTGGGGCTGACTGAGATCCGCGGTGACTGGCCCGGACATGGCATGGTGCCGCTCGCCCTGGCGCGCTGGGAGGAAGCAGGCATCAGTCACCTGTCACGTGCGGCAGCCCTGACTGGCGGCGAGCGGGATGCGCTCGAAATGACTGATCGCGGGGGTGTAGGCGGATCGCTGTGGCTCGACCAGCTGACACATTGGCCCGACCTGCCTTCCTTCGGACAGCTTCTGGTCGGCTGGCGATCGCGGTTCTACCATTTCCGGGCGCTCCGCACCGGTACTGAGCGGTCGCAGCCTCTCACAAGTCCGGCGAAGCTTGAGCCGACGGGCAGCAACCTGGCCGGCGTCCTGCATTACCTGGCTACGGATCGCCCTAGCGCATTCAGGCGGCTGGGGGACGTGATCACCGAGATCGTGCCGGCCCTGGGTCGGCTGCAAGTCCGCACGGGCGGCGACCGGATGCGGGTCGTCTTCGAGGACAGCCAGGGGGATCGGAACTTGAAGGACCTCGGGACTGGCGTGGAGCAGCTCCTGATGACCCTGCTGGTCGGCCTGACTGAGGATTCGCCGTTCACGCTGGTCATCGAGGAGCCGGAGACCAACCTGCACCCGGCGGCGCAGCGGGCGCTGCTGGGCCATTTCCTGTCCTGGGCAGATGACCGGCAGATCATCGCTGCCACGCACAGCCCGGTGATGCTGAACTGGTCGCCCGGCGGCGACCGGCTCTGGCACGTCACCCGGGACGGGGATGGTTCTCATGTAGCGCTGGTCGATGCGGATCCGCTGCCGCTGCTGAGCTCCTTGGGAGTTCAACTGTCCGACGTCTTGTCGGCCGACCGAGTGCTCGTTCTCGAAGGCCCATCTGACCAGGACGTGCTGACCATCTGGTTCCCTGAGGTGCTACGCAGCCCTCGGGTCGCGGTGCTAAGCGGGCAGGGCGGCGACAATGCCCGGCACGCTGGGCGGCTGGCTGAGTGGCTCGCCGGAACGGACCGGGTCGGCTTGCGGCGGGTGCTGTACCTGCGTGACCGCGACGAGCTGCCTGCCGGGGCGCTGGAGAAGCTCAGCAGGTCACCGACTGTGCACATCCTGGCGAGACGCGAGCTTGAGAACTACCTCCTGGACCCGGCGGCGCTCGCTACCGTGCTAGGCGCGCTGCTGCCCCCAGGCACCGAGGCTCCGCCGTCAGCCGACGTGGCAACCGTGATAGACGAGGCGGCCTGGGGCTTGCGCCAGAAGATCATCGTCAACCGGGTCTGCCGCCAGGTCGGCCCCGCTAGGCCACTGATGGACCATGCCATTAGGCAGGACCTCGCCAGCGCCGGCGCTGACGCGGACCAGGTAACGACGGCGGTCCTGGAGCGGCTCATTACGGCGGACGACCTCCGCGCGCAGATCGCCGGGGCGTGGGCAGAAGCCGAGCGGGACGTCGCCAGTCAGGAGGGCGCCGAGCTGCTGGCCATCGCGCCGGGCGAGGAGATCCTTGAGGCGGTCTTCCAGAGGTTCGCCGGGCGGCGGTACGACAAACGCCGCGACGGGCCGGCGATCGCGAAAGCAATGAACCCGCCGCAGGAGATCAAGGACCTGCTCACGGCCTTCATGAGTGCCTGAAAAGCGATCCGGGCGTCAGTCACACCTCCTTGCCGACCGCGATGGCAAGCACGCGTATGCCGTAGTCATTCGCGGCGGTTGCCTCAACTGTCAAAGTAAGATCAGGCGCGCGGTGCTGAGTCGCGGCTGGTACGCCAAGCCGTCCAGCAACCTGGAATCCGACTGTGAGGGTGTCACCAGCCAACGCAGCCGTCAGATCGGGCACGTGGACTTGGAGCTGCCCAGACATCCGGTGTCCGATGCACAGCAGCGCCACTCGCGCGGCGTCACGGGCCAGAAGCTCGTAGAACGCGCTGAATATGTCGCGCGTGGCGCGGACAGGGTCGTCCACCGGGTCCAGCAAGCAGCACACGAGCATTCGAGTGGGAATTCGCGTGAGTACATCCAGGCCCAGCCAGCCGGGTGCGAGCGCATCTGACCTAGTCACCATGATGAGACTGCTCGGAATGTCCGCGTCGGCAAGTGATCCGGCAAGACGGTGACCGATGACCCATTCACTGACTAGGCCGAGGCGCCCGGCGCGGGATTCGTCCGCAAGCCATCCGCACAACTCCGCGACGGGGCCTGGCCAGGCGATGGCCTCGGAGACGCGAGGCAGGGCGAAGTGAGGGAGTACGCGCTCGCCAGCTCGCCAGGAGAGGAGATGCGGGCGATAAGCCTCCGGGAACAGGTCTGCCACTGTGCGAGGGATCGCCGCAAGCACCTCGTCGCCAAAGAGGCAGGCAACCTCGATCATCTCGTCGAACGTGAGCATCTGATCACCAGCGACAATGCGCTGAGCCGTCCGGAGATGGACTCCGAGAAGCTGGCTCAGGTCAGCGGTGAGATCGCCGCTCGACCGGCGGAGCTCGCACAGCAGAAGGTGCTGCAGGTTCAGCGCCGCAACGTGCACTGCGTCGTGATCGGTTGTTGCCAGCCAGCGCACATCGGGCGTCCCGAAGTTGCTGGGCACGGGTGGTTCCACGCCTCGCCGCCGATGGGTCACGCCGTCAAGGCTAACGACAGATTCCGCGCGCCTGCGACAGATTTTGTCGCCAGAGCTATATCTTAGGGGCGCGAGGCAGTGGATTCCGGACCAGCGGAGGTCGCTGAGGGAGGGCGAAGTGATGACGGCGGAGCAGGACCTGGCCCGCTCAGCTGTGATGGCGCGAGACGTGATCGAGTCATACCGCCAGTCGCGCATCATGATTAGCGGCTGGAGCACCCTGCTCGAAGAAGCTGCTCATTCCTTCGCGCGCATCTCAGCCGACCGGCCGCTCACCGTTGGAGCCGTGCCACTGGCGCGACTCGCGCGCACGCTAACCGCCACGGCCAGGGCGGGGCTCCAGGTCGATCACGAAACGCTTGACCTATTGAGCCAGGAGCTTCGGACAATTGTTACCAACACTCGTGTGCCAGGCATTCCCCGGCCCGAGGACGCAGACTGGTCTTTCTAGCCATCGGGCTCAGCTTCTACCGTCTCATCGTGCGCACGGCTACGAGGCCGCAAGCCCGTGAGGCACTTACTCGCATGACCGCTGAGCCGACTGCCGACATCGTTCCGCCGGTGTGGAGCACGTCGTCCACGATCAAGGCAGTTGCTCCCGACAAGTTATCCGCCACGGAGAATCCGCTCCACACGGCGTTGCTGCCACCAGCAGGCAGATCCTTCGCGGGCGGCCGGAACTCATGCGGGGTCGTCACCTTGACAAGGGGCAGCCCAAGGGCACCGCTGACACTGGCAGCAATTTGTTCCCCAAAGCTGAGATATGTCCGGTCGTGGCCAGGAACGGCGACGACGACATCGGCCGAGGCCAAGAGAGGATGTCGCCCGACTACCTTGACAAGGCGTCGGACGAGTGACCGCCCGGCTTCTGCCCTGGCTTCTGGGCTGGTGGTCCAGTACTTTCCTACATGAACGCGCTCGCCGTCGGGTGTGTTGCGCCACTCACGGGCGTCAACGCCGTCGGCGGGAATCTTGTACCAGTCCATTGCAATGGCGAAGTCGACCGACTCCATGCTCGGCAGCGTGATGACCTCAGAGAGCAGGTCCGCTAGCTCCCGAGTAGTCGGGGCAGGCAGGCCTGGCGCCTGAAGGCAGTGAGTCCACCCCGCCGAGGCGGAGCGCGCAAAGCTGGCAGGCCTGTAGCCGCCGCCTGCTATCCGCTGGAACTGGCCCGCGATCTCCGCCGAGGCACGCAGCAACAGCCGATGGCTACGCCGGTCCGCCGCCACCTCGAACAGATGGCGCTCCAGGCTGTTGCCACGCCGATCCGGCACGAACACCGGCTCGCAGTCTCCGGGCATCACTTCCTCGGAGGCAGATCCAGAGGGTATGGCGCAATGTTGCTCCACGTGCGCAACACTGTGGGGAAGGCACGCCGGACAGCCATGTGGTCTCTCGCCTCGAGAGCGGCGTACGCCGAGGCGACAGCGTTGTCAGAGGAATGTGACATAGTCTAGTCGAACAAAGGTTCGGATTGGTGACCTCGACCACATTGGGGGAACGATGCCGACTGAGTCTGGAGTCGACGCGCTCCACCTGGCCATCGCCGTCGTGCGCTACGGACGTGGTTCCCGTCGCATTGCCAGCCAACTTCGCCGCCATGGACCCGAATCGGCCCACAGCCTCTATGAGCAGCTTACGGACGACCAGCGCGACGATATCGATCACGACGCACGAGCGCTGGCCGCCACTGGCGCCCAGGCGGTACTTCTCAGCCAGAGCGGTTACCCACAGCTCCTTGCAGGTCTGCGGCAGGCCCCTCCCGCTCTCTTCTATCAGGGCAACGCCGACTTGCTCGAGATCGGGTCGATCGGGATCTGCGGCTCCCGCGACGCCTCGAGCCAAGGGCTGAGCGCAGCGTACGCATGCGGCGAAGAGGTAGCAAAATGTGGACTCGCGGTCGTGTCCGGATATGCGCGTGGGGTCGATACAGAGGCACACTCCGCTGCGCTGGACGCAGGTGGCAGCACAGTCATGGTCCTTGCCGAAGGGATCACGCGCTTCACGGCCAAGCGCTGGCTGGCCGCCAAATCGTATGACCCATCGCAGGTGACTGTGGTCTCACAATTCCCGCCGAACCAGACGTGGTCGGCAGGCGGCGCCATGAACCGGAACAGTGTGATCATCGGACTGAGCCTGGGCATGGTCGTCATTGAGGCCGGTGAAACCGGAGGCACTCTAGCCGCCGGCATGCAAGCGCTCAAGGAAAGGCGGCCTGTCATTGCCCTGGAGTTCCGTCACGACATCCCTCCAGGGAACAAGATTCTTCTCGATCATGGTGCAGTGGCGGTGCGGAGCCGTGAACAGCTCCGAGAGCGCCTGCGGCAGATCCTCGCCGGAAGCTACCCTGGCCAGCCAACTCTCGTATAGCGATCTCGCCGGGCGGCCCGCACCAGTGACTAGACCCGCAAGTCAGCAGGCCACACGTCCGTTCTCGCCAACGGGTTTGCTCCCCCTACTTGCCAAGTAGACCGCCATCAGCCAGAGCTAGGCTCTCGGCCCGGGTGCGCGGCGCTGGCGGATCGCGCTCCTCCGCCAACGTGAACTCAGCGGCGAGCCCTGCCCGCTTGACAAGGCGGCCCCAGTGCTCGTGTCGGCCGTAACGATGAGCGATCTCGCGGCCGCTCGGAAGCGACCCCTCGGCTGCCTGCTTCTCCTGCGCCCATTGCCACGCCTCCCGTTGAAGATCACGACTCATACCTCCTTGGCGGCTGTGGTGACTGATAGGACTGCCAATTTGGCTACGCGGCGGCCCAGCGAGCCCGCTGGTCAGGGCTATCGATGGGCGGGTCGGAGGTCTGGCATTCGGCCTCGTGGCGGTGCGGCGAACATGGCGCATCAGCAGCTCGTAGGAGCAAATCAGCGCGAACGACGGCCAAGCCGCGATGAGCCGCCCGGTGACCGTCGGCTGGGCCACTGCCACATTGGCAGCCAGGCTGGCGACGCTGCCGACTGCCAGGAGCGACCACGACAGAATGCCACCGCGGCTCCCCGAGCGCGACTCCGCGAGCAGGGTCGTAGATGCGGCGACGATCATCCCGTCCACTGACAGGGGTGTTAGCGCGGCCACCCACCCGGGCTGGCCGTTCATCGCAACGAGAGCGTGCATGTGCAGGTACGACACGGTGCCCGCGATCAGCGCCAGCAGCGTCACGCATTCGGTGGTCGTCCACCCGATCCACCCGTCGGCCCGCCCGCTCACAGCCGGCCTCCGAGCGCCAGCTCACCGCTAATCGCAGGCATGTACGTAAGCGGCGACTCCCCCCTCGGACACGGGATTTCCGCAGGTAAACGGCCTGTAATTCGGTCGGCCGAGCCGCCGTGACACTGAATTGACACGTGTCATGCCGCGCTCGCTTCCCTGACCAGCCGGGCGAACAGGTTCGCCGCTTCCCGCTGGTCGCCGGGCATGACGTGAGCGTAGATGGTCAGGGTGACCATCGGGGAGGCATGCCCGAGCCGCTGCGAGACGACGTGCACCGGCTCCGCGCCTTT
>Ga0209415_10005174_pt1 | contig 23539 bp, 23 predicted proteins | sample PeaSoiSIISIP2007_FD_187696 | JGI IMG/M metagenome (GOLD analysis project Ga0209415, IMG submission 187696) | Peat soil microbial communities from Weissenstadt, Germany - SII-SIP-2007 (SPAdes) (version 2) | ecosystem: Environmental > Terrestrial > Soil > Wetlands > Peat | place: Germany... | reverse complement strand
GCGTCGCGGGCGGCCTTTTGCTTGGCGCGCAGCTCCAGTTCCATCGCCTCGGCGATCTCCGCCTCGAGCGCCTGGCGCTCGGCCTGCTTCTTGGCCGACTCGTGTCGCTTGGCCTCGCGCTCGGCGGAGCGCTGTGCGCGCAGCTCCTCCAGTTCGATCTGGCGGGCGAGGCGGCGTTCCTCGAATTCCGGATCGACGATGGTAGGCTTGGGTTTGAATTTGGCCACAAGGGCCTTCTTGGCTTCCGCCGAGTGCGCTTGGCGCTCGGCGAAGCTTCCTAGCTTCGGTGGCTTCATGGTCGCCGCCTCATAGCGAGCATTTTGCGGTCAAGCCAAGTGCAAAATCGCCTCAGATGACCCGTTCGGCCCGCATCTGCGCGATCTCGGCGGCCGAGTAGCCGATCTCGGCCAGCACGTCGTCGGTATCGGCGGGCGCCAGCGGCGCGACCTGGCGCACGCCGGATTCGAGGCCGGCCATGTTGATCGGGCTCGCCACCATCTCGGTCTCGCCCAGCCGCGGATGATCCACCGGCGTCGCCATGCCGAGGTGCTTCACCTGCGGGTCGGCGAACACCTGGTCGATGGTCAGGATCGGACCGCAGGGGATGCCGGCTGCGTCCAGTCGTTCGATCCACCAGGCCGCCGGGCGCTTGCGGGTCTCCTCGGCGATCGCCGCGTTCAGCCCCTCGCGGTTCTCGGTCCGCCGCCGGGTGCTGGAGAACCGCTCGTCCTCCAGCCAGTCCAGCCGTCCGACGGCCTCGCAGAAGCGCTCGAACTGGGCCGGCGTCGAGGCGGCGATGTTGATCGGACCGTCGCTGGCCGGGAACACGCCCATCGGGCAGATGGTCGGATGGTCGTTGCCCATCTGCCCAGCCACCTCGCCGGCCATCAGCCAGCGCGCCGCCTGGAAATCCAACAGGAAGATCTGCGATTCCAGTAGCGAAGTGTGCACATAGCGCCCTTCGCCGGTGCGCTGGCGCTCGTACAGCGCCATCATGATCGCCAGCGCCAGCAGGGTGCCGGCGGTGACGTCCGAGACGGCGATGCCGACGCGCATCGGCCCGCGCCCCGGTTCGCCCGTGACGGACATCAGCCCGCCGAGCCCCTGGGCGATCTGGTCGACGCCGGCCCGTCCCGCATAGGGCCCGTCCTGGCCGAAGCCGCTGATCGAGCCGTAGACCAGGCGAGGGTTGATCGGCTTCAGGTCTTCGTAGGCGATCTTCAGCCGGTGCTTCACCGGCGCGCGCATGTTTTCCACCAGCACATCGGCGCGCTCGGCCAGCTTGAGGAAGGCCGCGTGGCCCTGCGGCGACTTCAGGTCGAGGCTGATGAAGCGCTTGTTGCGGTGCAGGTTCTGGAAGTCGAACCCATCGCGGGCGAGTACGTCGCGACCCTCGCCCGGCGGCAGCACGGCGATCACGTCGGCGCCCCAGTCGGCCAGGTGACGCACGCAGGTTGGACCGGCGCGGGCGAGGGTGAGGTCCAGCACCCGCAGGCCGGCGAGGGGCAGATGGGAGGTTGGCGCGGAGTCCGTCATCGCCGCCATCATAGCATTCCCGGCGCTGGACCGATGGCGCGATAAGTCTAAGCTTCCTGCGGCTTCTTGGGGCGGGGTCCGATCGTGAAATTCCGGAATATCGCATTGTCGTCGCTGGCGGCCGCGTTGCTGTGCACCGCAGCGTCGGCCGATCCGATGGCGGATATGCCGGGCATGCGGCTGGGCGGCATGCTGATGGTGGGGCCGATGCCGTCGGTCTACGCCGGCGAGGCGGACAAGCCGGGCGCGCCGGTGTTCCAGGGCCTGGGCGACCACCATCACCCGATCTCGACCAGGAACCCGCAGACCCAGGCTTTCTTCGACCAGGGGATCAACCTGCTGTTCGGCTTCAACCACGCCGAGGCGATCCGCTCGTTCCGCGAGGCCGCCCGGCTCGATCCGGATTGCGCCATGTGCTGGTGGGGTGTGGCCGAGGCGCTAGGCCCCAACATCAACCTGCCCATGCCCGCCGACGCCGTCGCTCCGGCCTGGGCCGCGCTGCAGCGGGCCAAGGCGCTCGAGCCGAGGGCCAGCCCCGAGGAGCAGGCCTGGATCGAGGCGCTGGCGGCGCGCTATTCGGCCGATCCCAAGGCCGACCGCCATGCGCTCGACGCAGCGTTCGCCAAGGCCATGGGCGAGCTGTGGCGCGCCTATCCGGACGACCTCGACGCCGGGACCTTCTACGCCGAGGCGATGATGGACACCCAGCCCTGGGACTACTGGGCGCAAGACGGCGTCACGCCGAAGGGCCATGCGAGCGAGATCGTTTCGACGCTTGAAGCCATCATCAAGCGCGATCCGAACCATCCGGGGGCGCTGCACCTCTACATCCACGCCGTCGAGGCGACGACGACGCCGGAGCGGGCCGAGGCGGCCGCTGACCGCTTGCTGAAGCTGATGCCGGGCGCCGGGCACATCGTGCACATGCCCTCGCACATCTACTACCGCGTCGGCCGCTACGCCGACGCCGAGCGGGTCAACGAGGCGGCCGCCAAGGTCGACGAGGACTACATCGCCGCCTGCAAGGCGCAGGGCTACTACCCGGCCGGCTACTACGGCCACAACATCCACTTCCTGTGGACGTCGAGCGAGATGTCGGGGCGCTACCAGGGCGCCATCGATGCGGCGCGGCGGCTGGTGAAGGCCGTCGACCCCTACAACCTGGCCAAACAGGTCCCGTCGGCCGAACTCTACGGCTTCACCCCGATCGCCACCGAGCTGCGGTTCGAAAAGTGGCACGCGGTGCTAGCCGAGCCGCCGCCGCCGAAGACGCTGCTGATCGACCGCACCTTTTCGCTCTACGCCCGCGGGGTCGCCTTCGCCGCCAAGGGAGAGCTGAAGGACGCCGAAGCCGCGCGCAACGAGCTCGACGCGGTGATCGCCGTCTCCGACTTCGCCCGCTACAGCGCCAACGACATCCCCGCCAAAGCCATGGCGCTGCTGGGTCTGAAACTGCTGGACGCCGAGATCGCCCGCGCCAAAGGCGACAAGGCCGGGTCAATCAGTGACCTCCGCGCCGCCAACCAGCTTTTCCTCAGCTTGCCCTACACCGAGCCGCCATGGTGGCATCAGCCGGTCAGCCATCTGCTGGGCGCCGCGCTGCTCGATGCTGGCCAGCCGGCCGAGGCCGAGGCGGTCTATCGCGAGAGCCTGAAGACCTACCGCGGCGACGGCTGGGCGCTGTTCGGCCTGACCCAGGCGTTGGCGGCGCAGGGCAAGACCGCCGAGGCGGCGCAGGTGCGCCAGCAGTTCGACACCGCCTGGGCCCGCGCCGATATCAAGCTGACGAGCTCGCGCTCGCCTTCCTGAAGCACCGCTCAGGCGCCTGGCGCCGCTGCGCTCGGCGCCTCCGGCAACAGCAGCCGGAACGCCGCGCCGCCGCGGGGTGGCGCCAGGTGTTCCAGACGTCCGCCGTGCGCCAAGGCGATCTGCCGCGCCAGGCTGAGCCCGATCCCCGACCCGCCGGGCTTGGTGGTGAAGAAGGGCGTGAACACCGCTTCCGCCTGAGCGGGCGTCAATCCGGGCCCATTGTCGACGACGGTGATCGAGGCCATGGCGCCATCACGCTCGCAGATCAGCCGAACGCGGCCATCGGGCTTGGCCGCGACCGCCTCCAGCGCGTTCTTCAGCAGGTTGAGCACTGCCTGTTCGAGCAGTTCGGGGTCGGCCAGCATCGTCAGGTCCGGAGGATCGACGGCGCAATCCCAGGCCACGCCGCGCTCCGCCGCCATCCCGCGCGTCAGGGTGTCGAGTCCGGCGACCAGCGTGCTCGCCCGTAGCTCGACCTTCTCGGGCGCCGGCAGGTCGGCGAGGCGCCGATAGCGTTCGACGAAGTGCATCAATCCGGCGCTGCGCCGCCCGATCACCTCGACGGCCTCGCCCATCGCCGCGCGGTCGCCCTCAGGCCCGAGGGCGGCCAGCGACTCGGCCAGGGAGCAGATCGGGGTCAGCGAGTTCATCATCTCGTGGGCCAGGATCCGGGTCAGATCGCGCCAGGCCTCCTGCTCGACGGCGTCCAGGTCGCTAGCCAGGCCTTGCAGGGCGATCAACCGCCGGGGGCCGTCGGCCGAGGCGAAGGCGCCGACGGAGGCGAGCGCGCGCTGGCCGTCCGCGAGGGTGACGATCAGGCGCGAGCCGAGCGGCGCGGCCGCCAAGCGCGCGGCGGCGTCCGAACCGAGCGCTTCCAGCCGTTCCAGGCTTGCCGCCTCGCCAAGCCGCTGCCGCGCGGCGCGGTTGGCGAACTCGAGACGCCCACCGGCGCCGACCACCAGCACCGAGGCCGACACCGTGTCGATCAAGGCGATGAGATAATCGAGCCGGCGCTGACGGTCGGCGCGCACCTGGGAGAGGCCATCGAGCGCCCGTTCGATGGCGGCGCCCAGCCGTCCAGCGCCCGACTTGCGGCCCGGCCGGTCGTAACCTTCCGCGAACAGGCCGTCGACGAACTGAGCGAGCGTGCGGTCGGCGGCGGCCGTGCTCCTTGCCAAGTCCAGCGCGATGACGAGCGCGCAGCCGAGCAGAATGGCGGCGGTGGCATAGTAATGACGCCAGCCGGCGAGGCTCAGCGCGGCGAAGGCGAGGGCGCCGATGACCGCCGCGCGGGCCGCCACCCCGGCGGCGAACGGCAGGGCGCGGCTAGAGCCCATGCCGCGCCATCCGGCGATAGAGCGCGGGCCGGGTGAGGCCGAGCGCGGCGGCGGCATGCGAGACGTTGCCGTCATAGATCGCTAACGCCCGTTCGATCGCCCGCCGTTCCAAGTCCTCGAGGTTGACCGCATCCGCATCCGCACGCAGTCGCTCGGTCAGACTGGCCGCCTCGGTCATCGCCGCGACCAGGGCTTCGTTGCGCCAGGGCTTGAGCACGAAGTTGACCGCGCCGCGGCGCAGTCCCTCGACGGCCAGGGCCACGCCGCCCCAGGTGGTCATCAGCACGACGCAGAGCGCCGGGTCTCGTTGGCGCAGTTCGGCCAGACCGGCCAGACCCTCCTCGCCGCTGCGCGCGGCCGGCGCGAAGTTCATGTCCAGCAACACGGCGTCGTAGCGGCCTGGAGAGACAAGGCCCAACAGCTGGTCCAGGCTTCCGGCAGTGTCGATCGTCGCGCCAGTGCGCGCCAACGCCACCTCCGCGGCCTTCAGCACATCCGGATCGTCATCGGCGACGAGAAGGCGGGCGTCGGGCGGCATCCGGCCAGTCTAGGGCGAGGCGGCGGCGGGGCAAGCGTCGGCGACGGGCGACGCCCCGGCTGTCCGAAATCGGACACCCAGCCTGGGCGGCGGATCGCGCATACCCCATAACTGGTTGAATTTGCTTTCCTTCCTGAAACAGGCCGACGGCGGGATACTATCGACATGACTGTCGGCATGGATCGTCGCATCGAGCGGCCCGTCTGGCGGCGCAGGCCGGTGCTGATCGCCGCCGCCGCCGCGGTGCTGGTGGTCGCCGCGACCGTCGTCGCCGTCTCGCTGGCCGGCTCGGTCGCCGGCGTGCGGGTTCCGGCCGCCACCGTCACCATCGATGAGGTCCAAGCCGGCGTCTTCCACGACTTCGTTCCGCTGAAGGGGAAGGCCGCGCCCAAGGACGAGGTCTATCTCGACGCGCTGGACGGCGGTCAGGTGGCCGAGGTGCTGGCCAGGAGCGGAGACCAGGTGGTCGTCGGCCAGCCGCTGGTGAAGTTCCGCAACACCGCGCTCGAGCTCGATGTGCTGGACCGCGAGGGCCGGCTGGTCGAGTCGATCACCCAGCTGCAGACTTTCGAGAAGCAGCTCGAGGAGACGCGGGTCGCGAACGCCAAGGCCGCCGCCGAGATCGCCTACAACATCATCCGCCTGAGCCGCGAAGCGCAGCGCCGCGACATTCTGCTCGCCAAGGGCTTCTTCCCCCGCGAGCAGGCCGACCAGCTGCACGACGAGCTCGCCTACGATCAGCGCCTGCTGCCGATGCAGGACGGCAGCAACCAGCGCCAGGAAGCGCTGCGACAAGCCCAGCTGCCGCAGATCGAGGCTGAGATGGCGACGCTGCGCCAGAGCCTGGCCGTCACCCGCAGCAAGCTCGACAGCCTGGTCCTCAAGGCGCCGGTCGCCGGCAAGCTGAGCGAGAACGACCTGCAGGTGGGACAGATCCTGAAGCCCGGCGATCGGGTTGGCGAAGTCGTGCCGGCGGACGGCTTCAAGGCCCAGGCCGACATCGACGAATACTATCTCGGCCGCGTCGCCATCGGCCAGGCCGCCGACGTCACGGTCGACGGCAAGAGCTACCCCATGGTCGTCACCCGGGTCGATCCACAGGTGAAGGATGCGACGTTCCAGGTCGAGCTGGCGTTCAGGGGCGCGGCGCCGACGGATCTGCTGGCGGGCGAGGCGCTGGAGGGGAAGCTTGCCGTGGGCGGCGACCGCCCCGCGGTGCTGCTGCCCGCCGGCCCGTTCCTGGAGCGCACCGGCGGCGACTGGGTGATGGTGGTCGCCGCGGACGGCGCCCACGCCGAACGCCGCCGCATCCGGCTGGGCGCGCGCAATTCCGATCAGGTCGAGGTGCTCTCGGGTCTGAAGCCCGGCGAGCGGGTGATCACGTCAGACTATGCGGCCTTCGAGAAAGTGAACCGCGTGGATCTGACCAGATGAAGGGGGAAACCCAATGCTGAAGCTTGAGAACGTGTCGAAGGTCTATCGCACCAGCGAAGTGGAGACGCAGGCTTTAGGCGAGGTCTCGCTGGAGATCGCCGACGGCGAGTTCGTCGCCATCATGGGCCCGTCCGGATGCGGCAAGTCCACCTTGCTTAACCTGCTCGGCCTGCTGGATAGCCCCACCGCCGGCGCCTACTGGTTCTTCGGCGAGGATGTCGCGCGCCGCTCCGAGGCTCAGCTCACCCGCCTCAGACGCGAGCACATCGGCTTTGTGTTCCAGAGCTTCAACCTGATCGACGACCTCACGGTGGCCGAGAACGTCGAGGTGGCGCTGCTCTATCGCAAGGTGCCCCGCGCCGAGCGCAAGCAGCGGGTGCGCGAGGCGCTGGAGCGCGTCGGCATCGCCCATCGCGCCGGCCATCGTCCGCAGCAGCTTTCCGGCGGCCAGCAGCAGCGCGTGGCGGTGGCGCGGGCGCTGGTCTCGGCCCCGAAGCTGATCCTCGCCGACGAGCCCACCGGCAACCTCGACACGGCCAATGGCGAGGCGGTGATGGCGCTGCTGACCGAGGCGACGCGCAGCGGCGTCTCGGTGGTGATGGTGACGCACTCGCTCGCCCAGGCCGCCGCCGCCCAGCGCACCATCAAGCTGCTGGATGGCCGGGTGGTCTCCGAAACCCTGCTGGCCGCCTGACGCGGAAGGAACGCACCCATGTTCCAGAACTATCTCGCCGCCTCGCTGCGCAACCTGGCGCGCAACGGCCAGTACGCCGGGATCACCATCGCCGGCCTCGCCATCGCCTTCGCCGCAGCGATCCTGATCGGCCTCTACGTCCGCGACGAGCTCAGCTACGACAGTTGGGTCCCCGGCCACCAGCAGGTGTTCCTGGTTCGCCAGAAGATCACCGGCGCGCTCGCCAAGCCGATCGTCGAGGAGACCACGCCCGGGGCGTTGGCCGACCTGATGAAGCTCGACTTCCCGCAGCTGCAGTACGTCGCGCGACTGAGCGGCGGCACCTACCCGCCGGCCCTACGTCGCGGCGACATCAGCATCTCCGAGCGCCGATTCATCTGGGTCGATCCTGACTTTTTCAAGATCATCGCCCCGCCCGCCGTCGCCGGCGACCCTGCCACGGCGCTGGCGGCGCCGGACCATCTGGTTCTCACCCGCAGCGCGGCGCGCAAGTACTTCGGCCGCGACACGCCGATCGGCGGCGTGCTGCAGGTCGACGGCACGCCGATGAGCGTCGCGGCGGTCATCGAGGACTGGCCGACCAACAGCAACGTCTCCGGCGACGTGTTCGGCTCGTCGCTCGCGCCGCAGTCCCTGATCCCGGACATGACCAAGGCGGGCATGCTCTCCAACTCGCTGCAGACATGGATCAAGCTGAAGCCGGGTGCGGACGCGGCGACGGTCAGCGCAGCCCTGCCGGGCTTCGTTGCGCGGCGTATGATGCCGGCTGTCAACCGCATCGCGCCCGACGAACACCTGCGCATCCAGCTCTGGCTGGAGCCGATAACCGCCATGCACCTCGATCCGGTCGAGAGCGGCACGTTCGTTCCAGAGACCGACCCGGCTGTCGTCGCGGCCATCGGCGTCATCGGCGGCCTGATCGTCGTCGTCGCGGCGATCAACTTCGTCACCCTGATGACCGCCCGCGCCTCTCGGCGCGCGGTCGAGGTCGGGGTGCGCAAGGCGCTGGGCGCCGGGCGGCGGGACCTGTTCGTGCAGTTCATGGGCGAGGCGCTGGTCTATGTGGCCGTGGCGTTGATCGTGGCCGTGGCGATCGCGGAGATCGTGCTGCCGGGCCTCAACACGGTGCTGCAGCGCAAGATGACCTTCGACTACCTGGGCGACCCGGCCTTGCTCGTCACCATGCTCGTCGTTACCGCGGTGGTCGGCCTGCTCGCCGGAGTCTATCCAGCGATGGTGCTCTCGGCGTTTCGCCCTGCCTCGGTGCTGAAGGGCGGACCGATTGCAAACACCGGCGGCGGCGGGCTGCGGCAGGCGCTGGTGGTGACCCAGTTCTGCGTGCTGATCGTTGTGCTCCTGGCGGCGATCACCATCGCCCGCCAGACCGTCTTCGCGGTCAACGAGGGCACGCACGTGAAGCAGGATGCGGTCGTGTTGCTGTTTGCCTCCCCTTGCACGGACACGCTGCGCGATGCGGTGAAAGCCGTCCCCGGCGTCGAGAGTGCGGCCTGCTCGTCCCCGGGGGCGATCTCGCTGACCAACAGCATCGACAACGTCGTCGCCCACGGGCGCCGGGTGAATCTCGATTGGGCGCCGGTCGATTTCGGTTTCTTCGAAATCTACAAACTGCATCCGCTGGCGGGACGGACGTTCGCCGCCGACCACCCCGCCGACGACGGCGCCAATCACACGGACGACGCGCCGCCGATCGTCATCAACGAAGCAGCGGTGCACGCGCTCGGCTACTCCTCGGCGCAGGCGGCGATCGGGCAGGTGGTGAACTGGCACTTCCGGGCCATCAGCCTGAAGCTGGCAGGGTCCGGGCAGACCTCGCCCTACCGCTCATCGCAAATCATCGGCGTCGTCCCCGACTTCACCTTCGGCTCGGTGCGCGCCGCCATCCAGCCGACCTTCTTCTTTGTCGCTCAGAAGATCGACTTCCTGTCGTCTGTGGTCCTCAACATCCGCCTCGACCCGGCCCGCATGACCCAGACGCTGCCGCGGGTCGAGCGCGTCTGGAAGGACGTCAGCCACGGCCAGCCGTTGCAGGAGGTGTTCGCCAGCCAGTTCATGCTGCGGCTCTACATCGACACCATCATCGAGGGCGCCTTCATCGCCGTTTGTGCACTGATCGCGGTCTCGGTCGCCTGCCTCGGCCTCTTCGCGCTCTCGGCCTATACCGCCGAGCGGCGCACCAAGGAGATCGGCGTGCGCAAGGCCATGGGGGCCAGTTCCAGCGACATCCTGAAGCTGCTGCTCTGGCAATTCCTCTGGCCGGTGCTGGCGGCCAACCTGATCGCCTGGCCGATCGCGTTCCTGGTGATGAACTGGTGGCTGCAGGGCTTCGCCTACCGCATCGACCAGTCGCCCTGGACCTTCCTCGCCGCCGGCGCCGCGGCGGTCGTCATCGCGCTCGCCACCGTATTCTTCCAGGGCCTGCGCGTTTCGCGGGCAAAACCGGTCTCCGCGCTGCGCTACGAGTAGCGCTGCGGGCGCGTCCGCGGCCAAGCGCCGCCGTGATCAGGCCGCCGCCAAGCTGGACGGCGGCCTATGGGATCATATAACGGAAAACGCATGTCAGCTTCTTACGACGTCGCCGCGATCGGCAACGCCATCGTCGACGTCATCGCCCCGGCCGACGAGGCCTTCCTGGTCGGCAACGCTCTGACCAAGGGCTCGATGATGCTGATCGACGAGGCGCGCGCTCACGAGCTCTACGGTAAGATGGGCGCGGCGATCGAGGCTTCGGGCGGATCGGCAGGCAACACCGTCGCCGGGGTGGCGAGCCTGGGCGGGCGGGCGGCTTATGTCGGCAAGGTGGCGTCGGACCAGCTCGGCGACGTCTTCGCCCACGACACCCGCCAGATTGGCGTCCACTTCGAGACCAGCCGGCTGGCCGGCGGCGCGGCGACCGGCCGCTGCCTGATCAACGTCACGCCCGACGGCGAGCGCACCATGTGCACCTTCCTCGGCGCCTCGGTCGAGCTCACCGCGGCCGATGTCGAGCCCGACCTGATCATGGGCGCCGAGATCGTCTACCTGGAAGGCTATCTGTTCGACCCGCCAGAGGCGCGGCGCGCCTTCGCGAAGGCGGCGGGCCTGGCCAGGGCTTCAGGCCGCACCATCGCTCTGACCCTCTCCGACTCCTTCGTGGTCGAGCGCCATCGCTCGGGCCTGCGCGAATTCATCGAGACTGAGGTCGACCTGCTGTTCGCCAACGAGTCCGAGATCACCTCGCTGTTCGAGGTCTCCGATTTCGAGTCTGCCGCGCGCGCCGTGCAGGGCATGACCAAGATCGCCGCCATCACCCGCAGCGAGAAGGGCTCGGTGGTGGTGACGCCCACGATCCGCCACACCGTCGCGGCCTTCCCGGTGGCGAAGGTGGTGGACTCGACCGGCGCCGGGGACCAGTACGCCGCCGGCTTCATGCTGGCGCTAGCCCGCGGCAAGCCGCTCGACCACTGCGCCCGCCTCGGCGGTCTCGCCGCCGCCGAAGTCATCTCCCATTATGGCCCCCGGCCGCAGGTCTCGCTCGCCGAGCTCGCCGCCGCCAACGGCCTTTCCTGATCAGCTTAAGGACCGCCTCATGAGCCGTCGCACCAGCTACCTGTTCACCAGCGAGAGCGTCTCGGAGGGCCACCCGGACAAGGTGGCCGACCGCATCTCCGATACGGTGGTCGACGCCTTCCTGGCCGCCGATCCCTATGCCCGCGTCGCCTGCGAGACCATGGTCACCACCAACCGGATCATCCTGGCCGGCGAGGTCCGGGGGCCGGCGGGCGTGGTCGAGAGCCTCGAGGACAAGGTCCGCGCGGCGATCAAGGACATCGGCTACGAGCAGGAGGGCTTCCACTGGAAGACGGCGGACTACGCCTGCTACCTGCACTCGCAGTCGGCCGATATCGCCATGGGCGTCGATGCGGCCGGCAACAAGGACGAGGGCGCCGGCGACCAGGGCATCATGTTCGGCTACGCCACCGACGAGACGCCGGAGCTGATGCCTGCGACGCTGCAGTATTCGCACAACATCCTGAAGAGCCTGGCCAAGGCGCGCCACTCCGGCGAGCGACCCGAGCTCGAGCCGGACGCCAAGAGCCAGGTCACGCTGCTTTACGAGAACGGCCGGCCGGTGCACGCCGCGCAGATCGTGCTTTCGACCCAGCACCGCGACGGCCTCACCCCCGCCGATGTCGCTGATCTGGTGAAGCCCTACATCCTGAAGGTGTTCCCTGATGGCCTGGTCACCGACAAGACCGAATGGCACATCAACCCGACCGGCAACTTCGTCATCGGCGGACCGGACGGCGACTGCGGCCTGACCGGGCGCAAGATCATCGTCGACACCTACGGCGGCGCATCGCCCCACGGCGGCGGCGCTTTCTCCGGCAAGGATCCGACCAAGGTCGACCGCTCGGCCGCCTATGCCTGCCGCCACCTGGCCAAGAACGTCGTCGCCGCGGGCCTGGCGTCGAAGTGCACGATCCAGATCGGCTATGCGATCGGCGTCTCCAAGCCGCTCAGCTTCTATGTAGACCTGCACGGCGGCAGCGACGTGGACGCCGAGAAGCTGGAGAAGCTGCTGCCCGAACTGATCGGCGGGGCGACGCCGCGCGCGATCCGCGAGCACCTCGGCCTCAACCGGCCGATCTACGCCCGCACTGCCGCCTACGGTCACTTCGGCCGCGCGCCCGAAGCCGACGGTGGTTTCTCATGGGAGAAAACCGACCTTGCGGACGAGCTGCGGCGGGCGTTCTCCTAAGGGCCATGCTCCAGCTCTACTTCGCCGCCAACACCTGCGCCCTAGCCACCCACATCGCGCTGGAGGAGGCCGGGGCCGACTATTCGACGGTGCGGGTCGATTTCCGGTCGAACGAGCAGCGCGGCCCAGAGTATTTGGCCATCAATCCGAAGGGGCGTGTGCCAGCCCTGGTCGCCGACCGCGGCATCCTGACCGAGACGCCGGCGATGCTGGCCTTTGTGGCGCAGGCCTTCCCCGCCGCGGCGCTGGCGCCGCTGGATGACGCGTTCGCCTTCGCCCAGGTGCAGGCGTTCAACAGCTACCTCTGCTCGACGGTGCATGTCGCCCACGCCCACCGCATGCGCGGCTATCGCTGGACCGACGACGAGGCGGCGATCGCGGCGATGCAGCGGTTCGCGCCGCGCTCGGTCGGCGCCTGCTTTGCGCTGATCGAGCAGCACATGCTGGCCGGGCCCTGGGTGATGGGAGAGACCTACAGCATCTGCGACCCCTACCTCTTCACCCTGGCGCAGTGGATCGAAGGCGACAGCGTCGATCCGGCGACGATCCCAAAGGTGATGGCGCATCGCCAGCGCGTCTCGGAGCGCCCGGCCGTCCGCAGGGCGATCGCCGCGGAGCTGGCGCCGGCGTTCTGAGCCTCAGCGCTCCCGCACGTAAGGGAAGTTGTTCAGCAGCAGCGTGGCGCCGTCGATGTTGCAGGCGATGGCGACACAGGCGCGCAGACGCGGAGCTGTCTGTCTGGCATGCTCGGCGGCGCAGGACGACGAGAGTTAGATCGAACCGATGGCGACCACGCCGCTGACCCCATCAGCCCGCCCGGGCGCTGACCGTTGGGGCTATATCGAGCAGGGTCTCTACGACCACTCGCCATTCGACGTCTGGATCACCACGCTCATCCTCTTCGGCGTCCTCATGGGCGCCTACGTCACGGCGGCCTGGGTCGACCACGTTCCCTGGACCATCCACGACAGGTCGGGCGCGACTCTCGACCACCGCGCCTGGGTCGCCCTCAGCCTGACGCTGATCGTGTGCTGCGCGCTGGGCCTGCAGCGCTATTCACGGTTGATGGACCTGCGCGATACGGCCGCCTTCGCCCGCGCCCTGCGCACCGACGTGACCTGGACGCCAGTCTTCTCGACCCCCCGCCTGCGCCTGTTCACGGCGCTGGGGGCGGTCGTCGCCGGCGCCGCCATGTTGTCGTTCCAGCTGAGCGGGCAGGGCGCCGGCGCGCACGCGCTGGCCGTCGCCGCTTGGTTCACCTTCGCCGCGATCCTGGTGGGCGTGCTGTTCTTCCGCGGCGTCGAGCTCACCGGCGCGTCGGCCAGGCATGCGCGCGAAGTGGTGCGCACCGGCCTGCAGATCGATCTGCTGCGGATCGAGCAACTCTACCCCTGGGGACGCGCGGCCTCGCGCACGGCGCTGATCTGGTTCGCCGTCAGCGCCGCGACCCTGCTGCAGTTCGTGGGCGACCGCGGGTTCGATCCTTACACCATCGCCCTCGTCGTCGGGTGCGCGGCGATGGGCGCTTGGGTGTTCGTCGGTACGCTGGGGCTGATCCATCACGAGATCCGCCAGGCCAAGGCGAGCGAGCTGGAAGCGCTGCGCGCCGAGATCGCCGGGCTGAAGAGCCGCCTGCACGCCGATCCTGCCGCGCCGGCCAAACTCCAGAGCCTGCTGGCCTACGAAGCGCGCATCGAGAAGGCCCCCGAGTGGCCGTTCGACCAGACCATCCTGGTGCGGGTAGGCGCTTCGGCCCTGATCCTGACGGTGCCTTGGTTCGGCCAGGCCTTCGCCGGGCTGATGGTCGCCCAACTCGGCCATTAGTCAGCCGGTCTTGCTGTAGGCGTAGTCCTCGCGACCGCCGGGGCCGCCGCGCAGGCCGGGCGGAAACGGGGCGCGCGTAGCGTTCATCTGCCGATGCGCTTCGAGCGCCGCCTCGTCGGCCCACAGCTCGAGCAGCACCAGCCGGTCGGGATCGAGCGCGCTCTGGAACACCTCGAACTGCTCGCAGCCCGGCTCGGCCATCACTTCCTCGCACCGCCCCTTGAACGCCTGCAAGAACTCGCCGCCCTTGCCCGGCGCGGCGTTGATACTGATGATCAGCCGTAGCGACATGCTGTTTCCTTCGTCTAGCGCCCGGATCGTCGTAACCGCGGCGCCACGGTGTTGTCGCCCGCTTTCTGGCTAGCTCACGTCCATGACTTCGACCTCGCCGCCGGCCACGATCGCCACGTCCCCCACCGCCGCGCCCATCAGGGCCCGCGCAAGCGGCGAGACGTAGGAAATCCGGCCCTGCGCCGGATCGGCTTCGTCTTCGCCGACGATGCGGAACACCTGGCGCCGGCCGTCCTCGCGCTCGATCGCCACGGTGCGGCCGAACTGGACCTTGCCGTCCGGCGCAGACGCCTCGGACAGTTGCGCGGTGGCCCGGCGCGCCGACCAATAGCGCAAGTCGCGAGTCGCCCGCGCCATCGGCGTTCGGTCGACGCTGATGTCGCCGGCGCTCCTGGCGGCGGCGTAGGCCTCCTGCGCCTGCGCCAGCGCCTGCTCGATCGCCGCCAGCCCACTGGCCGTCACCAGGTTGGGATGCGGCGAGATCGGCCGGTCCGGCAGATCCGCGGCCTGGGACTCGAGGTCCTCTTCTCGGGTGAAGGCGACGGACATGGTCAGGCGCGCTTGTGGCCCCAGCTGCTGGGCTTGTCGTGCCGGGTCACCCGCCAGGTGGCGTCGTCCACCTCCAGCGCGCCGAAGCCGAACTCGACCTCGAAGCCCGACGGCGTGCGGGCGTAGAACGACACCATCTGGTCGTTGGTGTGCCGGCCCAGCGTCTGGGCGATCGGCGTCCCGGCCGCCAGCGCCCGCTCCAGCGCGAAGCCGACCGCGTCCAGGGTCGGGACCTGCAGCATGAAGTGGTGCAGGCGCTTGGGCGTGGGGACCGGAAGCAAGGCCAGCGTGTGGTGACGTGGATTGCAGTGGTAGAACTCCAGCTCGAAGCTGGCGTTCGCACCCATCCGCATACGGATGGTATCCGAGAGCCGGAAGCCCAGCAGGTCCTGGTAGAAGTGGCGGGCGCCGCCAATGTCGCGCGTCGAGATCACCACGTGCCCAAGACCCTGGGCGCCGGTGACGAAGCTGGCGACGGCGGCCGGCGAGACAAACGGCGTTTCCGTGCGCAGCGTCGCGCCGTAGTAGATCTCCACCGCCAGGCCATCCGGGTCCTGACACGTCGCCAGGCCGAGCACGCCGCGTTCGGCGCGCAACGCCGGATCGCCGTTGCCGACCGCGACGCCGGCTTCGGCCAGCCGCTGCGCGACTGCGGCCAGTTCGGCGGCGCCAGCGACCTCGAAGCCGAGGTAGCTCACGTCGTCCGCCTCGCCGGTCTCGAGCGCGATGCGCCAGGCATGCTCGTCGAGCCGGAACCGCGGTGCGCCGGCCGCCGCCTCGCCCGGCATCAGGCCCAGCACGCCGGTTGCGAAAGCGCTCCAGGCATCGGGGTCCTTCACCTTCAGCCCGAGATAGCCAAGCGATCCGATGCTCATGGCGTCTCCTTGGTCGGTCCCGGCGCGCCATACTTGGCCGCCAGCCCGCCGCCGGCCGCCGCGCGGCCGATGCCGCGCACGGCGACGCCGGTGTCGAGGATGACCACGCTGCCGGTGGCCGGCCGGCTGTCGCGGCGCGAAGCGAGGAACAGGAAGCCTCCGGCGTAGTCGGCCGGCGTCGGCACAATGCCGAGCGGCACGTTGGGCGCGGCGGTGGCGGCGAGGTCGATGCCGCTGATCGACCGATCGGCCATCTCGAGCGCCGCAGGTCCCCGCAGATCGGTCTCGATCGGACCCGGCGCCACGCCGTTGACCCGGATGGCTGGCGCGAGTTCGTAGGCGAGCTGGCGGATCAGGCCGACGACGGCATGTTTGGAGGCGGTGTAGAGCGGCCCGCCGCCCGCCGGATCGAACCCGGCGCTGGACACCGTGAAGATCATCGCGCCGGCCGAGCGGACCAGCGCCGGCAGCGCGGCCTTGGCTAGATTGAGGTAGCCCTTGACGTTGACGTGGAACACCTCGTCGAACGCCGCATCGAGACGATCGGCGGGCAGCGCGTCGAGCGAGCGCGAATAGTCCCAGATGCCGGCGTTGCCGATGGCGCAGTCGAGCTTGCCGAACCGCGCCACGCAGGTCTCGACCGCGCGCTGGTTGTCGGCGAGGCTGCGCACGTCACCGGCGACGGTTTCGACCTTGTCCGCGAAGACGCGGACCAGCGTGTCCAGCCGCTCAGCCGAGCGGTCCAAGACCGTCAGCCGCGCGCCTTCCTCAACGAACCGCTCGACGATCCCGCGGCCGAGCCCCGAGGCGCCGCCGGTGATCAGGATTACCTCGCCGTCCAGCCGGCCCATCGTGCGCCTCCCTGTCTAGAACAGCGTGCTCATGTTGGTGGCTCGGATCAGCGTCTGGTCCAGGAACAGGTGACGCCGGGCGATGCGGAAGCTCTCGCCCTCCCGCCGCAGCACGTCGGTGCGCCGGCCGATCCAACTGTCGACTTCGGTGTTCAGCCGCGTGCGGTAGAGGTGAAACGCGGCCTCGAGCGTGATCTCGTCGCCCGCCACGTCAAGAATTCGTACGTTGGAGACGAAGTGGCGCGAGCGGGAAGGCGGATCCTCCGACCAGGCCGACCCGGCCTCCAGCTTCTTCACCCGCATCTCCAGCATCGCGCGGTCGTCGTCGAAGAACGCCATGTCGCCGACCTTGGTGAACTCGCGCTCGATGTCGCTGTTGGTCACCGTGCGGCGGATCGGCATCCAGTAGTGGATGTCCTCGGCGATGAGCGCCAGCCAGTCGCGGTAGCGTCGCGCATCGAGCAGCGCCGCCTCGGCGTAGAGGAACTGCTCGACCTCGAACTGCAGGAGCGCGCGCTCGGCGAGGCTCAGCGGCGCGGGCGCTGTCGCTGCCTCGGCGGCGACTTCCAGGGCGCTCATCAGACCGCGCCCTCCGGCGCCGGCGAGTGCCGCGCCCGCAGCTCCGCCCAGTCGCGCGCCGCCATCCACTCGGTCCAGGAGCGATAGAGCCAGCGCTGGGCGTGCTCGTTGATGCGGGTGTCGATGAAGCGCTGGCCGTGCTCGTCGACCGTCACCCGGTCGTGGCCCAGACCCATCTTCAGAGTCTGGCCGAGCTGGCGGCTGGAGAAACCCACCGATGCGCGCGTGCTCTGGCTCCAGTTCTCGCCGTCATCCTGCTCCAGCAGGCCGCCGGGACCGAACAGGTGGATCGCGGTCCACACCGCCACCTTGCGGTACGAGGCCGGCGCGTCCTTGGGCACGATGGTGAACCACCACAGTTCCGTCTTCGAGGGCCCACGCGGCAGCCGCAGGCACACCTGCATCCCGCCCAGCGTGATCCACAGGTTGGGGAAGATGTTCGGGTGGCCCATGCTGCGCACGCCCGATGCGCCCATGAGCTCGGCCCCAAGGCGAGGGCGAATGCGCTGGCTGTTGGCGGGCGCCGAGCGCGACGCCTCGATGCGCTCCTCGTCCGACATCAGGTCGATCTGCGTCTGTCGCTCGCTCGGCAGGCCGGGGCCGCTGATCGCGTGGCCATACTCGCCCAGCATCACCAACTGATTGTTCGGATGCAGGATTTCGGCCGGCTTGAAGATGCCGGCGCTGCCCGCCGAAGCGTGGCTGTACATGACGTGGTACCAGTCGAACAGGTTGTCGACGGCGATCTTCCAGTTGCAGTCGATGACGTTCTTCTGGATGCCGTCGATCACTTCCACATCGCCGTAGCTGCAGATCATGCCGATGCCGGTGCGCCCCACATCGCCCAGGTAATCGTGCAGCGAGGGCGCGTCGGGCGCCATGGTGGCGAACCAGAAGCCGAGGTAGCTGTCGACCTGCGCGGCCTTCACCAGCCCCAGCTGGCTGCGGTCGAGATCGCCGTGGAAGTAGCTCGACTGCCCGGGGACGCCGATCAGCTTGCCGTCGAGCGCATAGTTCCAGCCGTGATAGCTGCAGACGAACGACTTGGCGGCGCCCTGCTCGGCGCGGCACAGCGCGTTGCCGCGGTGCCGGCAGGTGTTCAAGAGGACGTTGACCTCGCCATCCTCGCCGCGGACGCAGATGACCTGGTCTTCGCCGATGTAGTTGATGAAATAGTCGCCGACGTTGGGGATCTGGGAGTCGTGGCACATGAAGTTCCAGCCACGCGCGAAGATGCGCTCCAGCTCCAGCTGGTAAAGCGCCTGGTCCGAGAGCACCCGCCGATCGAGCCATCCGGCCTCGGCGTCGAACAGCGCCAGGATCGAGGCCCGATCCCAGCCTTGCTCGACGCCCGTCGCGCCATCCGCCATCTGCATCCTCCCGCCGCAACGCAGCGTCATTCAGCGCGCCTCTTCTTCGGAAGCGTCTCAGACACTCACGCTACCCCAACCGGAAGCGCTGGGTGAGCCCAGATCGTCTTTCGGCCGGTTTGCCTCGGCCATGGCAGGGCGTTCCTACCCGCCGCGTACATACTGCAGGAATTCCTGGCGGGTGCGAGGGTCGTCTCGCACCACGCCCAGCAGCGTGCTGGTGGTCAGCGAGGAGCCAGGCGTGTTGACGCCGCGCATGGTCATGCAGCTGTGCTCCGACTGGATCACCACGCCGACGCCGCGCGGCTGCAGCACTTCACAGATCGCCTCCGCGATCTCGGCCGTCAGCTTCTCCTGGATCTGCAGCCGCCGCGCGAAGCCCTGCACCACCCGAGTCAGCTTCGATATCCCGACCACACGTCGTTCCGGCAGGTAGCCCACCGCCGCGCGCCCCAGAAACGGCAGCATGTGGTGCTCGCAGAAGCTGACCACCGGGATGTTGGTCAGCACGACCAGTTCGTCATAGCCGCCGACCTCGTCGAACGTGCGCTGCAGATACTCGCGCGGGTCGGCCGCATAGCCGGCGAACAGCTCCTCGTATGACCGCACGACGCGCGCCGGCGTCTCGACCAGCCCCTCGCGATCGGGATCGTCGCCTGCCCATTGGATCAAGGTACGCACGGCCGCCTCGGCCTGTTCGCGGCTCACTGGCCTTGCCGTATCGCTCATCGCATCGCCCTCGTCGCGCCGCCGCCAACGCCGGCGAGCAGAACCCGAACGTGCGAAAGCTGAAGCTGATCCCTGAGCGCGAGCGGGCACGCGGCTGGTTTGACAGCGAGCCTCGTCTCCTGTTCGTGGGCTGGGGTGGGCCTGCCGCGACGAACGGCGATCGGATGGTCCGCGCGGAGGGGCCGGCGCGTGCAGGAATACGATCTCATCATCGTCGGCGGCGGCATCGGCGGCTCGGCGCTGGCGACCGTGATGGCGCGGGCCGGCAAGTCGGTGCTGCTGCTGGAACAGTCGCTGGTCTTCGAGGACAAGGTGCGCGGCGAGTGGATTGCGCCCTGGGGCGTCGCGGAGGTGAAGCGGGTCGGCCTTTACGACCTGCTGATCGAGGCCGGCGGCCACCACGTCACCCGCCACATCACCTATGACGAGACGCTGGAGCCGGCCGCAGCGGAGGCCGCCAGCCTGCCGCTGGGCGCGTTCACGCCCGGCGTGCCGGGCCCGCTCTGTCTGCGCCATCCGGTGCACTGTCAGACCCTGTTCGACGCGGCTGCCAAGGCCGGGGCCACGGCGCTGCGCGGCGTGCAGGTGGCGCAGGTGTCGGTCGGCGAGCATCCCAGCGTCACCTACGAGCTCGATGGCCAGACCGTTCAGGCGAGTTGCCGGCTGCTGATCGGCGCCGATGGGCGCACCTCCCAGGTGCGCGAGGCGGCCCACATCGTCCTGCACCAGGACAAGCCGCATCACTGGTTCGCCGGCCTGCTGGTGGACGGCGCCGACGGCTGGAGCGCCGACGTGCAGGCGATCGGCACCGAGGGCGACTTCGGCTTCCTCGCCTTCCCGCAAGGCGGCGGGCGGGTACGGGTCTACGGCGGCTACGCGCTGGAGCAGAACCAGCGCTTCCGCGGACCCGATGGCGCCCGCCGGTTCCTCGACGCCTTCGCGCTGAGCTGCAGCCCAGATAACCGCCACCTCGTCGCCGGATCGCCGGCCGGGCCGCTGTTCAGCTATTTCAACAACGATTCCTGGACCGATGAGCCCTTCGCCAAGGGCGTGGTGCTGGTCGGCGACGCGGCCGGCTGGAACGACCCGATCATCGGCCTTGGCCTCTCGATCACCTATCGCGACGTGCGGATCGTGTCCGAGCTGCTCAAGGCCGACGACGACTGGGCCGCGCTGTCCTTCGCCAGCTACGCGGAGGAGCGCGCGGAGCGGATGCGCCGGCTGCGCTTCGCGGCCAGCCTGCAGGCGGCCATCGACATGGAGTTCGGCGAGGCCGCCAAGGCGCGTCGGCGGAGGATCTTCGAGAAATCCCTCTCCGATCCGAGCTTGCGGGCCCACGGCTTCGCCGTCATGGCCGGCCCCGAGGCGCTGCCGCCGCAGATGTTCACCGAGGAACACCGCGCCCGCGTCATGGGCGCCTGAGGAGCCGCCGCCATGACCGCCGCCATGACCCTCGACCAGATCACCCGATACAACGCGGACTGGCTGCAGGCCTGGACCGACAAGGACGTGACGCGCCTGCTCACGTTCTATGCCGAGGACTGTGTCTACAAGGACGCGCAGACCGCCGCCGGCCTCACCGGCCACGCGGCGCTCAGCGCCTACCTGACCGGCCTTTTCGCCGCGACGCCCGCCATGACCTACACCCCCGACGAGGTCTGGCCGATCGCGGGCGGCTTCTGCGGCCGCTGGTACTGCGAGATCGCCGGCGTCGGCCGCATGCGCGGGTTCGACCTGGTGATCCTGGACGGCGACCGCATCGCGCTCAACGAGGTCTATGTGCATCAGCTGGGCGCATGACCTCGGGCCCTGACATCCGCCGACCCGGCGCGGCCGACGCGGCCTGGCTGACGGCGGTGTTGCAAAAGGGCGGCGTCGATGCGGTGGTGAAGCGCTTCACCGCCGCCAACGTCGGCACCGGCCAGATCGGCGACAGCGTCCGCTTCCAGCTCGACTACGCGCGCCGCGGCGACGATGCGCCGGCCTCGCTGGTCGGCAAGTTCCCGTCGGCCGGCGAAGAGAGCCGCGCCACCGGCGTCGCGCTCGGCAACTACCTGCGCGAGGTGCGGTTCTATCAGCTGCTGGCGCCCACGGCGCTGATCCATACGCCGCGCTGCTACTTCACCGACGTCGACGAGGCGACCAGCGAGTTCGTGCTGATGATGGAGGACCTGGCGCCGGCCGAGCAGGGCGACCAGCTGCGCGGTGTCACTCTCGAGCAAGCCCGGCTGGCGGTGATCGAGGCGGCGAAGCTGCACGCCTCGCACTGGGGCGACGAAGGCCTCGATGAACTGCCGTGGGTGTCGAACGCCAAGGCCGCGCCGCCCAGCGCCGCGACGCCGGGCGCGGTCGCCAACCTCTGGGGCGCGTTCAAGCAACGCTACGGCCCGCGCCTGCGGCCGCCTTGGGTCGACGCCGGCGACCGTCTCACGTCCCGTTTCGCCGCCATCGCCCAGCAGCACGATGGCCCGCGCTGCCTGACCCACAACGACTATCGCCCCGACAACATGATGTTCGGCGGCCCGCACGGCGGCTATCCGCTGACGGTGCTGGACTGGCAGTCGTTCGCCTATGGCGCCGGCCCGACCGACCTGGCCTACTTCCTGGCCGGCGCGGTGTCGCCGCAGGTGCGCCGGGCGCACGAGCCGGAGTTCCTGGCGCTTTACCTGGCGACGCTCACCCAGCACGGCGTCACCGGCTACGGCATGGACGACCTGAAGCGTCACTACGGCCAGGGCGGCTACCTGCTGTTCCTCACCGCCTTCTTCGCCGCGATGATCGTCACCCAGACCGACCGCGGCGATGAAATGTTCCTGCAGATGATCAGCGGCGCGGTCGATCACATGCTGGATCACGGCGCATTGGAAGGCTGAGACCTGCGCCGCCCGCGCTATCGCCGGGGCTCGCTCGGAGGGCCGCGTCACTAGCGGGAATGTTTCACGTGAAACCGCAATTCACCGTAAATAACGGCGCCCGGCCCGTTGCGCGGCTGGAAAAACCAATCTCCGAAGTCCACTCGATGCATCCCGATCTCCCAGGCTCGCGAAGAGTCCGCCAGGCTGGCAATTACTACAAGTAACGATCAATGTCAAGGCCGCGCCGCCGCGAGACGGCGCGCCAGGGTGCGAGCATCCGCGCCGGCGTTGTCGGCCAGGGTGTCGAACAGGCCCAGCCCCCAATAGACGTTGACCAGCGGAAAGGCGCCGCTGAGGTAGCCGCGCTGGGCCAGCCGCTGGGCGTTCTCCGGTGTCGCGGGGCCCCGCAGGAACACCCCGCCGCGCCCACGCACCTCCGCGGCGACGGCCGCGATGACCTGGACGGCGACGCCGAGCGCGCGGTGGGTCGGGGCGACGAACATGTCGGCGATCTCCCCGCCCTGGACCCCATGATGGGCGTCATAGCTCATCCACCACACCGCGGCGCCGGTCGGCGCGCCGCTCCGGTCCCGCGCCAGCATGGTGTTGAAGCGCGCGCCCAGCCCATCGCGGCGGAACACCGCCGGCGTCATATGGCCAGGCTCGCCGAACAGCTCGACCATGTAGACCCGCCACAGTGCGGCGACCGCTTCGGCCTCGTGCGGCTGCATTGGCCCTACTGAGGACATCGGACTCGGCGCCTGTGCTGCGACTGGGGAACGCGGTTTAGCGACCCGTCACCGTGACGACCCACACATCCACGTCCATCGGTTCCGCCATCCGCACGGCGCGCTCGATCACCTGCTCCGCGGTGGGAAACGGTCCGCGCCGCTTACTCGGAAAGGTTGGCTTTACTTTCCAATACGCCTCGACCGTGCAGAACTTGTAGTTCGGAAGCACGGGGTCGGGATAGACTACGTAGCCCATCCCGCCGTTCGGTGGCTCGCTCTGGTATATCTGAGTCAATGCACGCGTAGTATGATCCGTTCGGTTATTGGGAGCAAGCGGTCTCCAGGTGGGCGAAATCAGTCTTCGCAGGCCAGTTTATTCGTGCGCCGAGGCGGAATAGGGGAAAGCAGCACTAGTCCGCCCGTTCGCGCCGCCCGCGGCGGTCGATTGCCCTCAAACCGTCAGCGCCTTGGCCCCGTAGCGGTCCTGGAACGCCGCCGTTTCAATCTCCTCCAGCACCGTCCGTCCACTGAGCACGTCCGCCTTCCACGCCTCGTGGGCGGGGATGTTGGCGTGGAACTCGGGCATCACTTCCTCGGCGAACAATTCCAGGCTGTCGCAGATGTCCCGGTGGGTGTTGCGGCCGGCCTGGTTGAGCAGGATCACCTGATCGATGTGCGAGGCTTCGAACTTGCGCAGCTTGCGCCGGATGGTCTCGGGGCTGCCGATCAGACCGCCGGAGAGCGCGCGCTCGGCCTGGTCGGCGTTGGCGGCCTTCCA
>Ga0209415_10005173_pt1 | contig 23540 bp, 12 predicted proteins | sample PeaSoiSIISIP2007_FD_187696 | JGI IMG/M metagenome (GOLD analysis project Ga0209415, IMG submission 187696) | Peat soil microbial communities from Weissenstadt, Germany - SII-SIP-2007 (SPAdes) (version 2) | ecosystem: Environmental > Terrestrial > Soil > Wetlands > Peat | place: Germany... | reverse complement strand
AAACGCTCTTTCCACATCTGATAGCTGATTACAACCACGGGATGAGCATTACGGCCGGAATTTTCGGCGGGTTCGAAGCCTCGCCCCAGGACAGGACGGACTCCTAGCGCATCGAAATAGTTGGCCGAAACAATGCTCCCCGTCGTACGATCGGCCCGGTCGCCGATGGCTAGCGTAACCCCGGTGATTCGATCCACGATGAAAGCATCAATAAGCTTGCAGTTCTTCTGAAAATCCTGGAAATCCGGCCAGGATAAATCGGTCGAGTCCCCAGGCGCGCCGGACACGCCGCGAAAAGTTCCAGCCACGGCCATCATTCGCTCCTGGTGGGCTACTCCCGGAAACGGACGCAGCAGGACTCCCTCGATCCAACTGAACACGGCGGTGGTAGCGCCAATTCCGATAGTCAGACAAAGGATGGCGAGAATGGAAAAGCCCGGATTGCGCCGAAGCATGCGGAGACCGAAGCGCAGATCCTGCCATAGCACCTGCAAAAACGGCAGCGAGTGAGCTTCCCGGTAGGCCTCTTTCACTTGGGCGACGCCGCCAAAGCGGCGCTGGGCGGCTGCCAACGCCTCGTCTGAGCTCATGCCGCGGCGGAGGTTTTCGGCAACTTCGTTTTGGAGGTGAAAATTGAATTCTTCATCCATCTCGCGCTCCAGGCGCCCCATTCGAAAGAGACCGAGGAGCCGCCTCAAGAATACACGGACGGCTGTCATACGGAATCCTTTGAGGGCTTAAGAAAACGGCCCAGAATATCGGAGATTTTCTCCCAGTTCTTCGCTTCAGCGGCGAGTTGCTTCTTGCCGGCCCGCGTGATGGAGTAGAATTTCGCGCGGCGGTTATTATCTGACGTGCCCCATTTCGAGGCGACCCATCCCATCTGTTCGAGGCGCAGGAGCGACGGGTAAAGTGTGCCCTGATTCAGTGCCAGCGCATCGCCGCTGATCTGCTCGATGCGGCGCGCAATTCCCCACCCGTGTTGCGGGCCCAAGGTATCCAGGGTCCGAAGCACCATAAGCCCGAGGGAGCCATGAAGGACATCCGACTTTTTATTGTCCATACGGTGACCTTTTGGTAGCCTACAGGAGTTTACTGCGACTGCACATCCCGCGTCAAGGAGCAGAGGAATGGTTCGGGGAGGGGCCGGAGTGAAGTGACTGGTGGCTGGTGGCTAGTGGCTGGTATTCGGACGCATCAGAACTCAAGCCGCGCTTGAAATGCAATCATTCGTGGCGAACTGTCGCCGCCTAACCCGACGCCGAGCAGCCCTGTCGGCGGCGAAGTCGGGTAGCTGAGAGCTCCGAATCCGGTCTGGGTGGAAGGTTTGCCAGGAATTCCTGCGTAGACTACGTTGGGAAGGCCGAAATTCGGATGATTGAACACATTGAAGAATTGACCGTCGATGCGCAGCTTCACATGTTCTGACAATTGGAACCACTTGGTGAGATACAGATCGCTCCAGACGAAATCGGGACCGCGCAATGCATTTCGGCCTAGATTGCCGAACTGGCAGCTCACTGGGCTGTTGCCGCCGGCGCAGGCGCCGGTGCTCGGATCAACCGTGGAAACGAAAGCGTCCGGGTTGAGCCACTGGACGGTTCCCGGTTGCGTGATCCCAGGGATCGAATTGTGTTGATACACGGGCACGCCCGGTACAACGCTGGCGTACTGCGGGCCGCTCCCTTGAACAATGCCATTACCGTTCGCGGAATACGGCGCGCTAAGAACCGAGAATGGCAATCCACTATGCCAAAATGCGGTGCCCGAGACCTGCCATCCGTTCAGCACTCGTGCCAGCAGGGGATTGCGGGCTTTGATGGGCAACTGATAAATGTATTGCGCGGTCAAGTTGTCTCGAACATCGTAATCGCAGGGGCCGTATTGGCGGCCGAGTTCGCCGGGCAGCGGGGAAAGGATCGCGCCCGCGGCGAATGGAAGGAATCCGCCGTTGGAAACCGTGTCCATGCAGCGGCTCCAAGTGTAGTTGATCAGGACTTGAATGCCGTGCGCCAGCCGCTTGTCCGCCGTTAACTGGAGGCCGTTGTAGTGGCTGTTCGCGCCGGTGTTCAGTTGGGTTACCGGCCCAAAGCGCGGATCGACGGGCTGGCCGTAAGGGAACGGCGCAAAGCATCCGGGGCAGACCGTTTGATAACCGTTCACTTGCGTTTGGTAGGGCTGGTTTACGGCGCGTGTACCTACGTACTGAGCTCGCAGATTTAGCGCATCGCCGATCTGGTGTTCCAAGGCAAAGCTCCACTCGATGAAGTAAGGCGCATGAAGCTTGCCGTCTGGAACGGCAGTGATCGCAATCGGAGGAAGGCAGGAGTTTCGATTGCCCAATGTCGAAGCGCAGGAAAGTTCGCCCTGAGCGAAGCCGGAGTTGAACAGCTGATTTGCCGCCGCTGTCGCGTCGATGGCGCTCGTTGGAACTCCCGGTGCTATCGCAACTCCTCCCGCCGTGCCCAGCAATCCGCCCTGGAAGGTCTTCGAGTAGGGAGGATTGGTACCCACGGGATCGACCACGCTGCCCGGCAAGATGTCGCTGAATAGCCCAAACCCGCTGCGCAGCACCGTGTGCGGCGCGATCTGCCATGCGATCGCGGTTCTGGGTTGCAGGATGGCCAAGGGCGTCGAAGCAAACACGTTCCCTAGATGCGTCTGAATCGCCGCATCGAGAGGCTGATTCACATCGTGCGAGATGGAATCGAAGGAGCCGGCCAACCGCGCCACGGCGTCATGCGGATTCAGCGGATTCGAATTGTACGTATCGCGGATGCCGAAAGTCCAGGTGAACGTGGGTGTCAACTTCCAGGTGTCCTGCGCATAAAAATCCAGATTGAGGAAGTTATAGGGCTGGGAATTGGCCAACGGAAACGTTTTTGAAGCCGTGGATGCAACGCCGTAGATGAACTGGGGCAGGGTGGAGTAAGTGACCAGAGGAACCACACCCTCGCCGAAATCATAATCGTTCAGGCGGAGGATCCGGCTGTTGGTTCCGAAGCGGAATTCGTGCGAGCCAACGGTCCAGGCGAGATTGTCGTTGATGAAGAAGCGCGTGGCGCGCCGGCCCTGCACCCACGTATTGTCGAGCCCTCCGAGCGGCGTGAACGGAGCGTTGGAGCCGCTGCCCTGGAGCACGATTGGAAATGCCGCGAGCGTTTTCTCGAAGTTGGCCGGCCCGAACAAGCTTTCATACCAAGAGAACGCGGGATTGAAGTAGTTCACCAGATGTCCGGAAAATACATGCGTATAGCCGGACGCGAAGGAGTACAGGGGCTGCGGAGAGGCGGCGTTGAAGATCGGATTAATGGGGTCGGTGTAGGCAGCTTGGAGGCCGGTGTCGGCCTGAAAGCGGAACCAGGCCATGTTCTTGGCATCGATGTTGTAATCGATGCGAGCGGTCTGCACCTGCTCGCGATCATCACTCGAATGCGAAACGCTCTGGCGGTTCGCGCATCCGTTTCCATTGGGTGGATTGCCGGCGGCTGCAGCCCCATTGCTATTGAATGGGCACCCGAGTACCGCGAGCGGCGTGCCGGCGGTATGGCCGTACAGAGCAAAAAGCTTCTGGTAGAACGGGACGAGCGCGGGCGCGGGCTGATACGTCGATCCGGTGATGGAGTCCACGCCGCCGCGTGGCAACTGATCGAGGACATAGTTCTGAAAGGCGGGTGTCGGCACGGTAGCGGCAGTGACGATCGGCAGCGCAATCCGTACCCATTCGGAGTCGAAGAAGAAAAATAGCTTGTCGTGGACGATCGGACCTCCCAGGCTTCCTCCGAAGTGATTGACCGTAGAGCGCGGTTTATGATTTCCAGACGTAGCATTGGTAAAGAAATCAGCGGCGTTCAGCTTTGAGCCATTCCATAGCTCATACAGATTTCCGTGAAACTGATTGGCGCCGGATTTCGTGACGTAGTTGACCTGCGAGGCGCCATACCGCCCCTGATCCACCGCATAGGAAACCGTGTTGACAGTCACCTCGGCGATCGAATTCAACCCAAGGACCAGATTGGTGGAAAGGCCACTGTTTAGGTTGGTCAGCGGATCGTTGGTCTCGAGGCCATCGACAATATAGCCGTTCGAAAGGGAGGGCAAGCCATTGAACTGCACGTTGCCATAGCCATTGGTGCCGCCGACAAAATCATTTCCACTGCCGGCCGTGTTGATGAGCGCGCCCGCTGCGAATTGGAGCGGATAGGTCATATCGCCGCCCGGATTCGGAAGATCTTCGAGAGCCCGCGCACTCAAGGTCGTCGAAGTATTTGCATTATCGGGGTTGATGAGAGGCGCCTGTTCCTGAACGAGAACGGTCACGCTGGCCGATGCGATGTTCAGCCTGAAATCGACCGTCTGCTTTTGCCCGAGCGGCGCGGACACGGAATTATTTTGTTGTGATTCAAAACGGTCTGCCTCGGCGGTGACCGAGTACACACCGGGCTTAAGCTGGGGAAAGCTAAAACGTCCGGAGTCGTCGGTTTTCACCGATCGTTTCAGGCCATTCTCCACGCTTGTGACGGTCACGAGAGCGGCGGAGATCGCCCCACCGGCTGGATCGACGACCGAGCCGACGATGGCGCTGGTTGTCTCGCCCTGACCATGCGCGAACTTTACGAAGGTCAAGACGATGGCCGCGGCCCAGATCCAAAATCCATAGCGAAGCGGCATTCAGCTAGTTTACTACAGATGTCCAGCATTAGTAAACTATAGTTAATACGAATCCATGAATATTGATTTAGCGACGGCCTGGCCAGAAGCGACCTACGTGGACAAGAAAGGGCCGTTGGTGAGATGTGGCAGCTAGGCTGATGGAATCCGATCTGACGCGCCGTGATTACGACGAGTATCCGACGTGGGCGGAAACTGACGACTACCGGGAAATCAGGCTTCCAGGCGGTATCGCGTCTCGGCGCGCCGGTAGAGCGGACGCCAGACCAGGCGATTCACCGACACCACCAAAGTCGCCATCACGATGGTGGACAGAAGAAGAAGGGCGAAGTTCCCCGCATCGGTTGCCGAGCTGATCTCGGCGCCGAGTCCGAAAGTGGAGAGCACTTGTCCTTTGAAATGGAAGTACTCGGCCACGATGCTCGCGTTCCAAGCGCCGCCTGAGGCGGTAACCAGGCCGGTGATCAGGTACGGAAAGATGGCGGGTAGGATCACGGTGCGCCAGCGGTCGAGGCGGCTGAAACGGAAAATGTCGGCGACTTCGCGGAACTCGGAGGGAATCGCGATGGCGCCCGCGATCACATTAAACAAGATGTACCATTGCGTGCCGAGCAGCATCAGCAGAATGGAGCCGGTGTTGAGTCCGCCGCCGAGGCTGATCAAGCCGAGCAGCAAGACCGGAAAGAGCGCCGTGGCTGGAACCGAGGCTGCGATCTGCGCCAGGGGTTGCGCGATTCGCGCCAGGCGCGGGTTGAAACCGATGGCGACGCCCGCCGGGATGGTCCACGCCGATGCGATTACCAGCGCCGCCACCACGCGCAGGAAGGTAGCGCCCGCGCTCTCAAGTGTTGTGAAAAGTTCGGCGCGCGTGATCCCTCTGAGCACCAGCAGACCTTGAAACACTCCGTGAAGAATAAGCAGCAGGGCAATGATGCCGGCGAGTGTGACGAATGCCTTTTGCCATTTGGCTGGCTCCGTCTTCGTTTCCGGTGAGCGATGAGAGGCTGAGGTGTAAATGCGCTCCATGAGAGGCGTCGTCACGCCGTCGCGAAGACGAGTCAACAGAGGCGATTTGCGGAACAGGGTGAGAACAGCGGAGGAGTGCGCACTGGAACTCTCTACCTGCTCCAGTTTGAACTTGTCGGACCACGCGATGGCAGGGCGCCAGACCAGCTGATCGATCAACACGACGACGCCGATCATCGCGACGATGCCCCAAGTGATCGCGGCCGTATCGCCGGCGCTGGCAGCCGATTGCAGATAAGATCCGAGGCCGGGCAGTCGAAAATCGCGCTTGCCGAGCACGAACATTTCGCACGCCATCAGGAAAAACCAGCCGCCGGCGACCGACACCATGGAGTTCCATACCAGTCCGATAGCTCCTTGGGGCAATTCCAGTTGTAAGAAGCGTTGGATGCGGCTGAACCGGTATACGCGGGATGCTTCGACGAGTTCGCGCGGGAGCGCTTTCAATGACGCATAAAAACTGAAAGCCATGTTCCAGACTTGCCCGGTGAAAATGAGCACGATGGATCCGAACTCGACTCCTAATTGCCGCGAGGGAAACAACGAGACCATCGCCAGCATCACTCCCGGGAGAAAGCTCAGAACCGGAATCGATTGCAGGATGTCGAGCACCGCCAGCATGGGCGCCTCCAAGCGTTTGTTATAGGCGGCGAAATATCCATAGGCGACGGCAAAAACGAGGCTCAGCAGATACGCGACGATCATGCGGACCAGCGAGTAGAAGGCGTAGAGCGGAAGGGCCGAGGGCGAAAGCGAGATCTCGACCGCTGCCACCGGCGCGCTGAACCAGTAGCGCGCCACGGAAACGACTGCATAGCCGACAGCGAACAGACCGGCAAACACGATCGCGTCCATAAAGAAGTTCCACGTCCGATCCCGTATCAGCGAGCGCGCAAGGCCCTGGACAGTCAAGGTTTCGGTCATGTTTCTGTTCCGACTTCCACGTCTTGCGGCTCGGGCGGCGTTTCTTCGGGAATGAAGAAGCGCTTGCGCTCCGCGTCGTGATCGAACAATTCGGCGTAGCGACCCCAGTTGATGGCCGTTTCGAGCTGCCGGATCGTTTCTTCCTCGCTGAAGTGCTCGTCCAGAATATCGTGGAAGAAGTCGTCGGGGAGAGTGTGGTCGGACTTGGATTCGAGCGCTTTCTTGATCTGTTTCAAAAGCGCGACGTGTTCGAGCGCGGCGTTGCGGAAGAGTTCCTTCTGCCGAAGGATAGGGGCATTGGAGTACTCCAGCCCTTGTGGCGTAATCTCGACGTCGCCTTCGGTCACCTTTACAAATCCGAGGAGAGCCGCCGCCTCGACAATCGGGAGCAGATCGTCGATCTCGAACGACAACAGATCGGCCATGCGGTAGACATCTTCTCGGCCATTGTGATCGGCGAGGATTTCGAGGAACCCCGCGATGCCACCGGTGCGGGCGTGCGGGAGCATCGGGTACTTTGGGTGCGCTTGCGTTACGGCGGGGCCCGATAAAGGAACCGCGAGATTGCTGTCGGACTTGGTCAGGACTTGGTAGATGTAGTCGACGATCTTGGTGAAGCGGGGATGCTTGCGATCGCGCGGGCGCGGAAGGTCGACATGGAAATCGGTGCGAATTCTGCCGGGATTCTTGCCCAGAACCACGATGCGATCGCCCAGCAGAACCGCTTCCTCGATGTTGTGCGTGACGATGAACACGGCGCGGGTGGGCATTTTCTTGTCCTCCCAAAGTTCCAGCAGCTCGCTGCGGAGGTTCTCGGCCGTCAAAACATCCAACGCCGAGAATGGTTCATCCATGAACAATACTTCCGGTTCCACCACCAGCGCGCGCGCAAAGCCGACGCGTTGCTTCATACCGCCGGACAGCTCTTTCGGGTAGGCGTTTTCGAAGCCGTCCAAGCCAACCGAGTCGAGCATCCTGAGGCTTCTGGCGAATCGACCTCCCGGCGAGACGCCGCGGGCTTTCAAAGGCGCTTCGACGTTTTCCAAGACGGTGAGCCAGGGAAACAGCGCGAAGCTTTGGAAGACGATGGACACGTTTTCGCACGGGCCGTTGAGGGCAGAGCCGTGCCAAAGCACCTGGCCAGCCGATGCCTCAGAAAGGCCGGTGAGGATTCGGAGCAGCGTGGATTTGCCCGAGCCTGACGGTCCGAGCAGCGTCAGAATCTCGCCCGGATAGATGGCGAGGTCCAGCGGGGCGATGACTTGGATACGGTTGTCACTTGGCTGGTCGTAGAACTTTTCGACTTGGCGTGCTTCAATGAGCGGGTCCGGCACGCTGCTTATTATCGCAGCCAAGCTGGGCCACACCAAGTTCATGGAATCGTCATGGAATGTCGGCGGCGAAGTAAGCTCCCGCCATTCCAAACATTCATTTATGGCCCCGATTCAAAAATTATATGAGCGCTTCCGGCCGAGTGCGATATGTTGAAGGGTTCGACAAATCCCTCATTCAGGAGCTTGCATGACCCCTCAAGAAGTCCTCGAATATGGCAAGAAAAATGGATTGAAGCAACTCGATCTGCGGTTCTGCGATATTCCTGGCTTGCAACATCACGTGTCGTACCCGATCACCGAGCTCTCGGAAGATTCGTTTCAGGAAGGCTTCGGGATGGACGGTTCCAGCATCCGCGGCTGGGCCGCGATCAACGAAAGCGACATGTTGTTGATTCCGGATTCGAGCACCGCTTTCACGGATCCCTTCTATGAAATTCCAACGCTGGTGATGACCTGTGACGTGATCGACCCGATCACCCGGCAAAGCTACCAACGCGATCCCCGCTGGATCGCCCGCAAAGCCGAGATGTATCTGAAGAACACCGGTGTCGGCGACACCGCGTATTTCGGGGCCGAAGCCGAGTTCTTCATTTTCGACAACGTTCGCTTCGATCAAGATCAGCACTCCGGCTTCTACTTCATCGACGCCGAGGAGGGCCGCTGGAATTCGGGGCGCGAGACCAACAACCTGGGCTACCGGCCGCGCTACAAAGAAGGCTATTTTCCGGTGCCGCCCACCGATCATTACCAGATGCTGCGCGCCGAGATGGTGGAGACGATGATCAAATGCGGCTTGAACATCGAATGCCATCACCACGAAGTGGCCACCGGCGGCCAGTGCGAAATCGACCAGCGGTTCGACACCCTAGTCAAGTCCGCGGACAACATGCTGGTGTACAAATACGTGATCCGCAACACGGCGAACCTGCATGGCAAGACAGTGACGTTTATGCCGAAGCCGCTGTTCGCCGACAATGGCAGCGGAATGCACACGCACCAGAGCATTTGGAACGCCGGCAAACCGCTCTTCGCCGGTGACGGCTATGCGGGACTTAGCCTGCTGGGGTTGAATTACATCGGTGGTTTATTGAAACACGCCCGCGCGCTTTCGGCCATCATCGCGCCAACCACGAACAGCTATAAGCGGTTGGTGCCGGGCTACGAAGCGCCGGTAAATCTGGCGTATTCGCGGCGCAACCGGTCGGCGGCGTGCCGCATCCCGATGTACTCGGCGAGCCCGAAAGCCAAGCGCGTGGAATTCCGGCCGCCCGATCCGGCGGCGAATCCGTACCTGGCGTTCGCGGCCATGCTGATGGCTGGTCTGGACGGCGTGCTGAACAAACTGGAGCCGGGCGAACCGCTGGACAAGGACATCTACGACCTTTCACCGGAAGAGATGGAGAGCGTGCCTTCGATGCCATCGTCGCTCGAAGAGGCTCTGGATTGCCTGCAGGAGGATCATGAATTCCTGTTGAAGGGCGACGTATTCAGCGAAGATCTGATCGAAACGTTCATCGAGTACAAGCGCAAGAACGAGGCGGATGCGATTCGGTTGCGTCCGCATCCCTACGAATTTGCGCTGTATTACGACATTTAACCGGCTCCTTCGGCCCTGGAAGGGCTTTATGGTCGTGGCTCAGTAACCGGCTCCCTAACGGTCGCGGCTCAGTGAGGAGCTGAGCTGCTCTCGCGATTCTTAATCTGTCGCCGAGGAGGCGACGGCGTTGGCCCCGGTCCCCAGCGCCGCTTTCAATGCAGCGCCTGCGTCTTGGATGGCCTGCTTGCCCGAATCGATAACACCGGCCAGGTTGAAGAACACGTGAATCGCGCCTTCGTACCGCTTCAGTGAAACAGGCACGCCGGACTCTCGCAGACGTTGTGCGTAAGCCTCGCCTTGATCGCGAATCGGATCGCACTCGGCGGTGATCACCATGGCCGGCGGCAATCCCGCCAACGATTCGGCCTTCATGGGAGAGGCATGCGGATGACGCCCATCCTCGGGCCGCGCAAGGTAATGGCCCCAGAAGTAATCCAGCATAGGTTTCGTCAAGAAATAGCCTTGAGCAAACTCTTGAACCGAGGGGCGATTGTCATCATAGTCGGTGACCGGGTAGACAAGCAGCTGGAAAGCGATCTTAGGACCGCCGCGATCGCGGGCAATCAAACAGGCCACCGTCGCCAGATTCGCTCCCGAGCTGTCGCCACCCACTGCAATTCGGGCCGGATCAACAGCGAACTCGCCGGCGTGCTCGGCGACATATCGGAGCACGGCATCGGCGTCCTCGACGGCCGCAGGAAACTTATGCTCGGGGGCGAGGCGATAATCCACGGAGATCAGGACGCAACCGGAGGCATTCGCCAGCGCGCGACAGGAGCGATCGACACTATCGGGATTGCCAATGACCCAGCCGCCGCCGTGATAGTAGACCAGCGCCGGGAGGTTCTCGCCGGGTACCGGCCAGTAAACGCGGATTGGAATCGGTTGCGCGGGTCCGGGAATGGTTCGATCTTCCACGCGCGCCACTTCCTGGAGCGGCCCCGAAAGCACAGCCATCGCTGCGGCTTTGGCGGCGCGATCGGCTCGGAGCTCTTGCGGCGTCATCTGCTCCATAGGCGGCCCGCCGGCAGCGGCCATTTGGTCGAGGACAAATCTGCATTGTGGATGGAGAGCCATGCCAACATGATAGTCCGGAAACGGGCTGCCGAAAAAGAAGGAACCCGAGCATTACCGCCCGGGCTCCGCGGGCTTCACGAAACGTCGTATTTTACTTCACCGCGACCGTGATTGCCTGGCCGGTGTTACTGCTAGTGCCGATGGTGAGAACCACAGGTTGCGGACCGGCGCGGAGATCGGACGGGAGCGTCGCGTTGATCTGGAGAACGCCGCACACTTCGTCTGGCGCTTCGCCCGCATAGGTGATGGAGGAAGCCTGTTCGCCACCAATTGTGACCGACACGGGGGCTACCGGCTTGGGAAGCGGCAATGTTGCGCCGGTGATGCAACCAGTAGTACCGGCCGGCACCAGTTGGCCCTCGCCGGTGGCATAGATCGCGATGATGCTGCCGGGCGCGGCCGGGTTACTGGCGCCGTTGATGCTTAAGTCGGAATTCAGGATCGCGCCTTGGCCGCTGCCGTTCTCGCTCAGGGCAAAGATCCCCGGAGCGGTGGCCACCACGGGCACGGTGAAGGATACCGATGTCGCACCATTGTTTGTCACGACCACCGGCACACTGGTTTGCCCGGCTACTTCGTAAGGCACGATCGCGTTAATTTGGCCCTGCGAAACGAAAATCAAAGGTGCGGGTACGTTGTTAAAGCTTATCTGGACACTGGCGAGCGTCGCCGGGACCGTGCCGCTCGCGGTCGGCGTGAATGTAGTTGGCGTGGCCGGCCCGATACCGTTGCCAAAAAGGGTCACGATCTCTCCGGGCGAGACGGCGCTTGGCTGAAGGCTGGCGCCACTCGTGATCGCGAGAACCACGGGCGTGCCGATTGGGCTCACGACAAGGGTGACCTTCACTATTTGCACCGCGCCCGTGCCGGACGAGACTTGCACGTCTCCGGTAAAAGTTCCGGCCGCGAGTGTGCTTGAAACGGCCGCGTTCACCGATAGGCTGAGCGTTGCGGGAGTGTTGCCGCTCGACGGCGTAACCGTCAGGAAGTTGCCCCCAGTGCCGGGCACGAAAGACGCGGTGAATGGAACGTTGGTCCCCGTTGTGCTGCTGGTTACTTGGATGCTTTGCGCGACCGGAGTCGACATAGACCCGGCGAGGACGTTAAACGAAGCGGTGCTGGCGGAGAGCGTGATGGCGGATGTTGCCGAAGTCACGTTGAGCGTTACTGGAATATACAAAGGGCTTCCGCCCGCGCCTGGAACAATCACGGTTACTACACCCGAGTAAGTCCCCTGCCCTAGCTGCGAGCCGTTCGCCGTGACAGTTACCGTATTTCCCGAAGCGGTGGCAGTAAGCCATCCGGCGCCACTTAGCACTGTCGGAATAGCGCCGGGGGTGCTTCCACTCGGGACGCCCGCAATCTGGACGGATTGACTGTCGGGCGCCGTGCCCCCGACGGCTTGAGTAAACGTGAGGCTGGTTGGCGTTGCGACGGCGGCGGAGGCGACAACGGTGAGAGTAACCGGGATGGTTTGCATTGGAAAACTTCCAGTGGCGCTCGACACAGCGATCGATCCGCTATAAATACCCACACCCAGAGTGGCGGGGCTAATGGTCACCTGGAGATTCGCTGGTGTGTTGCCCGTATTCGGGGTGACTGATAACCAGGTCAAACCTACCGGATTGGTCGCGGCAGTGGCGGAGAATGCCAGTGCAGTGCTGGTGCTGGTCGCTGATACGGTCTGTATCGTAGCAGCGGATCCCGCGATAGCAATAACGTTGATCGCCGGCTGGCTGACGGTAAGAAGAGGGCTATTGCTGACATTCAGCGTCACGGGAATCACCAGCGGCGCGGCTGTTGAGCCGGGCACGGTGAGAGTGACGTTGCCGCTGCAAACCTGCGGCGTGATGCCCTGAGGATTGACCGACACCACGACCTGATTTTGGTTACCGAATGTACTGCCACTCGAGGGGGTCGCCTTCAAGAACCCGGTGCAACCAGTGGTATTCACTGCGACCTGGTAATTCAGGGGCGGCCCGCTGCTGGTAATGGTAACGGTCTGGTTGAATGGCGCGGTCTGACCTACCTCGTAATTGAAGTTCAACGACTGTACGCTGCCAATCAGACTTGGGTTGCTGCTGACGGTGAGAGTAACCTCAAACGTCTGCGGAGAATTACCTGCTCCCGAACTGCTCAGAGTTACTGTTTCGGCGTATGTTCCCGGACCAAGAGTGGACAGAACGGTGGGATTGACACTCAGCGTCAGTGATTGTGGCGTCGTGCCGGTGGCAGGACTTACTTGCAGGAAGTTGGGCCCTGAGCTTAATGGCGCGGCGCTGGCTGCGATGTTCAGACCCGACATGGAGCTAGTGATTTGCACATCCTGGGGCGCGGGAGGTGTTCCACCGCTCTGATAAGTAAATGTTGGGCCAGTAGTAGGCGCCTGGATTAGAGGTAGGGTGCTCAGGAGCAGACTTACCTGCACCGTGACTGGTGAATTCGAGGCGCTCGACGCGGAAACGGTAATTTGGCCCGTACATGTTTCGGCCATGGTCAAACCGGACGTATTTATTTGCACGCTCAAAGTGCCTGGTGTGGCACTGAGGTTGCCGTTTTGAGCCAACACAAGCCAGTTTCCGCCGCATTGCGTAGTCTGAGCGGTCGCGATAAATGAGACAATGGCGCCGGTACTGCTGCTCACTGTGAGTGTCTCCGCAGCTAAAGCAGACGTTCCGAGCTGGTACCCAAACGAGAGGTTTGCGGGAGCTACATTCAGCGATGGCGTTCCCTGAGTGGTTACGAGTACCGGAATGCTGATGCCGTTCGTTCCGGGAGCATTGATGGCAACGGCTGCATTAAATGTTCCGGGATTGGCGGGCAAATTCACCGGATTCACAGTCACCTGCAAATTGCCCGGCAGGCTTCCCGCAGTAGGGCTCACGCTAAGCCAAGGCGTGCCGTTATTGGTGATGGGCGTCGCTGTAAAGTTCGTGACACTGGAGCTGGAACTCGACAGGGCAACGGTCTCGGATGCCGGCGCTGTACTTCCCGCAGCGAAAACAAAGCTGAGTGAGTTGGGATTCCCCGAAATTGGACTCGCCGTCCCGTTGGAGTTCGCGTTGAGCGTAACTGGTATGGATAGAGTTGTAGAACCCGAAACAATGTTGATGAAGCCGACATCGGTGCCCGAAGTTGGCGCACCGGCGCCGATGGAGACGGTGAGAACCGCGGGGGTAGCGCTGCTCGAGGAAGTTACGGTGAGCCAATTGGCATCAGAATAAGCCGTGACAGTAAAGTTCGCCGTTCCGCTGGCTGTCGAAAGCAGAACAGTCTGGGAGGGCGTCGTGACTCCTGTCTGGGTATTAAAGGTAAGCTGCTGGGGCGTGGCGACCAGCGTGTTATTCTGCGCGTCCGCAGTATCCAAACAACACAGTGCAGCGGCAATTAGCCCGAGCGGGAACAGACGTTGTCCAAGATTGTTCACGACTTACTCCAAAAAAGGGATTTACTTCCAAAAATGGCGCGCAGTTTTGCGGGACGCGTTCGCATTGCTGCACGGATGTGGGACCGTCCCCAGCGTATTTCGGTTTCAAAAAAACGTGCAGGCTGTAACCGTGACTCAGCATACGGTGAGTCTGGGGCGAGTTTGATAGGCTGTTAGCTTGCCGTCTTAAGGAACCTTAAATAATTATGCCGAAAGTTTCAATTCGAGATTTGAACCTGAAGGATAAAATTGCTTTCATCCGGGTGGACTTTAATGTCCCGCTTGCGCCCGGTGGCCAGGAGATCACGAGCGATAAAAGGGTGCGGGCGTCGCTGCCCACCATCCAGTACGCCCTCGACCACGGTGCGGGCTTGATTTTGGCCAGCCATTTGGGGCGTCCCAAGGGCAAGGCGAATCCGGAGATGAGTCTCAAGCCGGTAGCTGCGCGGCTGGCGCAGTTGCTCGGGCGTCCAGTAAAGATGGCGCCGGATTGCGTGGGGCCCGAAGTGGAAAGAATGCGGCCGGCTCCCGGCGAGGTTCTGCTGCTCGAGAACCTGCGCTTCCATGCCGCGGAGGAAAAGAACGATCCAGGCTTTTCGAAACAACTCGCCGCGCTGTGCGATGTTTACGTGAACGATGCGTTCGGATCGGCGCACCGGGCGCATGCCTCTACGGTGGGGATGATTCAATATGTCCGCGAAGCGGCCTCGGGGCTTTTGATGGACAAGGAATTGGAGTATCTGACGAAAGTCACCAAGAATCCGGACCGGCCCTGCGTCGCGATTCTGGGAGGGGCAAAGGTTTCCGACAAGATCGAAGTAATCGAAAATCTGATGAAGGTTGTCGATCAGTTGCTCATTGGCGGCGCGATGGCTTACACGTTTCTAAAAGCGCAAGGTAAGCCGGTGGGTAAGTCGCTGGTGGAGGACGACAAGGTGGATCTAGCCAAGGAACTGCTGGCGCGTTCTGGCAACAAGATTCTCCTTCCGTCGGATCACGTTGTGGTGGATGAACTCAAAGAGGGCGCCCCGTTCGAAGTGGTCCCGAACGTTCCTGACGGCAAGATGGGAGTAGATATCGGGCCGGCGACCGTTGACGCTTACTCCGCGGTGATCGCGAAAGCGAAGACCATCATCTGGAACGGACCGATGGGGGTTTTTGAGAAGCCGCCCTTCGATCGCGGAACTGTGGCGCTGGCAAAGGCCGTCGCGGCGTCGGGCGCCATCTCTGTCGTGGGTGGCGGCGACTCGGAGAAAGCGATCAAGTCGGCGGGTGTGTCGGACAAGATTTCGCATATCTCCACCGGCGGCGGCGCGTCGTTGGAGTTTCTGGCTGGCATCGAGCTGCCGGGCGTCGCAGCGCTTCCGGAAAAATAGCGCAAGGTTAGCGGGGGATGGAAAAGGCGAAGCGCGCTTGTGGCGCAGCCAGGAATTGCCCTGGGGGGGCCGGGCGCTATCCTTCCACTACCAGTCGCAATGCGTTAGCGATGCTGTTCATCGATTCGGCCTGCGCCGCCAGCTCTTCGCTAGCGGCCGCGCTTTGTTCGGAAGTCGCCGCATTGCCTTGAGTTACTTGACTCATTTGCTGAATCGCCTTCGCCACTTGCGCCATTCCACGCGACTGCTCCCTGCTCCCCAGATTAACCTCGTCCACCAGCATCTTGACCGTGGCTGCGCTTTCAGTGATGTCGTGGATCACAACCGCCACCTGTTCCAGCTTGAAGCTGCCCGCGTTCGACTTCGCGATCGAATCTTCGATCAGTGGCGCGGTGTCTCTCGCGGCCTGGGCCGATCGCTGGGCAAGGCTGCGCACCTCGTCGGCAACCACCGCGAATCCAGCGCCCGCTTCACCGGCTCTGGCAGCCTCCACTGCCGCGTTCAATGCCAGGATGTTGGTTTGGAACGCAATGTCATCGATCACCTTGATGATCCGGGCGATTTTGTCGCCGGACGCCTTGATGTCGTTCATGGACGCCGCCATCTCGCCCAGTGCGGCATTGCTGTCGATGACCCGGCGATTCACCTTGTCCATTTCCTCGGCCGCGGAACGCGAGTTGTCGGCGTTCTTTTGGGTCATGCTTGTGAACGCGGCACGCACGAGTGCGTGCGCCACGACTACTCAGGCGGTCTTCATCGCACCCACGGTAATGGACAGAAGGGTCGTTGCCCGGCGCGGTGAGTCGTGCCGTACCCGTTGAGGCCGTCATTATCGTTTCGGCCCAGATCGTCCACCGCCACCACGATGCCCGCTGTCCACGCGGATTCGACGGCCTGGCACAGCGGGTCGCTGCTGGCGTTGCCATGAACTCCGCGCTGGAGCGCCAAGGTGAGGACCCGAATATCGTACTTCGACTTCAATGCAATGGCTTGCTGAATCCCCGCGATGACGGCGCTTTCGGAGCCGGAGCCCAGGCTGTTTAAAACCCGAAAATTGACGATATTGGCATTCGGAGCACTGCCCTTGAGAGTACCGACCGCGCCGCTAACATGGGTGCGGTGCCCAGAGGGGTTGTCAGTCCGACCTTCGCCTGTGAAATCCTGCCGATATACTACCCTCTGGATTGGGTAATCGAGATCATCGGAATCGTTGACGCCGCTGTCCAGCACGGCGACGCCGATGTCGGTTCCGCTCACATTGTAAGCGGCGGCGCTCAGATCCTTGCCGCCCTGCACAATGCGGTCCCGCGAGATAGCGACGACATCCGGGTCGTCGGCTAGTTCGGCGAGGGCCGTCGCCGGTACGGAATAGTGGCCGCCTTTGATGACCGAAAGATCGCGCCTGTAAATGCCCCCCTTACCGCAGACCTTTTGACGCTGCGCTTCGGTAGGCGTCTCCTTATACTGAATGATTACGTCCACTGACGACGCTGGATCCAGGCCTTCGAGATCGGAGGAGAGCTTCGGATGCTGTTGCCCGTAGGACAGGCCGGCGCTTCCCAGGAAGGCCGCAAGAATCAGAGCTTGTTTGGTCATCATGCCCTTCCTAAAAAGCAACTCCGCTGCCATTCACAAGCAATTGTAAATATGGAACTTGTGTATTTCGGTAACCCGACAAGTTGTCACAGGACTGCCCTGGTAGGAGTCCTGCCCCGGATATCGTTTTAGTTCTGGTTCGTTGGTACTCGAACTCGCGAGTTTAGGTGTGTTCGAGCGGGCGGAAAGGGTCTGAGCCAATCGTCGAAAGCTTCGAGTGAATCCGAAGTCCTGCCGGACCAAAACGAAAGTACGAGAACGCTCTCGCCTCTGTATCTACGGAGGGCCACATGTTTGCGGCAGAACACAAGGGACAGATTGTCCACAGCTTTGCCCGAGGGTGAGTCAGTTTGGGTTAATACGTGGCGCATAAACGCGCCTGGGTTCGGCGATCACTTGTGCGCCGAGCCGTTTCCGATAAAAACTGGCTCTCGCTGCACCTCTTCGCCTCGGCTGTACTTGGCCGACGGACGACGTCCGTCGACGACCGCTCGAAATAACGCGCACGTCGCTGCGCGATCTCACGCAGTCGGCCAGCTGTTTCGCTGGGACCAAGAGGCTTAGCTGCGGCTTACGGCCTGCTCCTGGGTATCGCAAGGAACACTGCTGTTAATGCCGCGACTCCAGATCAAAGAGATCGGTCGATTCAGGTGTGGCGATGACCTCGACTTTCCTAGGATCTTTCAAGTGACGGGACTACCATCAGACTACTATTGCGTCATCGCAGTCGACGGACCGGATCAATGGAGAATCGATTGGCACGAGTTCAAGAACCGTGCGCAACAAATGCAAAGGCGAGAGCCGCCCGGACTTTGGAGTTTGGGAAAAGGGAATCGCCGAATTAAACCTGCACCAAGCTTCGCCACGATCCAGGGCTATCCGAGTCACACATTAGCGCTTCGCCCCTACTCGACGCCAGGAGCTCCGTCGAGCCGCGGGCAGCAGCCAATAAGCGAAAACAGTTACTGCTGGATCGTGGTCGTTGTTTGCAGTGGCATGGGCAAGTACCCCATTGCCCCTAAGCAATGTGGGTTGAAATAAAATAGTGCCAATAACGTTAACAGTGCCGAATTGCCCTTAAGCTGCCGTTAGGGAATTGAAAGGGGTGCCAACGTGGACGAGAAGCCGGCCGGCGGTATCCAGCAAGACACCGAATCGGAACTCTGGCATAACACCGAAGAAGCACCCAAGCCAGGCGGTCCTGCCACCGCGGTCGTTCCAGTGGCCGGAATTGGGGCCTCGGCAGGCGGGTTGGAAGCGTTCAAGCGGCTTCTCGCCGATTTACCCAGCGACACCGGCTTAGCGATCGTATTCATTCAACATCTCGATCCGAAGCACCACAGCATGCTGGATGCGATTCTGGGGGGAGCAACCTCCATGCCCGTCACCGAGGCGGCCGATGGGATGCCGGTGAAAGCCAACCACGTATATGTCATACCGGCCAACGTTGATCTGACTATCTCACAGGGCATCCTGAAACTTGCGCCCCGCACGCAAGCAGCGGGGTCCCACATGCCCATCGATAGCTTCCTGCGCTCCTTGTCCGAGCAGTGCGGAAGCAAGGCCATCGGTGTCATCCTTTCCGGCACGGGCTCGGACGGCTCGGCGGGACTGGAAGCGATTAAAGAGGCGGGTGGGGTAACGTTTGCGCAAGACGCGGCCACTGCGAAGTTCGCATCTATGCCGCAAGCCGCCGTGGCCACGGGTAGCGTAGATTTCGTTCTGCCGCCTGAGGACATTGCCGCCCAGCTTGCAAGAATTGGCCGTCATCCTTATGTTGCGGACGCGCTACCGGCGCAACAGGAGCGGACACCGGGCACCAACGAAGAGGAGTTCGCCGGCATCCTGGCCATACTAAACGGGGCGACCGGCATCGACTTCTCGCTTTACCGGGAGACGGCCATCCAGCGCCGCATCCTGCGACGGCTGGCCCTGCGCAATTTCAACGACCTGGCGGAGTACAGAGAGCACCTGCAGAACGATACCGGTGAGGTGATGGCGCTTCAGCGAGATCTGCTGATCAACGTAACCAGCTTTTTCCGCGATCCGGAGTGCTTCGAATCCTTAAAGAAGATCGTGTTTCCCCGGATTTTCGACGCGAGACCGGCCAACGAGACGATTCGCATCTGGGTGGCGGGGTGCGCCACCGGAGAAGAGGCCTTCTCAATCGCCGTCCTGTTACGGGAATTCATGAACGAGACGGGCACCGCATTTCCGGTGCAGATCTTTGCCTCCGATATCAGCCTGCCGGCTATAGAAAAGGCCCGCACGGGGAAGTATCCCGAGAATATTGAGGCGGACCTCACCCAGGAACGGCTGGCCCGTAATTTCACGCGGATCGAAGGCGGCTATCAGATCAACAAAAACCTGCGAGAGATGTGCATCTTCACCAGGCACAACCTGATCGACGATCCGCCGTTTTCGAAGGTGGACTTGATCAGTTGCCGCAACGTGCTGATCTATCTAGGAAGCGTGCAGAAGAGCATCTTTCCGCGATTCCAATACGCCCTCAAGCCGGGAGGCTTTCTCATGTTGGGTTCATCGGAGCGGGCCGGAGGCGATCTGTTTTCGGTGGTTGATCGCGAGCACCGAATTTATGCGAAACGGGAAGCGGTGAAAAAGGCTGACGCGACCCGGGCGGGCGTCCGCAGTTCCCGACGCGAGATCTTGGCAGCCAGCAAGTCTGCCACAACCACGGACGTGGAGATGTGGGACGTTGTCGATGTACGGAAAGAGGTGGACCGTATACTACTGTCGAAATACAGCCCGGCCGGTGTGGTGGTGGACCAGGACCTGGAGGTCATCGAGATCCGAGGCAAGGCGAACGACTACCTCACGCTGCCGGTTGGAAAGGCGAGCTTCAATCTGATAAAGCTGATTCCAGACACTGGGTTGTTCCTGGAAGTCGAGAAGATGATCCAGCAGGTGCGGAAAACCGGTGAGCCAGCGCGGCTGGAACGAGTACCTTACGAACGCGACGGAAAGGCAGGCGCATTGAATGTGGAAGCGGTGCCGCTGGACTCCAGTCAAAAGCGGTCGATCCTGGTCCTTTTCGAGCCAGTACGGGATGCAGAGGGGCCCCCGGTGGAACCGCCTGACGCACGTGGGGAAGGCGATATCCGGGATCACGAGATCTCGCGATTGAAACGACAACTCGCGGAAGCGAAGGCGCGTTTTCTCTCCGCAATCGAAGAGCATCAAATATCCGAGGAGGAACACCAGACCACGACGGAGGAAGCGCTTTCCGCCAACGAGGAACTGCAAAGCCTCAACGAGGAACTGGAGACTGCCAAGGAGGAGCTGCAATCCACCAACGAAGAGCTGATCTCAGTCAACGATGAATTGCAGGCCAAGAACGCAGCACTCGGGCAGGCACGCGACCTTGCGATGTCGATCGTGGAAACCGTTCGGCAGCCGTTAATGGTGCTGCATATGAATTTGCGGATCAAGGTTGCCAATCAAGCTTTCTACCAGGCATTTCACACCTCAGCGCCGGAAACCGAGGGGGAGTTCATCTATTCACTTTCCGGCGGCAATTGGAATCTGGCCAGCCTGCGGGACGCGCTGGACGGCCTGGTACGGGGCGGCAATTCGTTCCCGGATTTCGAAATCGAGCGTGATTTTCCAGGCATAGGGCTCAAAAGCCTGGTGCTCGCGGGCTGCCGCATGAATCAGCTCAACATGATTCTTTTGGCGATCGACGACATTACCGAGCGCAAGCTGGCTCAGCAGGCTCTGCGCAAGACCGAGGAGCATCTTCGCCAATCGCAGAAGATGGAGGCTGTCGGCCGGCTGGCCGGCGGCATCGCTCACGACTTTAACAACCTGCTCACGGTGATCAACGGCTACAGCAGCCTGCTGGCCGAAAGCCTGGCCGGGGACGAGTCCGCCCGCCAACAGGCGCTTCAAATCAAGACTGCGGGTGAGAGGGCGGCCTCGCTCACACAACAGTTGCTGGCCTTTAGCCGGCGTCAGTTGCTTCATCCGAAGAGTCTCGACTTGAACACCATCGTCGCGGACTTCGACAAGATACTGCACCATCTGCTGGGCGAGCGAATCAAGGTTGTCATCGAGTGTGAGCCAGCCCTTTGGAAAGTAAGGGCCGACCCCGGAGAGATCGGCCGTGTGATCATGAACCTTTCGTTGAATGCGCGGGACGCCATGCCCGAAGGCGGTACGCTGACCATTTCAACGGCGAACGTGACTCGGACGGAGACCGATCCGCTAGAGCCAGAGCTTGCGCCGGGACGTTACGTAATGATAGCTCTGAGCGATACCGGGGTTGGAATAGACCCGGAGGCGCGGGCGCATATCTTCGAGCCATTTTTCACGACGAAAGAGGCCGGCAAGGGAACCGGCCTGGGCCTCGCCACCGTTCTGGGAATTGTAGAGCAGAGTGGGGGCGTCATCCTTTGCAAGTCGCAACCTGGCGAGGGAACGACTTTCAAGTTTTTCTTGCCGGCAATCGCGGAAACAGTGGACATGGGACCGAGTCCGACGGGAGGCATCGGCAATGCACCCAAAGGCTCCGAAGTGGTGCTCCTGGTGGAGAACGAAGACGGGGTCCGCAAGCTTGCCCGCAAGGTTCTTGAGACGAGCGGGTACGTGGTTCTCGACGCCCCTAACGGCGGGGAAGCTCTGGCGCTTTGCGAAGCCTACCAGGGCTCAATCGACCTACTTATTTCCGATGTAGTGATGCCGAAACTTGGTGGGCGCGAACTCGCGGAAAGAGCACTGAGGCTACGGCCCGCTATGAAAGTCTTGTTCATGTCTGGCCATACCGAGGATATCGTTTTGAGAGAAGGTATCCAGAAGGGAGCCGCCTTCTTGCAGAAGCCTTTTACGCCCAAGGGACTTGCCCAAAAAGTGCGGGAGACTTTGGATTCGGCCGGCGCCTCGGCCGTGAAAGCGTAGATCGCAGCCCGGTTAGCGGATAGCCCTTTTCGATGCCCTTTGGCCGTATAAACGGCCGTCGCTGAGATGGCAGGCAGGCTGGTGGATTCTACCTGACGCGTGGTGTTTAGCGACCGCCGAGATAGTCATCCGACGTCCGGGCTTCAAATTCCCCGCGCGGCTAGGATTGGGTTTCAGCGAACGGGTGGACTGGTTGCGGGGGCCAGATCGTCTCCAGCGCGCGCTGGAAATTTCCACCCAGAATCAGCTCGATGTTTTCCGCCGAATACTTGCGGCGAATCAATCCTTCGGTGAGTTCGAAGATCTTCTGGGAATAATCGATGCCGTCCAGATCGAACCGCTTCCTGGGGCGAATCCGGACGTCGCGCCCGTCCAGGTCCACGTCGCTTCCAATGCCGACATGTTCCACGCCCACCAGCTTGGCCACGTGATCGATGTGATCCAGAACGCCTTCGATGGTGGCGGGACCGGACCCTTGCACGAAGCTGCGAACCATTGTGATTCCGATCACACCGCCTTTGGCCGCCAGCAACCGGATCGCTTGGTCCGTCTTGCAGCGAGCGGCCGGCACCAACGCGCGGCAGTTGGAATGAGTGACGAGCACCGGCTTGCGCGACGCAAGGATGGCGTCGAGCGTAGTGCGATCGCTGCAATGTGAGATGTCCACCGCCATGCCGACCGTATTCATGCGCTCGACGATCTGCGCGCCGTAGGGCGTCAAACCGACATCGCGGGGATCGGTGGAACCTCCACCAATTGCGTTGTCATTGTAGGTGAGCTGCGACACGCGCTGGCCGAGACTGTAGAAGCGGTCGACGTCTTCGACGGTCCGGAAGTGCCGCGAGTTTTGCTGGCCGATGACGATGCCGAGCCGGCCGGTTGTTTTGACGCGTTCCAGATCGGCGGGGCAATCGACGCGAACGAACTGGTCCGCGTGCGCCGCTATGAATTCATTCCAACCGGTGATGTCGCGCAGGGAACTCCCATAAACGTCGCCACTCGTGAAGCCGACCGCGGGATGAAAAATCGTGATTCCGGAGGCGCGCAGCTTTTCGAAATCGTGCGGCGCAAAGCCGGCGGGCTGCGCTTCCCACGAACACAGCTTGGAGTAGTTGAGCGTCAGCAGGCCGAGCATATCAATGACGGTGGAGCGGCGAACCAAGTCGATTGCCAGCGTGGAATACGCAAGTTCAGTTTGGGCAAAAAGGCAGAAATGCCCTCGTTGAATCATCGGCGCGGCCGCAGCGAGCGCTGCGCCCCTCAATAAAGCACGGCGAGAAACCACAGGTTTACGGACTGACGGAAAAGTCGAGTGTACCACGACTTAGCCATCGGCTAAGCGGACATTTGTCTACAGGCCTCGGCCGCCGAGATCCTCGTATCGAAGGGGAAGGCATTTCGGCGCATGCGCCTGAAGGAGGGATTCGAGATGCATGTATTGGATATTCCATGACTCGGCAGCCGCGAGAATATGCCGGTCCAAGTCGTCGATGGGAATATTCGCGCTCCGGCTGTGGCAAAACGTAGGGCTAATCCACTCACAATGAACTCTTGGATGGTAACAAAAGATGTCTGTCATGATTTGTCATCAGGCACTG
>Ga0209415_10005172_pt1 | contig 23544 bp, 14 predicted proteins | sample PeaSoiSIISIP2007_FD_187696 | JGI IMG/M metagenome (GOLD analysis project Ga0209415, IMG submission 187696) | Peat soil microbial communities from Weissenstadt, Germany - SII-SIP-2007 (SPAdes) (version 2) | ecosystem: Environmental > Terrestrial > Soil > Wetlands > Peat | place: Germany... | reverse complement strand
TGGTAGCGCTAACGGGAATCGAACCCGTATTTCAGCCTTGAAAGGGCCGCGTGCTAACCGTTGCACCATAGCGCCGGCGTGCAGCCAAAACCGCAGGAGATTTGATTATCGAGGAAAGCCTCGAGATTGACAAGCTGCGCTGCGGATCCTCCGCTTTGCACCTGTCCGTTCGGACAGCTCTTACCGATACAACGCACGCGCCCGGTATTACAGAACTATTACAAAACGATTCGTGGGACGCTGCTATTCTGGCGTTGCACACTGGAAGCGAAGAAACCCAAAGAGAGCGCAAGGGCCCAATGACACTCAACGACCTCGGCAAAGAGTACGGGAACGACAGCGGGATTAACTGGGTCACCGCGACCTTCATGATGCTGTTTCACGTGGGCGCGGTGGCAGCGCTGTTTTTCTTCAGCTGGAAGCTCCTGTTCCTTGCGATATTCCTGTATTGGGTTTCGGGCAGCCTGGGAATCGGCATGGCGTACCACCGGCTACTGACGCACCGCGGCTACAAGACTCCCAAATGGGTCGAGTATTTTCTGACCGTTTGCGCGACGTTGGCTCTGGAAGGCGGCCCGATTTTCTGGGTGGCGACGCACCGCATCCATCATCACTATTCCGACAAGGAAGGCGACCCGCATTCGCCGGTCGACGGCACCTGGTGGGCGCACATGGGCTGGATCCTCGTCGGCAAGTCGATGCACCACGATACGGAAACCCTTTCGCGTTACGTCCCCGATCTGGCAAAGGACAAGTTCCACGTTTGGATCACGAAATACCACTACGTACCGATGATTGTGCTCGGGGTTGTGCTCTTCGCGATCGGCGGCCTTCCCATGATGCTCTGGGGCGTCTGCTTCCGCACCGTATTCGGGCTTCATGCGACATGGCTGGTCAACTCGGCCACGCACATGGTCGGCACGCGGCGCTTTGCGACGCGGGATCTTTCAACGAATAGCTGGTGGGTGGCGCTGCTCTCGTTTGGCGAAGGCTGGCACAACAATCACCACGCTCACCCGACGTCTTCACGCCACGGCCTGACCTGGTATGAGGTCGATTTCAACTGGTACGGCATCTGGACTCTCAAGAAGCTCGGCCTCGCGCGGGATATCCGAGTCTACGAATTGGCACCGAACCGGCAGCGGGAAGAAGCAATTCCTGCCGAAGTCGCGGCCGCCGAGCCGGAAAGCGATCTGGTTTCGGTCTAGCTCGTTTCCTTCCTCTTCGAAATTCAAGGGCGCGGTGAAACTGCCTCGCCTGCAACTCCTGCCCGTCTGAAATATCCCTGCGGAAATCCGCCCGCTCGCCGCTGTACAATCGGCAGAAGCCCCATGCAAATCAAAGCCCGCCGGACGAAGATGGTGTTCTTCCTGATTCTGGGCATCTGTCTGGTTGCGGCAGCCGTGGCCCTCACCGGCAGTTGGATCATTCTGAACTGGCGCGAGCGCGTCCTGCTCTTCTTCGGCCTCGTATTCTTCTTTGCGATCATTGGCGGCCTGATTCTCAACACCGTGTTCCTGGTCCGCGAAATTCGCCGCAACGAGCATCACGACAGCTTCATCAATGCCGTCACGCACGAATTGAAGACGCCGATCACTTCGATCCGCCTCTACCTGGAAACCCTTCAGCGGCGCGAAGTGGACGAAAAGCAGCGCCAGCAGTTCTACCGATTGATGCTGGAAGATACGGACCGACTGCGGGGAACCGTCGAACAGGTACTGAAGGCCGGTGAGGTCGGCTATAAACGCCCCGCTCGGAACTCAACCCAAGTCGACTTCGGCGACCTCGTCCGTGAGTCCATGGAGCTGGCGCGCACGCGCCATCATTTGCAGCCCGCTGCATTGCACTGGCAGGAGCCGGCCGGCGTCAACGGCCTGAAGATCCAAGTGCAGGGCGATCCCGACGAACTCCGCACGGCAATCCTCAATATTCTCGACAACGCCATCAAGTATTCTGGCGCGAAGGTGGATGTATCGGTCGGAATCGAAACGCCGGACGACCATCGCGTCATGCTGCACGTGCACGATGAGGGGATTGGGATCCCGGCGCATGAGCTGAAGCGCATCTTCAAGCGATTTTATCGCGTGCGCGGCCGCTCCGTATCCCAGGTGAAGGGCACAGGCCTTGGCCTGTTCATCGTTCGCGCCATCGCACGGGCGCACGGCGGCAGGGTATTTGCCGAAAGCGAAGGCGAGACCCGCGGCACCACGATCACTCTCGAACTGCCGAGGATTGAATCGTGAGCCGAGTTCTGGTGGTCGAAGACGAGGCGCACCTGGCCGAGGGCTTGCGCTTCAACCTCGAAGCCGAAGGCCACTCCGTGCAGGTGGCCAGCGACGGCGAATCCGCGATCGAACGGCTTCTCAAACGCCACGACAAGTTTGACGCCGTCGTGCTCGACGTGATGCTTCCCGGCATCAACGGTTTCGGCGTCGTCTCCACGCTTCGGAAGGCGAAGAACTACGTGCCCGTTCTCATTCTGACCGCGCGAGGCCGCCCCGAGGACGTGCTCGAGGGATTTGCGGCCGGTGCGGATGACTATCTTCCCAAGCCCTTCGAACTTCCGATCTTTCTCGCGCGACTCCAGGGCCTCCTGCGGCGAAGCGCATGGCTCACTGGCGGCGATCGTCCGGCGGCGAAAAGCGCCGAGGCCGGCAAGTCCGCGGCGGATCGGGCTGCCGCGAAGAATGAGGACGTATATTCGTTCGATGGAAAGACGATCGATTTCGGCACGCTCGAGCTGCGAACGAATGGCACCACGATCCAACTGACTCTGATGGAGGCCAAGCTTCTGAGGCATCTGGTCCGCAGCGCGGGGCGAACAGTCTCACGCAAATCGATCCTGGAAGACGTGTGGGGCCTGCATCAGGATACCGACACGCGCGCCATCGACAACTTCATTGTCCGGCTGCGACGATACCTCGAAGAGGATCCGTCCGAGCCCCGCCACCTGCTGACGGTGCGCGGAGTAGGGTATCGCTTCGTCGCATAGGCTCTCGCCGGCGCTGCTTCCGGGCGGTTCCTAATCGAATTCTCGCCGTAACCACATTGGCAACTCGCCCGGTTGCTGGCGTTGACACAGAAGGGCCCTCTGTCAAGATTGGTCAGGCGAAACCAATCTTTTCGAAAAGAGGGGGGGCTCTACGTGACCTCACTGAAGCGCGCAATTGCGGGACTAGTCTGTTTGTTAATCTCTCCTCTGGCCGGCGTTTGCAAGCCCCAGAGCGGCGCGCAGCGTGCCGGTCAGATCGATGCCCTGATCCCGGCAGCTATGCGCAATGCGAAGACTGCCACGGTGAAGGAAGAACTGGACTGGAATGACTTGCTCAAGACGGCCAAGAACGGCCGGGTACGCGCGGGCCTGACGGACGGCTCGATCCTGAGCGTGGGCTCGGACAGCGAACTTCGAGTGGTGCAGCACGACGGCGCGTCCCAGCAAACGTCGCTCGAGATGAATTTCGGCAAGGTGCGCAGCCAGGTCGAGAAGATCACGAAGCCCGGCGGCAAATTCGAAATGAAAACGCCCAATGCCGTGATCGGCGTGATCGGCACGGACTTTTACGCGGGATTCGCGGGAAACAAGACCACCGTCATTTGTTACCAGGGGCAGGTTTCGGTCACTCCGCTCGGCAACGTTCAGGTGGCGAGGAATTCGGGGCAGTCTTCGGGGAATTCAATCACTGTGAATGCGGGCCAGATGGTGGAAATCACTTCGATAATTCCTCCGGGGGGTTTTCAGCCGACGGACACTCCGCCGGCGGTGCAGCAAAGCACGCTGCTGGCAACGGATGTGCAAGGCAATCTTCCGCCGCCCGGACGAGGCGCCCATCCGGGCCATCTCCTGCGTAACGTTATTGTTGGCACCTCAATTGCCGCGGCAGCAGGCATAACCGTGGGTATCGTCGAGACACGCGGTGGCTGCACACCATCCCCGAACGGACGAAAGTGCCCATAACCCCGAGTGTGCGGCCTGCGCGGACGAGACGAACCATTCCAAGCGGCTAAGTCGCGATCGCGATTTTTATGAGTTCGCCGGAAAAGAGCCGGGCCCGCTGGACGGCGTGGCTCGGCAAGGTCACGCTTCGCCAAATCGACTTGGGACTGGCCGTCCTGGTCACGGCGGCCGGGCTCGCGCTGTTCGCATACTCGGGAATCGGCGCCAATTCGCGAGCCGGCTTCGTTTTCCTCCAAAATATCGAACAGCGCTCCTTGGACATGCGATTCAGCATGCGTGGCGCGCGCCCGCACGACGATCGCATCGTCATCGTCGGCATCGACGAGAAGACTCTCCAGAAAATCGGCTCGTTCCCCCTCCCGCGAAACAGCTACGCCTTGCTGGTCAACCGGTTGAGTGCGGGCGGCGCCCGCGTGGTCGCTTTCGACGCGACGTTTCCCACGCCGGAAACGAACTCCGCGCAGCAGGCCCTTCAGGAATTGACGCGCGATCTCGGCCCGAGCGCTTCTCCCGCGATCGTGGAAAAAGTGAAGGAGCTCGAAAAGGCCAGCGATCAGGATGAGAGCTTCGCGACGGCGCTCAAGAGCAGCGGCAACGTGGTGCTCGGCCATGTGTTTCTGAACCCGGAACGCGCGCGGTCCGCCGACCCCCAACTTGCCAAAGCGTATTTCGATATCGTGTGGGCAAAGTCATTCCCGCAAGTGCTTAAGGTGACATCCAAAGATGGGCGCGACTTCGACATGGGCAGGGCCTGGATCGACAATGGAGGCACCGTCGCTGCGGGCGCCGAAGCCAACATCACCAAGCTAGCCGAAGCAGCAGCCTCCTATGGCTTCATCGATATCAATCCCGATCCGGATGGGACTCTGCGGCATGCGCTGTTGATTGAGCGCTACCAGAACCAGGATTTCTTCCCCTCCCTCGCTTTGCAAATAGTGCGTGAGTACGAAAACATTCCCGACCAGGACATTGCGGCTTATATCGCGTCAAACGGATTGGAGCGAATCCAATTCGGCCGCCACTCACTGAAACCAGGGCGCGACGGCACTGCACTCATCAACTACAACGGTCCCTATGAAACGTATCAGCACTATTCCATGTGGGACGTGATGAGCGGAGCAGTGCCTTCCGCGACGTTCCGCGACAAGATCGTGCTGGTGGGCGCGACGGCCGAGGCGATCGGGGATCTCCGCAATACGCCCTTCCCGAGCGGCGGAACGTACATGGGCGTCGAGGTGCATGCCAACATCATCGACAACGTGCTGCACAACGAGGAGAAGGGCCGCGGCTTCCTCACGCGTGGATTCGACGAAGAGATGATCGATGTGGGCGTGATTCTAATTTTCGGACTGGTTTTCGGATTCTGGTTCAGCCGCGTGAGGCCGCTGTATTCCACGATCGCGCTGGTCGTGGCGCTGGCGGGGTTCGCCTGGTTCGTCTATTTCAGCTTCTCCGAGCACGGACGCTGGCTGAGTTTCGTGATTCCCGCCGGAACGCTGACGGCCAATTACGCGGCCATCACCAGTTTCCGGATGATCTTCGAAGAGCGCGAAAAGCGGAAGATCCGCAAGACCTTCTCGCAGTATCTGTCGCCGGGCGTGATCGCGCTGATCGAGAAAGACCCGCGGAAGTACATCCGGCCGGGCGGGGAGATGAAGGACCTCACCGTGATGTTCAGCGACATCCGCGGGTTTACGACGATCTCGGAAGGATTGACGCCGGACGAACTCGTGCGCCTGCTGAACGAATACCTGGGAAAGATGACCGAAATCATTTTCGCCAATCAAGGAACGCTCGATAAGTATATCGGCGACGCCATCATGGCGTTCTGGGGGTCGCCCTACCCCCAGACCGATCATGCGCCCCGCGGCTGCGCCTGCGCGCTGCAAATGGTGCGAGGACTGGCGAAACTCAATGAGAAATTGAAAGCCGAAGGGCGTACTCCCATCGCCATCGGCGTCGGCTTGAATACCGGCCCGGTGAACGTGGGCAACATGGGCTCCGACAAGCGGCTGGCGTGGACCGTGATGGGCGACAACGTGAACCTCGCCTCGCGCCTCGAAGGAATCACGAAGCAATACCACACGCAAATCGTGATCAGCGAGGGGACGTACCGGCAGGTCGCGGATCAATTCGTGTGCCGCGAGCTTGATAAGATCCGAGTCAAAGGCAAGAACTTGCCCGTGAACATCTACGAATTGCTCGACGTGGCTGCCGAGCGGAAGAAATACGATTCACTGTTGGCCGAGTTCGAGCACGCCATGGCCGCTTACCGCGCGCAGGACTGGCGAGCCGCAACGGAGCGATTCAAGAAGCTCCTGGCGGCGCATCCAAACGATGGGCCTTCGCAGGTGTTCCTGGAACGCGCGGAGGAATATTCTCAAAATGCCCCGGAGGCGGATTGGGACGGCGTGTACGTGATGAAGACGAAGTAATCGGCGCGGCGCCTGCCGATTCGAGCGGGTTCAGTTATCGCGCACCAGCCCCGAGAAAGTGATCCCTCCTTTGACTTCCTTCGCTTTCGTCCAATCGTGATAGGTGTGGCACTCGAAGCAGCGGGACTCGGCCGACTCGGCTCCTGCGTGATGGCAGCGCTCGCACGTGCGGATGCCGGGCACCAAGATGTCGGAAGTCTCCTGGCTCGTGGGCGCCGCGTGGCATTCCACACATTTCACCAACCGGTGCCGGTCGTGATTGAAATTTGCGTGCGGGAACCAGCGCGCGGGGATGTTGGATTTCGCGACCGCCGGAAGGTCCGCGCCCGCGGAGAAGCTCAGCGCGTGGCACTGCTTGCACGTCTTTCGCCACAGCAATTCCTCCGCTTCCCCAACGCGTTCCGTCACCCATTGCGGAGGCGTCAGCACGCGCACCGGCGCAGGTAACGGCTTCTGCGCCAAATTCCGGCCGGGAGCGATCTCGCGCAATTCGGCGGGATGCGTCACGATGTACTGCTGGAACTTTTGGACGACGAACGCGTGAATCACTTCGGGCGTATCGTGCGGGACGCCTTCCGTGAAGCGCTTGTCAAATTGCAGCCCGTGGCACGCGGCGCAGTGCTTCGCATACGAGATGGGCGCCATGTAGGCGCGCGCCGAGACGATCAACGGAAGGTCGGATTTCGACACGACCGGAAGATCGGATTTCTGCGCCGCAAGAGGTGCGTTTGGCTGCGCGGAACCGAAGCGCCACGCGTCGGTCGAAGTGGCAGGGCGGTGGCAATCGTCGCAATCTAGCTGCACCGGCCCGTTGGGTCCGGCGAGATTCTTTTTTAGGTGCACCGCGTGATTGAGTTTGATCGTGCCCGGGTCGATGCTTCCGGGGCGCACGGCCGCGAATTCGGGATGATGACCCGTTCCGAAATCCTCGACATCGCGTGCGAAGTGCGTCTCCGTGCCAACGGTTCGCAGGTTCGCGTGGCACTGCGTGCAACTGGCGTCCGAAGTGGCCGCAAGCCGCAGCCGCCCTCGATGTTCCATGTGGCAGGACGCGCACTTCGGCGTGAACGCTTGGTTGGCATGGTGAATCGGGCCGTCGTGGCAGGCGAGGCAGGCCCGGTCGCTCGCCTTGGCGCTGAAGAAACCGGCCAGCTCGAAATGGCAGGCATCGCATTTCGCGGTCAGGACGGCGTGCGCGGGCGACAGTTGGCCGCCGCTGTACACGCGTCTGTTGCCGGTCAGTCCATACCAGGCCAGCCAGAGAATTGCGAGAAGCGGAATGGAAACCGAAAGCCAGAAGCGCCAGCGCCGGAAGGGATGCGGGTGCTTGAAGTAATTCAGATCGATGCGCTGCGCTAGTTTTTTTGTCGTCCGGTCTGCGCCAGGCACAAAACCTCGCTTCTAAATTCAGTAACGCAATGCCACGATCGCGTGCACGCAACCCAGCAGCAGCAGTGCAAGCGACAATGGGATGTGCAGCATCAGCCAAGCGTGCAGCCAGTGATGCAGGGTTACCTGGCGGCGCAACTGGCGCTCCTCCTCGCAAATCTGCTCGAGCTTCTTCGTAGCGTCGTGAGCGTCCGCGGGGAGCAGGGTGCGCAGACCCTCGAACGTGCTGTGCGCTCTGCCCGTATCCGAAAGCAATTGGTGCCGCGCGCCGTGGCTTTGCAGGAAGGGGCGCATCTCGCGAATGTAGAAGCTGCGAAGCGGCTCCGTTCCCTCCTCAACGGCGACGGCCGGCTCCGCTGTCGCGACCATGCCCCCGGCACGCGCTGATGCGGGGGCGTCCAGAGGCCCGGACGCCGCGGCGACGAGCTTGTCGGCCTCCGCGACGAGCTGTTCGCGGACATGGTCGACCTGCTCGAAAATCGTCTCCGAAGGAACCTGAACGGTCATCACGTGCGGCATGTAGTGCTGCAACGCAGCGCCGAAAACGCCGCTTGCAACCACGATGATCACCAGCACCATCAGGACGCTGGTCAGCGGCCCGCCGAATCGAAAGCCGCCGTGAAATAGAATGATCGGTAGGCTCAACAGTCCGAGCCACAGGTGGCCGCGCATCCACGTCTGCGCGCGGCCAAGCCTCAAAACCGGAAATTTCTTTCGTCCCGCGAGCAGGCCGGAGAACACCATGAAAGCAGAGCCGACAATGCCAAACGTGAGTCCGATGGCGCTGCCGCCGCGGGGACCCGAAGGCGAGCGCAGCGCGTAGGGAATGTAAACGGCCGTCGCCACGCCCAGAATGATGAGCGAGGCCGCCAGCCATTTCCTATGTGTGTGGTCGATGTGCACGTTCTTGGAACTGCCGGGCCAACCTGAACCGCCCTAACTTTTCTGCGTCATACGCGGAGCCTGCCCCAGCAAGCTCGCAAAGAATTTCCGGGGATCCACGCGGTGCGCCGCATCGTGCGGGCAGGCGTACACGCAACTCGGTTCCTCGTAGTCGGTGCACAGATCGCACGACGTGGCCTTCTGTTTCACGACCGCCTTCTTCCGTCCGGGACGCTCCGGATCGTCGGCCATCACGTTGAATGGGTGCAGATTGATGTTTCCGTAAGGGCAGTTTTCCGCGCACAGCCCGCAACCGATGCACCAATCCTCGATGATCACTTCGAGCGAATTGCGCCTGCGAATCGATCCCACGGGGCAGCCGACCATGCACAGCGGGTCGAGGCACTGCCGGCAGGAAGTCGCCACGAGATAATGGTCGAATCGCAGCCCCTCCCGCACCAGCCGCGTGATTCCGTCGTGGGCGTCGGCGCAGGCCCGAACGCAAGCATCGCAGCGCGTGCAGCTATTCAAATCGAGTAGCAGCAGGCTCTGCGCCTCCATCAGGCCCTGAGCGAGGAAATTGTCGAGCGGCACGCTCTGCACAACGGAGAGCCGCTGGCGATTCATTTGCGCGCGATCCTGGTCCACGGCTTCGAGCTTCCGCCGCACCTCCGGAAATTGCTGGATCATCCGGCTGAAGTCATCCGCGCCAATTCGGACCAGCTCCACGTGATCGAGCGCCGTGCAGGTCGCCGTGCGCACATCACCCGCCAGCAATCCCGTCTCCCCGAAATAATCGCCGCGGGAAAGATAGGCCAGCACCATGTCGCCGCCCGGATGCGCCTGCGAGACTTTCACGAAGCCGATGCGGACGAGATAGAAGCTGTCGGCGGGTTCGCCCTGGCGGCAGATCACCTGGCCGGGCGAGTAGCGCACGAGCTCCACGGTCTCGCGCAGGCTGCCGATGAATTCGTCGGTCAACTCCGCGAACACAGGGACGGAGCGCAGGTGGCTATCGAGGGCGCGTCGGCGATAGGACTTGTCGAGCTGGGCGCGGAAGTTCTTGTTGCGCTGCATGATGTCGAGCACGTTGCGCAGCATCTCGAGCACTGTGCATTCGGTTTCGGCGCGGACGGTCGCCGAGCGCGGATACAGGCTCATGCAGGTCATCTCGCCGAAGAGGTCGCCGGGGCCGAGTTCCGCCACGGGATTGTCGTAGCTCAGGTCCATCGGGGCATCGATGGGAATCCAGCGCTGATCGGCCTCTTCCTCGCGGCGGTCCTGCTGGCGCTGCGCCAGACCGCTCGAAAGCTTGCCGATAAACTTTCTCAGCCCGCCCTGCGTTTTCACGTGCGCCATGGGCGTCGAGATGGAAACCCGGGCTTTGCCATCGAGGATGTAAAACGCCGTCGATCCGTACTCGCCCTCGCGGCAAATCAGTTCGCCCGCCTTGAAATGCCTCTTCACCACGGCACCGCGATTCAAACTCAAAAAGGTTCCGGAAACGCCCTTGAAAACCGGCAGCTGCTGTAGCTCATCCGGCGACACGCGCTCGAAAGCGGGGCCCGAACCGAGCGCGGTTTGCGTGACGCCTCTGTTGGTAAGAGCGCCAGTGGGACACGACACCATGCACTCGCCGCAGGAAACGCAGGAGGATTCGCCCATGGGCGCGTTATCGTCAAAGGCGATTCCCGCCTGAATGCCCTTTCCCATGCGCCCGAGGACAAAATTCTCGCGAATCTCGCTGCATCCGCGGATGCAGCGATCGCACAGGATGCAGGCGTCGAAATCGACCGCGATGCTCAGCGACGAAGTGTCTTTCCCGCGGCCGGTCGAGCGCCGCGCGAATCGCGGCTGGGAAATGTTCTCCTGCTTGGCGAGCGTCTCGAGTTCGCAATCGCCGGAATGCTGCTGCCGGGTGCAGGGCGAGGGATGGTCCGACATCAGCATCTCGAGAAGCGTGCGCCGCGCGCGGCGCACTTTGTCGGAGGACGTGTTCACCACCATGCCGGGCTCGGCCGGGCGCACGCACGAGGCCGTGAATACGCGAGCGCCGACGTCCACGACGCACAATCGGCAGACGCCCACGGGCGTTTCATTCTGCTGGTGGCAAAGCGTGGGAATGGCGATGTCGTTCATGCGCGCGGCGTCGAATACCGACGTTCCGGCGGGCACCGACACCTTCTTGCCGTCGATGGTGAGTTCGATCAACCCCGCCGCGCTCATGCGTGCCTCGGGGCAGCGTGGAACTCAGCTGGAGAGGGCGTGCCTGAGAAGCAAACGCCCGAAGGACACTCGCGCCGCGAGACGTGAGCTTCTACCTCATCGCGGAAATGCTTCAGGACGGACGCGATCGGAGCGGGCACCACCTGTCCCAGCCCGCAGATGGAGGTCAGCCGCAGCGCTTCGGAAAGCTCGTCGATCAGCGCCATATCGGTCGCAGAGCCTTCGCCTCTCGTCCAGCCACTGAGCAGATCGACCATTTTCTGCGAGCCCACGCGGCACGGCACGCACTTCCCGCAGGACTCATTGCGGAAAAAGCGCGTCGCGTTGAGCGCCATGTCGAGCATGCAGGTGCCTTCGGCGCAAACCACCAGAGCGCCGGAGCCCAGCATCGAACCGGCCTCCGCGAGTGCTTTGAAATCGAGCCGCACGTCGGCCATCGACGCGGGCAGATAACCCGAGGAAGGCCCGGAAGGCGCAAAAGCTTTTAGCTTCTTGCCTCCGAGGACTCCTCCCGCTTCGCGGAAGATCAACTCCGAGACGGGCGTCCCCATCGGCACTTCATACACACCCGGCCGGACCACGTCGCCGCTCACACCGATGAACTTGAGCCCCGCGCTGCCCCCGACTCCTTGCGCTTTGTACCAATCCACGCCGCGCACGAGGATGGACGGCACATTCGCGAAAGTCTCGACGTTGTTGATGACGGTCGGCTTGTTCCACAGTCCGTGCGTGACGGGAAAAGGCGGCTTGTTACGCGGCTCGGCGCGCTTGCCTTCGATGGCTTCGAGCAACGCGCTCTCTTCGCCGCAGATGTATCCGCCGGGGCTGACGAAAAGCTCGAGATCGAATCCCAGCTCGCCGCCGAGAATGCTTTGCCCCACGAGCCCTTCACGCTTGCATCGCAGGATTTCCTTCTCGAGAATTTTCTCCTGCTCCTCGTACTCGTGGCGAATGTAAAGTATTCCCTTTTGCGCGCCGGTCAGCAGCCCCGCCAGGATCATTCCTTCGATCACGAGGTGCGGAACGTGCGTGAGGATAAAGCGGTCCTTGAACGTGCCCGGTTCGCTTTCGTCCGCGTTGCAGACGACGTACTTTTCCGGGCCGGGCTGCTGGCGGACCAGCTGCCATTTGGACTCCGTCGGAAAACCCGCGCCGCCCAGACCACGCAGGCCGGAAGATTTCAGCAGCTCGAAGGCCGAATTCCAATCGCGCGACGCGACGAGCCGTCGGACGACGCCGTAATTTTCGCCGCCCGAGTATGGGTCCGATGCGCACCGCACGCGCTCATGCGAGCGGGCGGGCTCCGGCAATTCGCCTCCGGAGGCAACGTCGCGAACCATCTCTTCGATCTGGGATTCGGTGAGCCGTGTGTAGATGCGGTCGTTGACGGCAACGGCGGGAGCCTGGTCGCAGCGGCCCAAGCAAGAGACGCCGCGAATGGTGACATCCGAGCTGCTCGCGCCTTGAAAACGCTCCTCCAGACGCGTGCGAAGCCCGTCCGCGCCGCGCAGGTGGCACGACATGTCCTGGCAAACGCACACGTCGGCCTTCGGCGGCGGCGTGAGGCGCAGATGCGGATAAAAGCTGGCTACTCCGTGGAGGCGATAGAGAGGTACGTCAATCCTCGTCGCCAAGGCCCTCAATTGCTCGGCAGGCAGGTAACCGAACTGACGCTGAATTCCCCTCAGTTCATCGAAAATCAACGCCACTCTCCCCGCACCGGGAGGTCAGTCATTCCAAAGGTGGAAAATCGTCGCAGCGAAGAATACGCGCGGCACATCAGTGATATAGCAAATCCATGGTGGCAAGTCCAGAATGCATGCCGGGAATCTGAATCGGTGTTTCCTAACTGTTTCGGCGGCCGCAGCGGGCTTGGACGCTGTTGACTCTATGAGTGAAGGATAGTAACAAGAGCCGCGACTTCTGAACGTCCTGAGATCGATTTTGCGATAGAGTACTCCTGCCAAAAGGGACATGAACACGAAGCTCGAAGCGAAACCTCTCCGCCTGCTTCTGCCTGTCATCGCCATTCTTGCCGGAAGCGCGATTCTTTCGTCCCTTTCCTTCGCGCAAACGCGCTCAAGCGCGCCTGAGGGCGTCGGCAAATACACCGGACCGGGGTCCTGCGCCTCGACGAGTTGCCACGGAAGCGTCACGCCGCGCACGGAAAACGACGTGCTCCAAAACGAGTACAGCACGTGGATCGTGAAAGACAAGCATTCGAAGTCCTACGCGGCTCTCACCGGGAAGATCGGCGAGCGAATGGCCGGCATCCTGGGACTGGGCAAGGCCGAGACGGCCCCTCGATGCCTGGCGTGCCACGCGCTCAATGTCGCACCGGAGGCGCGGGCCCGAACATTTGACGTAAGCGAAGGCGTGAGCTGCGAGAGTTGCCACGGACCGGCGGCCGGCTGGCTCGGCCCTCACACCGAACGCGATTGGACGCACGAAAAATCCGTCGCGCTGGGAATGTACGACACGCGCGATCTGGTCAAACGAACCGAAAAATGCCTCAGCTGCCACCTCGGCGGCGAGGACAAGTTCGTGAACCACGAAATGATCGCCGCGGGCCACCCGGACCTCTTTTTCGAGCTCGATTCCTTCTCGGCAGTGATGCCCCGTCACTGGAAGGAAACGGGCGACGCGGCGCACAACGACCCGTGGTACGACGTTCGGGAACTGACGACGGGGCAGGCCGTCCAGCTTCGCGAATCGATGCTGCGGCTGGCTTCGCGCTCGCGAGGGAAAATCTGGCCCGAGTATTCCGAGATGCAGTGCTACGCGTGCCATCACAGCCTGACTCCGCCGGAGCAGAGCTGGCGACAGGCGCGCGGATATGTCGGGCGCCGTCCGGGCGATCCGCCGTGGAATGCTTCGCGCTTCGCCGTGTTCCGCGACGTGGTTCACCAGCTCGATGGGCCGAGCGCCGACCAGCTGGATGCCGGGATCGCGCAGGTGACGCAGTTGATGAGCCAGCTCAATCCCGACCGCGATGCCGTGGCGAGCGCAGCAGCAAACTCCGCGCGTCTGGCGGACGCGCTGGTGGCCAAGATCAACGCCGCGAACTACGATCCGGCTTCCACGCTGCGCCTGCTGCAAAAAATCTCGGCCGACGCCGACGACATTTCCGCGCAGGGCGAACAGTCCGCGGCCCAGGCGGCCATGGCTCTCCAGTCGCTCTTTGTGGCGTACGACCGGGATGTGAAATTCCAGAATTCAGCGGAACTTCGCGGCGCGATCAGCGCTCTCTTTCAGCAGCTCGAAAATCCGTCCGCATACGATCCGGACCGGTTCGCGCGCCAGATGCAACAGGTGAACGCGCTTCTGCACTAAGCCCGCTATGCTGACGGGATCGAATCGAAGGAGAAAGGAGCCAATAGGTGGAGCAATATGATCTCGTGGTGATTGGCTCCGGCCCGGCCGGCGAAAAGGGCGCGGCGCAGGCCGCCTATTTCGGCAAGCGCGTCGCGGTGGTGGAAAGCGGCTCCGACCTCGGCGGCGCCTGCATCAATACCGGCACGCTCCCCAGCAAAATTCTGCGCGAATCCGCGCTCTACTTTTCAGGACTCAGGCAGCGCGGGCTTTACGGAATCGACTATTCGCTCCGCGAAGGCCTGACGGTGCAGAATTTCACGCACCGGAAGGACGTCCTCGTCGAGATGGAGCGCGAAAAAATCCGGACGAACCTGGCCGCGCATCACACGGACCTCATTCGAGGAGTGGCATCCTTCGAAGACGCGCACACGGTTTCCGTCAAGACGTCCAAGAGCGGATCCATTCAATTGCGTGGCGACGCGATCCTGATCGCCACCGGGTCGCGCCCCCACCGGCCAGCGGAGATTCCTTTCGACGACGAAATCATCTTCGACTCCGACACGATCCTGACCATGAATCGAATTCCGCACAGCCTCGCGGTGGTCGGCGGAGGCGTGATCGGATGCGAGTATGCTTCGATCTTCACCGCGCTGGGAGTAGAAGTCTCGCTCGTGGATGGCCGCGACCGCGTGCTTCCGTTTCTCGACGCCGAATTGTCCGATGCGCTGCGGGAACGGCTCGAGGGTCTGGGAGTGAAGTTTTTCCTCGGCGAGCGCATGGGGCCGATCGAGAAGACTACGCAGGGAGTGCGCATCCAAATGCCCTCCGGCAAGACCATCGAGGCGGAATCGGCATTGTTCGCAGCGGGGCGGCGCGGTGCCGTGGACGAATTACAATTGGAAAAGGCCGGCCTCGCGGTCAACAAGCGCGGTTACATCGAGGTGAACGAGTCCTACCAGACGTCGGTCCCTTCGATTTACGCCGCGGGGGACGTCATCGGCTTCCCCGCGCTGGCTTCGACTTCGATGGAGCAGGGGCGCGTTGCCGTGTGCCACGCGTTCGGCTTCCAATACAAACAGCGGCTCGCCTCTATGCTTCCCATGGGCGTCTATACGATTCCCGAGATCTCGGCTGTCGGAGAATCCGAAGAGAGCTGCAAGGAAAAGCACCTCGAATACGAAGTCGGCCGAGCCCGCTATGCCAACAACGCTCGCGGCCTGATCACGGGAGACTCGGCTGGCCTGCTGAAGCTCATATTCCGGCGCGACACCCGCCGGTTGCTCGGTGTGCACATCATCGGCGAAAACGCCACCGAGCTGATTCACCTCGGAATGATGGTGCTGGAATCCGCCGGCACGATCGATCTTTTCATCAACTTCGTCTTCAACTATCCGACGCTTTCCGAGATGTACAAGTACGCCGCGTACGACGGCCTGGGAAATCTCGCAGGCCACAAACTCCGCCAGGGGTAGTTTTGCTGCGGGAGAAACTCACTGCGTGGGGTTGCGTGGGAACTTCAGGTAGGGCAGGTTCACTCCGTTGATCGTGATCTGGTCCGCTCGAATCGCATCGGGCGCTTCGAATCCGGCAGCCCCGCCCGCCGTCACGTAGTCATCCTGATCGACACCGTCGCCGCTGACGCCGAGCCCGCCGACAAGCGTTCCATTGATATAGAGCGGCTCCGATCCGGGGAAAAACACGACTCCGCTCTGATTCACCTGCGGCCACGCCGGTCCCGGCGTTTGCAGCCCCTGCGTGCAGGGATTGTTGACGTCGAGTGTGTAGATGTTGAAGAAGGGTCCCGCGGACGAGCCGTCAATTCCCGGCGGGAAAAACGGCTGCGCGCCGAAACCGATCGTGCGGTTGGTCACCGCCGTCCCCAGCGGAACACCGTTCAGATCCGCCACCTGGCGCGACATTCCGCTGAAGTAGATCACGTTGCGCGCCTTCGTGGCGGCCACATCGATGCTGAAAACGGTGGTATCGGTCATCCTGTAAAGCCCGATGATCGTGCCGTCGAGATCGCTCACCGCAATCGCCATCTTCGCTCGCGAGCCGAGCGGCAGGCGAATCAGCGCTCTCGTCTGGTTCGCGGTGGCGACCGCATTCGCGATGATCTGAGCCACCTGCGCGACGGTCAGACCGCCCACGGGTCCATTGGCCGGGGGAAGCAGATCGCCTTCGGGCGGCGGGCCGGGGCTTGCGACCGGACCGACCGTGAATAGGCTGGCATTGAATGTCCCGGGAGTCACGCCGGTCGGGGCTGTCGTCTGATCGACGAACGGCAACGCCACTCCGTCGATCACGACTTCTCCGGGCGGTGGGAGCGACGCAGGGTCAAGAAATATTCCGTCGGTATTCACGCGCACGGCGGTGTATGCGACGAACTCCGCGACATCGGACGGCACGCCGGTGACGCCGATTCCTCCGACGACCTCGCCATTCTTGAAAATCGGCACTCCGCCGGGGTTCACGGCGGTGGGATCGCTGTCGACAATGTCGGCCTTCCCCGTTGCGATTCCAAGACCGGGGCTCGTGCCATCAATCTTGGTGGCCGGGGGCACGGTGGCGGCGAGGCTGGGCGATAGAGTGCAGCCGCGATTCGTATTCTCGATCCCATACAGCGCGGCATTGGACGCATTCATCACGCCCGGCGGAAAATGGATGCCGCTGATGTAGCGCACGGTGCGCGAAGAGAGAGGCGCCTGATTGTTGCTGAAGAACGCGCCGGTGCGAGCGAGCGAGACCGCGAAGTCGTCCGCCGCCACCGCATTGCCAAAATTGCCGGTCACCTCTGCCGGGGCCGTCGCCCCCTTGTACAGCGCCAGAATGCGTCCCATGCGATCGACCACCGCGATCACCATCGCGTCGGACTGGGCCGCCGTGGCCGCCGCCTGCACCACCGCCGTGACATCGGCCTGAGTGAGCGATTGCGGCGTCGGAGGCGGCGCCGCGGGCGGCGCTGCGCTTCCGCCGCCACACCCGCCGGCGCACATCCCGGCGCAAAATGCGGCTACGATTCCCAGCGCTCGGAGGAGAATTGTTGGATGACGATGGCTGGCCCGATTCATGCGGTCGCAGTTATTCGTACCATAGCTGGGAGGTGTTCTCAATGAAGTCTCACGCGATGTAATCGAAACGCCACGCAGCCGAACGCATTTTCGTCAAAACACTTGCTCATCCAGAAGCAACCGTGTTAGCTAGACCGAGCAATTCAAAATTCGTGGAAAACCGCTGACGCATTTCAGGACACGCAGGATGCTGGTTGCATCCAATGCCCTCTCAAAACTCGTTCCACTCCTCCTGCTAGCATCGTTGCCACTGTCCGCTGCCGCCGGACTCAAGACTGCCGCGCCCTCCCGGCAGCAGCGCATTCCCGGGAAACAAGCTCAGAAGATGGGCGCTCTGCAAGGAGTGGTTCGCGACTCGGACGCAAGGGCCGTGGGCGGCGCCACTATTGTGCTGCGGAACGTGGCGACCGGAGAGACTCGCAAAACCTCGAGCAGCGCGGAAGGCGTGTTCCGCGTGATCGACCTGCCTCCGGGGAACTACGAACTGAGCGTTACGTGCGCGGGGTACGAGAACTTTTCAGAAGCCAGCGTGTCGATCGCGGCCGGGGATGCCCTGGTTCGTGAAATCAAACTCACTTCGCTCCCCGCAGCCGCTCCGCCCCCGTCTGGCATTCCTCAACTGCCGCTGGCGAAGCCGTCCGCGGCTCCGGCCGAAGGGACTGGTCCTGGATATTCCGGAGCGGAGAAAAATCCCGAACTTCAGCCGGGCGGAGTAAAGCCCGCCCCGCAGTCTCTGCCGCCCGCCCAGCAGGTCTTTCGCGAAGAGCCCAATCGCTGGCGGGTCACCATGCCCGAATGGGATCGCTACGGCGTCGGAGGCGAGCATCCTTATGTAAAAGGGCACCGATGGGATCCGTTTGACCGGAATAAATTGAAAGGCGACGAGCCGATCTTCGGCCAGCAGACCTTTTTCAATTTCACGGGCGTCAGCGACACGCTGTTCGACGGCCGGCGCCTGCCGGTGCCGAGCGGCGTCAGCACCGCACATCCCGGAAGCAGCGATTTCTTCGGCAAGGGCGAACAGGTTTTTCTCGACCAGGTATTTCTTTTCTCCTTCGATCTCTTTCACGGAGACACGTCCTTCCGCCCGGTGGACTGGCGGATTCGCGTGACCCCGGCGGTGAGCCTCAATTATCTCGACGTGCGCGAGCTTGGAATCGTCAACGTCGACGTGCGCAAGGGCACCACTCGCCTGGATTCCCATCTTGGCGTGCAGGAAGCCTTCGCGGAGGTGAAACTGCGCGACCTGAGCCCGAACTATGATTTCGTTTCCGTGCGCGCCGGAATTCAGGAGCTCAACGCGGATTTCAGGGGCTTTCTCTTCGTCGATGAGCAGCCCGGCGTGCGTTTTTTCGGCAACCTGCAATCCAATCGCTGGCAGTACAACCTGGCCTACTTCAACATGCTCGAAAAGAATACGAACAGCGGCCTGAACTCATTCGAGCGAAGGAAACAGCAGGTCGTCATTGCCAATGTGTACCGGCAGGACTTCTTCTTTCCGGGCTATACGGCGCAGTTCAGCGTGGACTACAATGACGATCAGGGCTCCATTCATTACGATGACAACGGTTTTCTCGTGCGCCCTTCTCCGATCGGCAGCGTGGTCTCAAACAATATGATACAGCGCCACAGCATCCATGCCGCGTACCTCGGCTGGACGGGCGACGGTCACATCGGGCGCGTGAATCTCACCCACGCCTTCTATCAGGCTCTCGGGACGGATAGTTTGAATCCGCTCGCCAATCGTCCCGTCACGATCAACGCCCAGATGGCCGCGCTCGAGCTTTCCGTCGATAAGGATTGGGCGCGCTTCAAGGGTTCCGTCTTTTACGCCTCCGGATCGGCCGATCCTCGCAGCGGGCGCGCGCGGGGCTTTGACGCGATCGAGGATTTTCCCGAGTTTGCCGGCGGGATTTTCAGCTTGTGGAATCGCGAGGGCATCCGGCTCACCGGCACGGGCGTGAACTTGACGGCGCCCGATAGCCTCCTGCCGAGCCTGCGCTCGAACAAGGACGAAGGACAGGCCAACTTCGTCAATCCGGGGATTCTGCTGGTCAACGCAGGTTCGGATTTCGATCTGACGCCGAAATTGCGCGGCTTCGTCAACGTCAATTATCTGCGATTCGAGCGCACCGAGCCGCTGGAACTCCTGCTGTTTCAGGCGCCGATTCGCCATACGATCGGAGTGGATTCCAGTATCGGGGTTCGCTACCGTCCCCCGCTGACGGAAAATATCTCCATCACCGCCGGAGCGGCCACCCTCGTGCCGGGGCAGGGCCTGCGGGATATCTATACGGGCAAGACGATGTTTTCGCTTTTCACGAACGTGAAATTTCAGTTCTGACGTTGCACCGGAAAGAACGAAGAATGCGCAAGCGAAAGCCGATTCGAGAGTTCGCCGCGCGAATGCGCGACACAACGCCAAGACGCCATCGGCATCTTGCCGTCTCTGCGCTTCTCGTCGTTTTTCTGTTTGCGCTCGAACACGGCTCCAAGGCGCAGCCGCAAGCCGCGCAGCCGACCCTCATCACCCAAACGCAAGCCGAGGCGGACAAAAAGAGCGCCGGCTGCATCACCTGCCATGCCGGAATCGATGAGCCGACCATGCATCCCACTCGCACGGTGCGGCTGGGCTGCACGGATTGCCACGGAGGCGACGCCGAAGCCGGGATTTCACCCGGCACTCCGAAGTATTCCGCCGACTACGACCAAGTAAAGAAAAAGGCGCACGTGCAGCCTCGCGATCCCGAATTCGCCCGCGGCGCGGGGAGCGTCGAGCGCGCCTACACGAAGTGGCTGCGCGAGAGCACCGAGTACGTCCGCTTCGCCAATCCCGGCGATCTTCGCGTCGCCCCGCAAACCTGCGGCACGGCAGGATGCCACGCGGCGGAGGTGCGCAACGTGAGCACCAGCATGATGACGCACGGCGGGATGCTCTGGGGCGCGGCGCTCTATAACAATGGATCGTTCCCGCTGAAGAACGCGCGCTTCGGCGAAAGCTACTCAGCCGATGGCCTGCCGCAAGCCATGAAAACGGTTCCTCCTCCCACGCCCGAAGAAACGCGGACGAAGGGTGTAGTTCCCGAGCTGACTCCACTCGAGCGCTGGGAAATCTCGCAGCCGGGAAACGTCCTGCGCGTATTCGAGCGCGGCGGCGCCAAGAAAGGCGAGATTGGAAATCCGAATTCGGAGGAAGATCCCGGCCGGCCGGATGACAAGGTGGGCGAGCGCGGCTTTGGCACGCTGTTGCGAACCGATCCCGTTTTTCTCGGCCTGCAAAAGACGCGCTTGCTCGACCCGCTTCTTTCCCTGCCGGGCACCAACGATCAGCCGGGCGACTATCGCGGCAGCGGCTGCACCGCGTGCCATGTGGTGTATGCCAACGACCGCTCCCCGGAACATTCCGGCCCCTACGCGCCCTTCGGCCATCTGGGCGCGAGCGCTTCTTCCGATCCCACGATTGCAAAGAACGAGCCGGGCCATCCGATTCGTCATTCGTTCACGCGGTCGATTCCTTCGAGCCAGTGCATGGTCTGCCATGTCCACCCGGGAACGAACATGGAGACGACCTACTTCGGCTACACGTGGTGGGATAACGAAGCGGACGCCGAATCGATGTATCCGGCCCAGCAGCGGAATCCGACGGCGGACGAACGGCATGAAATTGCTCAGCGAAATCCCGAGGGCGCCGCGGCGCGCGGCTTGTGGTCCGATCCGAAGTTTCTCGAGCAAGTGGGCAGCGGACAATTCAACGCGCAGCTCAAGCAGACTCAGTTCGCCGATTTCCATAGCCACGGCTGGATTTTCCGCGCCGTGTACAAGCGCGACCGCAAAGGTAATCTGCTCGACGCGAACGACAAGATCGTCTCCCCCGACGATCCGGAAAAATTCGGAAAGGCAGTCCATTTGGAAGACATCCACCTCGAAAAGGGAATGCACTGCGTGGATTGCCACTTCGAGCAGGATGTCCACGGCAATGGAAAGCTCTACGCGGAGCCTCGCGCCGCCATCGAGCTCGACTGCATCGATTGCCATGGCACGGTGGAGAAACACGCGACCTTGATTACTTCCGGCTCCGCCGCGCCGGAGGGCGGGACACACCTCGACGCGCTTCGCACGCCGTGGGACGGCCGCCGGTTCCAGTGGAGAGACGGGAAACTCTATCAACACTCGATGGTCGAGCCGGATCGCGAATGGGAAGTCGTGCAGACGCTCGATACCATCACGCCGGGAAATCCTCACTACAGCGAAAAATCGCGCTGGGCCAAGACGGTCCGCGCCGACGGCAAGATCTGGGGCAGTCTGCCCGCCGACGAATCCCAGCTGGCTCATCCGAACAGCCGCATGACCTGCTACGCGTGCCACACGTCCTGGACGCCGAACTGCTTCGGGTGCCATCTCTCCATGACGGCGAATCAGCGCAAGCCCATGCTCCACAACGAAGGCCTGACGACCCGCAATTGGACGTCCTACAACTTCCAGGTGCTCCGCGATGACGGCTACATGCTGGGAATCGACGGCACGGTGACGGGCCATCGCGTGGCTCCGGCGCGCTCTTCCTGCGCCATCGTGGTCAGCTCGCAGAACCAGAATCGCGATTGGCTCTACTACATGCAGCAGACCGTCTCGGCGGAAGGATTCAGCGGAACCGCGTTCAGCACGTTTGTCCCGCACACCGTGCGCGCGAAAGAGACGAAGGCCTGCGACGACTGCCACGTATCGCAGCGCAACGACAACAACGCATGGATGGCGCAGGTCCTTCTCCAGGGCACGAATCTCGTGAATCTGATGGGGCGCTATATCTACGTCGCCGACGGCTCGAAGGGCTTTGATGCCGTGGCCGTGGCGGAGCACGATGAGCCGCCCGCGATCATCGGCAGCTACCTTCACCGGCTGGCCTACCCGGACAACTACCGCGAGCACGTGCGAAGCGGCCGCGAGTTGCATGAAGCCTATCACCACGAAGGAAACGTCCTCGACGTACAGCTCCGCGGCGAATATCTCTACGCCGCGCTCGGCAAGGGCGGGTTCCGCGTCTATGACGTCGCCAACATCGACAACAAAGGCTTCTCCGAGCGCACCATCACGGCGCCGGTCTCTCCGCTGGGCCAGCGGCTCTACGTGAGCACGAAATACGCCACCGCCATCGCCAGCCCATCGACACAAGCGCTCGATCCGGCCCGCGCGCGCAGGCCTGAGAACGAAGAGCAGCCGATCCATCTGCTCTACGCGTTTCTCTACGTCGCGGACAAGTACGAAGGGCTCGTGATCGTCGGCGATTCAAATCCGAAGAGCAAAAGCCCGGGCGTAAGCACGTTGCTCGATGGCGATCCGCGAAACAATTTTCTCAAGCGGGCGCTTGCATTCAACCCGAACGGCATCTTGAACGGCGCTCGCCGCATCACGATCGCCGGCACGTACGCTTACATGCTGTGCGATCGCGGCCTCGTCGTCGTCGATCTTGATAAGCCGCTCCAGCCGCGCGTGGTGGCGGAAATCGGCGCTCCCGAGTTGAACGATCCGCAGGGAATCTCGATCCAATTCCGCTACGCATTTGTCGTCGATCGCGACGGGCTCAAGGTGCTTGACGTCACGGCGCTCGATCGTCCTCGCGTCGTGCCGAATGCACTCGTGCGCCTGCAAGACGCGCGCAATGTGTACGTCGCGCGCACGTACGCCTATGTCGCCGGCGGCAAGCAGGGCTTGGCGATTGTGGACGTCGAGCAGCCGGAGCAGCCGAAACTCGATCAGGTCTTCTCGGATGGCGGAAAACTGAACGACGTGCGCGACGTGAAAATCGGAATGGTGGACGCCAGCGCCTTCGCGTTCGTCGCGGACGGCGCCAACGGACTTCGCGTCTTGCAACTGCTTTCCCCCGAAGACTCGCCGAATGCCTACGGCTTCAGCCCGCGGCCCACGCCAAAGCTCATCGCCACGTATCGCACAAGCGGGCCCGCGCTGATGATCTCCAAGGGAGTCGATCGCGACCGCGCCGTCGATGAAAGCGGAAACCAGCTCGCCGTTTTTGGGCGCCGGGGGTCGAGGCCCTTCAATCGCGCGGAATCGGAGCGGCTCTATCTGCACGACGGCAAACCCTACACCGTCACGAACGATCCGCCGGGCCCCGCGCGCTGAACCGCGCGCCGCGTCGCTGTTCAGCATCTTCTGCGGCGTGCTAGAATCGTGGCAGTTGGTCGCACGATAGGCCCGTAGCTCAGTTGGCTAGAGCGCCACCTTGACACGGTGGAGGTCTGCGGTTCGAGCCCGCACG
>Ga0209415_10005171_pt1 | contig 23544 bp, 21 predicted proteins | sample PeaSoiSIISIP2007_FD_187696 | JGI IMG/M metagenome (GOLD analysis project Ga0209415, IMG submission 187696) | Peat soil microbial communities from Weissenstadt, Germany - SII-SIP-2007 (SPAdes) (version 2) | ecosystem: Environmental > Terrestrial > Soil > Wetlands > Peat | place: Germany... | reverse complement strand
GGGCTATCATGCGGGCCATGATCGCTCCGATAAAGCCCAGGGAAAAAGAAATCTTGGTCCCATGAGCATGAATCGCCTTCGTCATCTTCTGAGCGCCGGGGATGTGCTCAGCGGTTCTCAGACCCAGCACACCCGGGCCGAAGAGCAAAGAAGACGCGTAGGGACGTGCGACCGCGGAAGTGTTCAATTGGATCATGCCCACGCCGCCTTTGGCCCGGGCTTCAGCGCCGAACTCCTATTGCTGCAATGGAACTGAGCGTCATCGCGTTTCTGGTCCTGCTTGCGGCCGTGGCTCTGCTCCGCGTCGTTGAGTTGCAAATTTCTCGCCGTCATCAACGGGAAATGATCGCGCGGGGCGCCGCAAAAGTAGAAGAACCGAGATTCCGCTGGATGGTCCTGCTTCACACCGCTGTGCTCATCGGCGCCGCGCTCGAGGTCGTCTTGCTTCGTCGCCCGTTCATCCCCCTTCTCGCCGCGATAATGTCTGTAATATTCCTCGCCGCGAATGTCGTTCGATGGTGGGTGATCCGCACGCTGGGTAATCATTGGAACGTTCAGGTAATGGATTCCACCAGCCTCGGCGTCATCTCCTCGGGCCCGTTCCGCTATGTTCGCCATCCTAATTACGCCGCGGTTTTTTCAGAGATGCTTGCATTGCCTTTGATCCACACCGCATGGATCACTGCGCTCCTCGGCTCACTCGCGCACATCGCCGTGCTGTCGATGCGCGTCTCCACCGAAGAGCGCGTTCTATTGGCCAATCCCGAATATCAAGCCACGATGGCCAATAAACCGAGATTCATCCCCGGCGTTTTCTGATGGAACGAATGACCTGGTCCTGGCGGATTCCGGCTCTTGTTCTCTTTGTTCTGCTAGCCTCATCCCTGTCCCATGCACAAACAGCGCAAGACGGCGGCGATTCCGCGTTCACTGAGATCCCCGAGTTGAAAGAAGGCTTCCGCCTCCTCTATGTGCAGAAGTACCCGGAAGCCCGCGAAAAATTCTCCGGATGGACTTCCGCTCACCCTGACGATCCGTTTGGTTTTGTGGCTACGGCGGCGAGCTATCTCTTTGAGGAGTTCTACCGCCAAGGCGTGATGACCAGCGACTTCTTTCTGGATGACAAGAAATTCCTTCGAGGAATCGAAGGCAAGCCGGACCCTGAGCGCCTTAAGGGCTTCGACACTGAGCTGGCACAAGCTCGCAAGCTCGCCAACGTGCGCCTATCGAAGAACAAGAATGACGCCGCGGGACTCTTTGCTTTGACTCTCGCCGCTGGTATGGAATCCAACTCGGACAGTATTCTTCAAAAAAAACACGTCGAGGGCCTCAAAAGAATGAAGGAGGCCAACGAGCACGCCAAGCTCCTGCTGGCTCTGCGCCCCGATGCAAATGATGCCTGGGTCGCGCCCGGCTCGGCCAATTACATTATCGGGTGCCTCTCCGGTGGCGTTCGCATGGTTCTATGGTTCGGCGGCGTTCATGGCGATAAAAAGCTTGGCATGGAACTGGTCGGAAAAACAGCAGAGAAAGGCCGTTATCTCGAACCCTTCGCAAAGATTCTTCTGGCGCTCGCCGCGCGTCGCGAAAAACAGGATGCCCTTGCGAAGAAGCTCTTGCACGAACTGACTGAGGAGTTTCCAGACAGCCCCCTTTTCGCCGCGGAATATGCGAAAGTCATGGGCCGGCCCATTCCAGCAGAGATGAAGCCAAATTAGGTTCGCGGGTGTTGCTAATTTTTGACTTCCGCGCACAACAAGTCTTTTGATTTTTTCGATGCCGGCGGTTCGTTCAGCATTCGTCCGGGCATTACGCGAATTTCGCCGCTCCAGGACAGTAGTGGACTAGAATTGCATTCCCGGACTGTCCCGAACCGGCAAACTTCCTAAAAGGCGGTGGCGTGTGTTTCAACAGGACCTCTTAAAAGGCCGGGCGATCTTCTTGACGGGTGGCGGAACCGGGTTGGGCCGCTCTATGGCGCTGCGCTTTGCCGAGCTTGGTGCGCGGATGTTCCTTGTCGGCCGCCGCGAGGATCCGCTCAAGGAAGTTTGTTCCGAAATCCACCGCGCGGGAGGCTCCGCTGCGTTCACCACCTGCGACGTTCGCGATTACGGCGCGGTGGAAGCCGCCGCCGAAAAAGCCGAACAGCAATTTGGCCGTATCGACACGGTCGTCAACAATGCAGCTGGAAATTTTATCGCTCGCACCGAAAAACTTTCTCCCAATGCGTTCAACACCGTCGTAGGCATCGTCCTCAACGGCTCGTTCCACTGCACGCAGGCCTTCGCTAAACGCTGGATTGCTCAAAAGCTCGGCGGCAACGTCCTGAGCATCGTCACGACGTACGCTGCCGCTAACAGCGGTTCAGGTTTCGTTGTTCCTTCCGCTTGTGCAAAAGCCGGTGTCCTGGCGATGACCACTTCGCTGGCCGTTGAGTGGGCCAAGCATCACATCCGGCTCAACGCCATCGCACCCGGACCCTTCCCTACCGAAGGAGCATGGTCGCGTCTGATGCCTTCAAGGCAATTTGAAGAACACGCCAAGGACAAACATCCCATGAAGCGCTTCGGACGCCACGAAGAGCTGGCCAACCTCGCGGCCTTTCTCGTCAGCGATATGGCCGAGTACATCAATGGGGAGTGCGTGGTTATCGACGGCGGCCAGTGGCTGCGCGGCGCGGGCGAGTTCAACGACCTGCTCATGCTGCCGGAGGCCGCTTGGGAAGCGCTCGAAGCTTCCCGCACGAAAAAATCCTGACGCCGCCTATTCAGGCAGCGCCCTTTTGCGCAACTCAACTCGAATCTTCACGTCTCCAATCGCCTGGCCGTTGGATTCCGCATGCACACTAAGTTCCTGAGGCTCAGGATTTTTCGGCGGTGGATCGCTCAGCGCCGGCAAATTCATTTCTACGCGCGCTGCTCCCGTCTGCTTCGGTCTAACTGTAAATTTCAGACTGCCCGTTTGCAGGCTCCAGCCTGCCGGCAGTTTCACGGAAAGCGTGAATTCTTTCGATTCTGCGGTCTGATTGTGAAGCCACAACGGAACCACGAATGTGCCGCCTGCTTGTTGAGCGATTTCCGGTGGCTCTGGATGAGGCAGATGTGTTAGTCCGTGTGCACTGCGAAATTCTGCGTAGTAGTTCCATGGTCCGGCAAGTTCAATGGACATTTCCGGTTGCTTAGGAGCGGTAGCCACCTCAGGCCTCGCAAATTGGATCGCATCCGTCGTGATGCCTTCAAAAATATCTCCCGTCACGCTTCCGCCTACGAGTGATTTCCCGCGGACAAAACTTATCCCGCTGCTCCAGAAACTATCCGACGTGACCATTTTTTCTATCTGGCCCTCATCCATTTTAGCAAGTGAGTCGATGAAACCCTTCGCCTGCGTCTCATGCCGGCGAAAAGATTCCAATGCCACGCGCCAGTAGGCCTGCTTCGCTGATTGGGAGATTTCTTTTACGGAATACTTTGGACCCTTGTCCCGAAAAATGTCTTCCTTGTCCGCGTCCGGAAAGTAATAAATCTTCTTGGGCTGCCAGGGGCGCAGATTTTCCAGGTAGGGTTCCAGCCGCCTCAGCGGCGCCGCCACCTGCTCGGGAAACACAGTAGGATCGCCGGCGAGATCGAACGCCTCCGTCGCCAGAACACCCGCCGCTTGATGATCTCCATGATCCTCCCCGATAAACGTCCCAGGCAAGAAAGTCAGAATGACTTCTGGCCGAGTCAGCCGCACAATCCGCACGAGATTCTCGAGCGCCACTCCGTGGTCCCAGTTCGCCAGCGATTGCAGAACATCTTGCGTAGCCGTGTCTTTCCCGCCCAGAAACCATACTTTGTCGATTCCTAACACCGCGTTTGCGCGGCGTGCTTCGATCTCGCGAATCTCGCCAAGCGCTGTGGCCTGTTCTGCACCCGCCTCATTCGCGCCACTGCTCCCCCGCGTGCCATATACCACAGCAACGCGCTTCCCCTCATCAATAGTCCGCGCCAAATAGGGCGTCGCCGCTCCTTCGTCATCCGGATGCGCGACAACAAGCAAAATGTCAGCCTTGTAGCGCTCATCCGCCGGTAAAATCCGTGCCGGGGCCTGAGCCGCGGCGGTCTGCATACTCCATAAGCAGCTCATGATGCCAAGCGTCGCGAGCCAACTCAGTCGATTTGCCGCGAGAGGTTTTTTGGAGCTTAGTCGTTGCATTCGGAATCGTGGGAAAGCCAGACCAAACAAGGAGCTAACAGTCACTTCAAAGGGTGGATACATCGAAGAATTCTATATCGAATCGCCCAAAATCTCTCACCAAGCCGTGCCTGAAACTATTGCTGCTCAGGCAATGTAGCAAACTTGAAGTCAACCTTGTGCTTCCCCTCCAAACATTTGGAGCGTCTATAATAGCGCGATGGCTAGGCTTACTTTCCTCTGCGCCGCTCTGATTGCCGCGTCTGCCGCAGCCTTGACGCAACAAAAAGCTCCGGCAGACGCCCCGCCGCCGGTTTTGCGGACTGGCGTACTTCTCCCCAAAGTTTCCTCTGCAACTCAGCCCGAACAAAATTACGCGCTCTACCTTCCCTCTCAATACTCCCGCGAGAAAAAGTGGCCGATTGTCTATGCTTTCGATCCCGCCGCCCGCGGAAGCATGCCTGTCGAGTTGATGAAAGACGCCTCCGAACGCTACGGCTACGTCGTTGCCGGCTCCAACAATTCGCACAACGGCGCTTGGAAACCGGAGGCTGACGCCGCCCAGGCGATGTTTCAAGACACGCATGCGCGTCTGTCGATCGACAACAATCGCGTCTACTTCGCTGGCTTCTCCGGTGGCGCTCGCCTTGCTTCCACCCTCGCGCAGCGCTGCAATTGCGCGGCCGGCGTGCTCTTGAACGGCGCCGGCTTTTCGCCTTCCTCGCCGCCGGTGGCGGGCGCAACGTTTTCTGTCTTCGCCGCTGTCGGCACTTTCGATTTCAACTACAGCGAGGTTCTCGATCTCGACGCGACGCTTGGATCGCTCCGTTACTCTCATTCGCTTCGCCGGTTCGACGGGCCCCATCAATGGGCGCCCTCCCCTGTCATGGACGAAGCGCTAGGATGGTTTAGGTTGATTGCTATGAAGGACGGCCGCGAAGAACGCGATACGTCCTTCGTAAAGGCGAAGGCTGAGGAAGTTGAGAAGCGTGCGAAGTCTCTGGAAGCTGCCGGCGATCCCTATGGCTCTTGGAAGGAATATCGCCAGGCAGCCGACACCTTTGATGGCCTCGGCGAAGCTCCTGTTTTTCGCGAGCGCGCTGTCGCCATGGAAAAGGAAAAAGCTGTTCGCGACGGCGCGAAACGCGAACAGCAGGACTTCGAAGAACAAACGCGCCTGACTGCTAATATCTCGGCCGGACTCGCAGCGCTCCGTCAGGACGCTTCCAATCGTGCCAAAACTCGCAGCGACGTCGAGCGGCAGATCTTCGAACTCCGCAGCCTCTCCGAACGTGAGAAGAACCCGCAAAAACTCCGCGTAGCCAAGCGCGCCTTAGCCGGAATTTTTGTCGAAGCAATGGAAACCGGCCAGGAGCGTCTGGAAGCAAAGGATGCCACCCACGCTCGTGCATATTTCGAACTCGCTGCAGACGCGGACCCAGACTCCGTTTGGGCCATCAGCCAAGTAGCCACTGCCCGCGCTCTGGATGGAGACCTCAAGGGCGCCATGGACGCCCTCCGACGCGCCAAAGAAAAGACCAAAGATCCTTCCGCCTTCGCGGCATGGCTGAACGAAGAACCAGCCTTTGCCAAACTCCGCGACACCCGGGAATTCCAAGCGCTACTTCCTGCTACCGATTCGCGCCCGTAAATCTTGCTCTCCGATTCTCTCAACAGGTTGATCGACTAACACATCGTCATACGTATCTCTTCGATAGAGATGTTGACATACGTCCTTATCTATCGATACCATAACACAGGCACTAGTCAATGGAAACTGTCAAAGTCTCTCCAAAATTTCAGGTCGTGATCCCCAAGAAGGTCCGCGAGAGCCTCAATCTCGCTCCCGGCCAGCAGCTCGACGTCTACGTCCTCGACGGAACCATTCACCTTCATCCTCCTCGCTCCATCAAAGATCTGCGAGGTGCGGCGCTCGGCATGAAATGGAAAGACGACTATCGTGACCACTCCGAGCGTTTCTGACCCAGTTCTTGTCGACTCCTCGGGATGGCTCGAATACATCACCTCCGACTCAAAGGCCGATGTATTCGCTCCATATCTCGAAAGTCAACGTCCGATTCTGGTTCCGGCAATTGTTTTGTACGAAGTCCGCAAGCTTCTTCTCCAGCGCCAGCCAAAACCCATCGCTGACATTTTTGTTTCATACGCTCTTCGTCACACTGTCGTTCCTATCGACCAGGAAATTGCCCTCTCGGCTGCGGTTTTCAGCATTCAACATGAGCTGCCAATGGCTGATGCGCTTATCTATGCGGTGGCGGAAAAATTCGGCGCAGAGTTGATTACATCAGACGCCCATTTCAAGGGCCTGCCGCGAGTCACTCTACTCTAGGCAAATCTCTGTATGGTTCCCCCGCTTGACCACGTCGCACCTCGCCGATAAGCTTAGTGTTTCTCCTTCCAAGGTGAGCTAATCATGGAGCAAGTGCTAGTCACATTGCCGGACGGCAAGGTTCAAGAGGTGCCCAAGGGCACGACCCCGGCGGAAATCGCGCGCAAAATCTCTCCTCGTCTCGCGGATGCGGCCTTGGTAGCCCGTGTAACTGCGACCAACGGAACTCCTTTGCCCAACGCTCCCGATCTGGGCGAACTGATCGATTTGCGCCGCCCGCTCGAAGAAAACGTCAAGCTCCAGATCCTCACCGAAAAAGATCCCGACGCGCTCTTCGTCTTCCGCCATTCCGCTGCGCACTTGCTTGCCGCCGCGGTGATGGACCTTTATCCCAACGTCAAGCTCGGCATCGGCCCGCCCACCGACACCGGCTTCTTCTACGAATTTCTCCGCGAAGAGCCTTTTACACCTGACGATCTCGCCAAGATCGAAAAAAAGATGCACGAGCTCGCCGCTCAAGATTTGCCAAATGAGCGCAAGTTCCTTCCCAAGCCGGAAGCCATTGAGCTCTACAAGAAGAACAATCAGATTTTCAAATGTGAACTCGTAGAAGAAAAAGCCAACGAGCTGATGGTCTCCTTTTACACCACCGGAAAATTCATCGACTTTTGCCGCGGCCCGCATATCCCGTCCACCAAGCGCATCACCGCGTTCAAGCTCATGAGCGTTGCCGGCGCCTACTGGAAGGGCCAGGAAGGTAACCCACAGCTCCAGCGCATTTACGCTGCGGCCTTCTTCACACAAAAAGAGCTCGACGAATATCTAAACCGTCTTGAAGAAGCCAAGCGCCGCGATCACCGCAAACTCGGCGTCGAGCTCGAGCTCTTCAGCATTCAGGAAGAAGCCGGCCCCGGCCTCATCTTCTGGCATCCCAAGGGCGGCCTCATCCGCAAAATCGTCGAGGACTGGCTCCGCGAAGAACTCCTCAAACGCGGCTACGACCTTGTCTACACTCCGCACATCATGCGTCTCGACCTCTGGAAAACCAGCGGCCACACCGGCTTTTACAAAGACAGCATGTTCGGCCCTGTCGAAGTCGAAAAGGCCGATTACCAGCTCAAGCCCATGAATTGCCCGGGCCACATCCTCATTTACAAATCGAAGCTGCATAGCTATCGCGATCTGCCCGTGCGGCTCGCCGAACTTGGCACTGTCTATCGTTACGAACGCAGCGGCGTGCTCCATGGACTCCTCCGCGTCCGCGGCTTCACCCAGGACGACGCGCATATTTTCTGCGCGCCTTCCCAAATCGAAGCTGAAGTGGAGGCCTGCATCGATTTCGCTTTCGCAGTCATGAAGAATTTCGGTTTCGACAAATTCGAAGTCGAGCTCTCCGATTGGGATTCCGCTCATCCGGAAAATTACGCCGGCAAGCCCGAAGACTGGCAACGTGCCACCGCCGCGCTCGCCGAAACCATGAAGAAGCTCAACATTCCCTATAAGACCATTACTGGTGAAGCCGCCTTCTACGGCCCAAAAATCGACGTCAAGCTTATCGACGCCATCGGCCGCCCCTGGCAGCTCACCACTGTCCAGTTCGATTTCAATCTCCCCGCGCGCTTCGGCCTCGAGTATGTCGCCGAAGACGGCGCCAAGCACCAACCGCTCATGGTCCATCGCGCCTTGCTCGGCTCCGTCGAACGCTTCTTCGGCATTCTGATCGAGCACTATGCAGGCGCCTTTCCGCTCTGGCTCGCGCCGGTGCAGGTCCAAATCTGCCCTGTCAGCGAAAAAGTCGCCGACTACGCCAAGCACGTCACCGAAACTCTGAAGCGCCACAACATTCGCGTCCATCTCGACGATCGCAACGAAAAGCTCCCAGCCAAAATCCGCGATGCCCAGCTTCAGAAAATTCCCTACATGCTCATCGTCGGCGCCAAAGAAGCCGAGGCCGGCACCGTCTCCGTCCGTCATCGCAGCAAAGGCGACCAAGGCCCCAAGCCCCTAGCCGAAGTCGTCGCCGCCCTCCAGGAAGAAGTCACGTCCCGCGCTCTGGCCTAGAAGCCATCGAGCGTTCAACAACGCTCGGGAAATTGGATTGCTGCCCACGAAACCTTTTCCTGAAATTTCTCTTTGAGGGAAGTGGCCTTTGTGTTACGTTCCTCTTCGATGGGCATCCCTCCTGCCAATCCTACTCCGCAATTCGCCACGGCGGACTACTCCGGCAGCGGCGACGTTTGCAAATCGTGCAATCAAGCCATCTCCGGCAACTACTATCGAATCAATGGTTCGCTCGCCTGTGAACGCTGCACCACCCAGTTGCAATCTCAGCTCCCCAAAGATAATCACGCGGCTTTCGTCCGCGCTCTCATGTTCGGCATCGGCGCCGCGATCCTCGGTCTCATCGGCTATGCGGCTTTTTCCATCATTACCGGCATACAAATCGGCTACATTTCCTTGGCCGTGGGCTGGCTGATCGGCAAAGCCATGCGAACGGGCTCAAGAGGCATCGGCGGTCTCCGCTATCAAATCGCCGCAGCTCTGTTCACCTACGCTGCTGTCTCGATGGCTGCCATCCCGATTTACCTCTCGCAAGTCAACAAACTGAAGGCTACCAATCCACCGCAAGCGCAAACGGCCCCCGCGACTCCGGGAGCTTCGACCGGAGGCTCGGAATCAGATGAGTCCGCGCCCTCGTCCGGAACCGCTGCTGCCACTGCCCATCCAAAGCCCCCAATTAATCCCTTCGTTGCCATCGGCTTGCTGGCCTTGCTTGGCTTGGCATCTCCCTTTCTTGAGTTGCAGGATCCCTTCCACGGCGTGATCGGCCTCATCATCTTGTTCGTCGGCATTCGCTTCGCTTGGCAGCAAACCGGCGCCCCGAAAATCGATATCGTCGGTCCGTTCCAAGCCGCCCGCGCGCCCGCGCCGACTCCCGCAACCTGATCGTCTCCGCCTCGAACCGTGGCCTCCCCTCCCATCGTTGAGCCCATCCGCAATTGCCACAACTGCGGCCAATCCGTTCCCCTTGGCGCGCTCGACTGCCCGCAATGTCACGCCCTGCTCTACAGCGAAGAACTAGTACGCCTTTCCACGAAAGCCAACGAACTCGAAGCGCAGAATACGCTCCCGCAAGCCCGCGACGAATGGCGCAAAGCTCTCGCCCTCCTTCCTCACAATTCCAATCAGGCCGAATGGATTCGCGGAAAAATCTACAAACTCGAGCTCACCGAAAAACACGCCGCCTCGCAACCCCCGAAAAACGATTGGACCAAGCGCCTCGGTCCTCTCGCACCAATAGCCATCCTTCTCGTAAAGAGCAAGGGCCTCTTCCTCGCCCTCTTTAAACTAAAATTTCTCTTAAGCTTTTTTACATTCCTAGGACTCTATTGGGCAGTCTACGGCTTCAAATTTGGACTTGGGTTTGCTGTCCTCATTCTTGTTCATGAACTCGGTCACTACATAGACATTCGTCGCCGCGGCCTACCCGCCGACATGCCCGTCTTTCTCCCCGGACTCGGCGCCTACGTTCGCTGGGAAGCCATGGGTGTCACTCGCCAAACCCGCGCCGCTGTCAGCCTCGCCGGTCCGCTCGCAGGTTTACTCGGCACCGCCGTCTGTGTTTATCTCTGGCATCACACCGGCTACGGTTTGTGGAGTGTGCTGGCTAGAGTTTCTGGCGTTCTAAATCTTTTGAATCTCACTCCGGTCTGGATCCTCGACGGCGGCCAAGCCATGAATGCGCTCTCCAAAACAGAACGATTTGTTCTCCTCGCCTTGACCCTCGCGCTCTGGGCCTTCCTTGGTCAAGGTTTGTTCTTCCTTGTCGCGGCTGGGATGACCTACCGCCTCTTCACCAAAGATCTGCCTCCCATTCCGAATCCTCGCATCGCCGTCTACTACGCTTCTCTCCTCATCGGTCTTGGCGCAATCCTCTATATAATCCCTGGGCAAGGTCTGCTCCCCCGGTAGCTCGCGGCAGCCCACAACGGAGGACGTCATGCGACACACCATTTCCAGGCGTAGATTTGTTTCGGCCAGCTCCGTACTTTTTGCTGCTTCCGTTGCCAGCCCTCGCTCTTTGTTTTCCGCGGGAAAAGAAGGAGCGCCCACTATGCTTGACCACATCCTCTTCGGCTGCAGCGATCTCGATCGCGGCATCGCCTTTGTGGTAAAACACACTGGCGTCCGCGCCGCATTCGGCGGCGTCCACCCCGGCCGTGGCACCCGCAACGCCCTCATTTCGTTGGGCGAGCCGAGTCGCGAAGAACTAAATCCTCGCCGCTACCTCGAAATCATCGCTCCCGATCCGCAACAATCCGGCGCGCCCGACCATTACGGCTTGCTCAAACTAACCGAACCCCGCCTCGTCGGCTGGGCCGCTCATCCCGGCGACCTCGATCAATTCGCAACGCGCCTCCGCAACTCCTCTATCGACTTCGACGGCCCCAATCCCGGCTCCCGCAAACGCCCCGACGGTCGCCTCCTCCAATGGAAAACTCTCAATCTCAAAGACGATCTCAGCGGCCTGCTCCCCTTCTTCATTGAATGGAGCGCCGATACCACCCATCCTTCCGTCGACGCTCCCCGAGGCTGCCACCTCGCCCGCTTCCAACTCCTCGCTCCGAACTCCGACAAGCTCAGGAGCGAAGCCGCCACCATGGCGCTCGACGTAGAAATCCTAGAGAATGAGAAACCCCAACTTCGCGCAGCCATCTCCTGCGCAGGAAAAGAGCTTGTCTTAACCAGCTAAACGCAGCCAGCTAAACGCGTGCCCAAGCCCAGTTTGGCTATTGCCGCGCATCCCGCTGAGCGTGCTATACTTTGAAACCCGTCCCCGGCTTCTTTCCTGCCGTGTCGACGGCGTCACACTGATTCGAGGCCCAGCCCGGCGAGGCGGGCAGCACGGCGCCTTTCAGCACTTAGGGGGGAATATCGCAGAACGCAGCTTCCGGCAGAGCGATCGCATCCGCGTCAACGAGCGGATTCGCGCTCGCGAGATCCGGGTGATTGATGAAGAAGGCGGCCAGCTTGGCGTCATGCAGCCATTCGAGGCCATGAAGTTGGCGCGCGAGCGCGGTCTTGACCTGGTGGAAATTTCGCCCACGGCGGATCCTCCAGTCTGCAAGATCACCGACTACGGCAAATACCTCTACCAGGCCAACAAAAAAGCGCACGAACAGCGCAAGAGCAGCCGTGGTTCGCAACTCAAAGAAGTAAAGTTTCGTCCGGCCACCGCGGAGCACGATTATCAGGTTCGCAAAAACCAGATCATCCGCTTCCTCGGCGACGGCCACAAAGTTCGCGCGATGATTTTTCATCGCGGCCGCGAAATGGCGCACCAAGAAGTCGGCCGCGCCAAGATGAATCGCTTGCTGGTGGAAATTGCCGACCAGTGCCAGATCGAAACAATGCCCCGCATGGAAGGCAACGTTCTGGTCGCTCTGCTGGCGCCCAAAAAAGGCGCCACGGTAGCCAAGCCCAGCGGCCAGCCAGCGGCCAACGCCCAGCAGTCGCCGTAATCTTTGAATTTGTAGGGGCACAATTTATTGTGCCCACTTTTGACCCAGGCGCGGTAATCGCAATCGACTCGACGCCAAAAAATCTTAGGAGAGTTTCAATCGATGCCAAGAAATTCGACGAAACCAAAACTGAAACTGAAGACCCATCGCGGCGCCAAGAAGCGTTTCAAAATCACCGCGAACGGCAAAATCAAACGCATGCACTCCGGCAAGCGCCACCTCATGGGCACGAAAGCCCCCGGCCGCATGCGCAAGCTCAAGAAGCTGACGCTGGTCAGTCCCAGAGACGTAGCCGCCGTCCGGCAAATGCTCCCCTACGGCTAAAGCCGTCAAGATTTTCTTCGTAGGGGCACGGCATGCCGTGCCCTTCCGATCAAACGCAGGACGCAAGTCCCGCGCATCGTGCCAGGCAGCGCTTCACGGGTGCCTGCCGGCCGATAAGCCGCAAAAGAGTTTGCCGCGAGGCAAACAAAAGCGGCCAGCAACAAATCAGAGACAAACCCGCTGCCGAACGCGTTTTTCCTCGCGTGCGCGCACGGTCTTTGTCTCCCAAACTTAAGGAGAAAAACCCATGGCACGCGTAAAACGCGGCACTAAACGCCGCGCTCGTCGTAAGAAGTATCTCAAACGCACAAAAGGCTTCTTTCTCACAAAAAGCAAGCTCTACCAATCCGCGCAGGAAGCCGCCAATCGCGCCGACCGTTACGCCAAGCGCGATCGCCGCGTTAAAAAGCGCGAATATCGCAAACTCTGGATTCAGCGCATCGGCGCAGCCGCCCGCAACAATGGCCTCACCTACGGCCAGTTGATTCACGGCCTCAAAGCCGCCGGCGTCTCCCTCGATCGCAAAATCCTGGCCGACATCGCGGTAAAAGACGCGGCCGCCTTCACCAGCCTGGCAGCCAGCGCCAAAGCCGCCGCTCCGCCCCAAGCCAAAAAGGCGTCGTAACCGCGATTCGTTCCGTGTAACGCCGGCGTCTCGCCGGCAATCTTCTCCCGTAGGGGCACGGCCCGCCCCGCCCTTCCGGCATCTTGGCAAGATGCCAAGACTTTCTCTTGTAGGGGCACGATTTATCGTGCCCTTGCGGTGTAATCTATCTCGCAAATCATGCGGAACATCGAAAAGCCGATCGATAAAACTCTTGAGGATCTCGGAGTAACGCAACCTGACGAGGTTGCAACTCTATTCGCTGAGGTCCGCAACGAGTTTGATCTCGATGCTGACAAGGAATACATCGAGGTGCTTTGGAAGGAATTTCGCGATTCTTGGCTTGGCCGCAAGTCAGGAGTTCTCGCACACATAACGAATAACTGGCTGAAACCCGCATCTCCGACCTTGAAGCCAGCGGTGGGTGCTGCCTTGAACGAATTGCGCGCCCATGTCGAGGCAGAAGTAGAGAGGCGTCGTGTTGCAATCGAGCAAAAAGAGGAGCAATGGGCGCTATCAGGCGCTCTTTATGACCTCTCTCTCCCCGGCGTCCAACGCCCCATCGGTTCGCATCACCTCATCCGCCAGGTCTTCCAACAAATCGAAGATATCTTCGTCTCCATCGGCTTCTCTGTCGTCGAAGGCCCTGAAATCGAAACGCCTTACTACAATTTCGAAGCGCTCAACATTCCCGAATTCCATCCCGTCCGCGACGACATGGACACTTTCTATCTCGATCTCCCGAAGGGCGCTCCAACGCCGCTACTCCTCCGCACCCACACCTCTCCGATGCAAATTCGCACCATGGAAAAGCGCCAGCCTCCCGTCCGCGTCATCGTTCCCGGCAAGGTCTATCGCCGCGACAATCCCGACGCCACGCACTCTTTCATCTTCCATCAAGTGGAAGGCCTCGCCGTCGACTCCGACATCACCTTCTGCGATTTCACCGGCACCATCGAATATTTCGTAAAACAATTTTTCGGCCCAGGCGTAAAGACTCGTTTCCGCCCCAGTTATTTTCCGTTCACCGAGCCCAGCGTCGAGTTCGATGTCTCCTGCATTTTCTGCGGCGGCAGCGGCACCAGCCCCGGTAGCGGTACCTGCTCCAAATGCAAAGGCGCTGGCTGGATCGAACTCTTCGGCGCAGGCATGGTCGATCCCGCCGTCTACGGCTTCGTCAACTACGATCCGAAAAGAGTAAGCGGCTTCGCCTTCGGCATGGGAATCGATCGCCTTGCCATGCTCAAATACCAGATCGACGACATCCAGGTCTTCTTCCAAAACGATGTCCGCTTCCTGAAGCAATTCCCATGATCCACGCCCTCCCTACAAAACTGTCATTTCGAACGAAGCGAGCCGAAGCTTTTTCTTCTCACTTCGCTCCTGCGAAGTGGTCGGCTCGCGCAGTGAGAAATCTCTCTTCGATTTCATCCATCGAGCGGATCTCGCTCCACCGGCCGGCCTCTTCTTCACCAGTCACTTGTCACCAGTCACCAGTCACATCCCCATGACCTTCACCGACTCCAAACACCGCTTCTCCAACCGCGTAGCCGACTACGTCCGTTACCGCCCCGGCTATCCCACCGGCGTCCGCGACCTTCTCCGCGCCGAATGCGCCCTCAAATCCGGCCACGTCATCGCCGACATCGGTTCCGGCACCGGCTTCCTCAGCGAACTCTTTCTCAAAAACGGCAATCGCGTCTTCGGCGTCGAGCCCAACGAAGAAATGCGCAAAGCCGGCGAAGAATATCTCGCTTCCTACGACGGTTTTGTCAGCATCGATGGCTCCGCCGAATCCACCACGCTCGATGACGCCAGCGTAAACTTCGTCACCGCCGGCCAAGCCTTCCACTGGTTCGACCAAAACGCCGCTCGCGCCGAATTCTCCCGAGTCCTCAAGCCCGAAGGGTGGGTCGTCGTCATCTGGAACGAGCGCCTAACGGACGTCACTCCCTTTGTCCGCGCGTATGAAGACTTGCTTCGAAAGTTCGGCACCGACTACGCCAGCGTCAAAGAAAGTTATCCCAACGAGCAGCACATGCGCGATTTCTTCGGCGCAAATCCATACAACTCCCACGAGCTCCCCAATTTCCAGGAGTTCGACTTCGATGGCGTAGCCGGCCGTCTCCGCAGCAGCTCCTTCATCCCCACGCCCGACGCGCCAACTTTTGCCCCCATGATGGAAGAGTGCCAACGCATCTTCGCGGAATACAATCAAGACGCCCGCGTCCGCCTCGAATATTCCACCCACATCTACTTCGGCCATCTGGCGGTGCAACCGTGAAAGTTGTCTATAACTGGCTGAAGGAATTCGTCGACGTCACCACCCCCCCATCCGACGTCGCCTCGCGCCTCGCCCTCTCCGGCACCAACATCGGCAGCGTCGAAAACGGCCCTCACGGCGCCATCATCGACGCCGAAGTCGGTTCCAACCGCCCCGATTGCCTCAGCCACTACGGCATCGCCCGCGAACTCAGCGCTGTCTACAAACTCCCCCTCAAACCTTTTGTTACAAAACCCGCGGAGGGCGCCGCAAAAGCCTCCGACGCCGCAAACGTCGAAATCCAATCTCCCGAACTCTGCGGCCGCTTCACCGCCCGCGTCATTCGCGGCGTAAAAATTCAGCCTTCCCCGAAATGGCTCAAAGACCGCCTCGAAGCCAGTGGCGTCGCCAGCATCAGCAACGCCGTTGACGTCTCCAATTACGTCATGCTCGAGCTCGGTCACCCGCTTCACACCTACGACTACGACAAAGTCCGCGATCATCGCATCGGCGTCCGCCGCGCCAAACCCGGCGACAAAATCCGCACGCTCGACGGCCTCGAGCGCACTCTCGATTCCTCCATGTCGGTCGTCTATGACGGCGATGGCTCTCGCGCCATCGGCATCGGCGGCATCATGGGCGGGGCTGACACCGAAATCTCTTTCTCCACAAAAAATATCCTCATCGAATGCGCATGGTTCGAACCAATCGCCGTACGCAAAGCCGCACGCTCGCTGAAACTCCACACCGAAGCTTCCACACGCTTCGGCCGCGGCGCCGATCCCGAAACCGCCGAACTCGCTTCGCGCCGCGCCGCCGAACTCATCCTGCAGCTCGCTGGCGGCGAACTACTCTCCGGTGTCATCGATGTTTATCCCGGCAAACGCGCTCCGAAAAAAATCCACCTGACGCGCACTGAATTTCTTCGTGTCATGGGCGCCGACGTTTCCGACAAAGAAATCGAAGCCATCCTCAGCTCTCTCGGATTCGCGCCAGTTCGCATCGGAGAAAATCGCGGCGCGGAAGGCTCGCTTCTCGCGGCGTGGGAATGCACTCAGCCTTCCTGGCGCGCCGAAGTCGAACGCGAAATCGATCTCATCGAGGAAGTCGCCCGCATCCACGGTCTCGACAAGTTTCCCCCGCGTCTGCCAGCCGCCCGCCAGGGCGCTCAGCGCCTCGCGCAATTCGAACCGGAACTCCGCATCCGTGAACGCCTCGTCGGCCTCGGCTATCGCGAAATTCTCACCATTCCTCACGTCGCCGAAGACCGCGACGCACTCTTCCGCCCCGAAGGCGTCACGCCCGCGCGCCTCGCGAATCCCCTCTCCGAAGAAGCCAGCGTCCTCCGTTCGAATGGCCTCGTCAACATGGCCGCCGCCCTCGAGTGGAATCTCAATCACGGCCAGCGCAACGTCCGCCTCTTCGAAATCGGCCGCCACTATCGCCTAGAAGGAAACGCCTCCGTCGAAACCCCCATCCTCACCATGGGCGCAACAGGCGAAGCTCGCCAAAAAGGAATCGCCGCCGGCGAAACGCCCCGTGAGTACGAATTCGCCGACTTGAAGGGCGATCTCGACGCCATCGGTGCCCTAGCCGGCGCTTTCGAATGGCGCCAAGCCGGCGCAACATGGACTCACGTCGCCCGCCACGGCACCATTCACCTAAACAATGTCATTCCGAGCGAAGCGAGGAATCTCTCTTCGATTGCCGCCACGCCCGCGACCACAAATTCCGCCTCCCTCGGCGTCGCCGGCCAACTCGCCCGCCGCGTCGCCGAGAAATTCAAACTCCGCCAGGACGTCTTCCTCGCGGAAATTCACCTCGTTCCTCTGTACGCCGCCATCAGCGGCGCGAAAGAATTGCGCCGTTACGAGCCGCTCCCGCGTTTCCCCGCGGTCGAGCGCGATTTCTCCCTGCTCCTCGCCGACGGCACTCCCTTTTCCGACGTAGTCAAAACCATCCGCGCGCTCAACATCCCCGAAATCACATCCATCGAGGCAGCCGATCTCTTCCGCGGCAAAAATGTCCCCGCCGGCAAATATTCGCTCCTAGTCCGCGTTACATTCCAAAGCCGCGAAGCCACGCTCACCGACGCCCAAACCACCGACTTCTCCGTCAAAATCATCTCCGCCCTAAAAAAGCACCTAAACGCCCAACTCCGCGCCACCTAGCCGCCTTCTCGAATCACAACACTCGATCCTGTAGGGGCACGACATGTCGTGCCCGTCGGTTCATCCATCTTCACCGACTTTGCAGGAGCGCAGCATGTTTACCCTGAGTTTCGAAGGGCTGCGCCCCATCAAGCAAGATGTGCTATCTTCGCCTAGTCGAGACTCTGCCCCATGACCACACCCGTAAAAGTCGAAATCTTCGGCCAACCCTACGCCATTCGCGGCGAACTGGATGAAGCCTACGTCCACAAACTCGCCCAATACGTCGACGAAAAAATGCACGCCATCGCCGCCGGCACCGCAACTGTCGACACTCAAAAAGTTGCCGTCCTCGCCGCCCTCGCCATCGCCGACGAACTCCACAGCTCCCAAAAAGACCGCGGCGACCGCGAATCTCTTCTTGCCGAACAAGCCGAGCGCTGCCTCACCCTCGTCGAGCGTGCCTTAAAACAAACTGCCTGATGTGAATGTTTGCGCTTCTGGCTCGCACCAAAAACCAAGGAACAGTCTCGGCTACTGGCTCCAGCTCGTTGGCGTGCGAATCCAGCGATGCTTGACAAGTTCGGCGTGGAGCGCCGCGGCCAGCTGGCCTTTGGCGCTGGCCGCGATGTTGGATTCCACATTTTTGATTTTGCGCATGCCGGGGATGATGGTGGCGACGTCTTTGTTGTTGAGAATAAATCGCACCGCCATTTCCGGCATGCTCATGCCATCTTTAAGCAGCGGCTTCAGCGCATCGGCGTGAGCCACGCTGCTCTTCAGGTTTTCCGCAACAAAATACGTGCCTCGCCAATCTCCCTTTGGCCACGTGCTATCGAGCGTGAGCGCTCCAGTGAGCGAGCCTTCGTCGAAGGGAACTCGCGCGATGACAGCGACATCTCTTTCGCGGCACGCCGGAAACAGTTCGTCCTCCGGATTCTGGTCGAAAATGTTGTAGATGACCTGCACCGCGTCGGCGTACCCCTCACGCACCGCGCGAATCCCGTTCCACGGCTCCCAGCGATTCAGGCTGATCCCCACGGCGCGGACTTTCCCGCTGCTGCGCAAATTCTCGATCGCGCGCGGCATCCGCCCGTCATCCAGCCACTTGTCTTCCCAGGTGTGCAGTTGAATCAGGTCGAGCGTTTCCACCCCGATATTTGCCAGACTTTTCTCAACGTACTCGACGATGTACTCCGGCGGGTAACAATCATCCATGGAAAATTCGCGCCGGCTCGGCCACCGCCGATTTTTCGGCGGAACTTTCGTCGCCACATAAAGTTTCTTGTCCGGTCCTCCGGCTGCGGCATTGTGAGTATTGGCCCGTAGAAGTTTCCCCAGCAATTGTTCGCTGTGTCCGTCGCCATACGCCCACGCCGTATCAAAAAAGTTGCATCCAAGATCGACAGACCGCTGCAGCGACGCCAGCGATTCCTTATCTTCCGAGCCGGTCCACCCGGCCATCCCCCACATTCCATACCCGATCTCGCTGACGTTCCATCCCGTCCGGCCAAAACGGCGGTAGTTCATCGTAGGCTCTCCTCGCATCGCGCCCCCATTATACGCAGCAGGCAACTCGTCCGCGATCCGGACAATCAAAACTGTCCGCGAGACAAAGCTAGTTCAAAAAGAGATAATGCTTCCATCTCGGACGGAACTGCGGCTCGGAGCATAATTGCATTGGCGCACCGCTCCCTCGGCCTCTGTTTTATTTTCATGGTGAATTTTTCCGGTGCGCGCGGCTGGTATCTTGGGTGCTCTTTTTGACATCGCGTGGCGTGTCGCCGTGTTTTTCGGAGTGGTAAGGTTTGACCTCTTCACAAAAGCCAGGTCCGCGCAAGGCGGAGCGCCTTCTCCTTGCCTTCTTTCTGCTTTCTCTTCCCATGCTTAATCCGTGGGTTCGTGGTGATGGCGTTGGTTACTACGCTTTCGCCCGCGCTCCCCTCATCCAGCACAATCTCGATTTCACCCGCGACTATCAGGAAGCCAACACCAGCTTCCGCGAAAACCGTCTCGACAAAAACGGCCAGCCCACCGCGGAATTTCGCACTCGCACCGGCCACCTCGATAACCATTTCACCGTCGGGCCCGCCATTCTCTGGGCGCCTTTTCTCGTAGCCACCCACGCCGGGGTTCTCCTCGCCCGCTCCATGGGCTCTTCGGTTTCCGCCGATGGCTTCTCCACGCCGTACCGCATCGCCATGGCTCTGGCCACCGCATTCTACGGCTTCCTGGGCCTGCTGATCCCCTTCCGCCTCGCGCGCAAATACGTCGACGAAACCTGGGCTCTTCTCGCCACCCTGGCGATCTGGTGGGCCAGCTCTCTGCCTGTTTACATGTATTTCAATCCGTCGTGGTCGCACGCACACTCGGCTTTCGTCGTCGCTCTCTTCTTGTGGTACTGGCACGAGACGCGTGACTCGCGCAGCCTGCCGCAATGGATTCTGCTCGGCGCGCTGGCGGGCTTGATGCTCGACGTGTATTACGCCAACGTCATGCTATTCGTCATTCTGCCGTTCGAGGCAGTGCGCGAGTACAGCGCGGCGTTCCGAAGAGCGACGCCCGGCACTCCGAGTGTGTGGCAACTCTTGGCGCGGCACGCGGCATTCGCCGCGGCGCTTCTGGTGTGCATGTTGCCGACATTCATTGCGCACCGCATTATCTACGGCAGCATTTTCGCGACGGGCTACGTTCCTATTCGCGATTGGTTTTGGGGCTCGCCTTATCTTTTATCGGTGCTGTTCTCGGCGAATCATGGATTGCTTTCGTGGACGCCTGTGCTGCTGTTTGCTTTGATCGGACTGTTTGCGTTCTGGCGGAGCGTGCCGCGCGTTGGCGGGACTTTTTTGGTGGCGGCGATTGCGTATTATTATTTTATCGCTTCGTATCCGGATTGGGCGGGAATTTCTTCTTACGGGAGCCGGTTTTTTGTTTCGCTGACTCCGCTATTTATTATCGGACTCGCTGTTTTTCTGGAGAGAGTCACGCGCGTTTTTCGGACGCGGCGCGGGGCGCTGGCCGGGGCGTTTGTTTTTCTGGCGTGCTTCGTTTTCTGGAACGCGGGGTTGATGTTCCAGTGGGGCACGCATCTCATACCGGCGCGCGGTGCGATTTCTTTTTCGCAGATGATCCGCAACCAGTTCACGGTGGTGCCGCAGCAGATTGCGGCGCAGTTTGAAAAATATTTGTTCGGCCGCAAAGCCATGATGCAGCAGATCGAGCAGCGCGACCTCGAACAGCTCAAGCAGGCCCCGCCTCCGGAGTGATCCTCGTTTCATTCTCACGTTTTGCGCCGCGGTGCGCATCGCGAGGGGCGCGCATCTCTGCTAATCTACTTCAGGGATCATCCAACTCCTTTGGAGCTTCGCTAAGACTTGATGGCTTCGGTCACCGCACCTGCACCGCCTCTTCCGGTGCAACACGCCGCGCCCGCCACTGTGCGGATTGAACCGCCGGGCGGCTGGCTTGATTTGCGCCTCGGCGAAGTGTGGTCCTACCGCGAACTCCTTTACTTCTTTGTTTGGCGGGATGTAAAGGTCCGCTACAAACAAACGGTGATCGGCGTGGCGTGGGTGGTGCTGCAGCCGCTGATGACCATGGGCGTGTTCACGCTTTTTTTTGGGCGGCTGGCCAAGCTGCCTTCGGATGGCCTGCCGTACCCGGTTTTTTATTTTACGGCGCTCGTTCCGTGGACGTATTTCGCGACGGCGCTGCAATCGTGCACGGCAGTGGTGGTGGAGAACCAGCGCGTGATCACCAAAGTTTTTTTTCCGCGGCTGGTATTGCCACTTTCTGCTGTCGTTTCCGGGCTAGTGGATTTCGCGATCGGGTTCGTGGTGATGTGCATCGTGCTGGCGGCATACGGCATGCGTCCCGGCTTGGCGGTGCTTTGGCTGCCGGTGCTGGTGCTGCTGGCGGTGCTCACGGCGCTAGGAGTGGGACTGTGGATGTCGGCGCTGAACGCGTTGTACCGCGACGTGAAGTATGTGGTGCCGTTTCTGATCCAGTTCTGGATGTTCGCTTCGCCGGTGGCGTACCCGTCGTCGCTGGTGCCGCAGAGGTGGCGATGGCTATACGGGCTGAATCCCATGGCGGGAGTGATCGACGGGTTCCGGTGGGCGCTGACAGGGCACGGGCAGCCGCCGGGACCGTTGTTGCTGGCATCAACAGGCGCGGTGGCGCTGGTGCTTTTGGGAGGACTTTTCTTTTTCCAGCGGATGGAGGGGAGCATTGCGGATCGGGTGTAGGGGAAGAAGTAATGAAATAACGATGTAACGAGGTAAAGAGAAGCGACGGGGTACCCCCACCCCCGGTGTTTTTTGTAAGAGTGGCAAACAAAGGACTTAGGGGAGAGCTTACTTGGTTGAAAGTCGAAAGTTGAAAGTTGAAAAAGGAAAGATCGGATGAGGCGCCGCCCCGGGTGGGTTGCTGGTAACGCTCCGGAAAGAGGTTGAAGGTTGAAAGTTTAAAGTCGAAGAGCCCGGCACTACAGCGGCCAAGGGAACCCCTCCCCCCGGGGGTTTTTTCGTAAGTGCGGATTCTAAAGGACTTTAAGTCCTTTGTTTTGTAAGTGCGGATTCTAAAAGAGTTACGGGCGGGTTTTTCGTAAGTGCGGATTTTAAAGGAGTTATTGTCTGGGTGAGAGGAATGGAGCGCGGGGGGAAAGCGGAGAGGCTTTTGGAAAAGGGCGGAACAGAGGGGCGGGTTGTAACAAGCAAACACAAAACATTATAGCATGTGATTACTGTTTTGTCAAGTAAAAAATGTATACGAAAAATTGTAGGATTGTAAAGTATTGAAAAACGAGGGGATGGGATTGGGGAAGCCACGGGAATTGAGATGAGGACAGCGGCTAATCAGGAGGAAGGGCAAAGGGAAGGGCTGGGGAAGCGGCCTTTAGACGAGCGTTCTATTTTCCCGCGAGTTGGAACAGCAATGAGCCGGGCGGAAATCGAGAAGGCGGTTGAACCGATCATCCGCAAGTGCCAGCGGGAGCTGGGGAATAGCACCAAGAATGAGGTTTCGGACGAGGATTTCGCAAAATACACGGAAGGCATGTTCAGGCCGGACGTGCGGCGGGTTTCCCTGATTATTTCGATGGCGCAAGACCTTCTTGGCGCCTCTGCCGAGGGAGAGGGCCTGGAAGTAGGAAGCGGTTATGGATATTTGCTCTTTCCCCTGGCGGTGCTCTTGCCTAACGTCCAGTGGACCGCGGTGGACCATCCGAGCCGCAGCTACGAGCAGCGGGAGGAGTTCGCGAAAATCTTTCGCGAGTACGCGCAAAGCTGGCGCGGAGAAAACGGCCAGGTCATTCCGCTGACCGAAAATTTTCGCAGCCGCGAGAGCCTGCTCGGTTTTGTTAATTCGGTTTTTGAACTGCTCCTGCGCGAGGACGTCGGCGGCGTGAAATACGACACGGAGGCACGCCTGCAATTCGGCGCGCCGGAACAACGCACGGCGCTCAGTCTCGCCCGGAATCCAGCGCCGCGCGCGGAACTGCTGATCCGATTTAATGGCGACCGCGATGACAGTCCGGCAGATGGCGATTTCGGCGACAACGACTTGGCGGAATTGGAAGAAGTCGAAAAAGAGGCACGGCTCGTGGCGCATCGGTTGCGTGAACTGGCCGGGCAAGGCCATACAATTTGGGATGCGGAGAAACGTGCTGAGCGCGCCGTTGGATGGCGCGACATGGCGGTCCTGTTGCGCGCGCCGGCGAATAAGGCCGAGGCGTATGCGAAAGAATTCGAACGCGCCGGCGTCCCGCTCGTGGTCAAGCGTGGCGGTTTTTACGACAGCACCGAAATCGCCGATTTGCTGAGCCTGCTCAGGCTGCTCGATAATCCGTTGCAGGACGTGCCGGCCATTGCGGTGCTGCGCTCGCCGCTGGTTGGCCTGTCGCTGGATGAGCTGGCAACGGTCCGGCTGGCCGCGAAGGATGTTCATTTTTGGACGGCGGTTAACCGAAGGCAGGAGGCAGAAGGCAGAGGGCAGAAAGGACTGTGTCGGAAAATCGACAAATTCCTCGAAAGGTTTTCGCGTTGGCGAATGCGCGCGCGGCAGGCGTCGTTGTCGCAGTGTCTCGAATGCGTGCTGGCGGAAACACATTATGCCGAGTGGTTGCGGTCGCGTCCGCGCGGGGCACAACGGCAGGCGAA
>Ga0209415_10005170_pt1 | contig 23548 bp, 22 predicted proteins | sample PeaSoiSIISIP2007_FD_187696 | JGI IMG/M metagenome (GOLD analysis project Ga0209415, IMG submission 187696) | Peat soil microbial communities from Weissenstadt, Germany - SII-SIP-2007 (SPAdes) (version 2) | ecosystem: Environmental > Terrestrial > Soil > Wetlands > Peat | place: Germany... | reverse complement strand
TAGAGATCTTCCCGCAATCGGCCCGACTTGAGCGCCTCTTGCACCTCCACGTTGGTCGCGGCTAGCACGCGCACATCGACGTCAACCCCGTCACTCGTCTGCCGCGTCTCGATCGAGCGCTCGGTCAGCCATGCGTCAAACGCCCCGGGCACCATGCCGGCGCGCACGGCGAAGGTGCGGATCGGCGCGAGAAGTTCGCGCGACCCGGCCAGCGTTCCGATGACCACGTCATGGTGGCCGCCGAGGAACTTGGTGCCGCTTTCCATCGCAAGGTCCGCGCCCAACGCGAGCGGCGCGCAGTGATATGGAGTCGCAAAAGTATTGTCGACGAGCAGCGCCGCGCCCGCTCGGTGCGCTGCTTGCGCGAGCGATGGGATGTCGGCCACGCGCAGACGGGGATTCGAGACCGTCTCGACGATGAGCAGTCGCGCACCGCCCGCAAGCGCGGTTTCGACGGCGGAGGCATCCGTCGCGTCGACGCGCACGGCGCTCACGCCGAAACGCTCGAAATCGCCCAGCAGGCGCAGCGTGTTGCCGTACACCTCGCGCGCCTCGACCACGCGATCGCCGCTGCGCAACATCGTCATGAACGTCGCTGCAAATGCGGCCATCCCCGCCGAGGTGACGAGCGCGTCCGGCGCGCCCTCGAGCGAGGCGATCTGCGCTTCGAGCGCGATGAGATTGGGATTGCCGTCTGAACCGTAGATCGCGCCGGCAATACGCCGCTCGTAGATCGCATCGACCTGGCCGAGGTCGGCGAACGTCCAACCGGCTGACTGATAGATGGGCGTGCGCGCGGGGGCGTTGACGGGCGTGCCGGCGCGGGCGTCGTGGACGCTGCGGGTGCCAAAACCGTCGCCGGGCTGAGCCATCGACGACGGCTTGGCGTAAAGAAGGGGCGCCGCCTGGTGCGGCACCCCTCAATGCTTCTAGAACGCGAACGTTAACGCGTTAGTGCTTTTTCTTTTTCGTTGCTTTCTTCTTAGCTTTTTTCTTGGCCACGGTGCGCAGGTCACCTCCCTCTGAACTTCCGGTGCTCGCGGGGCGTTGCTGTACGCCGCTATGATCTACCTAGTCTGTTCCGCCGGTGCGGAGCCGCGCGGTTATGCACGATGCCGGAGGGTACGGGGTCACGACTGGCCCACGCAGTGTGTGTTCGTTTCAACGCAGCGTTCCCCTTTTCGCTCCGCACGCGCCGGGCAGGAGAGATATGCGGGCACAACTCATACTGTACACCCTATGCGACCTTCGAGACGCGTCGTCGTCACCGGACTCGGCGCGGTCACGCCGCTCGGCAACAGCGTTTCTGAGTTCTGGTCCAACGTCATCGCAGGCAAGAGCGGCGTCGGCGACATCACATCGTTCGACGCTTCGCACCTGCCGACGCGCTTCGCCGCCGAGGTGCGCAACTTCGACGCCCCGGCCTTGATGGGCAAGAAAGAGGCGCGTAAGGCCGACCGGTTCGCGCAGTTCGCGATCATCGCCGCCAAAGAGGCGCTGGCGGATTCGGGTCTGCACATCACCGACGACAACCGAGATGACATCGGCGTGATCATGGGCTCGGGGATTGGCGGCATCATCACCATCGAGAACCAGCACAAGGTCATGCTCGAGCAGAGCGCGGACCGGCTGTCGCCGTTTTTCATCCCCATGCTCATCTCGAACATCGCGCCCGGCCTGATCTCGATGAACATGGGGGTGCGCGGGCCGACGTTCACCGCGGTGTCGGCGTGCGCGTCATCGAACAATGCTATCGGCGAAGCCTACCGCGCGGTGCAGCTGGGCGAGGCCGACGCCATGATCTGCGGGGGCTCAGAAGCCCCGATCTCACCGCTTGCAGTGGCCGGTTTTTGCGCTATGCGCGCCCTTTCCACGCGCAACGATTCGCCCGCGACCGCGAGCCGGCCGTTCGACAAAGAGCGTGATGGTTTCGTTATGGCCGAGGGCGGCGGAGCGCTCATGATCGAGGAGCTGGAGCACGCGCGGCGCCGCGATGCGCGCATCTATGCCGAGCTCGTCGGGTACGGCAAGTCGTCGGACGCCTACCATATGGTACAGCCCGACCCGGACGCGCGCGGAGTGACGCTGGCGATGCAGCGCGCGCTGCGCGACGCCGGCATCGAGCCGTCGGAAGTCGACTATATCAACGCACACGCGACCTCGACCGATCTGGGCGACATCGCCGAGACCCAAGCGATCCATCGGGTATTCGGAGAGCGGGCCAAGACGCTGGCCGTGAGCTCGAACAAGTCGATGTTCGGCCACGCGCTGGGGGCGGCCGGTGCGCTCGAAGGCATCTGCACGGTGTTGACGATCCGCGACGGCCTGATCCCGCCGACCATCAATTACCATCACGTCGATCCGCAATGCGACCTCGATTGCGTGCCGAACGTCGCGCGCAAGGCGACCGTGGACATCGCGATGTCGAATTCGTTCGGATTCGGCGGTCACAACGCGGTCATCGTCTTCCGCCGGTTCGCGGAGAGCTGATTGTCGCAGGGCCTCGCGCGGCGCAAGACGCTGCGCGCCTTCGGCAAGGGGCTCGGCCTCAAGTCGGCCGCGAGCGGCGAGTGCGAACTGCTCGACACCGCGCTCACGCACGACTCGTATGCGTTCGAGCGCGGCGATCGCCGCGGGCTCTCCGCGAACGAGAGACTCGAGTTCCTGGGCGACGCGGTCGTCGGGTTGGCGGCATCGGCGTGGCTCTATTCGCGCCACCCGAACGAACCCGAGGGGCGGCTGTCGCGCCGCCGGCAAGCGCTCGTCTCCGGGCCGGCGCTCGCGAAGACCGCGGCCCGGCTCGGATTTGGTCCGTTGCTGCGCCTTGGAAAGGGCGAAGCCGCCGGTCACGGCGAGCGACGTCCTTCCATCTTAGCCGGCGCATTCGAGGCATTGGTCGGCGCGGTGCTGGTGTGCGAGGGTTACGACGCTGCGGCGCGCTTCGTCGAGCGCGCACATCTCGCGCACGCCGACGACGCGGCGCGCATCGACCCACGCACCGCTTTGCAAGAGCTCACGCAGGCCAGGTTCAAACAGCCGCCGCGCTACACGTTTGAAGGCGAAAGCGGCCCAGCGCACGCTCGCGTCTTCACTGCGCACGTGTCCGCCGGGGGCGTAGTGGGAACCGGCACGGGTCCGACGAAGAAGCTTGCGCAGGCCGAGGCCGCTGCCCAGGCCCTTAGGAAACTTACGAGGCAAACCGTCAATCTACCTTAAGAGTATCGATCTCTTCGGTTTCAAGACGTTCGCAGAGCGGACGCGCCTCGTCTTCGAACCGGGTATCTCCGCGATCGTGGGACCCAACGGCTCAGGCAAATCGAACCTGGTCGACGCCGTGCGTTGGACCTTGGGCGAGCAGAGCGCGAAACAGCTGCGCGGAGGGCGGATGGACGACGTGATCTTCGCCGGCAACAATCGCCGCCGTTCGCTGGGCATGTCCGAAGTCACGCTGACGTTCGACAACAGCGACGGCGCGCTGCCCACGCCGTTCGGCGAGATCGCCGTCACGCGGCGCGTCTATCGCAACGGTGAGGGCGAGTACTTCCTCAACAAGTCGCAGGTCCGGCTGCGCGACATCATGGACCTGCTGCTCGGCACCGGGCTAGGTCCAGACGCGTCGGCCATCATCTCGCAGGGCGAAATCGACGGGATTCTCTCCGCCAAGCCGATCGCGCGGCGCGAAGTCTTCGAAGAGGTCGCCGGCACGAGCAAGTATCAGGCCCGCAAGCACGAGGCACAGCGCCGTCTCGAGCAGACCGACGCCAACGCGCTGCGCATCAACGATCTGCTCGTGGAGCTCGAGCGCCAGGTGCCTGCCATCGAGCAACAGGTGCGCCGGGCCAAGCGTCACCAGAAGGTCGTGCAGCGCGTGCGCGACCTCGAAATCCTGTCGTTCGTCCGCAACACACAATCGCGGCGCGAGGAGCGCAGCGGTCTGAGCGAGGCCGTGCGCGCGCAGGAGATCGAGCGCGCTGCCGTTGACGCGCGGCGCGCCGCGCTGGAGGCGCGCTTGGTCAAGGCGCGCCACGAAGAGTACCAATCCACGCTTGCGCTCGACGAGCGCAACGCAGCGCATGCCCAAGCGGCGACCACCGTGCAGGCCGCTGCCTCCGCGCAAGCCACGGCGCAGGCGCACGTCGACGAGAGCGGCCGTCGCGTGGAAGCGCTGGAACGCGAAGTCGACACAGCGGCCCGCGACGTCGCGGCCGCTGAAGCCCAAGTGGCGGCATTGGTGTCGGCGCTCGCGCAGACGCGTGCCGAACGCGATGAAGCGATGCGCGCGGTCGAAGCGCGCGCGACGGCCGAGCGCAGCGCCGCCGCGCAATGGGACCGTGCATACGCGGCCTTGCGAACGGTCGAGGACCGGCGCGCTGCGATGGCGGCGACCGCGGCTGAAGCGGACGCGGCGACCCAGGCGCATCTCACCCACAAAGAACGGCTGAGCAATGCTGCGCGCCGTCTCGATGACGAACTGAACGCCGCGCGCGAAAAACTGGCGTCCGAGAAAAAGCGTTCGCAAGGACTCAAAGAGGCGTTCGCGGAGCTGGACCGGGCGGTCGAGCGGGCAACTGCCGACATCGCGCGCGCAGCAAGCGCCCGCGAGGCGGCCGGCGTTGCACTCGAAGACGCACGCGCCGATCTGGAGCGCAAGCGCGCGGCGGCCGTCGAGGCCGACGCCCGCATGCGGGCGCTCGCAGATCTGGCGACTGGGAGGCACGACATGCCGTCGGGCGTCCGCGCGGTGCTCGACGCCGCCGCGGCGGGCGCGTTGCACGGAATCCTCGGCGTCGTCGCCGAGCGCATCGACACCGATGCGGCATACGCGCAGGCGATCGACGTCGCCTTGGGTCCGGCCGCACATGCGCTGGTCACGCGCACCGGTGCGCATGCGAACGCCGCCATCGAACATCTGAAGAAAGGCGGAGGCGGACGAGCCACGTTTCTGCCACTCGACGCCGTCGGGCAACAGGAACTGCCGCTGCTAGTCGACGTCGGCCAACGCGACGGCGTCATCGGCCAGGCCCGAGATCTGGTGCGCTGCGCCGACGACGTCCGCCCAGCGGTGGACTACGCGCTCGCGGGCGTCATCGTCGTGGACTCGCTGCGCACGGCGCAGCGACTCGCTCGCGAGTTCGCGCACGCGACCGTGGTGACGCTCGCCGGCGAAGTCGCGCGCAATGCGTCGTTGACCGGCGGGAGCCGCGACGACGACCGCGGGCCGCTGGCGCGCCGCGCGGCGATCGCCGAACTCGAACGCTCGCTCTCGGCCGCCCGGGCCACGGCGGAACGCAGCGAAGCAGCTCTCGCGCATGCGCGCGCCGCGTTCGACAAAGCGTCGGCCGAAGCAGAACAAGCCGGCGTCCGGCGCAACGAAGCGCAGGCCCGCAAGCACGACGCGCTGGTGTCGGTAGAGCGAGCCGCCGCTCAGAGCTCCGGACTCGAGCGCAGCATCGAAGCGCTTGAAAAGGAATTCGGCGAGACCCGCGTCGCGCTCGAGAACATCGACGCGCAATGGCGCCAGCATGACGAGCGCAACAGCGCCGGCCGGGCGGCCGTCGGCGCCGTCGAGGCCGAGCGGCAAGACGCCGCCCATGCCTCCGACGATCTGCAAAAGAGCCTCAACGAGTTGCGCGATCGCCATCGCGACGCCGCTGCCGCAGCCGCGGCCTTGGTCGAGCGCGTCGCACAGGCGGGCGACGACGTCGAGCGTGCGCGCGCACACGTGATCGAGCGGCGCGAAGCCCACGCTGCCCGCATCGAAACCCTTGCGGCGGCGCGCGACAAACGCGAGCAGGCCCAACGCGAATTGGCTTCGGTGCTCGAAGCGCGCGCCGTCGCCGACGCTACGCTGCTGGGCGCCGAGCGCGACGCCCAGGAGCTGCGCGCGAAACGCGATGTCTCCGGCGCGGCCGTGCGCGAGTTCGAAGAACAGCTCAACGCCGAACAATCGCAGACGAAAGAGCGCTCGCTCGAGCTCGACCGCCAACGCATCCGCCTCGCTGAGATCGATGCGGAGCTGTCCGTCCTGCAGCAGCAATTCGCGCAGAATCCGGCCACGCCGGAGGAATGCGACGATGTCGCGGCGCGCTATGCGACATACGAAGGCGACGCGGATGCCGACATCCGGCGATTACGCGAAGAGCTGGCGCGTCTTGGCGGCGTCAACCTCAACGCGCTCGAGGATCACGCCGCGCTGCTCGAGCGGCGCGATTTCCTGCGCGGACAGCTCACGGACCTCGAGCACGCGCGCGCCAGCATCCTGGCGGTCATCGCGGAGATCGACGCCGAGTCGGTACGCCAGTTCAACGCGGTTTTCGAAAAAGTGTCAGCTGCGTTCTCCGAGATGTTCTCCCGGCTGTTCGCCGGCGGCGTCGGCAAGATCTGGCTCGAACAGTCCGACGATCCTGCCCAAGCGGGCGTCGAGATCGCCGCGCAGCCGCCCGGCAAGAAGATGCAAAGCCTCAACGCCTTGTCCGGCGGCGAGCGCGCGCTCACCGCGGTGGCGCTCATCTTCGCCATCCTGCGCGTCCGGCCGAGCCCGTTTTACATCTTCGACGAGATCGACGCCGCGCTCGATGAAGCCAACATCGGCCGCTTTGGCTCCGTGCTCGCAGAATTCGCCAATCGCGCGCAGATCGTCATCATCACCCACAACAAAGCGACAATGACGCTCGCGGACCGCATCTACGGGGTCACCATGGGTGAGCCCGGCGTTTCGAACCTGCTCTCGCTGGCGCTGGAGCAGGTGGGTGCCTAGCGCTCGACCGGCAGCGCTGCTCTCGCTCTTTGATCGCACGGGTCTAGAGCCGCTCGCGCGCGCGCTGGCGCAGCATGGCTACCGCCTTGTGGCGACCACTGGAACCGCAGCCGCGATCCGCGAGCTGGGACTTGAGGCGGAAGAAGTCGGCGACCTCACCGGTTTTCCACCGCTGCTCGACGGCCGAGTGAAGACGCTGCATCCCAAGATCATGGCCGGCATACTGGCCGATGAGAGCAATTCGACGCACACCGTCGAGCTGCACGCGCACGGCATCGCGCAGTTCAAAGTCGTCGCCGTGAATCTGTATCCGTTTGAGCGCACGGTCGCGCGCGCGGGCGTGACCGAGAGCGAGGTGATCGAGCAGATCGACATCGGTGGCGTCACGCTGCTGCGTGCCGCCGCGAAGAACTACGGCAGCGTCAGCGTGCTGCCCGACACGGCGAGTTTCGAAGATTTCGTCGAAGCGCTCGAGCGCGGTGGACCGGGCCTGCCGGAGCGCCGGCGTTGGGCCGCGGCAGCATTCGCGCGCTGCGAGCAATACGACGCGGCGATCGCGCGCTACTTCGCGGCGAGCGGCGGCGACGACGAGTTGCCGGACACGCTGCACGTCGATCTGCCGCTGGCCAGCCGGCTGCGCTACGGCGAGAACCCTTGGGCGCGCGCCGCGTTCTACGTCGCACGGTCGGTGCAGATCCCGGCGCAGCTGTCGGGCAAGACGCTCTCCTATAACAATCTGCTCGACGTCGACTCGTGCCTGCGCTTGCTCGCGCCCGTGGAAGAACCGCGCGGATTTCCAGCCGCAGCTCGCTCGCCACGCCGCGCCTGCGCGGCGATCGTCAAGCATACGGTGCCGAGCGGCGTGGCAGCGCGCGCGACGCCGCTCGACGCGCTCAGCGCCGCGCTCGGCGCTGACCCCATTTCGGCGTTCGGCGGCATCGTCGCATCCAACGTGCCGCTCGACGCGCCAGCAGCGCAGCTATTGCACTCGCGCTTTCTCGAGGTGGTCGCCGCGCCGGGCTTCGAGCCCGCGGCGTTGGAGATCCTACGAAAGAAGAAGAACCTGCGCGTGCTGCAGTTCGACCGCGACTTGCCAAGCCGGCTGCTCGCCGTCGCGAAGGTCCGCTCCGCGCTCGGCGGGGTGCTGCTTGAATATCCGGATCCCGACGCCGCGCCGGACGAGTGGCGCGTGGTCGCCGAGCGCCGGCCCACCGATGCGCAATGGCGCGACATGCTCTTCGGGTTCGGTGTCGTCCGTCAGGTGAAGTCCAATGCGGCGGTGGTCATCGGTGACGAGCTGACGCTAGGCATCTGTGGAGGGCAGACAAACCGGGTGGCGGCAGTCGAGCTCGCCTGCCAGCGCGCCGGCGACGGGGCCAAAGGCGCCGTGCTGGCGACCGACGGCTTCTTCCCGTTCGCGGATGGTATCGAAGCGGCCGCCCGCGCCGGCATCGGCGCGGTCGTCGCGCCCAGCGGATCGATCAGAGATGAGGAAGTGATCGCGGCAGCGCGCCGCCTGAACGTCGCGCTCGTCTTCACCTCACGCCGCTACTTCCTCCATTAGTTACGCTGCCGTCAGCGTGACCGCCGTTCCGTAACACAGCACTTCAGTGACGCCAGGGCCGATCTCGGTCGCGTCGTAGCGCATGCTGATGATGCCGTTGGCGCCGATCTGGTCTGCGTGGCGGATCATGAGCTCGTACGACTCCATGCGCACCTTCTCGCACAACTCGGTGTATAAGGTGATGTTACCGCCGACCAGCTGCTGCAGGCTCGCGCCCATGCTGCCGAAGATGCTGCGCGAACGGACGACGATGCCGCGCACGATGCCGAAGTTCTTTGCGACTTTGTAGCCCGGCAGTTCCAGAGCGGTGGTGACGAGTGAATGGTCGAATGCCATGAGCGTCCTCCAATGACCGACGAGGAAGGAATCGGATGCTCGAGGTTAACGCGCCCGCGCCGTCAATCCCTGTTCCGGATCAATCCGGCCGCCGCCGCAGCATCGACGAGTTCAAAGGCTCGTGGGTGGTGCTGTGGTTCTATCCAAAAGACCACACCAGCGGGTGAACCAACGAGGCGTCGCAGTTCCGCGATGCCCAACCCGAGTTCGAGCGCGCCGGCGCCCTGATCGTCGGCGTCAGCCGCGACTCGGTGCAATCGCATGAGTCGTTCGCGCAGGCGCAGGGTCTGCGGTTCCCGCTTCTCGCAGATACCGACGAAGCGCTGTGCAAGGCATATGGCACGCTCGTCGAGCGCGTCGCTGACGACGGCACGAAGTCGATGGGACTCCAGCGCTCGACGTTTCTCATCGATCCACACGGCGTGATCCGCCACGTCTGGCCTAAAGTGTCGATACCGGGCCACGCAGCGGACGTGCTCGACACGCTGCGGTTGATGACCGCCGCACGGGAGTAGGTCGCCAGCATGACATGGTTCGCAGGAAGCCTCATCATCTGGTCGCGCACGGCGCCCAACGACGATAACCCCGACCCGCCGTGCCACTTCTGGGAACGCGTCATGATGGTCGCAGCCGATGACGTCGACGAGGCGGTGCAGAAACTCACCGACTTCGGCAACGCCGACGCAGCGGAGAACTCAACGCAGCCGGATGACGGCGACGAGGTCGCGCCGGCGCCGTCGGCGGCGGGTGCCGAGCGGTTGGTCTTCATGGGTGTGCGCAAAGTCCGCGCGCTCGAGCCCGTCGGCCCGCCCGGCGCCGAGCCGGCCGGCGATCTCGTCGAGGTGATGTTCTCTGAGATGGAGGCCCGCAACAAGAGCGACCTGCTCAAAGTCGCGGCGGGCAAAGACGTCATCGTGAGGTACATCGACTAGCCGCGGCTGCGCGGTGGATGGTCGCGCCCTCGATGCGGTACCGCAACTCGCCGCTTTGCAGTCGGGCCGCGAGCATTCCGCGGACGCACACTTCGGCGCCGGCCTCGATCCGTGCCTGACCTCGCGCCGCGACGTCGAACCCGACGTCGAGTGCGTCCGCCGCGCAACAGGCCATGATGCGGCGCGACACGCTGGCGTCACGATCCGCGCGCGCAGGTGTCCAAGCTCCCGACACTGCAACCGCGCGGCCGACCACCGCCTGCGGTTGTCGATCTAATCGCTCGAGCAGCGCGAAGAGATCGCCTGCACGCCGATCGGCCGGAGCCCGCGTGACGATCCTCTCGACAGGCAGGGAACTGGGCAGCGCCCCTCCGAGCGCGAGACCTGCGCACGCTGACGCGACCGCACGTGCACGCGTGCGCTCGGGCGCGAGCACGATGGCAAGCGTCGCCAGCCCGAACGCTGCCATCACGACGCTGGGCGCCGCGACCAAGATGCGGCAGGCGCCGGTCGCAACCGCGGCGAGCGCGGCACCCGCGAGCAAACCGGACAAGCTGAGCGCGCGCGTCAAGCGAGTGCCGCGGCAACGACGCAGCCGGCCGTGCCGGAAAGGCAGGCGAGCAGTGTTCGCACGCTACCGAAATGACGCTGCAACAGCGCGAGTTGGCGAACATCGAGGCATTGCGCGGCGATCATAAACGCGGCCTGGGAGGGCTGCGACCGGGCGAGGAGCTTGGCAAGCATCGGGTCAGCGCTCGAACACGGCGACAGGACCGCGCCCGCGATGGCGGCGACAAGGGGCGAATGAAAAGCATCCGCCGGGTGCGGCACGACGGCGAGCGCGAGCGACGCGCCGCACGCGGCCGGCACCAGCAGACGAAGCGCGCTCTCGAGATGATCCCGCAGTGAAATGTCTTGGGCCGCGCATAGATGTGCGTGGGCCGCCGCCATTCGCTCGGATGATGTGACCGACCACGAAACGGCGACCGCCGTCGCCGCGACCAATCCGCCGGCCATGCGCGCATAGAGAAGATGATGGCCGAGCACTGCAGCCGTGATCGCAAGCGTCAACGGATTGCACGTGGCTCCCCAAGTGAGCGCCGCACCCGCCAGGGGTACGCGGCATCCGCGCAGTGCCGCGGCGAACCCGTTCATGCTGCAATCGCAGCCGGGTGCGAGCGCGGCGACGCATGCCGCGACGACGCCTCCGCATCGAGCAAAACGTGCGACCAGCGTCGCGGCGAGCACACCCGCGACGACATACGGGCCCGCCGCCAGCACGATCGACACGGCGTTGACGAGTATGCGAAAGCCCATCTGCAGTGCAGGTGCGAGCACAGACGTTGCGACGGCCGGTTCGCTCGACGCAAAGGCCGTCGCCGCGAGGACCAACACAACAGGCCCGAGCCCAAAGGAGGGTTGCTGACGGCGGTTCACTTATCGAACCCTTGTGAAGCATGCGGCCGCGCCACGCGGCACGTTCGACGTCCTTCCCACGCAGGCACGTCGCTGGCAAGCCCTCGAGCGCATCGTCGACGAGGTCAGTGGCCGGTTCGGCTACGGCGAGATCCGCACGCCGATCTTCGAGAGCACGGACGTGTTCGTCCGCACGATCGGCGTCGGCACGGATATCGTCGACAAAGAGATGTATACGTTCACCGATCGCGGCGGACGCAGCATCACGCTGCGTCCGGAATTCACCGCGCCCGTCGTGCGCGCGGTGCTCGAACACAACCTGCTGCAGAGCCTGCCGCTCAAGCTCTACTATCGCGGTCCGATCTTCCGCTACGAGCGCCCGCAGAAAGGCCGATATCGCCAAGCGCATCAGTGGGGCATCGAGTGCTTCGGCGTCGCCGGGCCGGAGGCTGATGCCGAAGTGATCGCGCTCGGCATCGAGATCATCGAGTCGATCGGCATCAGCGATCACGTGTTGCGCATCAATTCGATGGGCTGCGAGCGGTGTCGTGCGCAGTTCCGTGAGGCGCTGGTCGGCTACCTCGAAGAGCACGCGGATCACCTGAGCGAGACGAGCCGCACGCGGTTGGAGCGCAACCCGCTGCGCATCTTGGATTCTAAAGATGAAGGCGACCGTCGCGTGCTCGCCGGCGCGCCGACGATCGACGCGTTCTGGTGCGACTCGTGCCGCGCACATCTGGCGGGCGTGCGCGAGCTGCTCGACGCCATGGGCATCGTCAGCGAGCTGGATACGAGGATCGTGCGCGGCTTCGACTACTACACGCGGACGGTGTTCGAGATCGTGTCGCAGGCGCTGGGCGCGCAGAACTCGATCTGCGGCGGCGGCCGCTACGACCGTTTGGTCAAAGACATGGGCGGTCCCGATACGCCGGGCGTCGGCCTTGCCATGGGCATGGAACGCCTTCTCATGCTGGTCGAGGACGCGCATAGCGCGAAGCTCGACAACCCAGCGGCGGTGCACGTCGTACTCGTTGCGTTGGAAGCAGACGATGTCGGGGCGCTCATGCCGGTGATGCACAAGCTGCGCCGGCGCGGCATCGGAGCCGACATGGACTACACGCGGCGCAAACTCGAAAAGCAGATCAAAGCGGCGTATGACAATGGCGCGAGATTCGCGATCATCGTCGGGGGCGACGAGCGCGCCGCCGGCGAAGCAACCATCCAGGACCTGCAGACCCGCGAGCGCCGGCGCATCAAGATCTCCGACGTCGCCGACACAATAGCCGCGTACCTGCAGGCGCCAACGGAGCGCGAACATGGATCTCAATAAGAAGATCCTCGATCAGCTCGTCGAGCTCATGCAGCGCGACGGGCTCGACCGGCTGCGCGTGCGCGTCGGCGATCTCGATCTCGACCTGCGCATGACATCGCCCAAGCACGGCGACGCGGCGGCCACGGCGGCTCATACGGCTGCGCCGCAATCCGCCAGCGCGCAGGCGCCCGCGATGCGCCACGATGAAGCGCCGCCCAACGTCAAAAAGGTTCTCGCGCCCTTGGTCGGCGTGTTCTATCGTGCGCCTGCGCCGAACGCGCCCGTGTTCGTCGAGGTCGGCGACACCGTGAGCGAAGGGCAGGTTTTGTGTATCCTGGAAGCGATGAAATTGATGAATGAGATCGTGAGCGAATACGACGGCAAGGTCGTCAAGATCTGCATGCAGGACGCCGAGCTCGCCGCGCTCCACCAGGAGCTGTTTTGGATCGAGACCTGAGCGCGCCGGCGAAGCGCAAGCGCTTCGCAGACTGCATGGCCGAGCGCGCTGACCTATGGCGCGAGGGCGACTACGAAAAACCGGTGCACGCGGCGTGCGACGCGATCGTGCGCTCCATCCGCGGCGGTGGGCGCGTGTTCTTTTTCGGCAACGGCGGCAGCGCGGCGCAGGCGCAACATCTCGCCGCCGAGCTATCGGGCCGTTTCATGCTCGAGCGACCTGGGTACGCGGGCATCGCGCTGACGGTGGATACGTCCGCGTTGACCGCGATCGCCAACGATTACGGCTTCGACCGCATCTTCGCGCGCCAGCTCGAAGGGCTGGCGCATCGCGGCGACGTCGCGGTCGGCATCACGACGTCCGGCAAGTCGGCCAACGTCATCGAGGGCCTCAAGACGGCGCGCCAGCGCGGCGCGACCTGCATCGCGCTCACCGGAAACGGCGGCGGGCCGATCGTCGCGCAGGCCGATATCGCGATCATCGGGCCGCACGGCCCGTCGTGGAAAGTGCAAGAAGTGCAATTCGCGCTCGGCCACATCATCTGCGAACTGGCGGAGCTCGAGCTGGCGGGATCATGAAAGCCGTCTTCGTCGATCGCGACGGCACGCTCAACGTCAACACCGGCTACGTCGGCGATCCCGCGCGTGTGACGCTGGTCCCCGGCGCGGCGGACGGCGTCCGCCTGCTCGCCGAGGCCGGCTACGCGGTCGTGGTGATCTCGAACCAGTCCGGGATCGCGCGCGGATACTTCAGCGAGTCGGACGCCGACGCCGTCGACACACGCGTGCGCGAGCTGCTGGCCACTGCGGGCGCGCCGGTCGCCGCGATGTATCGCTGTCCGCACTGGCCGCCCGATCGACGTCCGCCAGGCGTTCCCGAGTGCGATTGCCGTAAACCCAAGCCGGGCCTGCTGCTGCGCGCCGCCGCCGACTTGCGCCTGGAACTCGAGCGCTCGTGGATGATCGGCGACCGGCTGCTCGACATGCAAGCCGGCTATGCGGCCGGCTGCCGGTGCGTCTTCGTGCCCGGCGTGCCGCCGCATGAGCCGCCCGAAGATCTCGCGCTCGCGCCACCGCTATACCGCGCGCGCGACCTCGCCGACGCGGCGCGCTTCATCATCACCGCGGACGCGAGCGCCGCTCGGCCCGCCGCGACACGATGAGCGCTGACCGGCCCGCGTGGGTCGCCGACCTGCTCGTGTCCATGCGCGGCAAGCGGATCGCGGTGGCCGGCGATATCATGCTTGACGAATGGCTGTGGGGCAGCGTGCAACGGATCTCGCCGGAAGCGCCGGTGCCGGTCGTCGAGGTCAGCTCGCAGTCGTTCACGCTCGGCGGAGCCGGCAACGTCGCCAACAATCTGGCCGCCCTCGGGGCCAAGGTGCGTCTGCTCGGCGTCGTCGGCGACGATGAGGCGGGGCAGCGCGTGCTCGACTTGTGCCGGCAGCTGGGGATCGACGCGTCAGGTGTGGCTGTCGCGCGCGCGCGGCCGACGACGCGCAAGACGCGCATCGTCGCGCACAATCAGCAAGTCGTGCGCGCCGACCGAGAGGTGTGCGGCCCGCTTGACGCGCGTTCGCAGCGCACGGTGCTGGAGCGCTTGCGCGCGCTCGACGGTGCGATCGATGGCGCGATCGTGTCGGACTACAGCAAGGGCATGGTGAGCGCGCCGATCGTGCGGGCGCTGTTGGCGCACAAACATCGCGTCGTCGTCAGCGGAGACCCCAAGCCGTCCAACCTCGCGGCCTTCACCGGCGTCGATTGCATCGCGCCGAATCTGGCGGAAGCCGCCAGCGCCGCGGGCACGGCGATCGACGGCGACGCCGGTCTCGCCCGCGCTGCCAATAAACTGCTTCGCTCGGCGCAGACGCGCTACGTGCTGGTCACGCGCGGGGAACACGGCATGACGCTCTTCAGCGCCGGCTCGGCGCCATTCACCGTGCCGGCTGTCGCGCGCCAAGTGTACGACGTCAGCGGCGCGGGCGATACCGTCATCTCGGCGCTCACGCTCGCGCTCTCGGCCGGCGCGCCGATCCGCCACGCAGTCGTGCTGGCATCGCTCGCCGCCGGCGTCGTCGTGGAGAAGCTCGGCACCGCGACGGCGACGGCCAGGGAGATCGGGCAATTCGCGCAGCGCGAAGGCGTGGCACATCCGATGCGGCTGCAGGCGAAGCCCGCCAAAGGCAAGGGCCGTGCGCGCCGCCGATAAGGTCCGTCCGCGCGACGACATCGCCGCATTGCTGCCGCAACTGCGCGCGCAGCGTGGTGCGATCGTCTTCACCAACGGCGTGTTCGACCTGCTGCACATCGGCCACGTGCGCTACCTCGAGTTCGCGCGCGACCTTGGCGGGGTCCTGATCGTCGGCGTCAACTCAGACGCGTCGGTGCGCGCCCTTGGGAAAGATCCGATGAGGCCCATCGTTCCCGCCGCCGAGCGCGCCGAGCTGGTCGCTGCGCTCGCGTGCGTGGACTACGCATGTATCTTCGACGAGCAGCGCCCCGATGCCACGTTGCGGGTGCTCAAGCCGGACATCCACGTCAAAGGCGCGGGTTACAAGCTCGAAGAGCTGCCCGAGGCGGCGACAGTGGCGGAGATCGGTGCCTCGATCGTGCTGGCGCCGAACGTCGAGGGGCGTTCGACGAGCGCGCTGCTGCAGCGCATCCGCGAAAGCAGCGGCCAATGACGCCGCGGATGGTGGTCGCGGTCAACGGGCCGGGTGAGCTCATGGGTTGGGGCCGGCCGTTCGTGCGTGCGCTCTACGCGCAAGCCCCGGATGCGCGCGTGACCATCGTCTTCGTTCCGTGTCCGTACGCGACGGGGCGCGAACCCGCAACAGCACAGGCGATGTTCCCGCAGGCCACTGTCGTGCCGCCCAAACAATACGCGCGCTTTCTCATGGGACGCGCCGTCGCGGGCATGGAACGGGGCCCCGGCGCGCTCCAATATCTGGGCGGCGACCTCTATCATGCCAAGACGATCGCCAAGCGTATCGGCTTGACGGCTATGACGTACAAGTTCTCGCGCCGCAACTACGCGCATTGTTTCGTGCGTTTCTTCGCGGTGGATGAAGCCAACGCCCAAACGCTGCGCGCGAGCGGCGCCCCGCCGCAACGCGTCCACGTGGTCGGCAACTTGGTGGCGGATGCAGTCGTCGACAGCCTGGCGGAACCCGCGCCGCCGCCCGGTGTCGGCGAGATGCTGTGCATCTTCCCGGGCAGCCGGCCGCCCGAACTGCGTTCGCTGCTGCCGTTCTTGCTCGACGCCGCATTGCGCGTGATGCGCGAGCGTCCTGGGTTGAACGCAAGCGTCACGGTCTCGCCATTCAATACCGATGAGGAGATCAGCGCAAGCCTGCGCGCTCCTGATCCTGCCTTCGGCGGCGTGCACGGGGAGCTCGTGGACGGCGGCCGCACCATCGCGGTCGAGGGCGCATGCATCGCGGTCGATCGCTCGGGGTCGTATGAGGCGCTCGCGCGGGCAGCGCTCGTGATCGCGACGCCGGGGACGAAGTGCATCGAGGCTGCGGTGCTCGGGCGGCCCATGCTCGTGATCTTGCCGTTCAACCGTCTTGACGACGCCGTGATCCCCGGCATCGGCGGCTACTTGCGACACGTGCCGCTCGTGGGGTTGTCGCTCAAACGCTGGCTCGCGCTCTCATTCGAGCGCCGCTTCAAGTACGTGGCGCAGCCGAACATCGACGCCGACAAGCTGCTCGTTCCCGAGATGCGCGGCGTGCTCACCGCGGACGAGATCGCGCGCCGTGCGCTGGCGATGCTGGCCGATCCGGATGCGCTGCGCACGATGGGGGAAGAACTGTCGCGCCTCTACGCGCGCGACGTCGGTGCGTCGGCGAGGATGGCGCGTGAGGCGCTGGTTGTCGCGGCCGAGGCTGTCGGATCGGCTGCCGGAGCGGCATCGTAGCTATGCCCGAGGCCACGGTGGTCATCGCGACGCGCGATCGCGCCGGCTTCTTGCGCGACTGTCTTGCCCGCCTCGCACAGCAGACGGCGGCGGGGCGATTCGACGTCGTCGTGGTCGATAATGGGTCGAGCGACGACACCGCAGCGGTCGTCGAGGCCGCGGCACCGCTCGCTCGGCGCGTCTACGCCGCCGAGCCGAACCGCGGAAAGGCGCGCAACGTGGGCATCGCCGAGGCGACCGGACGCATCGTGATCTTCTGTGACGACGACACCCTGGCGCCCTCGGCATTCGTCGCCGCCCATCTGGACGCGCATGGCAGCGCGGGCGACCGCGTGGTCAGCGGTCCGATCGTCAACGTGCCGGACGCGGAGCATCTGCGGCCTGTGACCGCCGCGCATTACTCGCGCGCGTTTTTTTGCACGTGTAACGTCAGCTCGCCCAAAGCGGCGCTCGACGCAGTGGGCGGCTTCGACGAATCGTTCGATCTCTATGGGTGGGAGGATACGGACCTCGGCGTGCGCCTGCGGGCGCACGGCATGCAGCGCGTGTTCGCATGGGGCGCGTATATCTATCACGTCAAGCCGCCGTCTTCGATGACCCTCGCGCGCCGGCTCGCGCTCGCCCGCGAGAAGGGCGAGATGGCGGCGCGCTTCGTGCGCAAAGCTCCGACGTGGCCCGTCAAGCTCGCCACCGGTGCATATGCGGCCAATTTCGCACGCGCTGCGCTCGTCGGCGCACCGCCGTTGCGCCGCCTGTATGTGCGCATCGCGGGCGCGGACGACGGCCATCTGTCCGGCGCGCGCGCAGTCGCGGCCGACGCGTTGGCGGATGCGGCCTACATCGACGCGTTGCGGGCGGCGCTGCGGCGCGCCGGTGACTGAGCTCCCGCGCTTCCTTCTTATCCGGCTCGACGGGCTCGGCGACGCCTTGGCGTGCGTGCCTACGCTCGAAGGGCTGCGCCAAGCATATCCCGACGCGACGTTCGGCGCCGTGTGCTCGCCTGCAAATGCGCAGGTGTTCTCGCCGCGGGTCACGGTCCATGTCTACGATGGTGCGCCCGTCGAGTCGTCCGGATCGGAGCTGCGACGCGCCGGGTACACGCACGCGCTCGTCGCCACCGAAGAGGTCGCCGGCTACGAGCTCGCACGCGCGTCAGGTGCGCGCCGGCGCGCCGGCTTCTGGCACCGCTTCGAAAAGCCGTTTAAGTCGATATGGCAGTTCGCGCAGCTGACCGATCGCGTCTACCGGCCTGCGGCGTGGAGCTCGCGGCCCGAAGCCGAAGTCGAAGCGCTCTACCGGCTTGCGCTGCCGTTTGGCGCGCAGCCCCCGCCTTCACGCGATATCAGCGCGCTGCGCGGATGGCTCGCATTCGATCCGCCGGCGGCGCAGGAGCGAAGCGGCGCGCTCGGATTCCAAATCGCGGCGAAACTCACGGCGGACGGCTGGGGTCCAGCGGCGCTGGCGCAGCTGTGCGCTGCGACGCTGCACGCTTCGGGCCTGCCTGTTTTGACGCTGCTGGCAGCATCCTCCGACCAGGGCCTCGCGTCGGCCTTGCTGGAACACTTGGACAGCGACGTGCGCGCGCGCGCGCATCTGCCACCCCCAACCGGCGTGCCGCTGTGGCTGCGCGCCATAGACTCGCTCGCAGCGCTCGTGACGCCGGATACAGGCGCCGCACACGCAGCCGGCATGCTCGGAGTCCCGGTGATCGATCTCTTCCTTTCGACGCGCTTCGATCAGCTCTCGCGCCAGTGGCGGCCGTGGGCCGCCCCGGCGCGCTGCATCGTCAAACCGCTGCTGGGTCCGGGAGTGCCCGCGCGCCTCGGCGAGCAGCTCGGAGCGCAGATCGTCGAATTGCGCGCGCTCGACGCCCGCCCATGACGCCGCCGATCGAGCCGCGCGTCCTGGCGGTCTGCACTGGCGGCGGCAGCGGCGACCTCCTCGCGGCGACGCCGGCGATGCAGGCGCTCGCTCGTACGTTTGAGCGCAAGCTCACCGTGCTCGCATCGCCCGCATCGGCGCCGCTGCTGCAAGGGCATCCGGCAGTCGAAACAGTGCTCGTCGACGACGAGCGCGAGTCCATCGACGACGCGGCGGCACGCGTCAAAGCGCTGAACTGCACCCACGCGGTCGTGTTCTGGTCGACCGCGCGCGTCGCGGCGATCGTGTATCGAGCAGGCATCCCCGTCCGCGTCGGACAGTCGCGCCGTCTGTATTCGTGGCGCTACACGATCCGCGTACCGGTGCGCACCGAGCGCGGCGATCGTTCGAGCCGATGGAGCGACGTGCAGATGGATTATGCGCGCGCGCTCGGCGTGCAACCGGTGCCGCACGACTATCGCCTTGTTATCCCGATCGGCGCAGACGATCGCGCGCAGGCGGACGCTCTCCTCCATCGCGCAGCGCCGAGTGGACGCTTCGTCGTCTTCCACGCCGCACGCGGCATGCGCCTGGACGGCGTGCGATGGCCGGTCGACAATTTCGCCGCCATTGGCGACGCGCTGGGCGAGGCCTTCGAAGCGCCGGTGCTGCTGACAGGCAGCGCCGATGAAGCGCCGGTCATCGCGCGCATCGGCGCCGGCATGCGCGCCCCGCACGCCGTCGTCGCCGGAGAGACGACGCTGCGCGAGCTCGCCGCGTTGCTCGCACGCGCGGAGGTCGTCGTGGCGCTCGATTCCGGGCCGATGCACATCGCCGCGGCCGTCGGTGCGCCGACCGTCGGCATCTTCGCGCTGCGCACGGATCTCCCACAGCGCTGGCGGCCGCTGGGCGATCGCGTTGTCGTCGTCGAGCCTTCATACCCATGCCCGCCGTGGTGCCGCAAAGAGACGTGCAAGACGTTCGCGTGCTATCGCGCCCTCGATCCGGGCGTCATCGTGGCGGCAGCGCGCACGGCGGCCCAGATGACCGCGAGCGTCGCTTGAGCCCGCCGCTCGTCACCGTCCAGTTGTGCACGTACAACCGGCGCGCGCTGCTCGGGCGCGTGATGCAAGCGCTGTTCGAGCAAGATCTCCCGCCGTCGGACTATGAGATCGTGCTCGTCGATGACGGCTCGACCGACGGCACCTACGACGACGTGATCGCCGGATTGCGCCCGAGCTGCGCGCTGACGGTCGTGCGCCAGCGTAACGCCGGCTTGGCCGCCGGCCGCAACGCGGGCATCGCGCGCGCGCGCGGCGAAGTCATCATGTTCATGGATGACGACGTGCTTGCCACTCCGGAACTGCTGAGCGCCCATCTCCGCCGTCATCGCGAGCATCCGCGCGCCATCTGCCGCGGCGGCGTCATCAACGTGTCCTCGTTCGAGGACCTGCCACCTGCCAGATATTCGTGGCGCAACTATTCGGGTGCGTACTTCTGGACCACCAATGTCTCCGTGCCGCTCGCGCTGCTCAAGGAGGCAGGCGCCTTTGACGAGAGCTTCCGCGAATACGGCTGGGAGGACCTCGACGTCGGCCTGCGGCTGCGAAACATGGGCGTGCCGTCAATCCTCGCCAAAGATGCGCTCGTCTACCATTACAAACCGCCGGCGCCGCCGGGTGCATTCGCGGGCATGGCGCGCCAAGCGCGCGCGCAGGCGCGCACCGCAGTGCAGTTCATCGACAAGCATCCGCATTGGCGCGTCGCTTTGGCGACCGGCCAAGTCGCCCCGCTCCTCTGGTGGAGCGGCGTGACCGAGGCGCTCGGCTGGCCGCGCGTCCTACGGAGCCTTGCCGCACCCCAGGCGGGCGACGGATTGCCGTTGGGGTTGCGCCGCTGGGCCGCAGCGCGTCTCGCGCGCGCGGAGTACTACGGCGAATTGCGGCGAGCGCGCTCGGCGCGCGACGTGAAACGGTAGGCGCCGCTGCCCGACTATCGCCGCATCCTGCTCATCCGCACCGATCGGCTGGGAGACCTCGTGCTCTCAACGCCGGCGATAGCCTCATTCCGGCGCTCGTGGCCGAACGCCCACATCGATCTGCTGGTCTCCGACTACAACGAGCCGATCGTTCGCTACAACCCTGATGTCGACGCGCTCCACGTGCTGCCGCGGTCAGCGACGCGCGCGCAAGCGCAAGCGCTCGCCGCCCGTCTTGGCCACGGCGCGGATCTCGCCGTCGCGCTCGCTCCGCGCACGCCGGATTACCGCCTCGCGCTGTGGTCGCGCGCGCCGCGGCGCATCGGCTACGTCTATCGCCGGCGCTACCTCTCACGCTTCGCCGCACGCTTCATGCTCACGCAGCACGCGATCTCCGAGGCCGATCCGGACCTTGCCGACCGCTATCCGGACCGGCCGGTCGCGCATGAGGTGCATCAGGTCCTCGCGCTCGTGCGCCTCGCGGGAGGCGACACGCTCACCGACGCGCTGGTGCTCGACGTCGGCGACGAGGCGCGAACCGTCGCGCGCGCTATCCCATCGGGAGCGATCGGCGTGAACCTCGCACCGCGCTGGTTCGGAGATGACTTCGGCGCCGCTGCCTCGCGCACGTTGATCGAGCGCCTCGCGGCGGAGCACAGCGATGTGCTGGTGACCTACGGAACCGACGTGCACGACGAGGCGACGAGCCTGCGCAAAGCCGTTGCCGCGCGCAATGTCGTCTGGTTCGGAGAGACGCCGGCGTTGGACTGGGCCGCTGCGATCGGCAGATGCGCCGCGCTCATCACCGTGGATTGCGGTGCCGTGCACGTCGCCGCCGCCCTGGGCGTACCCGTCGTCGGCGTCTACGAGCGGCGCTATTTTCGGCTGAGCTCGCAAGAGTGGAGCCCTTGGCGCGTGCCGTCCGTGGTGCTCTGCAAGCCGCCGCCGGGTGCGGAAACGGCGCCGCTCATCGAAGACGTGCTGTCCGGCGTGCGCGCGCTGCTGCGCAAACCCAGTCCGGTGGTCTGATCCACGAGCATGAAGATCTCCGTCGTGGTACCGACATACAATCGCGTCGACACATTGCGCGAAGTATTGCCTAGCCTGCTCGGCCAGACGTTGCCCAAGACCGACTACGAGGTCATCATCGCTGATTCGCGCAGCAGCGACGGCACCGCGCAGCTCATCGCGCGCCTGGCGCAAGAACCAGGCGCACCAGTGCTGCGCCATCTTCCCGGCGATTACACCGGCCGCGCCTCGGCGCGCAACGCCGGCATCGCGGCTGCGGCCGCCCCGCTCGTGCTCTTCACGGACGCCGACATCATCGCGTCGCCCGACCTGCTCGAGCGCCACGTCGCCGATCACGAGTCTGCCGCACAGCGGGCCGCCGTCGTCGGATGCGAGCTGCAGGTGCGCTCGCTCGAGGACTACCGCGCGCAGCGCGACCATGCGGCCACCCGCAAGCCGCTGCACCCCGCGTCGCGGCGGCGGATCTCATGGCTGTACTTCTTGACCGGCAACGCATCCGTGCGGCGCGAAGATCTGCTCGCGGTCGGCGCTTTCGATGAGGATTTCACGGGCTATGGCCACGAAGACCTCGAGCTGGGCTACCGGCTGCAAAAGGCCGGCGTCGAGCTGCGCTACGACCCGAACGCGATCAACTATCATTGGCATCCGGTCGGCTACGAAGAGCAGAAGAGCAAGATGGAGCTGGCGGGCGTCTCCACCGTGCGCTTCTACCGGAAGCATCGCGATGTCGCGGTGATGGCGAATCTCGGCATGACGCCTGTCTCGCTCGCGCTGCACACAGTGTTGCAGGCGGCAGGACCGCTGCGCCGGGCGATCGAGCGCGCGGGTGAAGGCCAGGAGGCGCCGCGCAAGAACACATGGCCCTTCATCGCGCGCCAGATCGCATACCAATACTACTATTTGAACGGGGTGAAGCGCGCATTGCGCGAGCCCGATGGAGCACGACGCACGTGACATCAGCCGGTCAGGGCAGCGGGTATAGATTCGTCACCTGCGGCGAGCTCGACGTCGTGGATGAGGGCGCGCGCGTCGGCGTCCGCGGCTGGGTGAACAGCACGCGCGATCACGGCGGATTGATCTTCGTCGACGTGCGCGACCGCTTCGGGATGACACAGGTGGTCTTTGATCCGCGCACGACCGACAAGGCAGCCTACGAGACGGCCGGCCATCTGCGCTCTGAAGACGTCATCCTGGCCGTCGGCACCGTGCGGCGCAGACCGGCCGGCACCGAGAACGCGAACCTCACCACCGGCCTGGTCGAGGTGGCCGTCGACACGCTCGACGTGCTCAACAAGTCGAAGACGCCGCCGTTCCCGCTGCATGGCGATGGCGACGTCGACGAGAGCCTGCGCATGAAGTACCGCTACATCGACCTGCGCCGGCCGCAGATGCAACGCAACATCGCGCTGCGCCATCGCGCCATCAAGGCGGCGCGCGACTACCTCGACTCGCAGGGTTTCCTCGAGATCGAGACGCCGATGCTGATCAAGCAGACGCCGGAAGGCGCGCGCGATTTCCTCGTGCCCAGCCGCCTGCATCCGGGCGAATTCTACGCGCTGCCGCAATCGCCGCAGCTGTTCAAGCAGCTGCTCATGGTGGGCGGTTTCCACCGCTACTTCCAGATGGCGCGCTGTTTTCGGGACGAGGATTCCCGCGCGGACCGCCAACCCGAGTTCTCGCAGATCGACATCGAGCTGACGTTCCCGACCCAAGAGGATGTCATCGCCGTGATCGAGGGCACGCTTGCGCACATGTTCGAGCATGCGCTCGGCGTCGACGTCAAGCCGCCGTTCCGCCGCTTGACCTACGCCGACGCCATGGCGGACTACGGCTCGGACAAACCCGACTTGCGCTTCGAGATGCAATTGGCTGATTTCTCGCCGGCGTTCGCGGGCACCGAGTTCAAGATCTTCGCCGCCGCGCTTGCCAAGGGCGATGCGATCGTCGGGTTGGTCGATCTAGGCGGAGCGAGCCGGTCGCGGCGCG
>Ga0209415_10005168_pt1 | contig 23554 bp, 16 predicted proteins | sample PeaSoiSIISIP2007_FD_187696 | JGI IMG/M metagenome (GOLD analysis project Ga0209415, IMG submission 187696) | Peat soil microbial communities from Weissenstadt, Germany - SII-SIP-2007 (SPAdes) (version 2) | ecosystem: Environmental > Terrestrial > Soil > Wetlands > Peat | place: Germany... | reverse complement strand
CTTCCCCACCTCCGCGCGAACGAAAGTGTAAAGGATGTCCAGAGACAATGTGTAAAGGATGTCATGGAACTGAACACTCGATTCTGAGACCTGGGAGACCTCGAATTCAATCCGCGCAATCCTGGGCTATCGCATTTGAACAGTTGAAGGGTACGGGCTTTAGAGGCTGCGGAAAACCCCCGAATGACTCGCGAAAGAGCTGGAAAATACCCCTCAGGGGCTAAAGCCCTGCATAGTGTGCACCCTTTTATGTACGGGCTGAAGCCCGTACCCTTCATTTCTTGCGCAAATTCCTAATGCGATTGCCCTGCCGCGCAATCCTCAAATCCCCCGCCCCAAACGCCGCTACGCTACAATAAAAGGTGGGCCAAGGCCAAATATTTTTGCGGAGTGACCGCAAGCACAGTAAGGAGCTTCAACTCTTATGGCGATTCCTGCCACACAAATGCGTCCCGGCATGATCATCAAGCACAAAGATCAACTGCATCTGGTCTTCAAGGTGGAGCACCGCACCCCGGGCAACCTGCGCGCCTTTATCCAGGCCAAACTGCGCAACCTCAAGTCCGGTGCCATGTTCGAAGAGCGCTTCCGCTCGGCCGATGCCATCGAAAAGGTGGTGGTGGACGAGGTCACCATGGAGTACCTCTACAACGACGGCGACGATTATTACTTCATGAACCCCGTTGACTTTGAGCAGACCGTGCTGAAGGGTTCCACGCTGGGCGATGCGGTCGAGTACCTGACGCCCAACCTTCGCATCGACGTCAGCTACCACGACGGCAATGCAGTCGGCATCGAGCTGCCCACCAACGTTGAGCTGACCGTCATCGAGACCGAGCCGGGCCTCAAGTCCGCCACAGCCTCCAGCGTCACCAAGCCCGCCAAGACCGAAACCGGCCTGGTGGTGCAGGTTCCCTCCTTCATCAACGAAGGCGAGAAGATTCGCGTGGATACCAGCGAAGGCACGTATATGAGCCGGGCGTAACTCTTGACCGTTTCCATAAAAAATACCGGGGCATCGCGCCTCGGTATTTTTTATGGATCAAGATCATGGAGTCAATCGTTATTTCCCGTGATCTTCGAAACTACACATCGCCAGGCATTCGGAAGCGTTCCGAATGATGATTCAGTTCGGTCGCCAGTCTGGAAAGCGAAGAGCAAGCATCAGCCGTTTGTTCCGCAGCTTGTGACGTGTGCCCAACAAAGTTCGCCATGCTGTCGATGCCTGTATGAATCTCACGGATTGCGGCGGCTTGTTGCTTCATGGAGGAGTGAGCATTCAATCGAAACTGTAATTGTGCATTTCAAAATAAAGGACAAACGAAAAGGTGCGCCGAGTCCTGCAACGGATTCGGCGCACCATGGGAATAAGGCTTACTTTCCCGCTTCAGCCAGCGTAACTGGTTTGGCTTCGATCAGGGCTTCGATGCTGTGCAGCGCATCGAGGACCGGGCCGGAGACGGGCGCGTCTACCTGGACCAGGGCCAGAGCCTTTACCGGCTTGGTACCGGCGCGCTCACGGCCCAGGGCGAAGTTGGCAATGTTCACGCCGTGCTCGCCGAGGATGGTGCCGATCTTGCCGATCACGCCGGGAACGTCCTGATTGCGGCAGACCAGCAAGTTGCCTTCGAGCGGGGTCTCGATATCGATGCCGTCGAACTCCAGCAGGCGGGGCTGTTCGCCGCGAATCACGGTGCCCGATGCGCGACTGACTCCCTGGGCGGTATGCAGTTGGATGGTCAGCACCGTGGCCGCGCCGCCTCGCTCGCTCTCCTGCTTCTCTTCATGGAGGCGAATGCCGCGCTCTTCGGCGACGGTGGCCGCGTTGATGCGGTTCACATTCTCCGAACCTTGCAGCAGGCCTTCGATGGCCGCGTTGCGCACCAGATCGATTTTGGCTTCGGCCAGCGTGCCGCCGTAGACCAGATCGATGGATTCGATGCCGCCCTTGCCCGCCTGGGCCAGGAAGGAACCGAGCCGTCCGGCCAGATTGATATACGGTGCCAGCACCACATACTCTTCATGGCTCAGCGAGGGCAGATTGACGGCATTTTGCACCACGCCCAGTTTGAGATAATCGCGCACCTGACGGGCGATCTGAATGCCTACGGCCTCTTGCGCCTCGCCCGTGGAACCGGCGATGTGCGGGGTAAGAATCACATTGTCCAGCCCGTGGAACGGCGTTTCCTTGGCCGGTTCAGAGGCGAAAACGTCCAGCGCGGCGCCAGCCACCTGGCCGCTCTTGAGCGCATCGACCAAGGCCGCGTCTTCGATCAACTCTCCGCGCGCGCAATTGATGATGCGCACGCCCTTCTTCATGGTTGCAATGCTCTTGGCATTGATGACGCCGGTGGTCTGCGGGGTGAGGCCGACGTGCAACGTGAGGTAATCCGAACCGGCGATGAGTTCTTCGAGCGTGACCAGCTTGATGCCGTTCTCACGCGCCAGCGCCGCTGAAACAAAGGGATCGCTGCCGATAATCTCCAGCCCAAATCCCTTGGCGCGCTTGGCGACTTCCAATCCGATGCGGCCCAGGCCGAGAATGCCCAGCGTCTTGCCGCGCAGTTCCATGCCTTGCAGGTTCTTCTTCTCCCACTTGCCGGCATGCATGGTGGCATTGGCCGCGGGCAACTTGCGCGCCAGGGCCAGCATCAGACCGATGGTCAGTTCAGCCACGGCTACTGCGTTGGCGCCGGGAGTATTCATCACCACAATGCCGCGCCGCGTGGCCGCGTCGGCATCAATGTTATCCACGCCCACGCCAGCGCGGCCAATCACGCGCAGTTTGGGCGCATGAGCCATCAGCGCATCGTCGGCCTGCACCGCAGAGCGGACCACCAGAGCGTCCGCATCGGCCAGAGCAGCCGGAAGCCCATCCGGCAACTGGTCGTGCGTCAGAACTTCCCAGCCCGGCTCGGCCGCGAATACTGCCAGAGTTGCCGGAGATACCTTTTCAGCCAATACAATCTTCATCTTCTCTCCCTTGCTCTTTTCGGCGTTCTCGTATTCTTCAAAGCGGATGCCCTGCTGCTCGCACAGCAGGTCGAACATGCGCACCACGGCGGCGTGCGGCTTGCCCTCGCCTCGCTCGTACTTGGTGATCGAGTTGGCGTGAACGCCAAGCCGCTCGGCCATCTGATATTGATAGAGATCCAACTGCTTGCGCGCGATCAGCAGCTTTTCTCCGAAAGTTAGTTCGGCCATTCTCCAGCTCCCAGTTAACAGCTGACAGCTAACAGTTGATAGATGGCAGCTAACAGTTGACAGTTCACAGCTTACAGTTGACAGCTCACCGTTGACAGCCTGTGGTGAATGCCTGTCTTGTAACAGGGCACGACTAAAGTCGTGCCCTGTTACAAAGCTAGTTAAAAGAGACTTTCACTACAGTCTGCTAACAGTAAAAACTGTGAACTATTAGCTGTCTACTGTTAGCTGTCCACTGTCCGTTGCAAGCTATCCCTTCACCGCATCCGCGTAGACCTGCTGCGCGGCGGCGACGGCTTCGCCATAGACTACGGGCAGTCCCAGCACGTCCTTGGCGATGTGCTCCATTGCGCCGAGGAAGGCGACCGTATCCAGATAGTCAAAGAAGCCCAGATGCGCGACGCGGAAGATCTTGCCCTGCATCGAGCCTTGACCGTTGGCGGTGACCAGGCTGAACTTGGCCTTGAGCGCCTTGACCACAGCGCCGGAATCCATGCCCTCGGGCACGGCTACGGCGGTGGCGGCGGCCGACGGCGCGGTGGGCGCGAAGAGCGTGAAGCCCAGCTTGACCAGTCCGGCGCGGGTTGCCTTGGCATTTACCTGCGCGTTATCGATCAGTGCGATGCGGCCCTTTTCCAGATCGCCGCCAGCCTGACCGGCAATGTAATCCAGCGCCGCGCCCAAACCAGCCACCAGCGCCACGGCCGGAGTATAAGCCGTCTCGCCCTTGACCTGATTCTTGCGCTCCTTGCGCAGATCGAAGTAGTAGCGCGGATTCTTCGAGGTCTCTGCGGCCTTCCACGCCTTCTCGCTGACGCTCAGGTAAGCCAGCCCCGGAGGAATCATGACCGCCTTCTGCGATCCACCAATCAGAACATCAATGCCCCAGCCGTCGACGTCAAAAGTCTGCGTGCCCAGGCCGGTGATGCCATCAACGATCAAGAGTGCATCCGTATCCTTGACGAGCTTGGCGATGCCCTCCACGTCGTGGCTGACAGCGGTCGAGGTCTCAGAGGCCTGCAGGAAGACGGCCTTGTGCTCCGGCTTCAGAGCTTTCTTGATTTCAGCCAGGTCGAAGGTCTGCCCATAAGGCACCTCGACCACATCCGCAACCAGCGCGAAGGCCTTGGCCAGATCCACCCAGCGCTCGCCGAACTTGCCGGCCGTCAGCACCAGAACGCGGTCACCGGGCGAGGTCAGATTCGAGACCGAGGCCTCCATTGCGCCCGTACCGGAGCTGGAAAGCAGCAGCACGTCATTCTGCGTGCCCACAAAAATCTTCAACTGCGCCAGAACCTTCTGAAAGAGGACGCGGAACTCAGGAGTGCGGTGGTGAATATCCGCGGCGGCCATGGCAAATTGAGCCGCCGGAAGCAGCGGCGTTGGGCCGGGGGTGAACAAGCGCGTTTTGCGAATCATATTTCTCCTCGATTTCTGCCGGGGCTTCAAGCTGGGAGCGGGCCTGGAATTTAGAGGTCCGTTTCCCTGGCGGCCTTCCGTCAACCACAGAATACACATATTTGTGGTTTATGTGGGATTTATTTTGGGCGATTTTTTGTAGTTTGGCTTATTCCGGAGAGAACAGGCGTGGACCAGGAGGTCCGTGCTACAGCCGGCCAAGAGGCAGGCGCTACGGTTTCGGGTGCGGTGGGTCGGAAGCGCTCCAACCCATTTCCGCACACTCCCAAAGTGAAACCCAGGGTACGACGGCGTAGTCCGCAACCGCGTTTCACCCGCCCCTTCCCCTCATTTTCGCCGTATTCTGAGCACACTGTGGGGTCAGTGTGCTGTATGAGCCTGCGCGTCAAGATGCTGTGCGTATTGGGGGTGCTGGTGGGAACCAGCCTGCTGGGGCAATTTTTTGTCTCGCTGGCATGGCGGCGCTCGATTGATCGGCAGTTGGATGCCAACGCACAGCGCATGCTCACCCATCGCAGTGAGTTCCTTACGACCGCCATCGAGATGGCTCGGCAAAGCATCCGTCTGATGGCCTCCGGGGGCGTACCGCGCGACGGCACGCTGGAGGAGATTCGCCACTATCTGCGTGTCGCCGACCAGAACTATACCCAGTTCGAGAGTTTTTTTTATTTCACCCAGGAGGGCGAGGTTTACCCCGCCGAAGGACCGCACTTTGCGGCGCTCGATTCCCATGTTCTTTCCCTGTTGAAACAAGGACAAGAGAACCGCGGCACGGCCTTGCTGAGCCAGGAAACCGCCCACGCGGTGCTGATGATCAGCGAACCGCTGCGCGACCGGCAAGGTCAGCTTCACGGCGCTCTGGGGGGTGCGCTGCAACTGAATCATCTGCTGGAGCTGGCCACGCACGGTGTTTCCGGGCCAGATGCGGGAGTGCTGATTATCGATAGCCGCGGAGCGCTGCTGGCCGGCACGTTGGGTGAAACCGTGGACCAACTGACCCGGCCTTCTGCCGCCACAGCCCCGCAGACGACAGGAATTCTGGCCGCACTGCCCGCGGCCGCGCCCATTTCCACCATCGCTAACCCGCGCATGGTGGTGAATGGAATCCGCTATCGTGTTTATTACACGGACATCACCGATCTGGGATGGAGATATGTCCTGGTGCAGCCCGAGGCCGAACTGCTGCGGCCGTTGAACGACGCGATGCGCTTTGCCTGGGGCGTCGAATTGCTGCTGTTCCTGCTGGCCGCCGCAGCCCTCTTCTCTCTGCATCGCTTCTTGTTGCATCCGATTCGCGCCTTGATGCTGGCACACGCCAAGGTTGCGGCCGGCGACTATTCGGCGCGCGCCGCAGTGACCGGCAATGACGAGTTGACCCAACTGGCCGAGTCCTTCAACCACATGACCACTTCGCTGGCGAACTCGGAAAAGCGACTGCGTCAAATCTTCGAGTCCTTCCCCCATCCCATTGTGCTCAGCAGGCTCTCCGATGATCGTTGCGTCGAAGTGAACCCGGCCTTTCTTGCCCAGGTTGGAAAGCGGCGCGAAGAGGTGATTGGAAAGAACGCGATGGAAATGAACATCGGCATGGATGCCGAGGTAATGCGCAAGCACCGAGAGATACTCCGGGAGGACGGGTACGTTGATGGTGCCGTGATTCCCACCTGGCGCAACGACGATCACCAGTTGTGGGGCAGCGTCTCGCTGCGCCTGATCGAAGTCAACGGAGAGACCTTGATCCTCTCCTCGACCACCGATATTACCGAGATGAAGGAGATGGAAGCTTCACTGCGCGCCAGCGAGGCCCACGCCCAGTTGTTTCGCTTCATGGTCGATCACACCCAGGAGGCGATCATGCTGCAACGCGATACTCTTTTTGCCGAGTGCAATCCGGCTACGCTGGAGTTGTTCGGCTGCTCGCGCGACGAGTTCATCGGCCATTCCCCCATCAATTTCTCGCCGCCTTTCCAGCCCGATGGCTCGGACTCGGCCGAGCGCGCCAAGAAGATCATGGATACCACCGTCGGTGGAGTCAATCAACGTTTTGAGTGGCTGCACATCAAGCGCGACGGCACCCCCTTCTTTGCCGAAATCTCCCTCAGCAGCTATATCGAAGAGGGGAAGAGCCAGCATGTCGCCTGCCTGCACGATATTACCGAACGCAAGCGCATCGAGGCGGAAGTGCTGTCGCTCAACACACGCCTTGAGGAGCGGGTCGAGGCCCGCACACAGGAATTACAGGAACGCAACGCGGATCTCGCAACGGCCCTCGACAATCTGCGCCGCATTCAGGTCGAGTTGGTCCGCTCGGAGAAGATGGCCTCCCTCGGCGCGCTGGTGGCTGGCGTGGCGCATGAGCTGAATACCCCCATCGGCAACGCGGTAACCGTATCCAGCACTCTACTTGACGAGCAACGCAAGTTTGCCGAAAAAATCAATGTGGGCCTGACCCGCGCGGCGCTGAACGCGTTTGTTCAAACGGTCAACGAGGTGGGTCTGAGTCTGGACAGAAATCTGAACCGCGCCGTCGAGTTGGTGGGCAGCTTCAAGCAACTGGCCGTCGACCAGTCCAGCGATCAGCGACGGCGCTTCGATCTTTCCGAGGTGGTGCAGGAGGTCGTGCTGGCCATGGGTCCGGCGCTGCGCAAGGCGCACCACACGGTCCATAACGAGGTCGATGCGCAGTTGTTTCTGGACAGTTACCCCGGTCCACTGGGCCAGGTGCTGATGAACCTGATCAACAATGCCGTGGTTCATGCCTTAGCTGATCGCGAGGCGGGCAATATCTGGATCAGAGCGGGAGCCGCCAACGAGCAGACGCTATGGATCACGGTCGGCGACGATGGATGCGGCATCGCTCAAGAGCTTTTGGAACGAATCTTCGACCCCTTCTTTACCACCCGTATGGGGCAGGGTAGTTCCGGGCTTGGATTGCATATTGTCTTCAACCTAGTGGTCAATCTGCTCGGCGGACAGATTAGCGTCAGCAGCGAACCGGGCAACGGCGCGGTCTTCAAGATGCTCATTCCCGTTTCCGCCCCCGCTCCCAAGCCGCGAACCGGAACCGAGGTTCCGCCATACAGCGATGGAACAACCACGACCATCCAGCCACATAATGCACCAACAACGCAGTTACTTATGCCCTCGCAAAAAATGCCGATGAAGTAAGAGAAGTACGTAAAAACTCACTTCATCAGAAAAGCGACACAGGAAAAAGTATGGTCGAGCCGGAAAAAGACGAAGAGATCTTCTCGTTTCTCAGCGAACCGGAACCCGAGGGCGCGGTGACCAATCAGGTCTGGCGGGTACTGATCGTCGATGACGAGCCGGAGGTGCATCAGGCCACGCTGCTGGCCATGAAAGGCATCCTGGTCGAGGGCCGCTCGCTCGAATTTCTTCACGCCTTCTCCGCCGCCGAAGCCCGCGAATGCCTGGCCAACACCAATGACCTGGCCATCATCCTGCTGGATGTGGTGATGGAGTCCAACGACGCCGGTCTGCAACTGGTTCGCTATATTCGCGAGGAACTTCACAATTCCGTGGTGCGCATCATCCTGCGCACAGGCCAGCCCGGTTACGCGCCGGAGATCGATACCATTCGCTCCTACGACATCAACGACTACAAGGCCAAGACCGAGCTGACCCGCGTTCGCCTTTTCAGTTGCCTCACGGTGGCCGTGCGCTCTTACTGGCAGATGCATCAGTTGGAGGCCAATCGCCGCGGCCTGGAGATGATCGTGCTGGCCAGCGCCGAGCTGAGCAAGCCCCAGGGCTTGCAGCGGCTTGCCGAGGGCATTGTCACCCAGCTCTGTGCCCTGCTGGGCATTGGTGAGGAGGGGCTGGTCTGCGCCACCGCCGGCGCACTCGGCCAGCAGCCCTGCGTGCTGGCTGCCGCGGGCCGCTGTTCGGAGTGGATCGGCCATACTCTTGAAGAGATTCCCGATGCCACGGTTCGCGAGGCCATCCAGCGCACCCTGAGCGAGCGCCGCCATCTCTTCGGAGAAACTTCCTGCCTCTATTTCAGCGTCGCCAACGAGCGTGCCATGGTCGCCTACATCGCCGTCGATCACCCCCTCGGCGCGCTCAATCACAAGCTCCTCGAAGTCTTCTGCGGCAATATCTCAGCGGCCTTCGAAAATACGTATCTCTACCAGCGCATCAGCGAACTGGCCTATGAGGACCAGCTTCTCGCCTTGCCCAACCGCAATGGATTTCTGTCACTCATCGAGCAGCGACCGCCGCAGTCCGATATGCTCGCCGTCGTGGACCTCGATGGCTTTGCAGACATCAACAGCGTCCTCGATCAGAACTTTGGCGATGCGGTTCTGCATGCGGTGGCCACACGGCTGCGCGCCAGCATCTCCCCACACGTCGCACTGGCTCGCGTCGGTGGCGATCTTTTCGGTCTGCTCGGTCCCTCGGATGAGATCAACGCGAAAAAAATCATTCAGATTTTCGCCGAGCCTTTTGAAGTCGCCGGTGAGCACATGCGCCTCTCCGCCACGGCTGGCCTAGTCCGACTCTCCGACGCTTCCATCACCGCAGCCGAGCTGCTGAAGAATGCTGGCGTCGCGCTGAAGCAGGCCAAGAGCTTCAATCGCGGCAAGGCTCTCTACTTTGAGCCGGATCATGCCCGCGCCGCGCGCGCCCGCATGCAGTTGCTCAGCCGCCTACGCATTGCCTTTTCCGCTGAGCGTCTCTTTCTCTCCTATCAACCCTTCGTTCGTCTCGATAACGGCCACGTCATTGGCGCGGAGGCGCTTCTGCGCTGGCAGACCGAGCAGGGCGAGTTCGTCCCGCCAGACAGTTTCATCCCACTGGCCGAGCAGTCTGGCCTGATGGTCGCCATCGGCGAGTGGGTCATGCGCAACTCCTTCGAGTTTCTCCGCCAGCTCACCGAGCAGGGTCATCGCGACTTTCGCATGGCCGTCAACGTTTCCTATGTGCAGTTCCGCGAGCCCGAGTTTGTCCCGCACGTGCTGGCCTTGATCGAGGAGTATCGCGTGAACCCCGCTCAGATCGAACTCGAACTCACTGAATCCGTCGCCATGGATAATGTCACGGCCATCTCGGAAAAACTCGCGGCCATCCGTGCCGCAGGCATCGCCGTCGCCATCGACGATTTCGGCACAGGCTACTCTTCGCTCAACGTCGTCCGCCAACTCAAGGTCGATACGCTCAAAATCGACCGCGCCTTTGTCAGTGGCAACAGCGGCCAGAGCGATAACTACCAGATTGCCGGCATGGTCATGCAACTGGCCTCCGTGCTCGGCGTCGATACCACCGCCGAAGGTATCGAGACGCATGACCAGCGCCGCAGCCTGATGAAGCTGGGATGCACCAACGGGCAGGGGTACCTCTTCTCCAAGGCACTCCCGCACGATCAGTTCCTCACCTTCCTCACAAACTACTCCGCCGCAGAGTACAGCGAATAGCTTTCCGGACGTTCGATTTCAATCGCAATCGACCTGCATTCGAGAAGCCCTTTTTGCGCCTGGAACCGGAACGACCCACGGCGCGTATAGCATGAGGAGAACAGGCGAGGAGAATCAATATGAGCAGCATGCCCTACCCCAATGCACAGGCAATCTTCAATCAGCGGTACGCATCGGTGCGCCGCGACGAGGTGGTGGGAGTGCTGCTGGCGCTGTTTCTGGGCGGACTCGGAATGCACCACTTTTATCTGCGGCGGACCGGGTTGGGAATACTCTATATTCTCTTCTGTTGGACCGGAATTCCCACTTTTCTGGGAATCATTGAGTGCTTCTTCATGCCCGGACGGGTGCGCGAGTTCAACGCCATTCAGGCGGCTGGAATTGCGGCGATGCTGGGATTGCCGGGTTGGGGCTGGCCGGTCAACGTTACCGTGAATATGCCGACCGGAACGCTGCCCGGATGTGGAAGATGCGGACAGACGAATCAGTTTGGGGCGCGGTTCTGCTCCAGTTGTGGGACTGCGCTGTGAGTACCCAAGGGAACTCCGGCACGTCCTTATGCGTAACACAGGATTGAGTGGAGGAGATTCGTATGCGTAATGCAATGCGCGTGGCAAGCATCGCCGCAATGGTTTGTCTTTCAATGCCGCTGTTTGCCAAGACGGCAGCGACAGTCAAAAACGGCGCGGGAACCATCGTGATTGTCTTCAAGGACGGGCACCGCCAGAGCTTCAATCTGAGCGATATTTTGCGCGTGGAGTTTCCTGGCGGCGAAGAGGCAAGCGCTGCTGTATCCGCAAATGCACAGGGGCCTTCGCGCGCCCATTTCATTGGGAAATGGGAAGTGGGAGAGGGCAATGGGCAGCGGTTCTTCATCACCATCGAAGAGAGCGGCGATGCTCATCGCACACTGGGAAATGTACATGGCCGCTGGATTTATGAGGACGGCGAGGCGCGCATTACCTGGGACGACGGCGCGCACGATGCCATTCGCAAGGTTGGCTCGAAGCATCAGAAAGCGGCCTTCGGCGCAGGCAAGTCCTTCACCGATGCGCCGGACAATGTGACCGGCGCGGTGAACACCACCCCGCATCCGATTTAGGATTTCAGCGCGGGATCGAGAAAGAAGCTGCCTGACGTTCATGTGGCAGCGAGGATAGAGGCTTCGCATTGTGCAGGCCGCGCCGGGGAAACCGGGCGCGGCCTGTTTTTGTTGTTAGAAGTGAGCGGGGCGCAGCGAATGGCTGGCGGTCAGGCCATGGGGCTTGAAGGAACCGCCGGATTGCTTGTCGGAATCGAGCCGGAACTGGCGAATCATGCCGTCCAGTTCGCTGGCCAGCGCGGCCAGATTCTTGAGTGCCTCGACCGCCTCTTCCGCGCCATTTGCGCTTTCAGTGGCAAGCTGGGAGATCTGGCCGGCGGACTCGGAGATTTCACCGGAGGCGGCGGTCTGTTCGGTGGCGGCGGTGGCGATGAGATGAATCTGATTCTCGACGTGCTTGGAGGACTCGATGATGGCCTCCAGGCTCTTGCGGGCGCGGGCAGTCTCATTCATGCCGGATTCAACCGAAGTGCGTGAATCCTGCATCACGTGGAGGGTATCGCGGGTTTCTTCCTGAATGCTGCGAATGGTTCCGGCAATCTCTTCGGTTGCGCCTTTGGTGCGCTCGGCCAAGCGCCGCACTTCCCCTGCGACCACCGCGAATCCGCGGCCATGTTCGCCCGCGCGGGCCGCCTCGATGGCAGCGTTGAGAGCCAGCAGGTTGGTCTGTTCACTGATCTCCTGAATCACGTTGACCACCTTGCCGATCTCTTCGGAACGACGGGCAAGCGAGGTCATCTTGTCGGAGACAGAGCTGGTGGCAGAGGCAATTTTCTCCATCGTTACTGCGGCGGCCCGCATCACTTCGCCGCCCTGATTGGCGGTTTCAGCCGAGGTGCGGCTGGCACCAGCGGCGCTTTCGGCATTGTGGCTGATCTCGCCGATGGTGGCCGTCATCTCCTGCGCTGCTGCGGCAATTTGATTGGTTTTGCTGGATTGGCTGTTGGCGTTGCCAGCAGTCTCGACGGCGCGGGCGCTGATCTCAGTGGTGGCGGCAGAGAGCGTTTCCGCACCCTGAGCCACTGCGGTCATCACCTCGCGCATGGCCTTGACACTGGCGTCAAAGGCATCCGCGACGCGGCCGATCTCGTCGGTGCCGGTCGACCGGACAAAAACTGTCAGATCTTTGGCCGCCAAAGCTTCCAAACCTTCTAGTACCCGAGCCAATCGTGGTGCAATCACATGGGTAAGCAATGAGCCAATCAGTGCGCAGAGGACAACGATCAACAGGGTAATACCGACATTGATCCAGGTAGCATGTGTGCTGGCGACGGTGGCGTCCCGAGAGGCCTGCGAGCAGTTTTTGACATTGAGGTCAAAGTCTTCCTCAGTTGACTTCAACGCTGTCTCCAGGGAGATTCTCAGAGAGTCGGACAAACCCAGGTCAATGGCCTCACCAGCCTTGCCCGCATTCATCAGCGCAAAAATCTGGTCACTGCCCTCAACATACTTTTCGAAGGAGGTCGAGATTTTTTGAAATAGCTCGCGCTCTCCGGGGTAGCTGATCAGTGGCTCATAGGTTTTGGCCGCGGCGCGATAAGCGTTGATTGCTTGCTGGCGTTTAGTGCCTTCGTCCTTCAAGCACTCCGGGGTCAGACACAGCAGCAGGTGGAGATCTTCCCTGCGCGTGGTATTGATTGTGTTGCGAATGTTGGCCAGATCGATCATGGAGGGAAGGTTGACTTCGCTTACATTCGCGTTCTTTGCCGCGATGCTTCTGAATGCAATAAAGGTATAGCTTCCCAGTGCGATGCAGAGGCCGCAGACAAGACCAAAGGCATAGAGAAACTTGCGGGAGACGGCGAGATTGCGTAGCCATTGCATAGAGCGGGCCTTTCTCGGTGGGTTCTCCGAGTTTATCGGCATAATCCTGTTCAACTTGAGTCTCGTTGTCTCAACAGGTCTCACAAAACACTCTGAGCGCCCATGCTGGGCGCACAAAAATGCAGCCGGACGGGCATCCGGCTGCAAGGAAATATTTGTGAAGATGCAAGCCGCACCGGAAACCAGTGCAACCCGATCTTGTTAGTAGTGGGCGGTGTGCAAGGTGGGAGAGTAAACGGGTTGCCCCTTGGGCTTCAGCGTACCGCCAGACTGATTGTCCGTATCCATGCGGAACTGGCGGATCATGCCGTCCAGATCGCTGGCCAGAGAGGCTAGATTCTTGAGCGCTTCGACAGCCTCTTCGGCTCCATGCGCGTTTTCGGTGGCAAGCTGGGAGATGTGCCCTGCGGATTCCGAGATCTCCCCCGAAGCTGCGGTCTGCTCCGTGGCAGCCGTGGCAATCAGGTGAATCTGATGCTCGACGTGCTTGGAAGACTCGATGATGGCCTCCAGGCTCTTGCGGGCGCGGGCGGTTTCTCCCATGCCGTTCTCGACCGAGTTACGTGAATCCTGCATGACGTGCAGAGTCTCGCGAGTCTCTTCCTGAATGCTGCGGATGGTACCGGCAATCTCTTCGGTTGCGCCTTTGGTGCGCTCGGCCAGTCGGCGGACTTCGCCAGCGACTACGGCAAAACCGCGTCCGTGCTCGCCCGCGCGGGCCGCTTCGATAGCGGCGTTGAGCGCCAGCAGGTTGGTTTGTTCGCTGATCTCCTGAATTACATTGACCACCTTGCCGATCTCTTCGGAACGATGGGCCAGCGAGGTCATCTTGTCGGATACGGAACTGGTGGCGGCGGCGATTTTCTCCATTGTTACTGCGGCTGCCTGCATCACTTCTCCGCCCTGATTGGCGGTTTCTGCCGAGGTGCGGCTGGCCCCAGCGGCGCTTTCGGCATTGTGGCTGATCTCGCCGATGGTGGCCGTCATCTCCTGCGCGGCGGCGGCAATCTGGTTGGTCTTGCTGGACTGGCTGTTGGCGTTGCCGGCCGTCTGGATCGAACGCGCGCTCATCTCGGTCGTCGCCGAGGAAAGTGTTTCAGCGCCCTGGGCCACGGCCACCAGAACACTGCGTATCGACGAAACGCTGGAAACAAGCGCATCGGCAATGCGGCCAATTTCGTCGGTACCGGTGGACTCAACAAAGACGGTCAGATCTTTATCCGCCAGCGCCTCCAGGCCGTTGAGTATCCTGATCAGCCGGGGCGCGATAGCCATCGTGAGTTGCCAGCCGATGAGCGCGCAGAGCACCACAATCAGCATGGTTGCGCCGGTATTGACCCATGTGGCGCGATTGGAGGCGCTGGAGACGTTTTTGGACTCCTCGGTTCCGAATTTTGCGTTGAGATTCAGGTCTTCTCCCAAAGCGGTCTGTGCATTATCAAAGTGGACGAGAATGGCATCGGAGGTTTGCAGGTCCAGCGCATCGCCCAGGTTGCCGGCAGCGATCTTGTCGTTGGCGCGGTTGCTCATTTCCACGTACTGTGCCCAGGCCGCCGCGAACTTCTGGTACAGTTCACGCTCACCGGGATAGCTGACCATTGGCTCGTACAGTTTGACCCCAGCCTGATAGGCTGCGAGGGCCTTCTGCCGCGCCTCAAGATGCTGACTGGTGCAAGCCGGCGTCTGGCACAGCAGCAGATCAAGATCCTGTCGGCGCACGACATTGGTGGATGAACGAATATCCGCCAAGGAAAGCACGGAGGGAAACGAGTTTTCGCTCACGTCAACGGATTTGACGGCTATATTGCGCAGGGTGGCGAACGTGAAGATCCCCAGCAGAACGCACAGACTGCAAACAACGCCGAACGCAACGACGAACTTGCGGGAGATGGGTAGGTTTCTTAGCCAATTCATGCCGACAGCCCTTTCTCGGGTGACTCTACGGACTCATCGGCGCAATTTGTCCGAACTTGAGTGCGCTACTTCAGCAATTTCCAAGAGCGCGGCAAGTCCCAGATGAAACCGAGACCTTGCCTGAAACGGTGCAAGTCGATATTCTTGTCCGCAGTCCTGTTTTGTTGTGGTACTGAACCAAAGGAGTGAGCCATGCTTTCAGTTCGAGTGGATGCGCGCGGCGTCGGTCGCGCGGCGGCAATGCTGTTGTTCCTGCTTTCAGCGGGGTGCTGGTCAACCGCGCAATCTCTTCCCGCCCCGGCGCAAACCGCTCCCGCTCCGCCCGCCGCCGCAGCTCCGCCACGCTGGACGCCCACCCCGGAGCAGCTAGCCCAGCAGGCCGCCTCCGAGCGCGACCATCAGCGCACCATGCAGCTTCTGGGAATCAAGGAACTGCGTCGTGGGGCTGACGGTGATTTGAAATCGCCCTTTGCCGCCAATTATGACGAGTCGAAGGCCGAGACCGGTCTAAAGCTGCCCGATCCTCTGCGTCTGCAAGACGGCCACACGGTTCGGACGCCGGAGCTTTGGTGGTCGCAGCGTCGCCCTGAGATTGTCGAGCTGTTTGATCGCGAGGTTTACGGGCGCATACCCGCAAATCTGCCCAAGGTACGCTGGGAGGTAGTCAGCACTTCCGCTGAGACGGTTGGTGGTGTGCCCGTGGTGACCAAGCAGTTGTTGGGACACGTGGATAACGCCGCGGCCCCCCAGATTTCCGTCGCCATCCAACTGAGTTTGAGCGTACCGGCTCATGCGCCGGGTCCGGTCCCGGTGGTGATGGAACTGAACTTTCTGTGGCCCGCCAACATGCTCGCCATGATGCCGCCGGAGGCCGGACCGAGTTGGAAACAGCAGGCGCTGGCGCGGGGCTGGGGCTATGCGGAGCTGATCCCCACCAGTTATCAGCCGGATAACGGCGCTGGGCTGACCGAGGGGATCATCGGACTGGCCAACCACGGGCAGCCGCGCAAGCTGGACGACTGGGGCACGCTGCGGGCCTGGTCCTGGGGCGCAAGCCGCGCGTTGGATTACTTCGAAACCGACCCGGCCGTGGATGCGCATCAGGTGGGCATCGAGGGCCACTCGCGCTACGGAAAAGCGGCCTTGGTGACCATGGCCAGCGATCCCCGTTTCGCGATTGCCTACATCAGTTCCTCCGGCGAGGCTGGCGCAAAGCTTTTCCGCCACGAGTTTGGCGAGCAGGTGGGCAACGTGGCCGGGACCGGCGAATATCACTGGATGGCCGGCAACTTCCTCAAGTACGACGGGCCGCTCTCCGTCGGCGACCTGCCCGTGGATGCGCATGAACTGATTGCTTTGTGCGCACCGCGCCCGGTCTTCATCGGCGCGGGCGCCACCGACGGAGACGGCTGGACGGACGCGCGAGGCATGTTCATGGCCGCCGTGGCGGCTGGTCCCGTCTATCGGTTGCTGGGGAAAAAGGATCTAGGTACCGCCGAGTTTCCGCCCATTGAAACCGGCCTCATCGGCGGCGATCTGGCCTTTCGTCAACACTCCGGCGGGCATACGCCCACGCCCAACTGGCCTACGTTTATCGAGTTCGCGGCGCGCTACCTGAAGGCTCCGGCAGCCAGCAAAGCACATTGATCAGAGTTTTTTGCTCATCACGATCCCGTGGCATTCCGCGCCCGGCTTCAGGGCGCAGGGGCGGCTGAACGGCTCGGTGCCGGTTTCCACGTAACCCAGGCGGCGATAGATCGGCGGCAGCTCCGGTCGCAGGCTGAGAACGGTGATATCGACCGCCTCGCAGCCCCGGCGGAGCAGATGTTCCTCGCCTGCCGCGATCATCAGCCGCCCCAGGCCCGAGCACTGCCGCGCTGGTGCCACAGCCAGCATGCCCAGATAGCCCCGCGCGCCCCGCGCCTCGGTATAGACGCAGGCTGCGAGTTCACCCTCGGCGTCTTCGGCCACCAGCACCTCGCCCTTGTCCATCATGGCCTTCAAGCACTCCGCATCCGTGCGGGTGCCCTCCAGAAACGTCTCAATCGCAAAGGCTGCATTGACCAGCGCGATCAGCCGCGGCCGGTCGACGTCGCTCACTAGACGAACGCGAATTCCGAGGTCAGATTTTTCGTCTTTGGGCATGGAGAGGCCTTGAACGCAATCGGCGCGAAAGATGCGGACTTTTCACCAGTGTAATCGCATGGACACGGCGGAAAGTGACTCAAAAATCGATCCCCTCCTCACTCTTTTTTCGAGCGAGGAGGAGGGCGAGATAACAGCATTGAGGAGAGAATCCACCAGTGACTTATTCAAGAACCTTGGGCATGGCGGCAACGGTCTCTTCCGTCGAGGGCGGAGCAAGCTTCTCCGGCTGATCGGCCAGCATGTTGTTCGCGGCCAATCTCTCCGCGTTGGCTGAATTGTTCAACGCGAATACCGTGGCCACTCCGGACGTGTACTGCTTCAGCCGCTGGGCCAGCCCCTCGGCCACCACCGGATTGCCGGCCATCGACAAAATGTACCGAGGCGCGTCCTTGCCAAAGGTGACCGAGTGAAGCTCGGCCATCCACAGCCGGAAGGTCATGCCCTCCACCTGCACCGCCGTCGTATCCGATCCAAGATTGCCTTGAATGACGTTGCCCAGCTTGACCTTGGCCAGATTATATTGCCCGTTCAACTCCAGCCAGTACAGCCGAGATGAGAAATCAAAGCGCAGCAGCAGAAACCTGGCCGCCCCCAGCGCATAGGAACTCAGCGACCCGCAGGCCAGCGCGTACAGCAGCGCGTTTCCGCGATACGTGCCGGTCTCCAGCAGCCCATTGCCCAACAGATAGGCGGACAGACCCGCGCCAAAAGCAAAGACCACGCCAATGCTTTCCAGCGCCAGAATCAGTTTGCGAGAACCGGAGGGCGAAACCTGTTCCTGGCTGGCGGCATTCAGAATGCGCGGCACCGGCTGCGACTCCTCGATGATCTCCGCGCGAAAAGGCCCGGCACCGGCATTGAGATTGATGACCGGCTCAATGCGCGCGTAACGCCGGTTGGGAATCTTGTCATTCCACGACTCTTGCATGGCGCGTGCAAATTCACCGGTAATCTGCGAGGGACTGGTGGAAAGGCTCCAGGTATCCTGCACCACGGAAACCGCGGTGGGCGGCGGCGGCAGCAACTGGGCGATGGTGGCCGCAAAGAACAGCCCCTGAACCGCGATACCCGCCAGCAGGAAGAGAAAGATATGCGGGAACGGACTGGGCTGCGGCAGCCCGAATGAAGTCGTCCAGAAGTTGAAGAGGTTCGGCAACAAAAGCGAAACAATCATCGGGGCGACGATCACACCAGCGATCAATCCGCTCAATCCACCGATCGAGAGAAAACCACTGTCCGGACTGGCATTTTGCGCCGATGGATGCTGACGAAGCAGCGTCACCACTCCAATGAGAAGGAAGAAGACGCCCGTCCAATCGGCGACGTACGAAACCTGCCCCGCCTGGTTGGGGACGCCAAAGATCAGCGCGCAGATCAGGCCGATGAGCAATGCGATCAGCGTCAAGCCGCTCTTGAATTGCCATTCGGCAAACAGCCGCAACGGCTCAGGCGCATAGATCAGCTTCGGCACCAGCGAGTACAGCAGCCCGGTGATTGGCCCCTTCGGCTCTCTGTATTTGATGGCCTGCTGGCGCAGCGGTTCCTTTACGTACTGCTCCACATACGGGCTGGTGCCCTGACCGTCGGCCGCCAGTTCTCTCGCCAACCCCATGGGCCGGTCGAGGCCAAAGAAAAAACGCAGATGACTCAGGCATCCATAAAGGTTGTTGATACTGGCCGCCAGCAGAGGCAGGGCCACAAAGAAAACCACCGGAAAAACGATAGCCGACCGGCTCACCGCCAAATGAGTTCTCACACTGACCAGGAGGGCAACAGCAAAGATCGCGAGGATCGCAAATGCGGCAACCAGAAAGCGGTTGTGCATCTTCAGTGGATTCGGGAAGTCAATACCCCGATTTTGACTACTGTATTCAAAAGCCATGATTCGTCCTTGTCTTGCGATGGCTGTGGATTTACCAAGTGGCTCAAACTATAACACGCTGCCTGTACCCGCGACATGAATGACTTACTGCTGAGAAACCATTGAATGGGATGCCCGGAGATCGATGTTAGTGGGAGGTATCATCGCGGAGCGCGAAACTTGCGGCTCATCGCCGTTGCGCCGACGGCTACGATCGCCTCTGTGAATGCCCGCAAAGTAGTAGCACGTTTTTGTAAATGGTATGATAATGAGGGCCGTAATTTTCGGCGCAACCCAGGGAATACAGGCATTGAAGGAATTTCAGGCAGCGCCGGTTCCGAGGAATCCATCCATGGGAACAGTCTCCATGAAGCCCGAAAGCAACTCCCCCCTCAAGCAGGGTTCTTGGCGTGGAGTGCTCGGCATCTTCAACGATTCTCCGGACCATCTTCGCGGCAAAGTAATCGGCATCTACGGGATCTTGTTCCTCTTCAATGCCGGCGCGTGGATTTGGGCGATGATCGCCTTTCGGCATTACCCCGTGTTACTGGGCACCGCGCTGCTGGCCTACAGCTTTGGACTGCGTCACGCCGTGGATGCGGACCACATTGCCGCCATCGACAATGTGACGCGCAAGCTGATGCAGCAAGGCAAGCGCCCGGTGGCCGTCGGCTTTCTGTTTTCGCTGGGCCATTCAACCATCGTGGTGCTGGGATCGGCCGGCATTGCCGCAACGGCCATGGCGTTGCAGCATCGCATGGATGCCGCCCGCGCCATTGGTGGAGTGATCGGCACACTGATCTCCACGCTGTTTCTGTTCGCCATCGCCATCGCCAACCTGATCGTATTGCGCTCCATCTATCGGGCCTTCGTGCGCGTCCGTGGCGGCGCACCCTATGTCGAGGAAGACTTCGATCTGCTGCTTGCGGACCGTGGCTTTCTCTCGCGCCTTTTCCGGCCCATGTTCAATCTGATTACCCGCAGTTGGCATATGTATCCGCTGGGTTTTCTGTTTGGTCTTGGATTCGATACGGCAACCGAGATCGGTCTGCTGGGCCTATCGGCCGCGGAGGCATCCAGAGGCTTGCCGCTATGGTCCATTCTTGTTTTTCCCGCGCTGTTCGCCGCAGGCATGTCGCTGATTGACACCACAGACAACATCCTCATGCTGGGTGCCTACGGATGGGCCTTCGTCAAGCCGGTGCGCAAGCTTTATTACAACTTGACCATCACATTTGTCTCGGTCCTGGTCGCACTGATTGTGGGTGGCATCGAGGCTCTGGGGCTGCTGGCCAATCAGTTTCATCTGAACGGCTTTGTCTGGGCACAGGTGCAACAACTCAACAACAACTTCGGAATGCTTGGCTACTTCATCGTCGGACTGTTTGCGCTTAGTTGGATTGTCTCTCTGCTCATCTATAAGTGGCAGCGCTTGGACGAGATTGAAGTGCGGACTTCCTAGGGCCTGTACACACTGGCATACAATCGATTTTGGTTCAGGTGAGTCTATGGGCATTCTCAGTCGGATTGGCGTTGCGCTGGATTCCGATCTCCTCAAGCAGTTCGATCAGTGGATGGGCAGGCGCGGTTATACCAACCGCTCGGAGGCCTTCCGCGACCTGATTCGCGACCGTCTGGTCAGCGAACGCACCGCGACTCCGAATGCCGTTGTCGTCGGCACTGTCACTCTGATTTACGACCACGACGCGCACGGCGTCGGCGAAAAACTCACTCAATTGCAGCATGACTATCATGAGTTGGTTGTCTCCACCTGTCATGCGCATCTGGACCACGATTCGTGCCTTGAAGTGCTGATTGTGCACGGCAAGTCCGCGGATGTGGAAACGTTCGCCGACAAGCTGATCGCGTTACGGGGAGTCCAGCACGGGCATCTGGTGAAGACCGTTCCCGCGCAGGCGCTGGCTGTGCCCGCGGAAAAGGCGCACAATCACCCGCACCCGCATCAACACTGATCCGCCAGCGGACTTACCGGTCGGGCGGGCGGTGGTTGTGCAACTGGCGCAGGGCGCGATCCAGATCCAGTTTTTGCTGGGTGAGTACGGCAAGTTCGGCGTAGTCGCCCCGGCGCTCGGCGGCGGCGATCAACTCGCGCAGCTCGCGTTGCCGGTTTTCGATGGCGCGCTCCTGAATCTCCTGCACGGCGCTCAGGACTTCAGTCTCCTCGGGGGGCTTGGTTTCCGAGAGCAGCGCCTCGGCCAGCAAGGCGCGCTGGGCTTCGTCTTCCACCACATCCATGGGGTCTTTGGCCTGACGCACGGCCAGCGCTTGCAGGGCCGCGTAGGTGCCCAGGTGCTCAAACCATGTGGGCTGCTCGGCCAGGGCCTGCGCGGCCAAGCGGCGCGACTGCTCGCCGTCGGGGTCGGTAATGGCCAACGCGCGCAGCAGCACCCGCTCGACCTCGGTCAGCGTGGTGGTGCGCGTCTCGATGTGGTCACGGCGGCGCAATGCGGCCTGGCGCAACTCCTCGCGCAGCACGGCCGAATCGATGCCCAGCTTCTGCGCCGCATCGTGCGCAAACTCATCCCGGGCAAGCTTTTCCGGCATGCGGCGAATGTGCGGGAGCAGGAAGTTCATGGCCTTTACTTTTTGTTCGGAACTGGCACCAGGAAAGGCCTGACGGGCGCGCTCAATCAGGTAATCGGACTGGCGCCGCGCGCCGCGCAAGGCCTTGATATACGCCTCGACGCCGCGCTCGCGAATGAAGCGGTCGGGGTCCAGGCCGTCGTCGAGGGTGACAATTTTGATAGTGAAACCCTCTTCGGTGAGCAGGGCGATGGATTTCTCTGCGGCATTGCTGCCGGCCGCATCGGGATCGAAGTTGACCACCACCTGCGAGGTGTGACGGCGCAGCAGCGCCACCTGCTGCTCGGTAAAGGCCGTGCCGCTGGTGGCGATCACGTTCTGTATCCCGCGCAGATAGACTGAGATGCAGTCCATCTGGCCCTCCACCAGCAGGGCGAACTCCGCCTGCCGGATGGCGGTACGGGCTTTGTCCATATTGAACAGGACGGTGCCCTTGGTATACAGCGGCGTCTCCGGCGAGTTCACGTACTTGGGTCCGGCTTTTTCCCCCGTCTCCAGCGTGCGGGCGGTAAAGGCAATCACGCGGCCGCTCTCGTTGGCGATGGGGAACATGACGCGCTTGCGGAAGCGATCATAAAGCGGACCGAGGCTGCCGTCGCCCTGCTCCTTGGAGCTGAAAAGTCCGGAGGCGCGCAGGGTTTCGTCGTCGGCAACATTGCGCAGGCGGTCGCGGAGCGCGTTGAAGCTGTCCAGCGCGTAGCCGATGCGGAAAGTCTTGATGCCCTCCGGAGAGAGTCCGCGACCGGCCAGATACTCGCGGGCCAAGGCTCCTTCCGGCGAGCGGAACTGCTCCTCAAACCACGCAGTTGCAAGCTCATGCAGTTCCAACAGCTTGGCTCTCTGGCGCGCTCCGGCGGCCTCTTCCGGCGAGGAAAATTCGCGCTTGGGCAGCGGAATGCCGCATTTTTGCGCGACAATTTTTACGGATTCCGGGAAGCTGACGTTCTCGATTTTGGCGACGAAACTGAAGACGTCGCCGGAGACGCCGCAGCCGAAGCAATGGTAAAACTGGCGGACGGCGTGAACGGAAAAGGAGGGGGATTTTTCCTTGTGAAAGGGGCAAAGCCCCGAATAATTCTGCGCTCCGGCCTTGCGCAGGCGGATGTAGCCCTCGATCACCTTGACGATGTCGGCCTGCTGTTTGACGGTTTGGGCAAAGTCGGACACAGAGAGTCTCTACCTTGAGGATAAGGCCCCGAAGCGGGCCGGGGGCTGTGGAGGAGGTGGAAAGCCGGGCCCCGGACAGGGCCGACGGCGGAGAAGAGATGGGAAGCGCACCATCCGTCGTAACAGCCCAAGGGCTTGGGGCAGGGGTTTGAGGCAGCGCAACCGGCTGCGGAGAGGGCGCGACTGGGTGCAAAAACGGGAGAGAGAAAGCCGATGAATTTCCTGTAACTCTCTGAAATACCTTGAAATTGCAGGTGAATCCGCGTTATATACAAGACTACCGGCAGCAGCGCCGGAATCGGTTCGGCTATCAAAAAACTGTTTGGAGGTTACTGTGCGCAACGCCGCAGCTCGCTCGAATCTGCTGGTTCCCGAGGTCCGCGAGGTCATGGATATACGCCAGGCTTCGGACTATCTGGGAATCTCGCCCGATACGCTGTACAAGTACGCGTCGGAGGGTTTCGTGCCCGCGTTCAAGCTGGGTAACCGCTGGCGATTCAAGCGTTCCCGGCTGGACGAGTGGATGGATAAGCAGAGCGATCAGCACGCCGCCGAAGCCCTTCTGGACCCAGAGCAGAAGAAGCCTGTGCGTCCGGCGTTTTAGAGGCAGGGATCAGTGGTCAGGTTGGCCGGGGAAGGAAGGATCGTGCGATTTTCCGGTCTCCCAGCTCCGATTCGCGAAGCTGGGGTAACCGGCATACGAGAAAATTTCCAACTACACTCTGGCTTCCCAATCGTCCGTTACTGAGATTCTTACGCCGAAAATCAATGCAAACAGAGCCTCTTGCAAAATTGACTATTGTTAGCCGATAAGCGTCAGGGCATGACTTCAGTCGTGCCGCTTAGGTCTCAATCAAGCCCCCGGCTTTAGCCGCT
>Ga0209415_10005166_pt1 | contig 23563 bp, 22 predicted proteins | sample PeaSoiSIISIP2007_FD_187696 | JGI IMG/M metagenome (GOLD analysis project Ga0209415, IMG submission 187696) | Peat soil microbial communities from Weissenstadt, Germany - SII-SIP-2007 (SPAdes) (version 2) | ecosystem: Environmental > Terrestrial > Soil > Wetlands > Peat | place: Germany... | reverse complement strand
CGGCACTGATCGAGCGTCAGGCCGGTCTGCTCCAGCGCGGCGGCGAATTCCTTCTTGGCCTTGTTCTTGGCCTCGCCAAGCGCCATCTGCACGCGGGAATGCGCGTTGATCTCGCCTTCGCCCGAAGTCTCCACTGGCAGGTAGATCATGTCTTTGAAGTTGGAGACCACCGCCGATTGCGCGCCGTCCGACTGAGTCGATGGCATGCAGCCGAATGGCTTCAGCGAGAGCACCATGTGGGCCAGGTCTTTGTTCGAGTAGTAGATATTCTTGGCGACCTCGAGATGGCCTTCGCCGCCGCCCGCCCGCGAGTTGTAGAACGGATGCCCGAGCCGCTGCAATTCGTACTGGTCGGCCAAGTGATGCGCGATCCCGCCGAGAGCGTTGACGATCTTGTGATACTCGCCCTTGAAGATGGCTTCCGCGAGCTTCAGCTTGGCCACCTTCTGCCGATAGCCGAACTCGATCTTGGCGCGTGTCCCCAGCTTCCAAAGAGGCGGCAGCACCGCGCCTTCATCGAGGCCCTTGAAGTCCTTGTACTTCTGCACCACCTGGTGGATCATGTACATGATCCAGGTGCCGATGGGCTCCACCAGCACCTGCGCGCCCTCGCGCTGCAGGAAGTTGAACATGTTGAAGTTGCCGTCCCCTTCGGTGGTCTGCGCCCAGAATTCGCCGGTGATCTTGACGATGGGCTTGACTCGCAGGCGGTCGATATCGATCTCGTTGTATCGGTCGCGGCAGCGCTCCAGAGCAGGCACGTAATCGTCGCCCTTCAACTGCTTCACGAACTTGCCAATGTACTCGGCGGTATCGGAGAAGCCGCCCATGTATTTGGCGAATCCCTCGTCGAGTTTCCAGGGGCGCTTTTTGCGGAAGACCTCGTGCATGTAGTCCATGTTCTCGTCGAGAATGCGGTCGGTGTCGCCGGCATTGGCTTCGTACGGGCGCAACGCATACGCGACTTCGTTCATCACGTCGCCGCAGTTCAGCGCGTTGAGGATGCCGAGGAAGAAATCGAGATTCATCTCCAGCCCGGCTTCGGCGTCCGACTGGTTCAACCCGCCCGATTGCTGGAAGAGCAACACGCGGAAGCCGTCGAACCCGGCGTTGCGCAGCGCCAGCCGGTACTCGGCTTCGTACATTCCGAAGCGGCACGGGCCGCAGGCGCCGGCGGTGAAGAACACGTACCGGTCGATGATTTCCTGTTTGGGGATTCCCTGTTCTTCCAGGCTTTGCAGGTACTGCACCAGGTTTCCGACGGTAAAATAGGTCGGGTTGCACTGGCCGTTGTTGCCATACTCTTTCCCGGTCTGGAAGGCCTTCACGTTGGGAGTCGGCACAGCTTCGGCGCGGTACCCTAGACCTTCGAGGGCGCCATGAACCAGCTTTTCATGCTTCCACGTCAGTCCGCCGAAGAGCAGGGTGGTGTCGGGACGCTGCGACGCGGTGAACGGTTTCTCCACCGGCTTCTTGAAGTGATGGGCCTCGCGTTTGACAAGACCGGCTTCTCTTTCCAGGCGGGCGCGCTCTTCCGCGAGGCGTTGCTGAATGGTGTCTTCAATCGTCGAGCCGATTTGAACGAGGTTTGCGGACGGCGTGGGTTTGGGTTCGAAGGTCTGAGTGCTCATAGTTGGACAACTTTCCCAGGTTTGAGGCCATCTTGCCCGTTTAACCGATTGAAATAAATAGGTATCCATCGAATGGCGACTTTCCAGTCGGAATTGGGGGAATTAGGGGGGTGAGCGGTAGGCGTTTCCAGGCGCTTGTAACCGTCCGGACGCTCCTTCGGGCCGTCGGATTGGTGTACTTTATCGCATTCACCTCGTTCGGGATACAGGCGATGGGGCTGGTCGGATCGCACGGGATTTTGCCGTTCGGGGAGTTTCTGAGAGCCGCGCGCGAGGAACTGAGGAGTGCGGCTTATTGGGACGCCCCGACGATTCTGTGGCTCGATCCGACCGACGGCGCGTTGCGGGCGGTTTGGATCGGCGGGGCTTTGCTCGCACTACTGGCCGTCACTGGATTTCGGCAGCGGGCGGCTCTCGCGGGATGCCTGGTACTGTGGCTCTCGGTCTGCACCGTGGGCCAGGACTTCCTGTCGTTCCAGTGGGACATTCTGCTCTCGGAGGCGGGCTTTCTGGCACTGTTCGCGGACGCTACTCCGGTGCGTGTGTTTCTGTTCCGGTGGCTGATCTTCCGGCTGATGTTCTTCAGCGGGGCGGTCAAGCTGCTGAGCGGAGACCCAACCTGGCGCAATCTCACCGCGCTGAGCTACCACTACGAAACGCAGCCGCTCCCGACGCCCGTGGCGTGGTACATGCACCAGTTGCCCGCGGCGTTCCAAAAGGCCTCCACTGTTTTTGTGTTCGCGGTGGAACTGCTCGTACCCTTTCTGTTTTTTGCCCCGCGGAAGATCCGCCAGGTGGCCGCGTGGATCACGATCGCGTTGCAGGTGCTCATCCTGACTACGGGGAACTACACGTTCTTCAACTTACTCGCGATCATACTGACTCTGTCTCTGTTTATCGAGTGGCAGAGGCCTCCTGGCCTGTCTGTCTTCCAGCGTGCACTGAGTATCGCCCTGGCAACCTTCATCGGCCTGCTCAGCACCCTGCTCTTCCTCGAACTCTTCTCCGTCCCGGTTCCTTCCGCGGGAGCCGCAATCCTCCGCATCGTCTCCCCACTCAGGATCGTGAATTCCTACGGGCTTTTCGCCGTCATGACCACGACGCGGCCCGAGATCGTAGTCGAAGGCTCCAACGACGGCGACACCTGGCTGGCCTACGAGTTTCGTTACAAGCCCGGCGACGTCCGGCGGGCGCCTCCGGTGGTTGCTCCACACCAGCCGCGACTCGATTGGCAGATGTGGTTTGCCGCGCTCGGCACTTACCAGGAAAACCGCTGGTTCGTAGGCTTCATGGTGCGATTGCTGCAGGGGGAACCGGCGGTGCTGCGCCTGATGCGGTCGAACCCGTTCCCGGACGCCCCGCCGAAGCACGTGCGCGCACGCCTGTATCTGTATCACTTCACGCATTTCGGCGAGCGCGGCTGGTGGAGCAGGGAAGAGCGCGGCATGTACTTCCCGCCGGTCAGTTTGAAGTAGTCTATAATTCCTGCCAGATGTCACTCAGTTCGAGGCGGAAGCCCGCAACGGGCCCTTCGCCATCGACGTGATCCACGTTTACGAGTTGCTCGGGTTCTCTTCGAGGCCGATAGATGTAGACGGTTCGCCGGTCCGCGTCGATCAGCCAGGCGAGAGACGCGCCGTTGTCGATCCACTCGACCATCTTGGCTTGGACCTTATTAAGGCGATCGAAGGGAGAGATGAACTCGATGACGAAATCGGGGCAAAGCGGCAGGAAGCGCTGCTTTTGCCTTTTGGTGAGGTTCGCCAGCCGGCTCTTGAGGACCCACGAGATATGCGGCCCGCGCATCACGCCATCTGGAAGAAGAAAGCCGCAGTTGGCGAGGCTGAATCCCCGACCGTCGCGTATCGCCCAGTCGCCGAACTGGCTGATGGTATCGCAAGCGCGGTGTGAGGTTTCGCAGCCAGGGAGCGGCATCACCACGATTTCCCCACTGGCCTCCCGCTCAATCCGCACAAGGCGGTTATCCTGGCAGAACTCGAAGAGCTGTTCGTCGTCCATCGGAGGGCCGTCCTCGATTCGGAGGCGTATCTCGACATCGGGCAATTCGAGTTGCACACTACCTCCCCGGCGGAATATCCATCGCCGGATTGCGCGCGAAGAATCCCCACGGCACCAGCTTGAATCCCGCGATATGCGTGGGCATCACCGGCCAGTCTTCCGGACGCGGATTGTGCGTGATCCCCATGGTGTACCACAGCACCACGTCGCGGTTGTCGATCGGCCGGTCGGCCGCGCTCCACTTCGCCAGGCCGTCGCCGCCTTTGCTCTGGTACGGATAATCGCCCGCCGCGTGCATCTCGGAGGGGTCATAGGCCGTCACCCACACGTGCGCATTCAGAAATCCCGCGCGCTTGCGGACCCATGCGTCGGGCAGCAGGAAGGGCACGGCGTTCTCTCCGGGCAGCAGAGCGTAGCCTGTGGGCTGGCCGAGCGCATTCTTCGCCGTCGAACTCTCCACGATCCACCTTCGGCTGCTCTCCAGGCTCAGGGAGCGCTGCGCCTTGCGCTCCGTGGCGAGCACCGTTTCCTGCATGGTGAACGCCCCGCCGTACGGATTCTTCGGACCCGCCGGAACCGGCGCGCTGTTCATCTCCACCACGCGATTGGCCGGCCCATCCACGTCCATATCCAGGCGGAACGCGAAGAAATGCTGATGATGCACCGCCGCGATGTTCTTGGCCACCATGTGGCTGTAAGGCTCGTGCATGCCGTCGGCAACCCCCTTCACCGACATGATCCCGGTGAGCGCCACGCGCATCTCGAGCGCGCCATCCTGATGGAAGACCCAGTCGAAGCCGTACTCGTAATTGCCCGCCTCGCTCAGAAACGACAGCACCAATTCCCGCGCCCGCCGCGTGTTGTCGCCGTGCTTCCAGGAGATGCCGGCATCGCGCTCGTACAAGGCGACGGCGTGCGGGATGGTGCGCGGCTCGCCCCGTTCGTCCGCCACTACCGCATCGAACACCGAAGAATTCTGCGGGCAATCCACGCCGGGACGCAGGGAACTGGCCAGCACCCCGAGCCCCAATTCGCCCGCGTCGAAGCTGTTGCGGAAGAACCAGGCCTTCCCCGGATCGCCGTAAGGAACCACCATCTCCGAGAGAGATCCGCGATACATCACCGGACGAACCCGCCCGCCATCCTCGTACCCCACGGTGTAGAGCACCAGCCCTTCGCGGGGATGGAGCGCGTAACGGAAGCGCCACTTCTGCCACCGCACTTCGCCGTCTTCGATTTGATATCCCACGCCGTTGGGCTGGGTGATCTGAAGCGGCGCGGGCGCGGCGCGGTAGGGCGTAGTTCCCGGGCCCAGCTCCGCATTCTCGCGCGAAACCGGAACGTCGCGATCCGTATCCAGGAAATCGACGATCTTGCCGGTAGTCAGATTCACGTGCACGGCAATCCCTTCCACCGGATGCGCGTAGAAATTCTGGTCCCCGGCGAAGTAGGGCGTTACGCGAACGATCCGCCCTTCATCGTCCCCCGGCAAGCCGAAGTATCCCGCCGGCCACGCCACGGACAACACCGAGTTGGGATCGCGGATGCCGCGCACCCGCATGGCCTCGCGCCAGCGAGGGTCGGCGCGCACGATGCGGTCCGCCAGCGTGGAATCGGATTCACCGACCGCAGGCTGCGCGCCGGGGATCTCCTTCCAGGATGCCAACTGGCCCGAGGAAAGGTCCGCCACCGCTTCGTACGTGCGGTTGGCATCGCGATTGTAGACCACGGCGAAGGCCCTTCGCGGCACCGCGGCATCTCGCAGCACGGATGCCTTGGGAGGCTCGTCGAGCGCGATGAAGCTGAAGCGGTACGTGCCGCGCAGGCGTCCCGAGTTCTTGAAGATCGCCACCGCCGCCCGTATTTCCGCCGCCGTCAGCGGCGCCAGCGGATTGGAAGCCGCGCTCGAAGTCAGTGCCATCGCGACGAGGCAGCAGAGAATGATGCCGAGCGGTGAAAAACTCGCGCCTGCCGGACACCTGCACAAATGGTGGGGCGGACCCCCTGGTCCGCAGCCGGCCCCCTGGCCGGCTTTCGCGGCTCCGCAGGGATTTGATTCTACTATTGGAAAGCGGGACGAGGGCATCCCGCGCGGACCACTCCGTTGCACGGAGCGAGGGGGTCCGCCCCACAAGTTCGCCATCATGTGTCACGCACCCACAATCTTCAGCCCGATGGCGTGCTCGCTGGGCTTCTCCGCGGGAATCTCGACCTTCAGCGCGCTCCCGTCCTGCGTAAACTTCACCTTGCCCTTGTGCCCGAGCAGTTCCACGCTGCGGATCTTTCCTACCCCGAGCGCGCCTCCGAGACCCAACGTAGGCACCACAGCCTCACGTTCCGGCCAGCCCATCACGAACGCGTAAAGCGCGCCGCCCTTGGTAGTGAACCGCACATCGTTGGCGGTCAGCTCCTTGCGGTTTCGCTCGTTGAAGCCGCTCTGTGCGGCCGGCGCCGAAGCGGCGGCACTGCCCGACACCTTCCACGGACGCGTGCCGTAGATGCCCTCGCTATTGACCGCCATCCATTTGGTGATCCCCTCCAGCACCTTCAACTCCTCCGCATCCAGCGCGCCGCTGTTGGGGAGCGGGAAATTCAGCATCAGGTTGCCGTTGCGGCTGACGATGTCGCAAAGCATATCGATGACGATCTTCGGCGTCTTGTATGTGAGATCTTTCTTGTAGTGCCAGTTCCCGATGCACGTGTCCGTCTGCCAGGGATTGGGTTTGATCTCGTTGGCCACGCCGCGCTCGATATCCAGCACGCAGGTTCCGCTATCGCAGTCCGCCGCGGTCTTGCTGGTGTAGACTCCTTCCACTTTGCCGCCGTGCAGCTTCGCGTTGGTGTTGTAGTAGTGCGAAACCAAACGGTAGCCCCAGTCGCCGAACGGAATCCCGCCATCGGTGTAGAGCAGGTCGGGCTGGTAGTTGTCGATCAAATCCTGAATGCGGCGGAAATACAAAAGCTTCCACGAATCGGGCGCCACCCGGCTCATAGCCTGCGTGGGAATCGGCTGGTCTTTGGGGAACGGGTGATAGAGGTCGGCATACGCCGGGTCCGTGCCATCGTAGGGAACGCCGGCCATCGGCCCGGTCTTGTCCGAGCCGTGCGAAACCGCCAACCAGTTGTAACTGTTGGAGAGGTGCTCGCTCACGGCAAACTTCAGGCCGTGCTTCTGCGCCGCCTTGCGCCACAGGCCGACGACGTCCTTCTTCGGGCCCGTGGCTACGGCGTTCCACCGCGGCTGGTGCTTCGAGTTCCACAGGTCGAAATTGTCGTGGTGCACGCCCATGCTCATGAAGTATTTGGCCCCGGCCTTCTGGTAAAGCTGCATGAGGTGGTCGGGGTCGAATTGGTCGCCCTTCCACAACCGGCAGATGTCCTTGTGGCCGAATTTCGAGGGATGCCCGAAGTGCTCCACGTGATATTTGTTCTGCGGGCTGTCCTGGATGTAGATATTGCGCGCGTACCAATCGCCAAACTCGGCGGCCGATTGCGGTCCCCAGTGCGCCCACATGCCGAACTTGGCGTCGCGGAACCACTCCGGAATCTGGTAGGCCTTCAGCGAGGCGGCGGTGCCGTCAAACGGCCCTTTGGCGATCTCGGGAAGATCCTGCCCAACCGATTTGCGCGGCAAGATCAATGCGGGCGCTGCCACGAGTGTGCGAAGCGCGTCGCGCCTGGAAAATCTGCTCATGGCGAACATGGTATCGCAGGCGGGCCGCTCAATGTTTGACGCGGAATCGCGCTTCGACCGCCGCGCGGTATCGCCCGAGCGCCTCTTTATACGCGCAGATCGCAGCTATCATGACATCGTGCGAGTGTTCGACCTCCTCGCGCAAAACGTCAATCGCCGTTCGGCAAGAGCGGTCCGGCTGGCTTTTGGGAACGCCGCAGTTCCCGCGATATGCGCGTCCCCCTCGCGAGCGCATGTTAGTAACCTAATCGTAACCCGAAACGAATGTAAATCAATCCAAATTTATCCGCGTCATTCGAGTCACATTGGGTCCAAACGTACTAGCAATCCTGATGCGTCACTTTTTTCTAACCCAATAGATGCCGATCTCCTTTGGGTCTTGGATCACAATCTTCCCCTGGGCCACCGCGGCTTCACGCTGCCCTTCGGAAAAAGGCGCGAAGCGAAGACCGTCGGGCAACCCCAGGTCGTCCACTTCCAGTTCGACCGGCTTGGCGGCAACCGCGCGATTCAGGATCACCAGCACGTATTCCTCGGGCGAGCTTCTCAGCCAGCCATACTGATCCTGGTTGACCAGCAACTGTACCAACTGGCCGTGCCGCAGAGCGGGATGGTCCAGGCGAAAATTCAACAGGTGTTTCATCCAGTCGAATACCGTGGCGGCATCGCCGCTGCGCCCCTGCGGCAGGAACGCATTCACGGGGTCGCCTGGAAATCCGCCGGGAAAGTCCGCGCGGATCGAGCGATCGGTGCGATCGGTGCCGGCGCCCATGGCGATCTCGTCGCCGTAATAAAGGTGGGGAACGCGCCGCGTAGTCAGCACGAAGGTTTCCGCCATTAACAGCTTCGAGATATCGCCGCCGGCAACCGTCAGGAAGCGCGGCTGGTCGTGATTACCCGCGAATACCACCAGTTCCTCCGGCCGCCGATAGAGCGAATCCTGCGCCAGAATATCGGTCAGCAAAGTCATTGGCTGTCCTTGTCCAAAGACTTTGCGCAACGCGCCTTCGAGCGGAAAATCCAGAATCGACTTCAGCTTCGTATCCACTCCGTTGTGCCGCACGCCGCCCTGGAAAAACGATAGAACCGCCGGAGTCGGCGCGGTGATTTCACCGGTCACTACCAGGTCTGGATATTGCCGGTCGATGGCTGTCTGCCATTTCTCCCAGAACGGGCGGTCCACGTAGGGATACGTGTCTTGCCGGATGCCATCGATTCCGCTCATCCCGATCCACCACAGCGCATTCTGAATCAGGTAGTCGCTCACCAGCGGATCGGTCTGGTCGAAATCCGGCAGGTTTCCGGCAAACCATCCGACGAGCGGGATGTCGCGCCGCTTGGGACGCGCATAGGGGTCCGCCAGCGCGGCGATGTCGAAGTTGTTTCGCAGCTTCGGCACGCGGTCCAGTCCGTTCCACCACGTCGGCGTAGGCGGATCGGCGACCCACGGATGGCGCGGCCCGCTGTGATTCGCCACCTGGTCCTGGACCACCTTGAGGCCCATCCGGTGCGCCGCGTCCACCAGGTCCCGGAAATCCTGCATGCTGCCGAAGCGCGGCTCTACGGCGTAGAAATCGACGGTGTGATACCCGTGATAAGCCGAATATCCCGGCACCGAATTCCGGTAGACCGGCGTCATCCAGATGCCTGTGACTCCCAACTCCTTGAGGTAGCCGAGATGGTCGCGGATGCCGCGCAGGTCGCCTCCGTGAGTCGCCCCCACGACGCTCCGGTCAGCGGGCCGTCCGAGATCGGGCGGGCTGTCATTCGCGGGATCTCCATTCACGAAGCGATCCGGCATAAGGAGGTAGATCACGTCATCCGGCGAAAAGCCCTGGAATCGGCCCTTCGGATCGAGCGGCGCTTCCAGAGAGAATTCGAACTCGCCCGATCCCGAGGCGTTCTTCACCTGAAAGCGATACTTTCCAGGCCTCACGGAGGAGTCGATGCTGACGTACGCGAATAGGTAGTGGCCATTCGCCGACGTGCGCCGCACCTCGACCCGCAATCCCCGGGCGGCCGAGGTCACCGTCGCATCTTTCAAATCGGTACCCGTGAGCAGCACCTGCACCGGGTTCAAGGTGTGATGGACCCACCAGTTCGGAGGCTCCACCTTGGTCACCGCCGGCGCCGCGGCGGAGGCCGTTGCGAGCAGTGCTCCCAACAGGCAGACACGCAGGATCATAGGGGTATCGTAATCCCATTTGACACCAAGGAGCGTCTGTGCCATTTAATGGGTTATGCCCATCCGTAGTAGTCTGGATATTTCCCTGACTCCGGAGCTCGAACAGTTCGTCGAGTCGCGCGTTGCCTCTGGCCGTTATCAGACGCCCAGCGAAGTGGTGCGGGAGGGGCTTCGTTTACTCGCCGAACGGGAACAGGCAGGCGAAGCTGCGGTTGAGGAACTGCGGGCCAAGATCCGTCGCGGCGTCGAGCAGGCCGATCGCGGAGAGCTTCTCGATGGCGATGCCGTGTTTGAAGAGATCCGGCAAATGAGCGCCCGCCGCCGGGCCGAGCATAAGTGACCGCCAGGTTTGTTCTTACCCCGGCGGCACGAGAAGATGTCCTCCAGATCTGGAACTATATCGCCGAGGATAGCGTTGACAATGCAGACCGCGTTTTGGCGCGGTTGTACGACTCCTTCTCGCGCCTGGCGCAGAACCCCGGTATCGGCCATCATCGTGAGGACCTGGCCGACGAGCGGCACCGATTCTGGAATGTCTACTCCTACGTCGTTGCGTACCGTTGGGACACGAATCCCGTGCAGATCATTGCGATAGTACACGGCGCGCGAGATCTGGAAGCGTTCTTTCAACGAAGAATCGGCGACAGGTTGGAGTAGCAGCAGTAACTGGTTCTATGCCCCGCGCTCGGGCTTCATCACCGCCACGTATCCCAAATTCCTATAAAGCTGATTGTGGTCCAGCCCGAACCCCACCACGAAGCGGTCTGGAATCTCGAAGCACCGGTACTTCACCGGCACCTGCACGATGCGGCGCGAGTTGCGATCCAGAAACGTGCACACCGCAAGCGAGTTGGGAGCGCGCCCGGCGAGCGTCTGCAGCAGGTAGCGCAGCGTGAAACCCGTATCCACGATGTCCTCGACCAGCAGCACGTCTTCCCCCTCGATGCTTTCGTCCAGGTCCTTCGCGATGCGCACCACGCCCGGCGCGCCGCTCTTGTTGGAGAAGCTCGAAATACCCAGGAAATCGATCTTGACCGGAACTTCGATCGCGCGCGCCAGGGCCGTGAGGAAGAAGATCGAGCCCTTCAACACGCCCACCAGCTTCACCGTTTTCCCCTGGTAATCGTGCGAGATCTCGGCGCCCAATTCGCGAATGCGGTGGTCGATCTGCTCTTCCGTAAAGAGCACGCGCTCGATGCCCGGGATGACCGGCGTGCTCATGCCTCAACCGGCCGCCCCGCCAGCCCGTATTTGAAAATCAGGTTTTCGAAATCCTTCTGGTAGAACACCTGGATATTCACCTGCGGATAAAGCTCGCGCAGCAGCCGCACCTTGCGGTTCTTGCGCGTCACGTGCGCCTGCTTCATGGTGGTGAGTTCCACGTAGAGGTCGAATTCCGGCAGATAGAAATCGGGCGTAAACGCCTCCAGGGTATTTCCATTCTGGTCCATGTGAATGGGAAAGCTGCGCGGCTCGTACTCCCACGCGATGCGATAGAAGTCCAGCAGGTTGGCGAACATCTCCTCGCTCGGGTTGGCGAACATTTTCTGGCGCAGCGTGATTTTGTCCGGAGGCACGATCCCGAAGCGCGCCAGCCGCAGACGCATCTGAAACTGGAGCTGCGCTTCCGCCGCCAGCGAGAGGAAGCCGCGCTCCTTCAGGCCCGACGAGACTACCACGGTCTCGATCAGCTCGGCCATCTGCTCGCTGGTGAGCGATTCGGCGTTGAAAACCAGGTCGAAGAGATCGGCAGTGGCGCGGGTCTTCCCGAACTTGGCTCTGCGGTCGGCGCGGTCGGCCGCCTCCAGTTGCAACAGCAGTTGGCGCGCCGCCGGGCGGTCCATGCGTGAATCCAGCATGAGGTTGCCGATCCGGATATTCTCGGGCGCCACCACGTGCACGCGAAGCATGGCGGGGAAGTGGCGGGCCTGCACTTCGCCCCCCACGGCGCAATACACGATGTGACGCTCGGTGGCGACGCGGGCCAGGACAGATGTGACCAGGCTCGGATAGGCTTTGTCCGGAATCGGCGTCTCCGCGCCGAATTCCTCGTTCATGAGAGTCCGGATGCGGGCCTGTGTCAGCAATTCGAAATCGAGCCGCAGCGCGCTGATACGCGCCACCTCTTCGTACCGGCAACCCGGATGACCCGAAACCGCGATCAGCGCCATGTCACATGCTCATCATAACGCGCCACGCCTCGGAGCACCGGTGGTCATGCCGGCATTCTCCCCACAAAATCTCCGTCAGGATTTCCAGCGTCTCCACCACGCGCGGCCCCGGCCGGTTGAAGTACTGATTGCCATCCGCCAGGTACACGCGGCCGGTACGAACCGCGCGCAGGCCGCGCCAGCCGGGACGATCGGTGAGCCAGTACATTTCCTGCCCGGTACGTTCCAGGTCGAAACCGCACGGCGCGATGACGATCACATCCGGATCGGCCGCTTCGAGTTGCTCCCAGGTCATCCACGGCGAATGTTTGCCGGCCTCCCCGAAGAGGTTGATGCCGCCGGCCAGCGAGATCAGCTCCGGGGTCCAATTTCCCGCCGCCATGAGCGGCTCGATCCACTCGATGCAGGCCACGCGCGGCCGCGGCTCTCCTCCTGACGCCAACGCCCCGATTCGCGCCTCGAGCGCGCTCACCACTTCCTCTCCGCGCTCTGGCATCCCCAGCGCGTACGCCACGCGCCGGAAGTCGTCCCAGATGTCCGCCAGCGAATTCGGCTGGAGCGAGACAATCTGCGGCCGGCTTTTCATGCCGCGCGCAATCGCCCGCTCCACATCGCGCAGACTCACCGCGCAAACCTCGCACTGAATCTGCGTCACGATGTGGGTAGGCTCCAGACGCTCGATCATGTCCTCGAACACGTCGTAGATGGAGACCGAAGTCCGCGCCGCCTCTTTCACAAGCCGGTCGATCTCGCGGCTCGATCCGTCCACCGGGATTCGCGGCCGCGTGCACACCGGCAGCCCCAACACCCGTTCCGGATAATCGCATTCGTGCGACCGGCCCACGAGATTGTCGAACTGCCCGAGGGCATCCACGATCTCGGTGGCGCTGGCGATCAGTGAGACGATGCGAGGCATGTCAGACAATCAGCGGGCGCCACTCCGGATGTGGGGCAGGATGTCATCCTGCAGCCGGCTGTCAGCCGGCTTGCCGCCCGCAAAGTATTTGGGCCGCCGATAAACGCCGATGAACGCCGATAACTCTGTTTTGAATCCGTGTTCATCCGTGTTCATCCGTGGCCCAATTCTTTCACTCATAAGACGGCGGCGCCCACGGCTGGCGGTAGGCCTGGGTTGCTTCTTCCACGTCGCGAGCGAAGTCTTCATCGATCGCCGCATCGGCTCCACCAGTTTCCATCGCAGCTATGACCTCGGATATGTTCCGGCCGCTAGCGAGCCCTGCTCCAGTGACTGGCGCCACTTTGTCCTTGATCATATTCCCTTCCTCACCGCTACTGCTTCGGCTTCTCCCACAAATCCGCATACACGAAGCCGCCGATCTCCCGCACCTCGCCCGCCTCGATCGCGACCGGCGCCCAAAACATCGGACCGTCGTACGCAAACGTGTGGAACTCGCCATTCTCGCCGCACGGGTCCGCGCCTGGCGGCAGGTCGCCCAACAGCGCCCCGTCAAACTCCCGGCCCGCGAACCTCGCGTCCAGCGCCTTCGAATCCACGCAAGTAATCCTCGCGCGCAATCCCGCCCCGATCATCTCCCGCGCCAGTGGACCCGTCGGAAGCTCCCACAGCGGGAACAGCGGCGTCAATCCCGAGCCCGCCAACTGCCGCTCGCGGTATTCCCGGACGTCGCGCAGGAACAGGTCGCCGAACGCGATCGTGTCGAAGCCCTCCGCGACCGCGCGGCCGCACGCCTCGCGCATGCGCGCCTCGTAGTCCTCATTGGTGCACGGCCACGGCAGCGGGACCTTCCACAGCGGCACACCCACCGATTCCGCCTGCGTCTCCAGCAGCGAACGCCGCACGCCGTGCATCGCCACGCGATCAGCCTCCGCATTCAGTGTCGTCAGCAGCGCGGCCACTTGGACCCCCTGCCGCCGAAGCACGTCGAGCGTCCACGCGCTGTCTTTGCCGGAACTCCAGGCCAGCAGGGTCTTCACGCCGCCTGCGCCGCTACCCGCTCGGAGCGCGCCACGGTGCGGCTCAGCCACGCGTGCAATCCGAAAAGCACGCCGGAATAAAATACGTCCGACGCCAGCGTCCGCCAGAAGAACGGGATGCCCGCGGTGTAGCAGGCCACCACGCCCGCCAACGTGCGCGGGTACATCGTGCTCCCCGCCAGCCACGCAAAATTGGTCAGCAGGAAGAATTGGATTCCGCCCGCCACCGCCGCGCCGCCGATCCACAGCGGGTTCTCCGAATTGCGCAGCCGCGTTCCGATCCACACGTTGATCAGGAAGCTCGCATAGACCAGCGGGGTCGCCGCCGAATAGCCGCCCAGCAGCGGATCGGTCGCCGCCATCAGCGCCAGCGGCAAAATCCAAGCCTGCCAGCCGCGCAGGCGGGCGCCCGCGAAAAGACTCAGCGCTCCCACCGGAGCGAAGTTCCAGTGCTGGGTCACGCGAATTAAAGCCCCCACTACCATCAGCGCGATCGCCAGGGGCCGGGTGCTGCCGGCATCGGTATTCTTCTGCATGCGATTTCTCCTTAGATAATTATCTACTACTTCGGCCCGACGTGGATTGGTTCGGTTCCCACAGAGTTTCCGGCGCCCCCATGATGTGGCTGGCCCACCGGCTCCACACAAACAGCGCGTCGCTCAACCGATTCAAATAGCGTATCGCCTCCGGCGGCGCCGCCTCCGCGCGGCCCAGCGTCACGCAGGCCCGCTCCGCCCGCCGGCACACCGTGCGGCAGATGTGCAGCTCCGCATTCAGGCGGCTGCCGCCCGGCAGCACGAACGAGCGCAGCGGCGCCAGATCTTCGTTCATGCGGTCCATCTCTACTTCGAGCTGCGCCACTTCGGCGTCCGTGACCCGCGCCTGCTTGGGGTGCGCGTCCTCCGGCAGCGTCGCCAGAATCGAGCCCAGGTTGAACAGCTCGTGCTGCACGCGCAGCATCATCGCGGCCAGCGCCTCGATCCGCGCGTCGGCCGGAGCCAGTTCGCTGACCGTCGCGCGAGCCGCACCGAGAAATGCGTTCAACTCGTCTACCGTGCCGTACGCCTCGATGCGCGGCCCGTCCTTGGCAACGCGCTGGCCGCCCGCAAGTCCGGTCTCGCCTCGGTCGCCCTGTCGCGTGTAGACGCGATTGATCGCCACGCGCGGGTTGTCGAATGTCTCTTCGCTCATAGGTTACTGCCGCTTGGCCAGCCTCCACTTGAACCCCGCGATAAAATTAATTCGCGGCGAAGGAAACCCGAACACCTCTTCATAATGCCGGTCGAGGGCATTGCGGAGGCTGCTGTAAACCGTCAATCCGCCCGCCAGCGCGTAGTTGAGGTTCAACCCGATATTGGCATACCCCGGGTTCCAAAACAGCCCGTTGCTCGCTCCGAACGCGGGCTCCTCGTAGAGGGTCTTCCCGCGAAAATAGCCTGTCAAATCGGCGCTGAGCTGCCCTCGCGTGAACGTCGCCGCCACGTTCCCCGAATTCCGCGGACGCCGTGTCAGTTCCTGGCCCACCACGAAGGGCAAGGGCGCCTGGTTCAATGTGCCATTGAGCGACAGGATGCGCGTCTCCAGCAGCGTGTACGAACCCGTGACGAACATCCATCGCGAGGGCCGCAGGCTGGCCGAGAACTCCCCGCCCTGCGCGCGTGAATTCGCCAGGTTCGCCGATTGGTAGTGCCCCAGGGTTGCCAGCGATCCGCCCAAAGTGACGATCAAATTGTAATAGCGGTTGTAGAAGTACGTGCCGTCCAGCATCAACCGGTTGTGAAACAGCTTCTGCTCCACACCCGCATCCAGGCTCCGCGTGCGCTCCGGCTGCAGTTGGGGATTGTCGGTGAAGGCCAGCTCGAATCCGGATGGCGGGCGGATGCCCGTGCCGAACGACGAGTGCAATCGCGTCCCCTTGCCGGCCACGTATGCCGCGGAGAGCTTCGGATTGGCCCGTGAAATCGTGCTCTCCGGGAACAAGGGCCGCGAGAAACCGTCCGGCGGAATCGCAGCCGTCTGCAAAAATTCCCCTCGCACACCGGCGCTCAGAAACAGCCGCCCGCCGATCGTGAACCGGTTGTCCAGGTATACCGCGATGTCGTTCCGCCGCACCGGGAAGGTATCGGAATTCGCATCGCTGATGAACGTGTTCTTCACCTCTTCGCGCCCCGCGGTGACGCCGAGCGCGGCCGTATAAAAAGGTGTCACGCTCACGATGGTGCGCGCCTCGCCCTGGCCCCGCAAATCCTTGTTGAAGCTGAACCCGTACGGACTGGTGAAACCGCTGTTGTCCAGGAAAAAACTCCCCGTCAGATCCTCGCGCACGCGATCCGAAAGATCGGCCTCGTAGTGCACCAGGTAATCCGAAAAATTGTTCTTCGAGCGGCTCACCGTGTCGATGCCGGTGAACGTGTCCTTCGGATCCGACCCCCACGGCCCAGGCTCGCCGACCCCGTTCGAATCGAAATCGCCGTGCAGCGACAGGCTTTGGCGCCTCCAGCGCCGCGTCACATTGAGCAGCACGTCCTCATTGCGGTAGTCGTTGTTCACCACCAGCCCGTTGCTGTCGATGCGCGACACCGACGCCGCAATTCCGAAGCCCGCCAGCGTCCCGCTGCCCGTGATGCCGAAGCGCCGCTCGTCGTACGAGCCCCCCTCGGCCAGCAGGTCCAGATGCGGCCCGCCCTCCGGCTTCCGCGTCACGAAATCGATGACGCCGCTATTGGCGTACGGTCCGTAAACCGCCGATTGCGGCCCGCGAATCACTTCGATGTGATCCAGCGCTTCCGCTGGAACATGTGCGAAATCGAAGGCGCCCCCGAACGCGTTCACCGGCACGCCATCGATCTGCACCAGGGTGAAATCCGAGTATCCGCCGCGCAGGAACAGGCTCGCGACTCCCCCGGCAGCGCCCGTCTGATTGAAGGCCATACCCGGCAGGTAGCGCAGCAGATCGAGCGCGAACGGCTCGTTGCGCCGCCGGATCTCCTCGTTCGGAATGATGCTCACGCTGCCGCCCTGCTGGCTCGGCGCAACGTCCACCGCCGAACCCACCACGCTCACCGAATCCACCTGCGGCGCGATCTGGAGGCGCACCTGAACCACCGAAGCCGGCGCCCCTGTGGCCGTGCTGAATCCCGGCGCGGTGACCACCAGCTTCACGTCCACGCCGTCCGGAGCGTTCACCTCGAATCCCCCATTCGGCGCCGACACGGTCTGCGCCTCCACCCCCACGCGGCTGACGATGGAAACTTGCGCGCCCGGTATCGGCGCTCCGGATGGATCGACCACCGTCCCTTTCACCTGGGCCGCCGAAAGGCAGGCGGAAAATAAGAAGAAACAGGCTAGCCCTGCCAATACTTGTACTACAACAGTCTCAAGCCTTGCCAGCCTGTGACGATTTGGTGGGGCGGGCCCCCTGGGGGTGCCCTCTGGGCCCGGCCGACCCCCTGGTCGGCCTGCTCGGGTGAGGGCATCCGCTACACCCTCGGTTGCGGCTCTGCTGCTTTGTGGGGCGGGCAATCTTGCCCGCAGCCGCCTTTCAGGCGGCTCTTTCAGGCCCGGCGCGAACGCTTGTAGACGACACTCGCCGGCTGCAAGCCGTTCCCAGAGGGGACTCCAGCCAGGATTGGCTGCCCCACTTCTGTAAGATAACAGGCCCAACGGGCCCGATACGTAGATGCGCATTCTCACGCTCCTCCCTCGAGAGCTGAACGAATCACGCCGGCCGGTCTCCTGACTTGCGCATCTTCGAACCGATCGGCCTTCCCATCCCGTCGCCGGAACAGTGGCGCTTTCGATCGGCCCTCCGCGCTTACAGTAGCGGGGCTGTGCCGGACTTTCACCGGCTTCCCGTACACCAGCGGAATTTCGACTTCCTTCCGAGTGTACACTAGTTCTGAAGCTCATGTCGTATCCAGCGTCACGTCTCGCGCGGATTCTAATATCGGTCGGGATATCTTGGCTGCTGCTGCCGGTTAACGCAGCGGACAACAAACCCTCGCGGAAATCGCAGGCCGCCTACCAGCGCGGCGTCAAAGCCGACCAGGCCGGCAAGCGCGACGACGCCATCGCCGCGTACTCCGAAGCGATCCAGGCCGACGAGTCCAACTCCGCCGCCTGGCGCGCACGCGGCAAGGACTACCTCGCCGCCGGCGACAACGACAAGGCTGCCGCCGACCTGGAACAGGCCGTCAAAGTCCAGCCCGGCGATGCACAATCGTATGCCGCCCGCGGCGACTTCTTCCTCGCCACCAAGCAGCCCGAGCGCGCCATTCAGGACTACGACACCGCCATCAGCCTCAAGCTGCAGCGCACCGACGCGTACACCGGCCGCGGCAACGCCTATCTCGCCACCGGCAAGTACCAGCCGGCGATCGACGACTTCACCCAGGCCATCAAGCTCCGCAATGACAACGCCGAGCCTTTCAAAGGCCGCGCCATGGCCAAAGCCGCCCTCGGACAATACCGCGACGCCATCGAGGATTTCGACCTCTGTCTCAGCCGCAAGTCCGATTCCGAAGAGGCGTGGGTGGAGCGCGCGCTATCCTATACCAGCCTCGGCGATTACCAGCACGCCCTGGAGGATTTGAACGCCGCGCTCAAATTGAATCCCGACGACCTGCGCGCCCTGCGCGTGCGCGGGGCGGTGCGGGAGCGCGCCGGTGACGACTATGGCGCCCTGGTGGATTACGGCGAAGCCATCCAGCGCGACCCCAAGGACATGCGCCTGTACCTGGCTCGCGGAGCCGTCTACGCGCGCCTGAAAAAATTCCGCGAATCGCTCCAGGATCGCGAACAGGCCGTGCAGCTCGATCCCTACAGCGCCGACGCCTACATTGCTCGCGGCGGCTCCTATCATCTGCTCGGCGAGCATGAGAAGGGGTTGGCGGACCGCACGCTCGCCATCAGCATCGATCCCAATCACGCGCTCGGGTACATGGCGCGCGGCAACGCCTACTTCCTGCTGGGGCGCTACGACGAAGCGCTGGCCGACCTCCAAAAGGCTCTGGCCCTCGATCCTTCCAACGCCGATACGCAGCGTTTGGCCGCCCAGGCCCAGGCGAAGGTCGACGAGGCCGTCCAGAAGGCGATGGTCAAGGAGAAGGCGCCCGACACCGGTGTGGTGGTCCTGCCCGGAGTCGTCGAGCCGCCGGCCAAGGTCGAGGCCCCCAAGCCCGAGCCGCCCAAACCCGAGCCTGCGCGCAAACCCGAGCCCACAGCCGAAATCAAACCTCCGGTCCCGACTCCGCCGGAACCGAAGCCGGAGGTCACCGCCCCCAAGCCCGAGCCCACCGCGGAACTCAAACCTCCGGCGCCGCCGGAACCGAAACCCGCGCCACCGCCCGCGGCCAAGCCGAAGGCCACGGCCCCCAAGCCCGAGCCGTCCAAACCCGAACCCACGGGGGAAGTCAAACCTGCGCAAACGGCCCCCAAGCCCCGTACTGCCGAAGGCTATCACGCCCTGGCGCGGAAGCTGCTGCAAGACGAGTATTTCGCGGAAGCGATCGAGGAATTCACCGAAGCCTTGAAACTCAATCCGTCGCATGCGCTGGCTTACAACGGCCGCGGCTGGGCGCACTTCCGCCTGAAACAGTACGCGGAAGCCATTTCCGATTTCGACCACGCCATCCAGCTCAATCCAACCTACGCCAACGCATACGTCAATCGCAGCGCCGCCAAGCGGTCGTCCGGCGACAAGGCCGGCGCCGAAGCCGACCAAGCGAAAGCTCGCGAGCTGACGAAGTAACGCCGGCGGTCTTGCCGCTGGCTCACCCCCTGAGTCCGCCACATCGGTTCCTCCTTACCTAAGCGCCGCTCTACCAAGACGCTCCGAGGCCCGTGGCTCCCTGGCATCCGCCTATCGCGCCGAAATTGGCTCCGTTTTTCAGCGCCCTGACAATTGACGACGGAATGATTCCGACGTGCGTTTGCGGCGCGAGAATGGAGGCCCGCGTAGAGTCACGCTGGCGCCTCGTCGGAGACTCCGTGGGACTCAACACCGGCGAATCGTTTCAGGTCGGCTACCTATGGGGATACTTTGGGCACCGGCCACAGGCGCGAGACGCCGCGACCTTCCAGACGTGGAGCCGTTCGAAATGGGCGTGCTCCGAGTGACGGAGATCAGCGGTGATTCTTAGGCCCTTGCGGTCGGCAAAAAAGTCGGGAGAGAATCGGCCTACTGAGCTTTAAGTTTAAGGGCCACAGATTTGAGAAGGGCAGTAAATTCGAAAGCCGAAGGCGGGTTGCTCGAAAAAGGAGAATCCCGGCAGGGGGCTGGCTCTCCATCACGAACCGCCGCGGGCTGTTTGCACCCACGGGCAAACGGGGCAAGTCAGGCGGCGCTGCTCAATCGGTCACTGTTAGGGCCGCCGGGTGTTCGTTCCGGATGCGTTTTTTCTTGAGAGCTTCGGCTTTTGGCTCTTCGCCGCCTTTTCGATTGCCTCTATGTCGGCGAGATCTTGCGGTCTGCCAGCGGCGCGTTTTGCGGCAAGCAGATCTTCACGGGAAATGAAGTTTGCCCGCAAATTGGTTTGCTCGTCGAAAACCTCTTCAACCCGGCGAGCCCATGCGGTGTCAAACTCGACGCCCGGAATTGCCGTGAGAATGTCAACGCCGACCGGCTCGCGCCCCATGCGGAAGAACGGGCCGGGTTCCTCAAAGTCGGCAGAGGTCAGACCTGTGAGCGGCGCACCGAATTCAGCTAAGGCCGCGAAAACCGCCCTCGCGTTTTGCTGATCGGCCTTCACCAGAATGTCGAGGTCTTTGGTTGCGCGGGGTTGCGCATGGACCGCTACGGCGTAAGCGCCAATAATGAGGTACTTAACGCGGTGCGCGTTCAAAATGGACAAGAGTTCTGTGTAGTCTGAAAGCATCCCGCTTGAACCCCTTGAGTTTGTAGCCTTCCTCGGTGAGTTCCGACACAGCGGCCACACGCTCATGCACGGGGCGGCTCTGCCAATAACGATACTCGTCCGCCTTCATCTCGTCGAAGTTCTTGTATTTGCGGATGGTCTTGTCCATGCTTCGTTTGTAGCACGTAAAGAGCCGGGCTTCAATATTTAGACCGGCAGCCAAATCGGCGGGTTTTGGGAAATCACGCCTGCCCTACTGCGATTCTTCGGTATCTACCGAAACGCATCCCGTATCCATTCAATCCGCACCCGGGGCCGCTCCACCACCACGCTCACGATGTCGAACCGCGTGCGGTCCCATTCCACCCCGGCCCGCCCCGCGTAGTCGCGCCCCGCGCGAACCACCTTCTGCTGCTTCTCCGCATCCACCGCGCGCTCCGGCTCCCCGAATTCTCCGCTGCCCCGCGTCTTCACCTCCACGAACACCAGCGTCTTGCCGTGCCACACCACCAGGTCGATTTCCCCCGCACCCGATCGCATCCGGTAATTCCGCGCCACCACCGTGCACCCGCGCTCCCGCAGGTACCGGTGCGCCACGTCTTCTCCCATGCGGCCCTGGGCCTTGCTTGCGAGGGTGTCGTCGGGAGCCGAACGGCGCCGCAGCGCGTCCGCCACGCGGTAAAGCAGTCCCATCACTTCAGCACTTCGAATTCGAACTCTATCGCCTTGCCCCGCACCACGTAGCACAGATAGTATTCCCAAAAACGGCGGTAGCGCGGAAACCGGTTGACCAGGAATTCGAATCCCAGCCACCTCCAGAATGCCAGTAGCTTCAGCCTCACGGAAATCTCACGAAATCTTGCCTTCGAGTAATAGCCGAAGCCGCCATGGTTCTCGCCGAAATAGCGGAAGCTGAAACTGTTCAGGTGGCTCTTGTGCGTCGGGTCGCAGAACGAGCTGAAATCCGTGTAGTGCGGCGTCTCGATGCGCACCGTCCCCCCCGGCCGCACCAGCCGGTGAAACTCCTCCATGGTGCGGATCACGTCCGCAACATGTTCGATCACGTGGATTGCCGTCAGCCGGTCGAAAGAGCTGTCGCCGAATGGGTAGGGAAACCGGTCCAGGTCCGCCAGCACATCGGCCCGGCTCGCCGGATTCCGGTCGATCCCGATGGCCCCCGGCTGCTTGTGAATCCCACAGCCCACATCCAGGATCCTGCCGACCGCCTTCATCCCTCGATCGCCGTCTTCAGACACTCCTCCAGCGTATCAATCGCGAAGTCGCACTGGTCGCGCGTGATCACCAGCGGCGGGCACAGCCGGATGGTATTGTCACCCGCCCCCAGCACCAGCAGCCCGCGCTCGAAGGCCAACCGCAGCATCCGGTCGCGCAGCTCCGGCGCCCTTTCCTTCGTCGCCCGGTCGCGCACCAGCTCGATCCCGATCATCAGCCCCAACCCCCGCACATCCCCCACCATCGGGAACCGCGCCGGCCACTCGCGCAACCGGTCCATCAGGTGCGCACCCATCCGCGCCGCGTTTTCGGCCAGCCCTTCCTCCAGCAGCGCGATGGTCTCGAGCGCCGCGGCGCACGCCACCGGATTGCCTCCGAACGTCGAGGCATGTGCTCCAGGCGGCCACGTCATCAGCTCCGCGCGCGCCACCGTAGCCCCCAGCGGCATCCCGCTGGCGATTCCCTTGGCCACCGCGAAAATGTCCGGCGCCGCGTCGAAATGCTGCGCCGCCCACATCTTGCCCGTGCGGCCCATTCCCGACTGCACTTCGTCGAAGACCAACAGAATTCCGTTCGCCTGCGCCACGCGCGCCAGCTCGTCGAAGAACTTCTTCGGCGGCACCACGTATCCGCCTTCGCCCTGCACTGGCTCCACCACGATCGCCGCCGTCTCCTCCGCCGGCGCGATCGTCTTGAGCAGCGTGTCTTCAATGTGCTTCACGCACTCCACCGCGCAACCTTCCGGCTCTTTGCCGAACGGGCAGCGGTAGCAATTGGGATAGGGCGCGTGCACCACGCCCGGCACCAGCGGACCGAACCCGGCACGCTGCACCGCCTTGCGCGCCGTCAGCGACAGCGCTCCCATGGTGCGCCCGTGAAAGCTTCCGAAGAAGGCGATGATCTTGTCCCGCCCCGTCGACCAGCGCGCCAGCTTGATCGCGCCCTCCACCGCCTCCGCGCCCGAGTTGCCGAACGAAACCCGCCGCGCCACACCGCCCGGCGCAATCCGCGACAGCGTCTCCGCCAGCGCCACCATCTCTTCGTAGTAGAAGTCCGTGCCCGACATGTGGATCAGCCGTGCCGCCTGCCGCTGAATCGCTTCCACCACGCGCGGATGGCAATGGCCGGTCGCCACCACCGCGATTCCCGCGTTGAAATCCAGAAACCGGTTGCCGTCCACATCCTGCACCACGGCGCCCTCCCCGCGCTCCACCACCAGCGGATAGCTGCGCGTGTACGAGGACGAGACGGCACGCTCGTCGCGCTCGATGATGGCATGCGCGCGCGGGCCGGGCACCGGTCCGGTCAGGTTCGGAAGATCCGCCCGAACCTGCTCCACGATCTTACCCATATGCAACTCCTATTCGGTTGTGAGGTTGAATACCTGCGCGCCGCGAGGCCCCGGCGCGCGCCGCCCGGAGCGGCCAGGCGCTAATCGGACCCGAAGAGCCCAGGACGAGACGTAGATGGCGTGCCTGCCATACCTCTATCTTACTCGGTGTGCCGAACGCGGGGCTACCAAACGGGGCTACTCAGGAGACACGGCTTTCCCGCTGGTGGACGACAGGCTTTGAAATTTCCGCCAACACTTGGCGATTGCTTGGGTGTTCTTTCTGGAGGCCGGACGGCGGGCCAGCAAGAATAAGAACAGCGAGGTCGCCGAAGAGCCTTTCCATCTTTTCGGCGGACTCGCGGTCGCTGTCTTCGAAGAGATGCCCGTACGTGTCCATGGTGAGCTCGATCGAGGAGTGGCCTAAGCGCTCTCAGATCTTTTTTGGGTGTACGACTTCATAGATCGAAGCGAGGCGTGGGTGTGGCAC
>Ga0209415_10005165_pt1 | contig 23571 bp, 25 predicted proteins | sample PeaSoiSIISIP2007_FD_187696 | JGI IMG/M metagenome (GOLD analysis project Ga0209415, IMG submission 187696) | Peat soil microbial communities from Weissenstadt, Germany - SII-SIP-2007 (SPAdes) (version 2) | ecosystem: Environmental > Terrestrial > Soil > Wetlands > Peat | place: Germany... | reverse complement strand
CGACACGCGTGCGGGTGCGCGTCGATGAGGATGGAACGAAGGAACGGCTCGCCGTGAAGAGCGGGGAGCCGGTACCGCGACCGCTGCCGAAGTGACCGCCGGGCGGCCGATCAGGGCACTGTGCGGCGTGCGATGCGCGCCGCGACCAATTCACACGACGAAGGCTCGACCATGATGGCACCGAAAGAACGCGACAAAACCGAAAAGCCCGAAAAGACCGAGAAGGCCGACAAGGGCGCGAAGACCGAAAAAGCCGCGAAGACGGAGCGCAAGGGCGGCGGGCGCGGAGCGCGCGAGGCACAGGCCGCGCCCAAAGGCCCGCACGCCGGCGCCGGTCGGCCGGTCCCCCCGCCGCGCCTGCGCGAGACCTACCAGCGCACGGTCAAGCCCAAGCTCATGACGCAGTTCGGCTTCGCCAATCCACACCAGGCCCCGACCCTGAAGAAGATCGTCCTCAACGTCGGAGTCGGCGAAGCCATCAAGCAGCCCAAGGTCTTGGAGAAGGTCGTCGAGGAGTTGGCCATCATCACTGGCCAACGGCCGATGCGCCGGCGAGCGAAGAAGTCGATCGCGAATTTTGGGCTGCGGCAGGGCCAGGAGATCGGAGCGGCGGTGACGCTGCGCGGGGCGCGGATGTGGGAGTTCCTCGACCGCTTGATCAGCGTGGCGATCCCGCGCATCCGAGACTTCCGCGGCCTGTCCACCCGCTCGTTCGACGGCCGCGGCAACTACTCGCTCGGCCTCAAGGAGCAGCTGATCTTCCCGGAGATCAACTACGACATGGTCGATCAGGTCCACGGGTTGGACGTGACCTTCGTGACGACGGCAGCGCGCGATGATCAGGCGTTGGCGTTGCTTCGGGAGCTGGGATTGCCGTTCCGCGTGGAAGTGGAAAAGGCCACGCCGCGCGGACGGGCGCCGGCCGCCGCCGCCGCGGCAGCCGCGAAGTGACGCTCGGATACTGATTTCCTCTACGACGAGACTGCGATGGCTCGGAAGGCAATGATCGAGAAGAGCAAACGGAAGCCCAAGTTCGGCGTGCGGAAGCACAACCGATGTCAGCGGTGTGGCCGCTCCCGAGCTTACCTGCGCAAGTTCGGCTACTGCCGCATCTGCTTCCGTGACCAGGCGCTCAACGGGTTCATCCCGGGCGTCCGCAAGGCGAGTTGGTAGGAGACCGACTATGACAATGACTGATCCGGTGGCCGACATGCTGACGCGCATTCGGAACGCCTGCGGGTCCAAGCATCGCCGCGTCGACGTGCCCCTCTCCCGGCTCAAGCTCGAGATCGCGCGTGTCCTCAAGGAAAACAGCTACATCCAGGACTACAAGGTCCTGGACCAGGAGCGCATCCTGCGGCTGATCCTCAAGTACGCCCAGGGCGGGCAGCCGGTCATTCGCGAGCTCCACCGCGTCTCGACCCCCGGTCTGCGCAAGTACGTCGGGGTGAGTGAATTACCGCGTGTGCGCAACGGCCTGGGGATGGCGATCCTCAGCACGTCGAAAGGCGTGATGACCGATCGCGAGGCGCGACAGACGCGACAGGGCGGCGAGTTGCTCGCCCTGGTCTGGTAGGAGGCGCGATGTCGCGAATCGGGAAGAAGCCGGTGCCCATTCCGAAGGGTGTCACCGTGACAGTCGATGGATCGACGGTGCGGGTCAAGGGGCCGCGTGGCGAATTGACGCGCGTCGTCCACGCCGCAATGGCGGTGGCCGTCGAGGACTCGACCGTGGTCGTCAGTCGGCCGTCCGATGAGGCGGGGCACAAGGCGCTCCATGGGCTGACGCGGACGCTCGTGGCAAACATGATCGAAGGTGTGACCGCCGGCTTCCGCAAGCAGCTCGAGATCATCGGTGTCGGGTACAAGGCGGAATCGCGCCCGTACGGCCTGCAGTTGGCCCTCGGGTTCTCGCACCCCGTCGAATATCGCGCGCCGGCCGGGATCAAGCTGTCGGCGCCGCAGCCCACCGCGATCGTGATCGAGGGGGCGAACAAGGAAGTCGTGGGACAGGTGGCGGCTGAACTGCGGAGCCTGCGCCCGCCCGAGCCCTACAAGGGGAAGGGCATCAAGTACGTCGGTGAGCAGGTCCGTCGGAAGGCGGGCAAGGCCGGAGGCAAGTAATGTCATCACGGATCGCGATTCCCAGGACCCGCAAGGACAAGCGGGTGCGACGCCACCTGCGCGTGCGCAAGAAAGTGGCGGGCACGCCGGAGCGTCCTCGCTTGGTCGTGTACCGTTCGCTGAAGCACATTTATGCCCAGCTGGTGGACGACGTCGCGCAGCGTACGTTGGCCACGGTGTCGAGCCACACGGTGGGCGAGGGCAAGAAGACGGCAAAGGCGTCGGCAGTGGGTAAGGCGTTGGCCGAGCGCGCCAAATCGGCCGGCATCACGCGCGTCGTCTTCGATCGCGCGGGGTACAAATACCACGGCCGGGTCAAGGCGGTGGCGGACGGCGCGCGCGAGGGCGGTCTCGACTTCTAAGTCGAGCGCGGGACAACGATTCTTCACGCAGGTCAACGGAGCTCCAGGGAGCGACGAGTCATATGGCAGAGCATGAAACCCCGGTAACCAGCCCACCCGAGCGCCCGGCACGACCGCCAGGTGGACGCGGCGGCGGCGGTGGTGGACGTGGTGGCGGCCCCGGGGGTCGCGGCGGCAGCGGTCGGGGCGGGAGTGGTCGGGGCGCCGGCGGCCAGGGGGGCGCTGGTCGCGGCGGTGCGGGGCGCGGGGGCGGTCCTGGCGGCGGTCGCGAGGGCGGTGACCGGCGCGGGCGCGGAGGCGAGGGCAGGGGTGACGGCGGTCGCGAAGGGAGCGATCTGCTGGAGAACGTGATCGCCATCAATCGCGTCGCCAAAGTAGTCAAGGGCGGCCGGCGCTTCTCGTTCAACGCCCTGGTCGCGGTCGGCGACGGTCATGGCAAGGTCGGCTTCGCCACGGGCAAGGCCAATGAGGTGTCGGAGGCCGTCCGCAAGGCGGTGGACGCGGCCCGGCGGCGGATGGCGCTCGTGCCCTTGACCGGCAGCACGATTCCGCACGAGATCGTCGGCAAGCACGGGGCCGGCCGCGTGTGGATGAAGCCGGCTGCACCGGGCGCCGGCGTCATCGCCGGCGGTGCTGTGCGCGCGATCATGGAATGCGCCGGGATCTCCGACATCCTGACCAAGAGCCTGGGCTCCACCAATCCGCACAACATGGTGCTGGCGGCGCTCGATGGACTGCATCGCCTGACGACGGTCGAGGAAGTGGCGCGCGAGCGCGGGGTCGAGGCGGCGAGCTTGGGCTACCGCTCGCGTGCCCACTCCAAGGAGGCCGCGCATGCCTAGACGATTCGTTTGGCACCCGGGCAAGGGGCCAGCCACGACCGCGAAGGCGCCGCCGGTGGGCGGACAGGTGGAGATCCGACAGGTGCGCAGCGGGATCGGTCATGCGTCGCGGATGCGGGCGACGCTGACGGCCCTCGGACTGCATCACCATCAGGACGTCGTCGTCCGGGAATACACGCCGGCCGTGGCCGGCCAGATCAAACGGGTGCGTCACTTGGTGACGGTGACGCCGGTGGAGCGCTGAGATGGCACACGCGACGAAGGAGACGCCGATCGGGCTGGATAACCTGGTGCCAGCGCCCGGGTCGCACCGCGACCGGAAGCGGCTCGGGCGCGGGCCCGGGTCCGGCACGGGGAAGACGTCCGGCAAGGGCACCAAAGGCATCAAGGCCCGCGCCGGTCATCACGGGCCGGGTGGTGGGAAGCCGCAGTTCGAAGGTGGACAGATGCCGCTGACGCGTCGCGTCCCGAAGCGGGGGTTCACCAATCCGTTCCGGGTGCCGGCGCAACTGGTCCGGCTCGACGCGCTCGCCCAACTCCCGACGGACGCGGAGGTGACGCCAGCGGCGTTGGCCGAGGCGGGCCTCATCCGCGCCCGGCGGGGACCAGCCAAGCTGCTGGCGAATGGAGCGCTGCCGCGCGCGGTCACGGTGCGCGGTGTGAAAGTGAGTGCCGGCGCGCGAGAGAAGATCCTCGCTGCCGGGGGTCGGGTAGAAGACTAGGGGAGTCGAAGTCTCACGCTCGGGGGCCACCGCCGGTGGTCCCGCCGTCCTCACGCAGGGGCCCTCATGGCACAGGCCAACGCCGCGACCGCGGCCGCGAACATCTGGAAGACAACAGAGCTCAAGGACAAGATCCTCTTCACCTTGCTCTGTTTGGTGATTTACCGCGTCGGGTCCCACATCACGGTTCCCGGCGTCGATGTCATCGCCCTCACCGACTTCTTCGCCAATCAGGGAAAGGGCGGGCTCCTCGGGCTCTACGACCTGTTCGTCGGAGGCGGACTCTCCCGCGCGACGGTGTTCGCGCTCGGGATCATGCCGTACATCTCCGCCAGCATCTTCATGCAGATCGCGGGGGCTGTCGTCCCGCAGGTCGACAAGATGCAGAAGGAGGAAGAAGGGCGAAAGCGGATCAATCAGTGGACGCGCTACATCACGGTCGGCCTGGCGGTCGTGCAGGCATGGGGCTTCGCGCTGTTCACGGAATCGCTGCCGAATGCGGTCGCCCATCCGGGGTTGGGCTTCAAGATCGAGATGGTGTTGTTCCTGACGACCGGTGCCGTGTTCGTCATGTGGCTCGGCGAGCAGATCACCGAGCGCGGTGTGGGCAACGGCGCCAGCTTGATCATCTTCTTCTCGATCATCGAGCGGTTCTGGCCGGGGATCTTCGATACGTTCCGCTACGTCACGACCGGCGCGACCAATGTCGTGAAGCTGATCGTCCTCGGCGCGTTGATGGTGGGTGTGGTCGCCGGGGTCATCGCCGTCACCGTGGCATCGCGGCGCGTGCCGATCCAGATCCCGCAGCGCACCATGGCCCGCGGCCGGATGCGCGACGGGGCCAAGAGCTTCATCCCGTTGCGGATCAATTCGGCGGGCGTGATGCCGATCATCTTCGCGCAGTCCGTGATCGTCGTGCCGGGCGCGATCGCCCAGTTCACGGGCAATCGCTACTCCTGGGCGCGCGACTTGGCCGACATGTTCCGACCGGGCTCAATCGCGTATTTCATCTCCCAGGCGGTCCTGATCATCTTCTTCACCTACTTCTACACGTCGATCATCTTCAATCCGGTCGATCTGGCGGAGAACCTGAAGAAGCAAGGCGGATTCATCCCCGGCGTCAAACCCGGCACCAAGACCGCCGAGTACATCGACCAGGTCATGTCCCGAATCACGCTGCCGGGCGCGGTCTTTCTGACGTTCATCGCCCTCTTGCCGGTGTTCATCGGGGACCAGATCAACGTGCCATTCCGCTTCGGCGGCACGTCGTTGCTGATCGTCGTTGGGGTCGCGCTCGACACGATCACGAACATGAATCAGCACCTTCTGTTGCGGAAATACGACGGGTTCATGAAGAAGGGCGGCCGTGTGCGCGCGGGCCGCATGGGAGCGCCGGTCGGCGGCTTCTGACATGGCGTCGGCCGGCGGAACGAGCGTCGGCTCTGCGGCCGCGGGCGACACGATCCTCGTGCTCCTGGGGCCACCAGGCGCCGGCAAGGGCACGCAAGGCGAGCGTCTAGCGGTCGATCTCCAGATCCCCACGATCTCCACCGGCGATGTCCTGCGGGCCGCCGCGCGCGCCGGAACCGCGCTGGGCCGCCAAGCCAAAGCGTACATGGACCGGGGCGAGCTCGTCCCCGACGGCGTCATCCTCGGCATCATGAAGGACACATTGGCCTCCCCCGCGGCGGCGCGTGGGGCGATCCTCGACGGCGTCGTTCGTACGGTGCCGCAAGCCCAGGGACTGCAGCGTCTGCTCGCTGAGTTGGGCCGAACGCTCACCGGCGTGATCCTGTTCGAGATCGGTGACGACGAGCTGGTGCGCCGCATCAGTGGCCGCACAGTGTGCGACCATTGTCAGACCCCGTACACCGGACTGGCCCCAGGCACGATTTGCGCCAAATGTGGCGGCACGCTCGTGCGTCGCCAGGACGATGAGCCGGACGCGGTGCGGACTCGGTTGCGCGTCTACCAGACCCAGACCGCCCCGGTGATCGCGTGGTACGAGTCCGAGCGCGTCCCCATGTTTCGGATCGACGCCGTTGGGACTCCCGACGAGATCGCCGCGCGCGTCCGGCGAAGCCTGGGGCGCTAGGCGGCGAGCGCTACCTTTCATGGACTGTGACCGGATACCGACTGCGCGGTGATGAACGCATGATCCAGCTCAAGTCTCCGCGGGAAATCGAGCTCATGGCTCAGGGCGGGCGGATTCTCGGCGCCACGCTCCGGCTGCTGGCGTCGCGTACCGTGCCCGGCGCCACGACGTTGGAGCTCGACCGGATCGCCGAAGAGTTCATCCGCAGCCACGAAGGGGCCGTGCCCGCCTTCAAAGGGCTCTACGGGTTCCCGGGCAGCGTCTGCCTGTCGATCAACGAAGAGATCGTGCACGGGATCCCGTCCCCCAAGCGGATCCTGCGAGAGGGTGACATCCTCTCGATCGACGTGGGCGTGAAATACGAATCCTACTATACTGATGCGGCGATCAGCGTGCCGGTCGGCGAGATCCCGCCCGAGTCCGAGCGGTTGCTCGTGGTGACGCAGGACGCGCTGGCGGCGGGCATTGCCGCGGCGCGACCGGGCAATCATTCGGGAGACATCGGGGCAGCGATCTCGGGGGTCGTTGCTCGCGCCCACTTCTCGTTGGCCAAGGATCTGGTGGGGCACGGCGTCGGCCTCGAGCCGCACGAGGAGCCGCAGGTCCCCAACGAAGGGAAGCCCAAGCGCGGGACGAAGCTCGTGCCGGGCCTCACGATCGCGATCGAGCCGATGGTGAACGTCGGCGGAGGGGCGACGCGCACCATGCCCGACAAATGGACCGTCGTGACCGCCGATGGCAAACGGTCGGCCCACTTCGAGCACACGGTCGCCATCACGGTGCATGGGCCGCGGGTGCTGACGGCTGCCTAGCCCCTGGGCGGCCTAGCTGCCGGCGCCGCCGCCCAACGTCTTCTCTACCTCCGCCGTCGCCCGGGCGGCGGCTCGCGAGGCCTGGTCGACCAACTGGCGGGCCTCGTCGGCGAAGGGGCGTCCGCGCGTCGGGTCCTCGAGCGCCGCCACATTGATCCGGACGTTATAGGCGGCACCGCGCGCGGCCGCATCGGCGAGCAAGGCCGCGACACCGGCATCTGATACCGCGTTCCTGTTGCCGAGCGTCGCGGCGATGGCGGCAAGTTCAGCGACCCGAGCGCAGGCCCGCGCTGTCTCCAGCGGGACCTCCGCCGCATGCAGGAGCGCGCTGGCAATCGCCGCGCGCCGGACCTCGGCGGCCGCCGCCGGCTCCTTCGGCAGTTTGTAGGCCGCCGCCACGGCACTATAGGCACCGGCATCTCGATCGACCAGGGTCGCCAGCGTCGCGCCAAGGGCGGCCCCCTCGCGCGCCAGGTCGCGCATCGTCCCATCGACGGCAGCGTATTTCGGCCGGCCGGTGGTGAGACCCGCTACCATCTGGGCCAGCGCGGCGGCAAGCGCGCCGGCGTGCGCCACGACACTGCCACCACCGGGCGTCGGTGACGGGCCGGCCACCGCAGTAACGAACGACGACAACGTGGGACTGGCCGTCATGGCAGACCGGACCCTCCGCTCCAGCAGTTGACTGTCCGTGAAGCCCCGCAGCTGTACGTGCCGCAGTCCCGCGTCCAGGAGTGCTCGTTCCGGAACGAGGCCGACGATCTCGCTCCACGTCGGCGCGATGCCATGGGCTGCTGCTTCGGTGCGCACGGCCTCGTATGCCCGCGACAACGGCGTGCGGTCGATATCGACGAGGTTCATGGACACCTGCGCCTGGGCGTCGACCTCGAGCCCGAGCGCCTTCACATACCGCAATCCGCCCGAGGACCCACGCACGGCTTTCGCCACTTCCTTGGCGGCGGCGAGGTTGGACGACGGACCCAGGTACACATTGTACGCGACGAGGAAGGGACGGGCGCCGATGGCGACCGCGCCCGCTGTCGGGTGGATCTCGGCGGGGCCGAAGTCCGGGTGGCGGCGAGGATCGGTGCGCATCGCATCGCGCAACCCTTCGAACTCGCCTCGTCGGACGTCGGCCAGATTTTCACGGTCGGGGCGGGTAGCGGCGCGCTCGTAGAGGTAGACGGGGATCTCCAACTCACGAGCGACGCGCTCACCGAGCGTCCGTGCCAGCGCGATGCAGTCGTCCATCGTCGCGCCCTCGAGCGGTACGAAGGGGACGACATCGGTGGCGCCAATGCGTGGGTGTTCACCGCGATGGCTGCGGAGGTCGATCAGCGTCTGGGCGCGGCGCACCCCGGCGAACGCTGCGTCAGCGACGGTGTCGGCGGGCGCAACGAACGTGATGACTGTCCGGTTGTGCGATGCGTCGGATGACACATCGAGCATCGCGACACCGGCCACGGCGGCGATCGCGTCTCGGATCTGCTCGATGACCTCCGGGCGACGACCCTCGGAGAAATTGGGGACGCATTCGATGAGTTTCATGGCGCCTGGCGATCAGCCGGCGGCGCGCCGCGGCCGGCGGACGCGAGCGTGTCGAGGAGCCAGTGGTGAATCGTCGGGTTGCCGGCGACAAGAGACGTGTGCGCGATCGGCGCTGGTTCGCCGGCGAGGTTGGTGACGATGCCGCCCGCTTCGCGGACGAGGAGGACGCCGGCCGCGATGTCCCAGGGTGCGAGCATCAACTCCCAGAACCCGTCGAACTGCCCGGCCGCGAGCCGCGCCAGATCGAGGGCGGCGGACCCGGCGCGGCGCATGCCGGCCGTGTGCCTGGCGACGGCGGCGAACTGGGGCTGATAGGTGTCCAGCCACTCCATGTGAGAGAACGGGAACCCCGTGCCGATGAGCGCTCGGGCTGGCTCGACGATGGTCGACACGCTGAGCGGGCGGCCATCGCGGTACGTCCCACCACCGCGGGTGGCGGTGTATGTCTCCTCGGTCACCCCATGCCGAACGACGCCGGCAGTGAGGACGCCATCGACGAGGACGGCGATCGACACCGCATACTCCGGGTACCCGTGGAGGTAGTTGGTGGTACCGTCGAGCGGGTCGGCCACGAACACGACGCCCTGAAGCGCGGCCGTTCCGCGGCGGCCGGCGAGCCTCGGCGACAGCTCTTCTCCCAGGATGCGGGCGTCCGGCAGTCGATCGCGAATGACGGCCTGGAGCGATGTTTCCGAGGCTCGATCGGCGTCGGTGACGTAGTCGGCCGGGCCCTTTTCCTCCCAACGCAGTTGGGTCAGTCCGGACGCCTTGGCCCTGAGCACGGCAGCCGAGGCGGCGGCGGCTTCCACGGCGACCGCGAGCAAGTCATTTGGGCTCGGGGTCTGGGTGCGGGTCCGACTACGCGGGCGTGGTGCCGCTGGCCGCGGCGTCGCGGCGCGAGCGCCGGTCTTGGCCGGTCGCTTGGCACGACCAGTCGCTTGCGACGCCCCGCGGCCGCGTCTACCTTGGCGCGATGACACGTTCGACCCCCCGCGTGTTCAGCGGCATCCAGCCATCCGGCGAACTCCACATCGGGAATTACCTCGGTGCGGTCCAGAACTGGGTGGGCGTCCAGCACCGCTACGAGTCGCTCTTCTGCATCGTCGACTATCACGCGATCACGATCCCTTATGATCCGCGTGAGCTCCCCGAACGTACCCGCGAGCTGGCTGTGTCCTTGCTGGCCGCTGGGATCGATCCAGCGGTGGCCACGCTCTTCGTTCAGTCAGCGGTTCCGGAACATACCGAGTTGGCCTGGATTTTCAACACGATCACTCCGTTGGGCGAGCTCGAACGGCAGACACAGTTCAAGGACAAGGCGCAGCGCCAGGAGAGTGTGGCGGCCGGGCTGTTGAACTATCCGGTACTGCAGGCGGCGGACATTCTGCTGTATCGGGCGGACACCGTGCCGGTCGGCGAGGATCAGGTTCAGCACCTCGAGCTCTCGCGCGAGACTGCTCGGCGGTGGAATGTACGGTTCGCTGCTGGTGCGCCCTATTTCCCGGAGCCGGCGGCGCTGTTGACACCGACCAAGCGGGTCATGGGGCTCGATGGGCAGGCCAAGATGTCCAAGTCGCTGGGGAACACCGTCAGCTTGCTCGAATCGCCGGAAGAGATCTGGGAGAAGCTGCGTCCGGCGGTGACCGACCCCAAGCGTGTACGCCGGACGGACCCGGGCACCCCCGAGGTGTGCAACATCTATAGCCTCCATCGAGCGTTCAATCCACCGGAGACGGTGGAGCTCGTGGCACAGCAATGCCGCAGCGCCGGGTGGGGCTGCATCGACTGCAAGCGGGTGTTGTTTGAGGGAATGGAGAGGGAACTAGTGCCGATCCGCGCCCGTGCTGAGGCGATGCGCGCCCGGCCCACCTTCGTCGACGAGGCGCTGGGGGACGGCGCCGCCAGCGCGCGGCAGATTGCGCGCGAGACAATGCGCGACGTGAAGGGGCGGATGGGGCTACAAACGGGGAGCGGGTAGCGGGGAGCGGCCGCTGTCCCATGTCTGCGGCCGGCAGTAACTTTCATCGCATGTTCGACTCCGACATCCGAACCTTGGTCGTCGTCGGCGCCCAGTGGGGCGACGAGGGGAAGGGCAAGCTCGTCGACGTCTTGTCGGAGCGGGCGGACTGGGTCGTCCGGTATCAGGGCGGAGCCAACGCCGGGCACACGGTCGATCTGGGGACGTCGTGCTTCATCCTCCAGCAGATCCCGAGCGGGATCCTGCATCCCGGCGTGCGGTGCGCGATCGGCAACGGGGTCGTCCTCGATCCTGAAACGCTGTTCACCGAGATCGATCGGCTGGTGAAGAGCGGTGTCGATGTCGAGGGTCGCCTCTATGTCAGCGATCGCGCGCACCTCGTCCTGCCGTACCACAAGCTCGTGGACGCGGAAAGCTCGGCCAATCGCGAGATCGGCACGACCGGTCGCGGCATCGGACCGGCATACGAGGACAAGATCGCGCGGCGCGGTGTACGTGTGCTGGACCTCCGACATCGACGGCACCTCGCCGAGCTCGTCGAGCGGGCGCTCGACCACGCCAATGGACTGCTGGCGACCTATGGGTCGCCCAAGCGAGCGGCGGTTGGGGAGACGCTGGCCGCACTCGAGGCATTGGCGCCGCGGCTTCTGGCGCTGGCCGATGACGTCGGGTTGAGTGTGCACCGGGCCATCGAACGCGGCGCGGCCGTCCTGCTCGAGGGAGCTCAGGGATCGCTGCTCGACGTCGATCATGGGACGTATCCCTACGTCACGTCGAGCAATACGACATCCGGGGGCGCCGCCGTCGGTGCCGGCATCGCGCCGACCGCCATCGATGCGGTCTTGGGGGTGGTGAAGGCGTATACGACCCGCGTCGGCAACGGCCCCTTGCCGACGGAATTCGACGACACGTTGAGCGCGCAGATGCGCGAGCTCGGACACGAGTACGGGGCCGTCACCGGGCGGCCGCGCCGGTGTGGGTGGTTCGACGCGGTCGTCGTCCGGTATGCGGCCCGCATCAATGGCCTGAGCGGCCTGGCGGTCACGAAGCTCGATGTGCTCGACACGCTCGATCGCATCGGGATCTGCACCAGCTACGACCTGGCGGGCACGCAGCACACGGAATTTCCGGGGGATCTGATCGCGCTCGATGACGCGGTCCCTCGCTACGAGTGGTTCGACGGGTGGCGCCAGTCGACGGCCGACGTGCGCCGCCTCGAGGATCTGCCGCCGGCGGCGCGGCGCTACCTCGACCGGATCGAGGAGCTCGTCGAGGCACCGATCCGCTTCGTCAGCGTAGGGACGCGGCGCGATCAGATCATCGAGTTGGCCGGCGCGGCGCACGTCTGATCGCGCGGCGGCGGGACGCCTCGGGCCTGTGAGGGCATGAGCATGGCACGCGGAGGAGCACCGAGCACGACGTCGGTCGCGGTGATCGGGGCCGGACCCTGCGGTCTGGCGGCAGCGATCGCCCTCAAGCAGGCGACCATGCGCAGCACGGTGTACGACCGTGCCTGTCTGGTGAGCAGCATCGCCAACTATCCGACGTTCATGACGTTCTTCTCGACGGCCGAGAAGATCGCGATCGGAGGATTGCCGTTCGTCACGGCCGCCGAGAAACCGACGCGTCGTGAGGCGCTGGCGTACTACCGCATGGCGGTCCAGTACTTCGGCGTCGTGTTGCGTCTGTACGAGCCGGTGGTGGACATCGTGCACGAGGGTGAGCACTTCGTAGTCAGATCCCAGACCGTGCGCGGTCCGGTGGAAAGCCCCTATGACGCGGTGGTCGTCGCGACAGGGTCCTTTGGCACGCCCAACCTGTTGCACGTCCCCGGCGAGACGCTACCCCACGTGACCCACACCTACCACGAGGGGCACGAGGCATTCCGGCGCGATGTCGTCATCGTTGGGGCGGGGAATTCGGCCGTGGACGCGGCGCTCGACCTGACGCGGTGTGGAGCCAAGGTGACGCTGGTTCATTTCCGCGATTGCCTAGACCCCAACATCAAGCCCTGGATCCTCCCCGACATCACCAACCGACTCACGGACGGGAGTATCACCGTCCACTGGAACACGCGCGCCACCCGCATCGAGGTCGATGCGGTGGTGGTCGACGGCCCACGGGGCACCCACCGGCTGCGCGCGGACCGGGTCTACCTGATGACCGGGTTCACGCCGGACACTGCGCTGTTGCAACACTTGGGCGTGGCGCTCGACCCCGACACCGGTGTGCCGACGTTTGACCCGGCGACGATGGAGACGAATGTCGAACGCGCCTTCGTGGCCGGCGTCCTGGCCAGCGGCAAAGAGGCCAACAAAGTGTTCATCGAGAACGGACGTGGACACGGGGCGCTGATCGCGCGGCGGCTGGAGACCGGTCGTGCCCTCGCGGGGAGGCACTGACCCACCCCTGGCCGTTGCGTCGCTGACTCGTACTTTCCGGAGCCCCTCGCCGCCGATTTCTCCGGTTGTTCTCTTGCCCCGCTCTCCTGCTATGGCTTCGCCTCATGCCGACGTGATGGACAAGCTCGTGTCGCTGTGTAAGCGACACGGGTTCATTTTTCAGTCGTCGGAGATCTATGGCGGAACGGGCTCGGTCTGGGACTACGGGCCGCTGGGCGTCGAGCTCAAACGCAACATCAAGGATCGATGGTGGCACGCGATGGTCCGCGGCCGCGATGACGTCGAGGGGCTCGACGCCGCCATTCTGATGCATCCGCGCGTCTGGGAGGCCAGCGGCCACGTGGCGGGGTTCACGGACCCGCTCGTCGATTGCAAGACGTGCAAGGGGCGGTTCCGCGCCGACAAGCTGGCCGATGCGCGATGTCCGCAGAAGCCGAGCAAGCGTCCCGGGGAGTGGGAGACGTGCGCGCTCACCGCGCCGCGACAGTTCAACCTGATGTTCAAGACATTCATGGGGCCGGTGGAGGAGAGTGCCTCCATGGTGTATCTCCGTCCGGAGACGGCGCAGGGGATCTACGTGAATTTCGTGAACGTGCAGCAGTCGACGCGGCAGAAGATCCCTTTCGGCATCGCCCAGATCGGCAAAGCATTTCGGAACGAGATCACGCCGGGCAACTTCATCTTCCGCACTCGCGAGTTCGAGCAGATGGAGATGCAGTTCTTCGTCGAGCCCGGGACCGACATGACGTGGTTCGACCAGTGGAAGGCGGACCGCATGGCCTGGCATCTGGCGCTGGGACTCGATCCCGATCGACTGCGCTTTCACGAACACAGCAAAGAGGAGTTGGCCCATTATGCCCGCGCCGCGTACGACATCGAGTTCGACTTCGGGGGCAGCCTGGGGTTCCAGGAGGTCGAGGGCGTGCACAATCGCGGGGATTTCGATCTGACCCGGCACCAGGAGTATTCGGGGAAGAAGCTCGACTACTTCGATCAGCCCAACAATCGCCGGTTCGTCCCGTTCGTCATCGAAACGTCCGTGGGCGCGGACCGGGTGACACTGGCCGTGCTCGTGAACGCCTATCGTGAGGAGCACGTGGCTGGCGAGGCCGAGGGTCGCACCGTGCTCGGCTTGCACCCGACGCTGGCCCCGATCAAGGCCGGCGTCTTCCCACTGGTGAAAAAGGACGGGATGCCGGAGTTCGCCACCAGATTGACGGCGGAGCTGCGGCGCACGCAGCCCGTGTTCTACGACGAATCGGGTTCGATCGGGCGCCGCTATCGCCGGCAGGATGAAGTGGGCACACCCTTTTGCGTGACCGTCGACGGCCAGACGATCGCCGACCAAACCGTTACGGTCCGCGAGCGCGATACGCTGCGCCAGGACCGCGTGGCGGCCAACGCTCTGCCCGCGTACCTCGCGGACCGCCTCGCGGTTTGACTACCCCATTCGGGCGATGACGCCGCGTCCAGGGTTGACCCGGGAGCGATTGCGGCGCGACGGGCAGGCGTTCATGGAGGATGTCTCGCGTGAGTTCTACGAGGCGCACGCCGGGCTCAAGACGACGGCCGACCTGCAGCCGATTTACCAGCGGCATGCCGCCGTGCTCGGCGTTGAGGCCATCGACATGCTGCGCTCGGAGTTCCTGGGCGGACCCCCGGGGACCGACGACCATCGGTCGGCCCGGTTGCTCTTGGAATGGGAGGTCGAGTCGCAGGCTGGCCGGGTCGTCGCGCCGCTGGAGGAGCGAGAGATCGCCTGGGAGGGAACGGCCGTCGTCACCCTCGCCGACGGGCGGAGCGTGCCGTACCAACGGGTCCCAATCGAGTTGGGCAATCTCACCGACCGCCGGGAGCGATTGGCCCTCGACGATGCCCGGGCCACGCTCGTCGAGCGCGAGCTCGTCCCCATCCGGCGCGAACGCCTGCAGCGCGAACGCGACTTCGTCGAGAGTCTGCAGATCGCGCCGGACTATAACGCGACGTTCACGCTGCTGAGCGGGATCGACCTCACGGCGCTGCTGAGTGCGTGTCGCCAGTGTCTGGCCGATACCAAGGCGATGTGGGACGACTTGCTGCCGGCCGCCGCGCGGCGCTCGTTGGGCGTGGCGGTCGGCGAGTTGACCAGGGCCGACGCGCTGGCGCTGCTGCGGGCCTCGGAGTTCGATCGGTACTTCCCCGGCGATCAGATGGAAACGGTGGTCCGCAAGCAGGTCCGTGAGATGGGGATCGATCCGGATGGCGGCGGCCGGATTCGATTCGACACGGGCGAGCGGGCCGGCAAGCGCTCGCGCGCGTTTTGCGCGCCGGTGCGGGTCCCCGAGGAGGTGTATCTCGTCATGCGTCCGCACGGCGGACAGACGGACTACCAAACGCTGTTGCATGAGCTGGGGCACGCCCTCCATTTCGCCTACACGCGGCCCGACTATCCGTTCGAGTACCGCTGGGTCGGGGACAACTCGGTGACGGAGAGCTACGCCATGCTGTTCGATCACCTGATGCAGTCTCCGGGGTGGTTGCTCCGCTACTCGGGACTGGGGCGGAAAGAGCTGCCGCCGTTTCTGCGGGCGGCGGCCCTCGAGGAGCTGCAGTTTCTCCGGCGCTATTGCGCCAAGCTGATCTACGAGGTGGAGCTGTACGCCGGGGGCACGGACTGGGATCGGCTGAGCGATCTCTACGTCGAGACGCTGACCACCGCGACGTCGTTTCGGTACCGCCGCTCGGACGCGTTCATCGATGTCGATGCGCGATTCTACGCGGCCCGGTATCTCCGAGCCTGGCAGCTCGGTGCGCTGATCGCTGCGGTGCTGACTGAGCGGTTCAATGAAGATTGGTATCGCAACCCCCAAGCGGGGCCGTGGCTCGTGGGCCAGCTGCTGACCGAGGGTCAGCGGGAACTGGCAGATGAGATCGCTCAGCGCATTGCAGGCCGCCCCCTCTCCTTCGCGCCTGTGATTCGGGCGGTCGAGGGGTTGGTCGCGTAACTGTCGAGGGGTTGGTCGCGTAACTAATGAAGGGCGGGCGGCATGGATGCCGCCCCAACAGGACGGCCGAACGGTAAACCTTCTGTTTCAGGTCGCCAATCGCCTGTTCCCGGCGCAACTACCAGTGTAGATTGATGTTAGTGCGCCATAGGATCGCGTCATGACGAAGTCGCTTTCGGCGGCCGCTGAGCGCATCCGCTCGCTGTCGCCCCCTGCCACGCCCACGATCTCATCCGAGGCGGCGGTGCGGGAGCTCATGGCGGTGCGCGAGATCGTGCACGCCTTTCTGACAGCGGATCGGCCCGAGGAAGTATTTCGGTTCGCCTTGGAGCGGGTCAGTCCGGTCGTCGGGGCGACGTTCGCGTCGGTCTACCTCATCGACGGGGCCTCCGAGCTGATGCGGCTGGCGGCAGCCTACAACTGGCCGAAGCGCTACGAGCCGTGGCTAGGGGAGATGCGCGTCCGACTCGGATTCGGGCCAAGCGGGGAGGCGGCGAGCGAGCGCCGGGCAATCGAGGTCCCCGACGTGTTTGCCGATCCACATCTCGAGGATTGGCAGGAGGTGGCGAGCGAGCTGGGGTTCCGGGCGTTGATCGCCCTGCCACTGCAAACGAGCAACCGGGTGCTCGGCGCCGTGACCTTCTATTTCTCCGATGTCCGGGCGTTGAGCAGCGAGCGGCGGGGCTTACTCCGGATCGTGGCGGCGCAGATGGCGGCGACGGCCGAAAAGGCAGCCCTGATCGAGGAGCTCCGGCGTACGAACGCGGCGCTGACGGAGTCGAAGGCGGAACTCGAGCAGCAGTACCTGGCCGTGGTGGAGGCGCGACGAGTCAAGGACGAGTTTCTCTCGAATGTGACGCACGAGCTACGGACGCCCCTGACGGCCGTCATGGGGTACATCTCGCTGCTGCAGGAGGAGTTCTCGGGTCCCCTCACGGCGTCACAGCAACACGATCTCACGCTCGCCCGCGATGCCAGCGACCGGCTGCTGGCCCTGGTCGACAACCTGCTGGAAATGACGACGCTCAAACGGGAAGGGGTCGAGGTGCAGGTCGAGACGTTCGACCCGCGCGACCCGCTGCGCGACGCCGCGGCCACAACCAAGGGGCGGCCCGAGGGCACTGAGCTGCGCCTGGAGGTGCCGGACGATCCGGTGCCATTCATGCGCAGCGATCGCCGCAAGCTGACGAAGATCCTCGAGAATCTGCTCAGCAACGCCTACAAGTTCACGGCGCGGGGCGTCGTGACCGCCTCGATCGAGGTGGCGCACGGCCGCGCGCTATACCGAGTGCAGGACACCGGCGTCGGCGTCCCGCTGGCATCGCAGCGCCTCGTCTTCGACGAATTCCGGCAAGTGGACGGGTCGCTGACGCGTCGGTATGGCGGCACGGGGCTCGGCCTGGCCTTGTCTCGCCGGCTCGCGCGACTCCTGGGTGGCGATATCGATCTCGTCTCCGTGCCAGGCGAGGGGGCGACGTTCGCGGTGGAGATTCCGCTCGAATATCAGCCCGTAGATGTGGGGAGTGCCGGATAGTTACTTTACCGGCATGCCATCTACGCCCAATCGCTCGCTGCAACAGACACGGACATCGCTGACACCGGCAGAAGTGCTGGCGTCGGCGAAGCAGTTCTTTCTTCGTCGCAGTAGTCTCTATCCGGCATTCCTCGAGCAGGAAGGCCCGACCTACGTGACGTTTCGCGGGCAGGGGGGCGAGGAACTGGTGATTGGCGTGGCCCGCGATGTCGCTGCCACGGCGGTCACGGGATCGACGTACATGTTCGACCAACAAATCGCGCGATTCTTCACGACGCTCCCACCCCCCGCGTCCGGCCCCAGCGCTGAGCAGGCGGTCGCGTGAGCGCGCCGCTGGCGCGTGCGCCGGCGACGGACGCGCCCGCCGGCCGTGAGCCGTTCGTTGCCACGCTCAGGTCACGACCGGCCGTGATCCGACTCTGGACGGACGGGCAGCCGTACGTGACAATCCGCGTGGAAGTCCCCGAGGTCTGGGATGTCGTGCGGGTCGAGACGCCTCCGACGACGCCGCTCCACACGATCAAGACGCGCTCGCTCGAGGCGCTGTATCCGGACTACGCCGACGGCGACGCATTCGTTCTGAAACTCAACGGCGCCGAGCTGCGCGATGAGGACGCGTCGGTATCGGGCGTCGGGGCCAAGGACGGATCGACGTTTCTGCTCACGTTTCGTCGCCGCCGGCCGGTCAAGAGCTAGCAGGGCGAGCGGCGTGAACAACGCCATCACGTTCGATTCTCCAGGCGGGCGGCATGAATGCCGCCCTTACATTTGATCGCTGCGCTCATCTCTCATTCTGATTGCGGGCGGCACGATACGGGGTGGGGCCATCCGGAGCATGTGGGCCGCTTGCGCGCGATCCCGCGAGCTCTCCGCGATCGACCGGATGTCTTTCACGCGATCGAGCATGTCGAGGGGCGGCATGCGACGGAATCGGACCTCCGACTGGTGCACGCCTCCGACTACGTCGCCCGTATCCGAGACCTGGCGACCGTGGGGGAACTCGTGCATGTCGACCCTGATACGATCGTCAGTCCAGGGTCGTGGGACGCAGCGCGGGCGGCGGTGGGCTGCGTGCTGGACGGCGTAGATCGCGCCATCGACGGCACGACGCTACGCAGCGTCTGCGCCGTCCGGCCGCCGGGGCATCACGCACTGGCGCGAGCGGCGATGGGATTCTGCTTGTTTGGCAACGTGGCGATTGCCGCGCACCATGCGCGGAAGCGACGACAGCTGGACCGGGTGTTGATCGTCGACTGGGATGTGCATCATGGCAACGGCACGCAGGCCGCCGTCGAGGGTGACCGTGGCATCCATTTCGTTTCGATGCATCAATGGCCCTGGTACCCGGGCACGGGAGCGGCCGACGACCGGGGGCCGCACGGGACGGTCTGGAACGTGCCGTTGCCGGCGGACTTGCCGCCGACTCGGTACAGAGATGCGTTGCTGCAGGCCGTCGACCGGGCAACCGCAGGATTCCAGCCCGACCTGGTCCTGGTATCGGCCGGGTTCGATTCGTTGCGCGAAGATCCGCTCGGCGGCTTCACGCTGGAGATCGAGGACTTCGAATTCTTGACGCGACAGTTGGTCGAGCGGACCACGACCTGGTGCGACGGACGTCTCGTCAGCGTGCTGGAAGGTGGGTACGCGGTCGAGCGAACGGCAGCTGCGTGCATCGCCCACTTGGCGGCGATGCTGTGAGCCGTCTTCGATGAGACGGCGGCGCGCACGCGCAGTTCGCGCATACGGGATTATCCGCGATCACGTGTCGGCAGCGGCTCCGATGCCCGCGGGCACGCACTTGGTGACCTTTCGGGAGTTGAGTGCGGTCGCGACCGACGTGCCGCCAGGCAAGCGTCCAGGACCGCCGGATACGGCGCTCCATCGGTCCGTCATCGCTGCCGTGTTTGCGCATCACTCGATCGTTCCTTTGCCGCCGGGCGTCGTGTTTCGCCGCTCCGATACGCTGGTCAATTGGTTGGAGCTGCACTATGCGGCGTTGCACGACGCGCTGCAGTATGTGGAAGGGCGAGCCGAGGCGCGCCTGCATGTCCGGCCGGCCGGCACGCCGGGCAGGAAGGCGCCACCGGCCGGTGCCGCGGAGGCTGCGTATTCGCAGCTCAGTGCGTCCGCGCTCGATATCTTTCGGACGCTGGGTCGCGATGTCGCGGCCTGGATAGTCGTACCGCGCAAGACTGCTGGTCCTCCGGGTGTGATGGAGCCCCGTCCGACGTCCTCCCCGACCGATGCGGCAGGGCCGGGCAGTGGAGACGGCGTCGCCGACCGCGGTGACCGTCACCCAGGGCGCGATTTCGGGCCCGGCACCGACGGGGGGCGTGACGTCGCCGACATCAGCGCGTCGTTCCTCCTGGAGCGGTCACATTGGCGCGAGTTTGCCGAAGCCGTCGCGGGTCAAGCCCGACGATCGTCGGCGCTGGATCTCACGCTCACCGGCCCCTGGCCGCCCTACGACTTCGTTCGCTTGCAATTCGGAGGGTAACCTTCTGTTCTGCCCAGACTGCGGCACGTGGAATCGCGCGGTCGCAGTCCAATGCGCACGCTGCGCCAGCACGCTGCCGCTGATTGCGTCGACCGCCAGCGAGGCCCCGGATTCCGAGATTTCACAGCTTCGGAAGTTGACCGGGAATCGGTACCGCATCGTGCGCCGACTGGGCACCGGTGGCATGGCTCAGGTCTACTACGCCGAGCACGTCTCGCTGGGGCGGCCGCTGGTGATCAAAGTGCTGCATGCGCAGCTCGCCAAAGAGGCGGAGATGCGAGAGCGATTCCGGCGAGAGGCGGAGGCTGCGGCCCATCTGGTGCACCCGTTCATCTGTCCGATCGTCGACTACGGCCACACCGACGACATCGTGTACCTTCTCATGCCATTCCTGGGAGGCGGCTCACTGGCCGACCGCCTCGTCCGCGAGCGCACGGTGCCACCCGCCTTCGCCGCGGCGACCGCGGCCCAGGTGGCCTGCGCCCTCGACTACGCGCACCGGCATGGCGTCGTGCACCGCGACATCAAGCCGGACAACATCTTGTTCGATGACGACGGGTACGCCATCGTCACCGACTTCGGCATTGCGACGGCGCGCCGCCACGGTCGGCTCACAGGAACCGGGCGCGCGATGGGGACGCCGCACTACATGTCGCCCGAGCAAGCCATGGGCCGCATGGTCGACGGCCGGAGCGACCTCTATGCGGTCGGCGTCATGCTCTACGAGATGCTGTTGGGGTTTCCACCGTTCGATGGGGCCGACTCGTACTCGGTCGGCTACAAGCATGTGCACGAGGCCCCGGTCGCACCGGAGGTCGTGGACTCGCGCACACCACCGGTGCTGGCGGCGGTCGTGATGAAGTGTCTGGCCAAGGCGCCGGACGATCGCTACCAGCGCGGCACCGAGCTCGCCGACGCCCTCATCGCCTACCTCGCCCAAACGACGGCGGCCTCGGCGTCGCGGCTCTCGTGGCTGGCGAGGCGGACCGGATCACAAGCGCTGACTCCAAGCTCCTAGCTAGCGCCCTGCGGCTGCTAGAGAGTAGAGAGTAGAAAGTAGACGGACACGGCTAGGGCGCCGCCGGGGGCACCGTGCGCCGATCATATTTCGGGCATGGAGCTGTTTGTTGGGGTGGCGGGTGTAGACGGGGTGGGGGACGCCGGGGAGATCGGCGCCTCGGCAGCACACCGAGAGGCCCCTGCGCGGTTCGTCGAAGTGGCGCTGGCGCTCCCGTTGTTCCAGACGTTCACGTACGCCATCGATCGCGAGCCGGCGCACCCCTTGGTGCCGGGGACGCGGGTCGTGGTCCCGTTTCGTTCGCGCCGCGTCGTCGGGATCTGCCTCGGGACCCGTGACGAACCGCCCGTGCGCGGGACGCCCAAGCCGATCCTCGAGGTACCGGACGCCCAACCGGTGTTGGACGAGCGGCTGATGGCGCTCTGCCAGTGGATGGCGGAGTACTACACGGTCCCGCTCGGCGTGGCGGTCCGGGCGGCGCTCCCGGCGGCGTTGACTGGTGCCGCCGTTCCCCATCCCGCCCGAAAGACACAGCGGGTGGCCGAGCTCCGAGGCGACGTCCCGTCGCTCCTCGACCGCGATCGTCTGTTCGCGCGGGCGCCCAGACAGCGGGAGGCGTACGAGCATCTGGAGTCGGTTGGTGGTCGCGCGCCGATCGAGCTGTTGATCGCCCAGCTTCACTGCGCGCCCTCCGTCGTGCGGGCGCTGGAAACGCGTGGACTCATTGCCATCGTCGACCAGGTATTGGAGCGCGATCCATTCGCTACGCGACGGACCGAAATGCCGAGCGGTCATCCGCCGACAGCCGCCCAGGCCGCGGCGATCGCCGCGTTGACATCGGCCAAGGCGGGCGAGGTGTATCTGCTGCACGGCGTGACGGGGAGCGGGAAGACATTGGTCTACATCGAGCTGCTCCGCCGGATCGTCGACGAACGCGGCCAATCGGCGATCGTCCTCGTCCCGGAAATCGCGCTGACGCCGCAGACGGTCGACCGATTTCGTGCCGTATTCGGTGATCGCGTCGCCGTGCTCCACAGTGCGCTCAACGACGGAGAGCGCTACGATGCCTGGCTTGCCTTGCGCGCAGGCACGAAACGCATCGCCGTCGGTGCGCGCTCGGCCGTGTTCGCTCCGCTCCCGGATCTGGGGGCGATCATCGTCGATGAGGAGCACGAGACGACGTACAAGCAGGGTGAGTCGCCGCGCTATCATGCGCGTGAGCTGGCGGTCGTCCGCGCGCGACACGCCGGCGCCGTGGCCGTTCTGGGGAGTGCGACGCCGAGTCTCGAGTCCTGGGTCAACGCCACATCAGGCAAGTACCGCTACCTCTCCCTCCCCCAGCGCGTCGGCGGCGGACAATTGCCCCACGTCGCCGTGGTCGACCTCCGACGCCGGCCGGGCGGATCCACCGATGCCACGGCTCGCCCGGGGGACCCGTTCAGCGCGGTGATCAGCGAGCCGCTCGAAGCAGCGCTCCGCACGACCCTCGGGCGTGGCGAGCAGAGTATCCTCCTGCTCAATCGGCGCGGGTATGCCGCGTTCGTCCAGTGCGCGGCGTGCGGTGACGTGACCGTTTGCCCGCACTGCTCCATCACGCTCACGTATCATCGGGCCCCCGATCGGTTGGTGTGCCACTACTGCCAGCACCACGCGCCGGTGGAGCCGCGGTGTGCCCGGTGCGGCGAGGCGACCATGCGTCGCCGCGGGTTGGGGACGCAGCAGGTCGAGCGTTTGATCACGGAGCGATTCCCGACGGCGCGCGTGGCGCGTATGGACGTGGACACCACGAGCGGAAAATGGGCCCACGCCGACATCCTGGACCGCGTCGGACGCGGCGAGGTGGATGTGTTGCTGGGGACCCAGATGATCGCCAAAGGGCTCGATTTCGCCAACGTGACATTGGTGGGGGTCGTCGATGCCGATGTCGGGATCAACCTGCCAGACTTCCGCGCGTCCGAACGGTGCTTTCAACTGCTCTGTCAGGTCGCCGGACGCGCCGGACGCGGCCCCAAGGGCGGTCGGGTGTTCATCCAGACCCGCGTGCCGGCGCATCATGCCGTTCGTTACGCGGTCTCCCACGACTACACGGCTTTCGTCACCGACGAGCTGGCCGGGCGGCGGCAGCCGACGTATCCGCCGTTCGTTCGGCTGGCCAATGTCGTGTTCAGCGGGTTGGCTGAGGCTCCGACGGCGGCCCTGGCCGAGCGAGGGGCCGATTGGGTGCGCCGGCTCGCCGCGCGCGATGGCATGACCGGCATCGAGGTGGTCGGCCCGGCGCCGTGCCCGGTCGAACGCATCAAGCAGCGCTGGCGATGGCATATGCTGGTCAAAAGCGAGCAAGCCGGGCCGTTGACGCGTCTCGCGCGGTACTTCGTCCGCCGCTTTCCGGTGCCGGCGGCGCACGGGCTGCGGATGGCGTGGGATCGTGATCCCGTGGCGCTCCTCTGACGCGCCCACCATTTTTCGCTCTGTGACTGCCTTCTCGCCTCCCGACTTCTCGACACCACGCCTCGCCGGCGCGCCCGACGCGACGTTCGTGCCCGCTCCGGCGGACGGTGTGCTGCCGGATGGGTTCTTCGCCACGACCAACCTCCCGACGTACGTGCGCATCGGCGGGGTATGGCGGATGCCGCGCGAGCCGCGGATGGACTCG
>Ga0209415_10005164_pt1 | contig 23574 bp, 17 predicted proteins | sample PeaSoiSIISIP2007_FD_187696 | JGI IMG/M metagenome (GOLD analysis project Ga0209415, IMG submission 187696) | Peat soil microbial communities from Weissenstadt, Germany - SII-SIP-2007 (SPAdes) (version 2) | ecosystem: Environmental > Terrestrial > Soil > Wetlands > Peat | place: Germany... | reverse complement strand
GGCTCTTCCCCTCGACGTATTCCATGACGATGAAATCGACGCCATCGGATTGGTCGATATCGTAGACCGTGACGATGTTCGGATGGTTCAGGGCGGAGGCTGACCGGGCCTCCTGGACGAAGCGGAGCTTGCGCTCCGCGTCGGCGACCTTCTCCGGAGGCAGTACCTTGAGGGCGACGAAGCGCTTCAGATGGCTGTCGCGGGCCTTGTAGACCACTCCCATCCCGCCCTCGCCGAGCTTTTCGAGGACCTCGTAGTGCGAGATGGTGCGGCCGGTCATAGGATTACTTCAGCCTCGCGTATTCCGCCTTGGCTTCTTTCAGGATGGGGACGTCGGGGTCGGCGTCTTTCCAGAGTGTCAGGAAATCCTGATACGCGGCACGGGCTTTGGCCGTGTCGCCCTGCAGGGCGTAAGCGCGCGCCAGTCCGAGACGAGCCAGCGCGCCCCACGGAAAGTTCATCACCACTCCCCGGTGGTCGATGAATTTCTGAAATTCCGCTGCAGCCCGGTGGCCGTCGCGCAGCATGAGCCATGCTTCCCCACGCAAATAAGGGGGGCACAGGAATATAGTCAGGTCGGCTGTAATGGAGCTGAGTTCGATCGTGCTCGCCACCTTCAACAGTTCGATTGCGCCGTTCGGGTCTTTGCGTTCCAGGGCGACTGCCGCCCGGATCGTGGGCAGCCAATACCTCTGGACCAGCGTGTCCAGCGGGAAGGTCTTGTCGAGTTCGGCCGCCAGCTTCTCCGCCCCTGCCGTATCGCCTGCCCGCGCCAGGGCCAACGCCGCCATGGCCCGCACATCGCGGTTGGGAGCCAGCTTCAACGCCGCATGGGCCTCGGCACGCGCCTGCTCCCGGTTTCCCGATTCCACCTCGCGCAGCGCTGCCGCTGCCTGATATCCTGCGGCACTCTCTTTGGCGTTGTTATGCTGGGCTGAATCCATCGCCCGCACGGTCAGCTCGCGCGCGCTCTTCAGCTTGCCGTGCCAACCTTCGGTGTCCGCTTGCATGGCCAGCAACAGGTCTTCCGTGCCCGGCTTGCCCATGGCGGCTGAGACCAACTGCGCCATCCGCGCCGCATCGCCTTTCAGAAAAGCCAACCAGTAGCGGCCTTCGAGCAGAAGCGCACTCTCCAGCTTGCGCTCTTCCGACTGCTGGTACACCACCTCCGCTTCATCCAGCCGGTTGAAGCTCATGTAAGCGAGGCCGAGGAGAAAATACGTGACCTCAGCATTTGGGTCCCGGCGAAGCGCCCCTCGCCATTCCTCCAATGCCTTTCCCCAGTTTCCCAGGGTGGCGGAAACGGATCCCAGCCATCTGTAAGGCAAGGCTTCTCTAGGGTAGGTCTGCTGCCACAGTTCGGTGGTCTGCGCCCCCTTCTCCAGTTCTCCCGTCGCACTGCAGTAGTAGTTTGACTCGATCCAGAACCGCTCCCGTTCGCTCACTTTCTCCCGCAGGTCGTAAGCCTTGCGTGCATATTCGGCCGCCTGCCCCACTTCGTTGAGGTTGAAGTAAGCCCCCGACATCCCTAGGAAGGCCGTGGCAAAATTCGGGTCAAGGTTCACTGCCCGTTGGAAGAAGGGCAGAGCGGCTGTGTCCCCTTTCGCACTCCAGGTCTTTACTCCCAGGCTGTAGGCTTTCAGCGCCTCCAGGGATGATGTGGTGGCTTCCTCCAGCGGCGTGGCATACTTTTGCACCGAGCTGAGCGACTCGCCCAGCTTGCTCCGCAAACTCGCTGCCGCAGCGTCCAGAGCCTTGAGCACCGCTTCCTTGGCCGCCGCCTGCTCCTGCGCTTCCGCCAGCACGTCCCCCGTGTCGCAGTTCACGGCCCTCAGGCCAATCACGTACTGACTGCCCAGCGGCGCAATCGAGCCGGCCAGCATGGCCTTGCTGCCGGTGCGCTGGCAGACCTCGCGGGTGACCTCCGGCGTCAGCCGGTCACCCGCCGGACGCCCCATCAGCTTCAAGGTCTCATTCACCTTGCGATCAGAAAGCAGGTTGAGAAAGGGCGATTGCTCGAGCTGCACCGAGAGTCCCTGCTTCAGCGTGTCGTCGAAAACGCTGTCGCCCGTCGTGTTGGTGAAATCGGAGAGGACAATGGAGTCCTTGTCCGTCAGTGGCTTGGCTTGATGCGAGCGGTAGTACAAGCCGCCCGCGACGAGCATCGCAGCCAGCAGGACAGGTATCGCAATCCTCCAGAGCTTCGCCAACCACCTCCCGGCTGACGTCGCTGCGAGCTCGGCGCCGGCCGGCGCTCCGCTTCCCCCAGACCGGAGACCCTCGCGAAGGGCTTCCAGCATGATCCGCGCGTCGTCGATGTGCTGGAGGCGGCTCTCCGGGTCCTTGCGCAGGCAGAGGCGGACCAATTCCTCCAGTCGCTCCGGCGCTCCCTCCAGCGCTTTCGGTTCCGTAGTAGCGGCGGCGATCAGCGCCGCGGTGATGGTCTCGCCAGGGAACGCCCGGCGGCCGCTCAGCAGTTCGTACAGGATGCAGCCGAAGGCGAAGATGTCGCTGCGCGTGCTGGCCAGCTTGCCTTCGATCTGCTCCGGCGCCATGTAGCCTGGCGTGCCCGCCAGGCCGGCGGTCTGAGTGGAGGCCGGCGCGCCCTCCGGCTCCGCCAGTTTCGCCAGGCCGAAATCCAGCACCTTGACAGACCCCTTCTCCGTCACCAGAATGTTGGCGGGCTTCAGGTCGCGATGCACGATGCGCGCCGCGTGCGCCGCCGCCAGGGCATCGGCTACCTGAATTCCGTACTCGATCGCCTGCTTTACCGGGAGCGGGCCTTTGAGCGGCCGGCCGTCGACCAATTCCATGGCGAGATACGGCGAACCTTGGTGGTCGCCTGCCTCGTAGAGCGTGGCGATGTGGGGGTGGTTCAACGCCGCCACCACCCGCGCCTCGCGCTCCAACCGGCGGCTGAATTGGGCCTTGACGAACTTCAAGGCGACGCTCCGGCCCAGGCGGGTGTCGCGGGCCTTGTAGACCACGCCCATGCCGCCTTCGCCGAGCTTCTCGACGATGCGGTAGTGCGCCACCATGTCGCCGGGCGCCAGTTTGCCGGCGACCGCGAACAATTTCGCGGCCGGACTTTGCCAACTCGGCCCTTCGTTACCCGCCAGCAACCGTTCCACTTCTGCGCGCAGGTCCGCATCCCCGCCGCAGGCTGACTCCAGGAATCGGGGCCGTTCCGATTCCGGAGTCTCCACCGCCGCGCCGAGAACTTCCTTGATCCGGGACCACCGCTCCGGCGTCACAGCCGTCCTCCCGGAACTTCTCCGCGAGCGTCCGCCATGCCAGCCAACCTTTCCAGCGGTCCAGTGCCCCGGCTCTGATTATCCGCAATTCTTGCCCCGATTTCCAGCTTCTTGCGCGTTCGGCGCGTTTGGGCCGGGTGCAGCGCATTCGCCTCAAGCACTTTGCGAAGGCGCCGTTGGGTGCCCGTGCTGGATTCCACTCAGCACGTAAAGGTCGCGGCGCGCCACCATGCAAGACAGGAACTGATAGCGCCGCGACCGTTTTGCGCGAGTTCCTCAAAAGCAAACTGCCCGCCAGGCGGGGCCATACGGGAGAGGAACTCCTGATTGCACGACGCCAGTTGCCGACATTTTTCAACAGCCTACCGATCCTGTATTATCAACAACTTCCGAGGGAGTTCCTTAGGAGGAAGAGCATCGCGTCCGTCAAGACCGCGCAGCCGTCCAGTAGGCGGGCTTGGCTGACGGCGCACTCGGAAAGAGCGGTTCTCCCCGCGCTCCTCCACACCCATGTTGACTCACCCGGAAACCGAGTGACAGCTTTTGGAAATATATTTTCGACCCCGCCTCGCCACTGATTCAAAATCACTTATCCCCACACTCACCCGTCTCTCCAGCCCTTCCGCCCCCGCTTCCGCCACCTCGGTCTGCTAGATTCAAAGTAGGAAGAGGTTTAGCGACCTGACAGCTCCCCGTTCGCCCGGGGAGCTGTTTCCGTCTTCACGCGGTTTCCCAGGTCCGCGACACATCGATGTGTCGCCATAATTCGCTAACTCCCCTCTTTTCAATGTCAGGTACTCTCGCGGCGACACATCGATGTGTCGCCGCCAAACGGAGCTTCTATGCGCCACTCGATTCCGCCATCCCCCGGCACGCTGCCCCGCCTGCACCGCGCCTGCCCTCTCAACCCGGGTGACGCGTGGACCGAAAAAAAGCCTCCCCACGCGTCACCCAATTTCTCTCCGCCTCTGCAACCTGAAGAAATGAAGGAGTTTAACCAGGTACAAAAAAATACACACACACACCCTCCGGACCCGCCACCCGCGGGCACTTCAGGAGCCCGCCCCGCAGGCCCGGATCGGATCCACCTTGGTCGCCCGGCGCGCGGGCAGGTAGGCTGCCAGCGACGCTACCACCAAAAGCAGCGCGGCCACCGATACGAAGGTCGCGGGGTCTGCGGCGCTGACTTCGAAAAGCAGCTTCGAAAGAACGCGGGTCACCGCCAGCGCGCCGGCCGCGCCCACCAGAATCCCGATGCCGCTGAGGGCCACTCCCTGGCCGGCTACCGTCAGCAGCACATCACACGGCCGCGCGCCCAGCGCCATGCGGATGCCGATCTCGTGAGTTCGCTGCGCCACCATGTAGGCCAATACGCCGTAAATGCCCACCGAAGCCAGCAACACAGCTACCCCGGCGAAGACCGCCAGCAGCAGCATCTGCACGCGGCGGTCGAACACTTCGCGGTCGAGGATCTCCTCCATGGTGCTGATGCCGGTGATCGGCAGGTCGCGGTCCACGGCTCGCAACTCGCGGCGGACCGCGGCCGCCAGTTTCGACGGATCGCCGGCAGTGCGAATTGCCAGCCAGCCGGTCGGGTCGGGCACTTGTGCGGCGGGCAGATACATTTCGGCCCGTGGCAGCGCATCCAGGCCGGATTGCCGGATATCGCCGATCACCCCCACGATGGTGACCCAAGGCTGCTTGCTGCCGAAGCGGAGGCGTTTGCCGAGAGCGCTTCCGCCCGGCCAGAACTTGCGCTCGAAGGCTTCGTTGACCAGCGTGACGTAGGGCGTGCCGGGCCGGTCCCGCGCATCGAGCGGGCGTCCTCTGCGCAGGGGAATCCCGAGGGTAGCGAGGTAGTCCGGCGTCACCAGGCGGAAGTTGGAGTTGGAATACTGGTCGGCGCCCAGGGCGGGATGATCTTCGATCGTAAACCCGTTCACCCACCCCTTGATGGCGATGGGTACGCCGTTGGTGAATCCGGCGGACACCACGCCCGGGAGCGCGTCCACGCGGCCCAGCGCTTCGTTGAGGAAGGCCTCGCGGTTCGCGTCGTCCTCATAGAGGCGGGCGGGCATGGAGGTCCGGACCGTCAGGATGTTTTGCGTGCGGAAGCCGGGGTCCACTCCGCGCAACAGCACGAACGTGCGGATCATCAGCCCTGCGCCGGCAGTCAAGACGAAGGCCAGTGCCACCTCCGAGATCACCAGGGTCTGCTGCAGGCGCCGGCCTGTGCCACCCGCGCCAATGATGCCGCGGCCGCCGCCCTGCTTGAGCGCCTCATGCAGATCCACCCGCATGGACTGAAACGCCGGGAGCAGGCCGAACGCCACACCGGTCGCAAGCGAAACCGCCAGCGTGAATCCAAGCACGCGCGCATCCAGGCCGAGGGCCGTCAAGCCGGAGATGGCGCGCGGCACGAACTTGTCGAGAAAGCGCAGACTCCAGTACGCCAGCGCCAGGCCGCAGGCCCCGCCGGCGCACGCCAGCACCAGGGCCTCCGTCAGCAACTGGCGCACAAGCTGGCGGCGGCTCGCGCCCATGGCCGTGCGGATGGCGATCTCGTGCCGGCGGTTGACTGCGCGCGCCAGCAGCAGGTTGGCGATGTTGACACAGGCGATCAGCAGGACGAATCCCACCGCCCCGCAAAGCACCACCAGCAGCGAACGGGATTCGCCCACAAAGTGGTCGCGCATGGGCGCCACGAACGCGCCCACGTTGCGGTTGGTTTCCGGATACTGCTCGGCGAGGCGCTGGCAGATGGCGGCGATTTCCTGGTTGGCGCGCTGGAGCGTCACGCCAGGCGCGAGCCGCGCTACAACCATGAGGTTGTGTCGCCCGTGATCGGTGAAGTAGTTGGGCTGGTTGCGGGTGCCGACGGGCGCCCAGATTTCGGTGTCGCTGGATGGGAAGCGGAAACGCGCGGGCATCACGCCGGCGATCGTGTACGGCTCATCGTTCAGGATGAGGGTGCTACCGACCGCGCTCGGGTCGGCCGCGAACAGCCGCCGCCACAGACCATCGCTCAAGATGACGGTTTTGGCCGTGCCGAAGTGGTCCTCATCTTCGCGAAACGCGCGGCCCAGCGCCGGCTGGACGCCCAGCGTAGGGAACAGGCTGGCGGTCACGATGCTGCCGTGGAGCACCAGCGGCTCGCCCGTGCCAGTGAGCCGGTAGGAGGGCTCCTCCAGCGCTCCCATCTGCTGGAACACGTGGTTGCGCGCGCGCCATTCGGCGTAGTTGCCCATGGCGGGAGGGCTGTCCTTGGCGCCGAACATGTTGGTGTCCTCCCACACCAGGACCAGGCGGTCCGGCTGCGCGAACGGCAGCGGACGCAGCAGCACGGCATCGATCAGGGTGAAGATGGCGGAATTGGCGCCGACCCCTAAGGCCAGGGTGAGCATGGCGACGGCGGTGAATCCTGGGCTTTTGCGGAGGGTGCGAAAAGCGTAGCGCAGCATCGATAATCAGACGAAATTGCCCGAAATTCGTTAGGTGGGGCAGGCGGGGCACCCTCTGGGTCCGCCAACGCATTGCCTACGTCCAAAACGTCCTGCGCGCCGTGCGCTCCGGCGGCCACGCGATTCGGGCTGCGGCGAGGCGCTCCGGCATCCATCTCGATTCTCAGTGTAATCCCGCACCCGCGGAGTGGAGTATAGTTGACAGTACTGGAGGGGCAATAGCGTGGCGACATACCGATTTCGCGTCAATGGAAACGCGGCTACCGTGGATTCCTGGGATCCCGATCAGCCGCTGCTTTACGTGCTGCGCAATACACTCGGATTGCACAGCGCCAAGTTCGGCTGCGGATTGGGGCAGTGTGGCGCGTGCACCGTGCTGGTGGACGGGAAAGCCGTGCGTTCCTGCGTGATGCCGGTCCGGCAGGCGGCGGGCCGCGCGGTCACCACTTTGGAAGGTCTGGGCGGAGCCGTCCCAGCCGCGTTCATCGCGGAGCAAGCGGCACAGTGCGGCTACTGTACCAGCGGCATGGTCATGGGGGCGGCGGCCCTGCTCGCAGAGACGCCGCATCCGTCGCTCGATCGGGTGAAGCAGGGGCTCGGGGGGAATCTCTGCCGCTGCGGCACCCACACCCGCATCCTCAACGCAGTCATGCGGGTGGCGAAGGCATAAAGGAGGCCGACATGCACACGATGACTTCTCTTACCCGTCGCGGCCTTCTCAAGTCCGGAGGCGCGCTCATGGTCAGTTTCGCGCTGGGGGCCGCGCTCCCCAAACGCAGCCTCGCGCAAAACGGTCCGGGCGGCCCGGCGGCCGACGTGGACAGCTTTATCGCGATCCATACCGATGGCTCGGTCACCATCTACACCAGCAAGGTGGATATCGGGACCGGTCTGGCGACCGCGTTTCGGCAAACCGCGGCCGAGGAGCTCGGCATCCCGGTGGAACGATTCAACGTGGTCGAAGGCGACACGGCCACCACGCCGAATCATGGCGGCACGGGCGGCAGCTCGGGCATCCCGCGCGGCGCGGCCGACATTCGCCGCGCGGCCGCTACCGCCCGTCAGGCGCTTCTCGATCTGGGCGCGAAGCAGCTCAATCGTCCGGCAGCGGAGCTGACGATTTCGAACGGCGAGGTCCGTCCCGTGAACGGCAGCCAAGGCATCGCCGTGGCCACCCTCATCGGCGGCAAACGCTTCTCGCTCAAGGTCGATCCCCAGGCCCCGCTAAAGGATCCCGCCACGTACACCGTGGTGGGCAAGCCGATCCTGCGCGCCGACGTGCCCGCGAAATGCACCGGCCGCCACGTGTATCTTCAGGATCTGAGCGTGCCGGGGATGCTGCACGGAAGGGTGGTCCGTCCGCCGGCGACGGGCGCAAAGCTTCTGCGTGTGGATGAGTCGTCGATCCGCGCCATCCCCGGAGTGAGGGTGGTGCGCGTGGAGAGTTTTCTGGGCGTCGTGGCGAAGGATGAGTGGGCCGCGATCCGCGCCGCACGCGAGCTCAAGGCTACATGGAGCGAAGGGTCGGGCCTGCCGGGCAGCGCGGGCTTCGAACGGACGCTGCGCGAAGGACCGGTGGATCGTGACCAATCGGTCGCAAATCGCGGCGATGCCCCGACAGCCTTAGCCGCTGTCAAGCCGTTGTCGGCCACCTACTACTGGCCGTTCCAAAGCCATGCTTCGCTGGCCCCCTCGTGCGCCGTGGCCGATGTGAAGGAATCGGGAACCACGGTCTGGTCGGCATCGCAGAACCCCTTCGGGCTGCGCGGCAACCTGGCGAAGGTGTTCGGCATCCCGCAGGAAAAGATCCACGTGATCTACATGGATGGCTCCGGTTCGTACGGCGGCAACGGAAGCGACGACGCCGCGGCCGACGCGCTGCTGCTCTCTCGCGCCGCAGGCCAGCCGGTGCGCGTGCAATGGATGCGCGAGGACGAGCACGGCTGGGACCCCAAAGGACCGGCGCAGTTGCTGGATGTGCGCGGCGCCATCGACGCCAATGGAAATATCGTGGCGTGGAAAACCGAGATGTGGCTGCCCGGCGGCCCGCAAGGCGAGCGCGCGCTGCTGGGACCCGAATCCGCGGGGCTGGCGCAAGGACACGGGCAGAACGCCGGCGCCATGACGCTCAACACCGACCCGCCATACGCCACTGCCAATCTGCGGGTGGTGGCGCATTCGCTGAAGGATACGCCGCTGCGCCTCTCGAATCTACGCGCGCCGGGCAAGATCGCCAATGTTTTCGCGGTGGAGAGCTTCACCGATGAGCTGGCGGTAGCGGCGGCAATGGATGCGGCCGCGTTCCGGCGCCGCGCCCTCACCGATCCGCGCGCCATTGCCGTGCTGGAACGCGCCCTGGCCATGATCGAGTGGCAGCCGCGGCCATCGCCCAATCCGAAGGCCGCGGTGGGCAACCTGCACGTGGGACGCGGCGTGGCCTACATGCGCTACAAGCAGGCCGAGAACTATGTGGCCATGGCCATGGAGGTCGCGGTGGACCGCGCCACCGGCCGCGTCGCGGTGCGGCGTGTCACCTGCGCCCACGATTGCGGCCTGATTGTGAATCCCGACGGCCTGCGCAACCAGGTGGAAGGGAACATCATGCAGACTCTCAGCCGGACCCTGCACGAAGAGGTGATGTTCGACCGCTCGCGGGTGACCAGCGTGGACTGGGCCAGCTATCCGGTGCTGACCTTCCCCGAGGCGCCGGCCATCGAAGTGGCGCTGATCGACCATCCGGATCAGCCGTCGTACGGCGCGGGCGAGGCAGCCAGCGCTCCGGTTGCCGCGGCCCTGGCCAACGCCATTTTCGATGCCACCGGGGTCAGGCTGCGCATTGTGCCCTTCACCGCCGCGCGCGTGAAGGCGGCACTGCGAGCCTAGCAGCTAATTGACATGCCGGAACGTTGTCTCTATAGTCGATAGAGAATGAGGTGATTGTTGATGACGGGGAGATTCCTTCTTGTCGCGCTGGTCGGCTGCTCGTCAGTGATGGCGCAATCGCTGGCGGGACTCTGGGACGCGACCGTCAAGGTGAACGGCACCGAGATTCCGTTCCGCATGGAGTTTTCGGGCGCGGGGGCGAACATCGCGGGCTCCTTTTTCAATGGCGACGAGAAAGTCACGTCGACCGGCGGCCGGTTCGAGAACGGATCGCTGGTTTTGAGCTTCGACTATTACGGATCGAAGCTCGAGGCGGCGTGGAAGGATGGGAGTCTCGACGGCGCCTACGGGCGGGAGGGGCGCAGCTACCCGTTCCATGCGAAGCGATTTGTTCCATCCACGCTCAGCGATGCGGACGTGCCATCGATCGCGGGGCTGTGGGAGGTCGGGGTCGAGAGCTCCAAAGGCGAATCGGCATGGCGATTCATCGTGCGGCAATCCGGGCCGGAAGTCTCGGCGGCGATCCTGCGGGTGGACGGAGACACGGGATCGCTGAGCGGCGCCTGGCGGGATGGCAAGTTCGTGCTGAGCCATTTCGACGGCGCCCGGCCGTCCTTGTTCGAAGTGACGTCGCAGAAGGACGGGAGCCTGGAAGTGGTGCAGAACGGCCGCAAGATGGTGGCGCTGCGGTCGGCCGATGCACGGGCAAAGGGACTTCCGGAACCGACCGACCCCTCGCGGCACACGAGCGTCAAAGACCCGACCGAGCCGTTGCACTTCCGGTTCCCCGACTTGAACGGGCGCATGGTTTCGGACGGCGACCCGCGCTTCGCCGGGAAAGTGGTCATCGTCGCGATCGGCGGCAGTTGGTGCCCGAACTGTCATGACGAGGCGCCGTTCCTGGTGGAACTGTATCGCAAGTACCACAGCCAGGGATTGGAGATCGTGGCGCTGGATTTTGAAGATGCCGAGCAGTTGAAGGACCCCCATCGAGTGCGGGCATTCATCCAGCGGTATGGGATCGAGTACCCGGTGCTGCTGGCCGGCGAGACCGGGGAGCTGAATGCCAAGATGCCCCAGGCAGTGAATCTGAACGCTTGGCCGACCACGTTTTTCCTGGGACGGGACGGGCGGGTGCGCAGCGTCCACGCGGGGTTCGCGGGTCTGGCGAGCGGCGAGTTCCATCGACAACTGAAGGAGGACGTGACCAGGCTGGTGGAGCGGTTGCTGACGGAGAACGCGAGTGCCGGGGCTTCAGCGGCGCACGAGATCCAATGAAGTTTCCGAGGGAGGTGGTGGCGCTTCCGGTTCCGCGGTGCCCTCGACCACGCGCAGCAGCTTGGCACGACTGATCGGCTTATCGGTGTAGCCGTCCATCCCGGCCTGCAGGCATTTCTCCCGATCGCCGGCCATGGCGCAGGCGGTCAGGGCAATGACCGGCACATGCCTCCCGGACGCCAGTTCGGCTTCGCGGATGCGGCGAGTGGCTTCGAAGCCGTCCATTTCAGGCATGTGGACATCCATCAGAATCACGTCGAAGGATGTTGCGGCGGCCATGTTAACGGCTTCGCGTCCATTGGCGGCGACGGCGACAAGATGGCCGCGATTCTCCAGGATGCGCACCGCCAGTTTTTGATTCACCGGGTTGTCTTCCGCCAGGAGGATGGCCAGCTTGCGGCGCGGGGACGGGTCGGGAGGATCCGCGACAGCATCGGCCAGGCTGGCGACACCTTGTGAAGCCGGGGGTGAGGCATCCCCAGAAACCCCGGGGCAGGGCTGGAACAGTGCAGTGAAGTGGAACGTACTGCCTTTGCCCACCTGGCTTTCCACCCAGATCCGTCCGGACATCAATCCCACCAGGCGGGAACAGATGGCCAAGCCGAGGCCGCTGCCCCCGTACTGCCGGGTGGTGGAACTATCGGCCTGGCGGAAGGCTTCGAAAATGACCGATTGCTTTTCCGCCGGGATACCGATTCCCGTGTCCGCGACGGCGAAGCGCAGGCGCATATCCTGGGCGGATGGCGGGGCATCGAGCCAGACGCGGATGGCCACGCTTCCCCGGCTGGTGAATTTGATGGCGTTGCCCAGCAGGTTGAGGAGGATCTGGCGGAGACGGATGGCATCGCCGACGAGAACCTGGGGAACCGCATCGTCCACCTCGCACACCACGGCGACCTGTTTCTGGTTCGCCTGCAGCCGGATGGGGCGCACGCTTTCCGTTACCAAATCGCGCACGGACAAGGGCGCGGGATCCAAATCCAGACGGCCGTCCTCGATCTTCGACAGATCGAGGACGTCGTTGAGAATGCCCATCAAAGTGCCCGCTGAGTCGCGGGCGGTTTCGAGATACTCGCGCTGCTCTCCCGAGAGCTCGGTCGCGAGAGCCAGCTCGGTCATTCCGAACACGCCGTTCAGGGGCGTCCGGATCTCGTGACTCATGTTGGCCAGGAAGGCGCTCTTGGCGCGGCTGGCTGCGTTCGTCCGGAGCAGGAGGAGCTCGATCTCGCTGTTTTGCTTGTCGACGGTGGCTTTCTCGCGCACCAGTTCGCTGGTGCGGGCGGCGACCGCGGCTTCCAGGCGTTGCTGGCGGTCGAGCAAACTGCGTACCCGGATTCGCCAGATTTTCCAGGCGGCGGCGAGCGCCAGCGCCAGGACCGGCAGGTTGAACCACCACGTTTTCCACCACGGCGGCAGGATTCGGAAAGACAACCGGGCGGGAATTTCGCTCCAAACCCCCTGGGCGTTGCGGGCGATCACCTCGAAGGTGTACGGTCCGTGGGCGAGCCCGGGGTAGTCGACCTCCCGCTGGCTGGTTTCGGTCCAATCCTCCCCCGGATTGAGCAGCCGGTAGCGGAAGCGGACCTCGCTTTCGTTCAGGAAGGTGAGTGCCGTGAAATGCACTTGCATCGACCGGTCGGGGAAGGCGATCTCCAGGGCTTTGGATGGATCCATGGACTTTCGTCCGAAGGTCACGGCCGTCACCAGCGCGGCCGGAGGCCGGCTGGGCGGGGATTGGCCGGGGGGACGGAAATGCGAGAGGCCGCGGCTGGTGCCGATCCACACGCTGCCGTCCTCGTCGGCAAGAAACGAATCGCCATCGCAATCCGCCCAGGCGAGCCCGTCGCCCTGGCCGTAGTGCCGCCAGGAGCGCCCGTCGAACACCTCCACGCCATTGTCAGTCCCGGACCAGATCCATCCGCGGGCATCGCTGCGCAGGAAGACCGCATGATGCGAGCGGAGCCCGTCCCTGTTGGTGAAGTTCCGGACAGAAGGACGGCCGTCGTGGAAGACCAGCCGGGAGATGCCCCGGTCGTCGCGGTAAGCGATCCAGACGGCCCCGTCGGGCGGTTCGGCCACATAAGAAATCTGGTTGCCCAGCAGGCCGTCCTGCATAGTGAAACGAGACCATCGGCCGGATTCGAAGCGCGTCAAGCCATGGTAGCCGGTCGCCCAAATGACCCCGCCGGCGCCGCGCACCACGTGGGTGAAGCTCTCGCGCTGGCCGCCCTGGGGCGGGTATTGGATTTCGAAGATCAAATTGGCAGGCTGAAGCCTGCCCGACCCGCGATACAGGCCGCCACGGGTGGCGACCCACAGGCGGTCCTGGTTATCGAAAGTCAGGCTCATGACTTTGTCGCCAGGCAGGCCGGCTTCCGCGCCGTAACGGTGGGTCAGCCCGGTCCGGGGGTTCAGGTACGCCACCTCGCCGCGTCCGGTGCCCAACCAGATAGTCCCATCCCGAGCCAGGGCGAGGGCGCGCACCGTGGTGCGATCCAGACCGCCGGCCTTCCACTGGCGCCAACGGAGTTGCCCGCGAGGCAGGTAGTTCAAGCCGTAATCGGTGCCGGCCCAAAGAGTACCCGAGGAATCCCGCCGGATGCTCCAGATGGTCTCGTTGCTCAGTCCTTCGGCGCGTGTCCAGGCTTCCCACTGTCCCGCTCCCACCCAGCGGACGATTCCCCCGCCGTACAACCCGATCCAGTAGGAGCCTTCCCGATCCTGCAGAAAAGAGCCCACCGAGCTGACGGGCAGACCACGGCTGGAATCGATGCGGTCCCATCGATCGCCGTTTTGAAGGGCCAAGCCGAGATCGGTAGGGGCGAACAGACGTCCCGCCGTGTCCAGCCCCAGCACGCCGTTGTCGGAAGTGCTGGGCGGAAGCCCCTGGTCCCGGTGGATGAACCTTCCAGTCCCTTTCGGCAGCATGACGAGGTGCTCCCGGCTGCGGGCCCAGATGTTGCCCTGGAAATCGCTGGCGATGGCGGTCCACGGCTCGTCCGAAAGCCCGTCCCCGGGCCCGAACGAAACCACCGTGGCGTTTGCCAGCTCGGGTGCCAGGCGCCGCCGGTCGACCCGCAGAATCCGGTGGCGGCAGGCCAGCCAGATCGACCCTCGGGCATCCACGTGGACCCCGAAGATGGCTCCGGTGTCCACCCCGATGCTCTGGAATGCGGGCTTCGGTAGGGACCCGGCCACCGGCGCCGGCACCACCAACAGACCCTTATTGGTTCCGACGAACAGCGTCCCTTGGGCATCGGAGGCGAGGACCGCCCGCCCCTGGATCTCGTAGTCGCCCAAGCCCGGCAAGGATTGAAAACGGTCGCCGACACGACGCGCAACGCCTGTCCGAGTCGCCACCCAGAGAGTGCCGCCGGGGGTTTCGTGAAGGCCGGCAATCCAGGGCGCTGGGAGTCCGCTATCGGAAAAATAAGCGCGGAACTTGAAGCCATCGTAACGGAACAGCCCGCCTTCCGTGCCGACCCACAGGAAGCCTGTGCGGTCCTGCAGCAGGCATTGTATCGCCAAGTTCAGCAGCCCTTGTGCCTGCCCGTACTGCTGCAGGCTGAGCTGCTGCGCCAGCAGCACGCCTGAAAGCAGGAACGCAGCCAGCAGCATGCGGAATCCTGGCCGTCCGGTACCCCACCGGCACCTCGAATGCTGCACTTTCGTCCTTTCTCCCCTCTATATCGGCCGAACTGCCTGAGTCCTTTAACCCGCGGGACAATCCGAAAACCACTCCCTCCGGATGGGTGGCGTTGTCCACCATCCCGGCATCCATGGCGGTCCCGGCTGCGGCTGCGATGGTTCGCCGGAATCGTTTGGAAAGGAGAATGTTATGACGCCGATATTGCAGCGCGATAGCGTCATTCCGGCGGCTGCCTGGGCGGCGGCCGCGATTGTGTCCACACTGCTGTTTCTGGGCGTCGGATTCGTCATGCAGCAGGCCGAGGGTCCCATAGCCCTACACTTCGTAGTACCCGTTCTGGTGGCTCTCTCGTTGGGGGGGTATGCGCTGCTGCTGGGTTACATTTATGGCGATGCCAGGCGGAGGCGCATGCGGTACGTGATGTGGACCTGGCTGGCGGCCCTGATACCGAATGCCATCGGGATCATCCTGTATTTCGTCCTGCGCGAGCCCATGCCGGTGTACTGTTCCAATTGCGGCGGCCTGATGCAGGCGGGGTTGGCCTTCTGCCCGCACTGCGGTTGCGGCCTGGCGCCGGCTTGTGTCCAATGCAAGCGCATCACGCAGGGCGGCTGGTCGCACTGCGCCTACTGCGGGGCCAAGCTGTGAGGAGAACCGGTTTGGGGGTTGGGGGTTGGGGATTAGGGGAAGGTGGCTCGCTGCGCTCGCATTTTCTCTTCTACTCCCCCCGCGAGACTTCACGCCACAACAAGCGAGTGGTGTTAATCTAGGCAGGGGAGAGGCTCATGATCATCGGTGTTCCCAAGGAAATAAAAGACAACGAGACGCGCGTCGGGCTGGTGCCGAGCGGCGTCACCGCACTGCGCGAGGCGGGTCACGAAGTTCTGGTGGAGACGCACGCCGGCGAGGGCAGCTCCATCACGGACCGCGAATACATGCAGGCGGGCGCGCACATTCTCGACCACGCGGCCGAACTGTGGCGCAAGGCCGATCTCGTGATCAAGGTCAAAGAACCGCAGAAATCGGAATGCGATTGCTTTCGTCCCGGCCTGATCCTGTTTACCTACCTGCACCTGGCGCCGCTGCCGGAGCTGACCGACCGGTTGCTGGATGCGAAGGTGAACGGCCTGGCATACGAGACCATCCGGGAGACCGACGGATCGCTGCCGCTGCTGACTCCCATGAGCGAAGTCGCGGGACGCATGGCGGTGCAGGTTGGCGCGCAGTACCTGGAGAAGCCATCCGGCGGCCGCGGCATCCTGCTGGGCGGCGTACCGGGCGTGGCGCCGGCCAACGTGGTGATCCTGGGGGGCGGAATCGTGGGCACCAACGCCGCCAAGATCGCGGTGGGAATGGGAGCGCACGTGACCATCATCGATCGGAGCCTCAACCGCCTGCGGGAGCTGGACGACATTTTCGGCGGGCAGATCGTGACCCTGGCTTCCAATACGTGGACCATCGGGGAGAACCTCAAGACCGCGGACCTGGTGGTGGGCGCGGTGCTCATCCCGGGGGCTTCCGCGCCCAAGCTGGTGCGCCGCGAGATGATCGCCACGATGAAGCGCGGGGCGGTAGTGGTGGATGTGGCCATCGACCAGGGCGGCTGCTTCGAGACGTCGCACGCGACGACGCACACCGAGCCGGTCTATTTCGTGGATGGCGTGCTGCACTACTGCGTTTCCAACATGCCGGCGGCGGTGCCGCACACTTCGACGTTTGCGCTGACCAACGCCACGTTCCCCTACCTGCTGGAACTGGCGAACCGGGGACTGGAAGCAGCCTGTGAACGCTCTCCGGCGATCCGCGATGGCGTCAACACGTACAACGGGTACGTGACGCACAGCGGCGTGGCGCAGTCGCAGGGGCGGCAGTGGCGCCAACTGGCCACGGTAGAGTAAGCTCGATTCATGCCGTTAGCAGAAGGCCCGGTAGTGAAAGGCGACGCGGTTGCCCAACCGCTGACCGCCCTGAGCGAAGAGGAAAGATTCTTCCAGACCACGGTGCGCAAGTTCGCGCGCGAGCAGATCCGGCCCTACGTAAGGGAGATGGACGAAGCCTGCGTCTTCCGCAAGGACATCATCCGGCAATTCTTCGAAATGGGGCTGATGGGGATCGAGATCCCGGAAGAGTATGGCGGGCAGGGCGGGAGCTTCTTCCAGGCGATTCTGGCGGTGGAAGAGCTTTCGGCCGTGGACCCGTCGGCCGGGGTGATCGTGGATGTCCAGAACACCATCTGCAATAACGCGCTGATGCGGTGGGCCACGCCCGCGCAGAAGGCGAAGTACTTGCCGCGGCTGGCGGCGGACACAGTGGCGTCGTACGCGCTCTCGGAGGCGGGGTCGGGCTCGGACGCCTTCGCCATGGCGACGCGCGCGGAAGATTGCGGCGACCATTTCCTGCTCACCGGGCGCAAGCTGTGGATCACCAACGCCGCCGAGTCCGGGTTCTTCCTGCTGTTTGCGAACGCCAAGCCCGAAGCGGGATATAAGGGCGTGACGGCGTTCCTGATCGAGCGAGAATTTCCGGGGTTCCAAGTCGGGAAGAAGGAAGACAAGCTGGGGTTGCGCGCATCCTCCACCTGCGAGCTGGTGCTGGACAACTGCCGGGTGCCGCGGGAAAACGTGATGGGCGAGGTGGGCAAGGGCTACAAGATCGCCATCGAGACGCTCAACGAAGGGCGCATCGCCATCGGCGCGCAGATGATCGGGCTGGCCCGCGCGGCGCTGGAGCACGCCGTGGCGTACGCCCGCGAACGAAAGCAGTTCGGCAAGACCATCGGCGAGTTCCAGGGGGTACAATTTGAATTGGCGAAGATGGCGATCGAAGTAGAGGCCGCCCGCCTGCTGGTGTACAACGCGGCACGGCTGCGGGACGCCGGCATGCCGTTCCTGATGGAAGCGGCGATGGCCAAATACTACAGCTCGGAAATCGCGGAAAAGGCGGCTTCGATGGCCATCGAAGTGCATGGCGGCGTCGGCATCACGAAGGACTATCCGGTGGAGAAGCTCTATCGGGACGCCAAGATCGGGCGGATCTACGAGGGCACCAGCAACATCCAACTGGTGACCATCGCGAAGAAACTGTTGGGCAAGTGAGCTCGTCTCACGAATGAGGGGCACATGCGTGGAATGGTTATCTCAGCCGCAATAGCGGCGGTGTGTCTGCCGTTGTGGGCGGCGGACGACAAAGACGTCAATCCGCAGGAAATCATCCAGAAGTTTGCCGCCAAAGAGGCCGAGTTCCGCGAGGCGCGCAACAACTATACGTATCGGCAGAGCCTGAAGCTGGAGGAACTGGACGGCGGGGGAAATCCCACCGGCGGCAAGTGGGAGCTGGTGGAAGACATCATCTTCACGCCGGAGGGCAAGCGCATGGAGAAGGTGGTCTACGCTCCGGTGCAGAATCTTCGCCAGATCATTATCACGCCGTCGGACGAGAACGACCTGCGCAACATCCAGCCTTTCGTTCTAACGACGACGGAGATTCCGGAATACGACATCAGCTACCTGGGCCGCGAAAAGGTGGATGAGGTCGGCACGTACGCTTTTTCGGTGAAGCCCAAGAAGATGGCCCAGGGCAAGCGGTATTTCGAAGGCCAGATCTGGGTGGACGACCGCGATCTGCAGATCGTCAAGACCTACGGGAAGGGCGTGGGCATCAAGAAGGGCGATGAGCAGTTTCCCAAGTTCGAGACCTACCGCGAGCAGATCGACGGCAAATACTGGTTCCCGACCTACACGCATGCCGACGACACGCTGCATTTCAAGAACGGTCCGGTGCGCATCCGCGAGACCGTGAAATACCAGGACTACAAGCGGTACGAAGGGAAGTCCACCATCCGTTACGGCGATGTGGTGGATGACAAGAAGGATACGACGCCGCCGGCGAAGAAGAAGTAGCCAGCGATGCCGGCGGCAAGTCCGCCGACGCTACCATATGGAACTGAAACTGGTGCCCCTCGAAGTGCCCGAGGGCGGGAACCTGATCCTCGGCCAGACGCACTTCATCAAGAGCGTCGAGGACCTTTACGAGGCGATCGTAAACAGCGTGCCGCAAATGAAATTCGGAGTCGCCTTCAACGAGGCCTCCGGTCCGTGTTTGACGCGCGTGGACGGGAACGACGACGCGCTGAAGGCCATGGCGGCGCGCAATGCGGCGGCCCTGGCAGCCGGCCACATCTTCGTGGTGGCGATGCGCGACGGTTATCCGATCAACGTGCTGGGGAGGATCAAAGACGTACCGGAAGTCTGCTCGATTTTCTGCGCGACGGCCAACCCGGTCGAGGCCGTGGTGGCCGAAAGCGAGCAGGGCCGCGGCGTCCTGGGGGTGATCGACGGCTTTCCGCCGAAAGGTGTGGAGACTCCCGAAGACGCGGAGAAGAGGCGCGCCTTTCTGCGCACGATCGGGTACAAGCGATAGCGATCCGCTATCGTCCCAGATCGATGCCCAGCTTCTTCAACTCCTCGGCGTAGTACCGCTTGTGGAGCAGATCCCACTCCTCGCTGCCTTCGGGGATCTCGCGCTTCTGCGAGCGGATTTTCTGGCGCGCGGCGCGGTCGACCTTGTCCTCCGCCTGCAGCAGTTCCGTCATCACCCGCAGAATCTCCAGCCGCACGCTGTTGGAGTCCTTGTTCTTCAGGCGCATTTCGTGGCTCTTGCGCAGCATGTCGACGATCTTGTGGGACATGTCGGTCACCTTGTCGCGCGAAAGCTTCATGGCGTCGCCGGTGTCGCGGCCCGACGCGCGGATGACCTTGCGTTGCGAGATGAGGGTATTCTTGATGCGGCGGAACATCTCCTGGTAGCTGACGCCTTCCCGGCGCATATACTCGCTGTATTGGCTCAGCAAATCGCGGACTTCGTCATTCAGCCGGTCTTCCACGGCCAGTTCCTGGCTGATGACTTCGGAGATCTTCTCGGCCACCACGGCGGGGGTGGGCGTCTCGATAATTCCGGGTGTCAGCCTCTGGACGAGTTGTCGGGATAGGTACGCGACGAATTCTCGGGCAAGCAGCATTCGGAGTGAGCGAAAACGTAGTTTAACACGTATGGGATACGATCTGACCCGATGTCCGGCTGGGCGCCCGCTCTCTCCATGCTGCCGGTCTCGGGTCAGCGGCGCTGGATGTTTCTCAGACCGGCCTCCGGTCCGGGGAATCGTCCTTTGGAATCCGCCCTTGCACTACCAGATCCGTGAAGACGCGAAGGATGCGGATATACTCTCTGCGAGCGCTGGACTCGGCGGAAATCGCCTGATGCAGGCTAAGATTACCGTCTGAAGCCGGAATCTCGCGGGTCCGGTACTCTTCCGCCGCCAGGCGAAATTGCACCACGGCCCGGTCGTGATTGCGCTTGGCCTCAGCCAGCCGGGTTCGCCACCGATCCTCGACCTCGATCCGCGACGGAGATCTGGAGTACGGGCTCATAGCTTGTATAGTCATTGTAACACAACGAACGGCTGTTCCGGCGCTTTTTGAATTGGAAAAAATGCCGGCCAGTTGAGGGAATCCTGGCGTAAGGGTACTTCAGGCAGGGCCGCGACCGGGGTACCCTTCCGGTCGGGAGCAGTGGAAACCACCACACGTCTCGGCGGCCATTCAGTATGTCGTCGACGAGCAGGGTGATCGGATGTCCGTGTTCGAGTTTCACGAACCTTAAACACGTGTGTAACTCGGCGCGGCCGGCAGACATCCACTAAAGACATCGTTGTATTGTCCGACCCGAACCGTTTACGCTGGTGAAATGCCTAAAGGGCTAATCATTGCTTTGTTCTTGGTCATAATCGCTCCTCTGGGCTTGATCGTGTGGTGGGAATTTAGACGTGCCCAGTGCGCCCCGCGTTCTGTTGCCAGGGCTTTCAAGCTCCATCTCGACACCCAAGCCGGCGTCCTTCACGCGGCCGTACGAAAAGAAGCCAAGCGTGGCTTTGATGCTTGGGATTGAGCGTTCCCGAAGGGGTGGATTCTTCCTGGTATTGCCCGGAATTCTACTATAAGCCAAAACTACCTCTGGACCGACTTCCGCCCGCGAGCGGGCTCGGCCCCGGTGGAACGCCATCCCTGCGTGGCGGTCCAGAGCGATCTCTTCAACCGATCCGGATTGACCGGCACCGTAACTTTTTCCCGTCCGCGAACGAACCAACCTCCGACGACGAAAGCTCGTTAAGGAGAACATCAATGAAGAAGATTGGTTATTTCAGCATACTGGTACCGTTCCTTGGAGCGGCGGTGGCCCTCCAGGCCGACAACGATCCGAGCACCCTGATTGTTACGGCGTCTAACGCCACCGCGAACCAACTCCTGGTTTTCAACACTGCCGGCAAACCGATCCAGATGGTTTCTACGCAGGGCAAAGGTGGCGCCGGCGGCAACGCCGGCGGCATCGAGGCGAACGGCAACCTGGTCGCGGTCGTGAATTTCGGCTCGCAGAACGTGTCGATATTTGAACGCGGGAACAATGGCTTCCAGATGAAGCAGTTGGTGCCCACGGTTCCCAACCCGGTCAGCGTGGCCTTCGGCGCCGGCCATCTTTACATCCTCGGGGCTACCAAGGTCGAATCCCACCGGATGTTTGGATCCAGTGTCAATTCCAACCCCGATGGAGTGGTCAACCTGCTCTTGGCGGATAAGTCCGCCGCGCAAGTCGGGGTCTTGCCAAACCAGCTCATCATCACGGAAAAAGGCGCTACTACCACCGGCGTGATCGAGACGGTAAACCTGGTTTCCGACGGAGCGGTGAGTGGGATTGCCACGCTGGTAACGCATATTCCTCCGGACCCCCTGGCACCGTTCGGATTAGTTACGCGCGGCAACGATGCCTATGTGACCATCGCACATTCTAACGAGATCACCCTGGTGCGGAACGGAACGGTTCTGACCGTTACCGGCTCCGGGACGCAGAATGCCCCTTGCTGGCTGACACTGGTGGGACCGTTTCTGTTCTCGAGTAATTCGCCGAGCATGAGCATCTCACGGTACGCAGTCTACGGGCAAAAGATCGTGCAGGACGCGGCCGTGGCGGCGAGTCTGATGGGCGATCCGACCGATATTGCTTCGGGAGGCGGATTGGTGGCGGTGATCGACGGCAGCGGCCATCTCTCGATCTTCAGCGTCGACGAGGACGGCAACCTGATGCTGCTGCAAACCGCTTCCACCATCCCTGCGGTGGCCAACGGTGTGGCGATCGTTCGGGGCGAGAACTGAGCGAGGTGGCAAGGCATGACAGGCCACGAAAGGCGATGGCCTGTCCCACTTGATCCGGGTAATAATTGGGTGAGCAGCCTCTCGCATGCACCCGGATAGCGATCTGGAAACGCTGATGGCCCGTTATCAGCGGGGCGATTTCGCCGCGGCCACAGCCCTGATCCGCCGCCTGAGCCCGCAACTTCATCGGTTTTTCGTGGTCCAATTCGCGAGCCGGGGAGATGCCGACGACCTGCTGCAGGAAACCTGGCTGCGCATTCACCAGGTGCGGCACACATACCGCGCGGGCGAGCCTGTGCTGCCATGGCTTTACGCAATTGCCCGGCACATTCGCGTGGACCACTACCGCAAGGCACGCCGCACCGCGGCCCGCGAGGATCGGCTGGAGGAAACGCCCGAGGTAGCGGCGGCACTCCCGGCAAGCTCCGGCGGAGCTCCGGATCTGGAAGCGCTCCTGGCGCACCTTCCCGACAGCCAGCGCGAAGTGATCGAGATGTTGAAGATCGCGGGGATGTCGCTGGAGGAGGTGGCGCGCGCCACATCGTCGACCGTAGGCTCGGTGAAGCAGAAAGCCCACCGGGCCTATGAGAGACTGAGGGAACGGCTGAGCGGCGGGGGGATGGGTGCGGGGCGCGCGGGAGGTCCTTCGTGAAGGACAGAGAGATCGACGACATCCTGAAGCAAGCCGCCCAGGCTCCCCATGATGTGGACCCGGCGCTGCTCGATCGGATCGTCGGCTCCCTCCAGTCCTCGCTCGGTCCGGTGCGTCCGCTGCCGCCGGGGTGGGTGCTGGCGGGCGGGCTGGTGCTGATCTGCGCGGCGGTTGCTCTGGCCGGCGCGGCCCGAGCGGGATTTTACGGCTTTCCAAAGCTGAGTGTCCTGGATCGCGCGTTGATCTTTCCCGCGCTGGGTATTTTCATTTGGCTCGCGGCCACGGCATGCGTCGGCGAGATGGTCCCCGGTAGCCGGCGCCGCATGGCTCCGGGGTCCTTGCTGGCGGCCGGCAGCCTGGCGCTGCTTGCCGTTTTTGCGGTCCTGTTCCGCGACTACCGGACCGACCACTTCGTGTCCCAAGGGGTCGTGTGCCTGACCGCCGGCCTGCTCCACGCGATTCCGGCGGCGCTTGCGAGTTGGCTGCTGTTCCGGCGCGGTTTTGCGGTGAATGCCGTGGCTGCCGGATTGGTGGCGGGCACGCTGGCGGGACTGGCCGGCGTGACCATGCTGGAGCTTCACTGTGCGAATCTCGAGGTCCTGCACGTGATGCTGTGGCATACGGCGGTGATTCCGGTGAGCGCGGCAGCAGGGGCGCTTGTGGGAAAGGTCTGGCCGATGCGCACGCGAGCGTGATCGGCCGGGGGTGCCCTGAGTGCCCCAGGATGGTATTGCTCAGAGTCCTACCATTGGTATAAACTGTACTCATACTATGAAGACCGCCATTTCAGTCGATGGCCAACTCCTGGAGGAGGCGGATCAGGCGGCACGGAGGATGGGCCTCAGCCGTAGCCGCTTGTTCTCCCTGGCGCTCCAGGACTACCTCCGCCAAAGGCGTCAAGAAGAAATGACCGAGCAACTGAACCGGGTCTACGCGGGCGGACCGGATGCCTCGGAGCGCCGCACGACGGCCAGGATGAAGGCCAGGTTCCGCTCGACGATCAAGGACCGCTGGTGAACGACGTCCGCCAGGGCGACGTTTACTGGATCGACTTCGGTCCGGCAGCGGGCTCGGCTCCGGCGGACCGCCATCCGTGTGTTGTGGTCCAGAGCGATCTCTTCAACCGATCCAGGATTGCGACCACGGTGATCTGCCTGATCACTTCGAACCTGGCGCGGTCGAGCGCGCCGGGCAA
>Ga0209415_10005163_pt1 | contig 23580 bp, 15 predicted proteins | sample PeaSoiSIISIP2007_FD_187696 | JGI IMG/M metagenome (GOLD analysis project Ga0209415, IMG submission 187696) | Peat soil microbial communities from Weissenstadt, Germany - SII-SIP-2007 (SPAdes) (version 2) | ecosystem: Environmental > Terrestrial > Soil > Wetlands > Peat | place: Germany... | reverse complement strand
CCCTCGTCCGCCCCCACGTGTGTGTTGCCACTGCTCACGTAGCGCCGCCGGACGAAGTCCGGCCGCCTACTTCCGCGCGATCAGCTTCCGAAGAATCCCGTTGCATTCCCGCCAACAAGCCGTTTCGCTGTGCGGGCTATGCCGCCCATCCTCAATAAAACGCATCTCCGCGTCAGGCAAGAATTCCTGCACCCGTTTCATCTCTCCCGGCTCGGTCCGCGGATCGTGCCTGCCGTGCATAAACGTCACCGGCACTTTCAGTTCGCCCAGACGCCCGTCATATAAATCCATGCCCAGATCCTCGCCCGCACACAAGCTCTGGGCCGCAAGTTTCAACCAGACGCGGCAATTCCGCTGGATCACTTTCTTCCATTGCCTGGCGCCTTGATCCGCCGCCAGCAAGCTTTGCGTTTTTTCGTTCACTTCCTCCGGATGGTTGGCAAAGCGCTGAAAGAAACTGCGCGAGCCCGGCTTGTCGCGATAGAGATGAAACGCTTCCAGAATCAACCGCTCGCACTGCTCCGGCGCCCGGAGGCCGATCATTGTGGCAATGACCGCTCCGTCGCTGTGTCCCCAAAGAATGGCGCGCTCAATCCCAAGCGCATCCAGAACCAGCAAAGTCTCCTCGGCAGCGCGCCGATGAAAGTCGAGCGCCATCTGTCCCGGAAATCGCGCCGACCGCCCGTAGCCGGAGCGATCCGGAATCACAAAGCGGACGCGCCTCGCCAACGCGTCAATCTGCCTATCAATTGGATAGACGCCATACCCCCACCCGCCATGCAAGAACACGATCGGCCGGCCGCTCCCCACATCGCGGTAGTGAATCGGAACGGGTCGAACTCCAGCCGCGTGCGGCGAATTTCTCAATTCCACAAACGGCATGGGCTTTTATAGGTTTTTGATCTTAAGGTTTTGATTTTACAGGTTTGTATCAGGGCATCGCTTTAGCGATGCCGTAAAGCGTGACGCTCAACCGCCCCTTTAGGGCGGCCGCGGCGTGAGGTTTTACCAACGGCTTATACGTTCAAATGATTCCGCCAGAGAACTGCGTGAGTCACGGCAGCAACAGCAGCTTCCCCGTAGTCTTCCGCCCTTCCAAATCCCGATGCGCCTGCTGCGCCTCGGCCAGCGGATACACATGTTCGATCCGCAGCTTAAGTTTGCCATCGCGAATCATGCCGAACACCGCACCGGCGCGCGCCTGCAACTCCTGAGCGGTGAGGATGTAACTCCCCAGCGAAGGCCGCGTCAAAAAAATCGATCCCTTCTGCGTCAGCACCAGCGGATCCAGCGGCGCGACCGCCCCGCTCGATCCCCCATAAAGCACCATCATGCCGCGCGGCCGCAGCAGGTTCAGACCCTTGTCAAACGTAGTCTTGCCCACCGAGTCATACACCACGTCGACGCCTTTGCCGCCAGTCAGCCGTTTCGTCTCCACTTCAAAATCAGCCTGTGTATAAAGGATGACCTCGTCCGCTCCCGCCGCCCGCGCCAGCTTGGCTTTTTCGTCGGTAGAAACCGTGGCAATCACGCGCGCCCCGAGGTTGTGCGCCATCTGGACCAGCAGCAACCCAACGCCACCCGCCGCCGCGTGAATCAGCGCCGTCTCGCCTTTTTTCAAAGGATAAGTGTCGTAAGCCAGGTAGTGCGCCGTCATCCCCTGCAACAGGGCGCCCGCAGCCTCGCGCTCACTGACTCCCGCCGGAATCTTCACCAGCCGTTCGGCCGGCACCGCGGCATACTCGGCATAGCTCCCCAGCGTCATGGTGTAAGCGACAGGATCACCGACCGCTACATCACGCACGTCTGATCCGAGCGCCGAGACCACGCCCGCCGCTTCCTGTCCCAGAACCAATGGCAGTGCCGCCTTATAACGCCCTTCGCGGTTGTAGACATCAATAAAGTTGACGCCCGCCGCTTTGATCTTGACCACGGCTTCGTTCGATTTCGGTTGCGGAACCGGCAAGTCCACCAGTTCCATCACTTCCGGCCCACCTGTTTGCTTGATCTGTATGGCTTTCATATTCGCTAGATGATAGAGGCGCGGTGAAAGACTCGCGTCCGGCAATCATTCTACAAAAGTTGTCCGCGACAGCCCATGCCAGCCCAGTTCGAGCGCTTCTCCCCCGCTTGCCATTGCCCGCGCGGCTGGGGTAACATCCCCCCGGTTCCTAAAGTGCATAGCGTCCACGGGTCTTCTGTTTCATTGACCCAACGAATTTTGCGATAGTACCATCTCATAGTAGATAATGTCCGGCTGCGCCCAGGGAAGGTTCGTTAAGTTTTTGAAAATATGAGGCTTTCTTCTAACTCTTATCCAGCGATCTTCGTCTCCGCCGCCTTGTCCGCAACCTTGGCGGCGACCCTCGCTTGTCAGAGTGCCCAGAAGACTTCCTTCATGCCTCCGGCCCAGGCTCAGGCGCCAGCGCTGGTCGCGGCCAGCAATTCGCCCGATCCGCCTCCGCAGAAGCCAGCCGCCGCTCCTGCGAAGCCTCAATCGAGGCCGCAGCCTAGCGCCATGGTCGATCCCGTGGCCGACCTGATCGCCAGCGTCGAAAAGGAATACCAGTCCGGTCAGGCGAACTATCAAACCGGACACCTGGAAGCCGCGAAGCAGAATTTCGACTCCGCCTTCAACCAGCTCCTCGGCAGCGGATTCGATCTCCACTCCGACGACCGCCTCGAAGCCGAGCTCGACCGCATTCTCGATGGTATCAACGGCCTCGAACTAGCCGCCCTACAGCAAGGCGACGGCTTCGCCGAGCAAAAGTCCGAACCCGCCCCGATCGACGAGGCCAACGAACTCACGCCCACCGTTGATCAGAGCGTCAAAGCCGAAGCCGAAGCCGAGATCAAATCCACCCGCTCCGACCTGCCGCTGATGATGACCGATCAGGTCGCCGGCTTCATCAACTACTTCTCCACCCGCGGACGCGGCACCGTCGAGCGCGCCTTAGCGCGCTCCGGCCGCTACGAAGACATGATCCGCCGGACGCTTCAAGAGGAGGGTGTGCCGCAGGACCTGATCTACCTCGCCCAGGCCGAATCCGGATTCCACCCGCTGGCCGTCTCCCGAGCCGGCGCCCGCGGCATGTGGCAGTTCATGGGCAGCCGCGCCAAAGGCTACGGACTAGAACGCAGCTGGTGGATCGATGACCGCCAGGATCCCGAGAAAGCCACCCGAGCCGCCGCGCATCACCTCAAAGATCTCTACAACCAGTTCGGAGACTGGTACCTGGCCATGGCCGCCTACAACTCCGGCCCCGGCACGGTCCAGAGCGCCGTCAAGCGCACCGGCTACGCCGATTTCTGGGAGCTCTACCGCCGCAACGTGTTGCCCAAGGAAACGCGCAACTACGTTCCCATTATTCTGGCCGTCACCATCATGGCCAAGAATCCCGCGCAGTACGGACTGGACTCGGTGGTCAAGGAACGGCCGGTTCGCTACGACACGGTTAAGATCAATTATCCTATCGACTTGCGGCTGGCGGCCGAGTGCGTGGATGCTACCGCCTCCGACCTGCTTGACCTGAACCCCAGCCTGCTGCGGATGACTACTCCTAAGGATTCGGGGTTTGAGCTTCACCTTCCGGCTGGGACTGCGGACAAGTTTCAGGCGGCGGTGGCTTCGATTCCTGCCGACAAGCGGGTCTGGTGGCGTTATCACAAGGTACAGGGCGGAGAAACGCTGGCCTCGATTGCCCACACTTATCACACGACTCCCCGGGCTATCTCCGAAGCTAATGATTTGAATGGAGATGGGCTTGATCCTGAGGCGCGGCTGATTATTCCGATTGCTCCCGGCAAACAGAGTGATACCAGCACTTACTCGCACGCCATTACTCGTTATAAGGTGCGCAAGGGAGATACGGTGGAGTCGGTGGCGGAGAATTTCAGCGTCTCCGCCAAGATGGTTCGCAGCTGGAACAACTTGAAAGGCAGCAGCTTAGCGGGACGCAAGGTGTTGTACGTTCACCTTCCGGTGACGCCCGGGGCGGCCTCTGCTCAGGTTGCCAGCAAGGGCAACGGCCCGAGCGGGGCGCATCACCATGCCGGAACGCAGGTGGCTTCTGCTGGGGCTGGGGGGACGGCAAAAGGGGCGTCCAGCAAGGCTTCCAGCGGGGTGGTCCGGCACAAGGTGAAGCCGGGCGAAACCCTGTATTCGATCGCTAACTCCTACAATACAACGGTCAATGCCCTCAAGCACGACAACCGGGATATCGCCGTCCTGCGTCCCGGGATGATCCTCGTGGTCCACAACCTCCGCTGACCGGGTTGCCGGAATTGTACATACATAAAATGTAACTACAAAGTGTTTCACGTGAAACGTTTTGTAGTTACAATTAGTGTATGTACGGATATGTATGTCATGGCCGGAATCTGCAAGGAGGGAACAAAACACGAATAGAAGCCGCGCGGAAGCGGACCACAAAGGGCGCACAATACGCGAACACCAGGCGAACAAAATAAAGTTTACTGTACGACTATGTAAGTACAGGCGATGCAGGCACAACACACGAAAGGAGTTCGGCGATTTCTGGTGGCTTAAACGGGGCTTGACAAGGCATGCTATGCTCTTTGGCGCAGTTTCCCGCCCATCGTTTCCCCGCACATCATGAGCCCCGACTCACGAAGGTAAAGCAAAATCCAAAGTGCGCACGGTCTCGGAAAGACCGGGGACAGACGGGACGTTCCCCCGGGTTTCCGGCGACGACGAACATAGGTGAACTTTCCGGTCTGTCCCCATGTTCCCTTGTCGGCTCGTCAGGCCCTTCGCCACTCTTCGAGCTGCTTTCTGACCCGTGCGGCAGTGGGGTCACCGATTTCTTCCTTGATTCTCAGCGCGGCCTCCGCGTGTTCGATGGCCTTTCTGCGGTCGCCGAGGCTATACAGGACTCGGCTGATGTTCCACAGGGCGAACCCTTCGCCTCGCCGATCTCCGATCTCGAGGACGATTGCCAAGTCCTGCTTATGATAATCGAGGGCTCTGGGGAAATCGCCCAGCTCCTTGTATGCAATTCCGAGATTGCCAAGCGCTTGGCCTTCGCCCAACCGGTCGTCCCTTTCTCGGGCAATAGCCAGGCGTTTTTCGTGAAGGGCGATCGCACGGGGGAAATCGCGTAGCGCGTGGTAGGCAAGTCCCATGTTTCCCAGAGCAAGGCCTTCAGACTGACGGTCGCAGAGTTCGAGGGCAATCGCCAGTTGTTGCTCGTAGTATCCGATTGCGCGGAGGTTTTCGCCTACGTCCTTGTACAAATTGCCCAGGCCCCCCAGCACCAAGCCCTCCTTCCGGTGATCTCCAATCTCGCGGGCAATGGCCAGGGCTTTCTCATAGTGCTCAATAGCGGATTGGAAGTTACCTAGAGAGGAGTACGCAATAGCCAAATGGTTCAGCTGGTTGCTTTCAACGCGGCGGTCGTCGAATTCATGGGCGATCGCCAAGGCTCGGTCGTAGTGCTCAATGGCGCGCCGGTAGTCGGCCAAGGCGAAGTACACCCGGCCCAGATTGCCCAGTGTTTGTCCCTCGCTGCGGCGGTCGTGCATTTCGCGGGATATGGCTAGGTCCAGTTGGAAGTAGTCGATTGCGCGGCGGTAATCGCAGAGCTGGCTGTAAGCGCTACCCAGGCTGCCGAGGTGTCGCCCCTCAGCGGCGCGGTCTTTCAGTTGCCGAGCGGAGGTTAAGGCTGGCTCGCGCCAGCGAATTTCCTCTTGGGGGTGTTGACGCAGGCCAAGGATATTGGCGCCGCAGTCAGGATAGCCACTGCAAAGCCTTGCGGCCTCGTTGCTTTCGGGCGCATGAGCCGCTGCCCACGCCTGTCCGGTGCGAACGTTGCCCCATTCGAGATCAAGGAGGGCAAGGCCGCGCATGACTGACTCCCCGCCTTTCACATAGAGGCCATCGGCGGTCCCTAGCAGCGTCCCGTAGTGCCATGCATGTCGCCGGGCAGTGCCGTCGGCTTCAGTCGCCGTCCATCGTTCGCGTGCAAAGTCGCGCATGAGGTCGTGCAGGCGGTAGCGTTTACTGGAGTCGTTCCATTCGAGCATGGAGAACTGCAGGAGACGGCTGAGCGTTTCTTTGGCTGCGTCGCTGGAACCTGAGGACTGCTCGTATCGGAGTAGGGAGGTGCAGTTGCTAGGATAGTGCGGCACAAGTTGTTCTATTTCCCAGACAGCTGTGGCGGCCGGAGGGTCGAATGTGTCGGGAAATACGGACAACATGCGCCAGCTCTTTTGTGTTTGAGCGTCGAGCAGCTTGTAGCTCAGATTGATGCAGGCCTCCACGCTCTCGTCGTCCGTCGCGAGCAATTTCAGGCGTTTCTTCTCCTCCGCAAGTTGCCTCCTGTAGTCCGACGGCTCAATGTCCATGCGCACTGCAATCACCGACGCGGCCAGACGCAATGCCAAGGGTAGGTGGCCGCACAGCTTCGCGATGGCTTCGGCTTCGTCGTCAATGCGAGGCGCAATTCGAAGCAGGAGTTTCGTCGCGTCTTCCTGCGGAAAGGTATCGAGAATCTTCTGATGTAGTCCCGGCAACGTGAAGCGGTAGCGGGAGGTAACTAGCAGCGTGCATCCCTCGGGAGGGATCAGCGATTTCACCTGGGCGCCGTCTTTGGCGTTGTCCATTAGGAGCAGGACGCGCTTGTCGTGGAGGGCGTTAATGAATAGCGGACGGAGCTCGTCTTCTTTTTCGGGGAGCTTGGCTTCTGGATGAAAGGTCCGGACAACGTATGCCAGGACCTCCGCGACGGTGAGAGGTCCTTGGCTGACGCCTTTGAGGTCAAGATATATTTGTGCGTCGGGGTGCTTAGGAGCTAGCTCGGCGGCGAGGCTAAGAGCGAGAACGGTCTTCCCAACTCCCCCCTGGCCCTGGAGCCCGGAGATGTTGACCCCGCCTTTTTCGATGGCGGCGCGCAGGTCGCGAAGTTCAGCTTCGCGGCCTGTGAAGTCGGCGGGCGGAGGCGGGAGTTGGAAGCGCGCAGCTAGGGCCGACTGGATCGGCTCGGGAGGCTGAATGACGTTGACGATCTTATTGCCGCCTATTAGGTCGCCGCTGACGTTGATCTCGCCGCCGCTGATATCGACGATGCTTTTCGCTTCTTCGCTCATTCAGCTTCTTCCGCTACTTGCCCTGGATTTCATCCAGAACATATTTGGTGACGGGTCCAGCGATTCCGCCGAGGATCGGAGTGGCGAAGGCGCTTACCACGGCGCTGACCGCGGCTGGTACCAAGCCGACTAGTCCCTTCACCAGTTTCGCTACGACTCCGTCATCCGCGTTCTTGCCTTTGGCTGCTTCGGCCTTGAGCTCTTCCAACTTCTGTTTTGCTTGGGGCTGGTTCTCGGGCGAGGCCGTGCGAATCGCGTCCTCAACAGGGCGGAGAATTTGGTTGAGCTGGACCTGCGAAATCTCCGTGCCTACGATTTTGTCGCGGCCAACGATGTCCCCTCCTACGGTGACGGCTCCGCCGCTGATGTTGACTCCGCCGCTCTGGCGGGTGCCGCTCTTCTCGTCGCCCATTTCGACTCCTTTCTTAGATAAGTTTGTCATAAGTCCCACTGCTGTGGCCAATCGGAGGTTGTGAGCAAGTTATAAGAGGCGCGGGAAGGATTCTTATTCTGGTGCTGGGAAGAGTGAAAGTCAAGCATCTGCGGAGTGTTCGGCCCTCATGGGCTAAAGCCCGCATCTTTATTGGTTCGTGATGGCATGGCTGAAGCCATGCCCTTCCCGGTCGTTTCTGGGGACCGGGATCAACCGCAGCGCTGAGGCGCTGCGCCACCCAAGAGCAAAGGCCACGGCAAAATCCCTAGACCGACGCTGCCGTGGAATCCCACCCTTGCGCACAAAACGCGCAAGGATGGGGCAGCCATCGGTCAACAAAAAACCACCTGAGTTCTTCAGCAATCTGTAAAGCCCGCATCTTTATTGATTCGTGATGGGATGGCTGAAGCCATGCCCTTCCCGGTCGTTTCTGGGGACGGGATCAACCGCAGCGCTGAAGCGCTGCGCCACCCAAAGGCAAAGGCCAATGCAAAATCCCTCGCTCGATGCTGCCGTGGAATCCCACTCTTGCGCACAAAACGCGCAAGAATGGGGCACCCATCGTCGGCTGGAGGTGTCCGCGAAGGCCACTTCTCGAAAAGCGCGAGAAGTTGGCGCACCCCCTGCACCAGCCTCCGCCGCGAACTCCCCCGCATCCCGTTCGCAAACGCCACTGCTCTCAGCGCGCGGCGGAACTGCAGGTCCCTCACTTCGTTCGGGATGACAAATTTTCGGAAGGAGCGGCGTTCCTGATCGTCCGACTGAAGCCACGCCCTTCCCATCGTTTCTCATGACGGGGCTGTACCGCAGCGCTGAAGCGCTGCGCCACCCGAAGGCAAAGGCCAAGGCAAAATCCCTCGCTCGATGCTGCAGTGGAATCCCACTCTTGCGTACAAAACGCGCAAGAATGGGGCACCCGTCGGTCAAAAAAGCAAAACCGCCTGAGTACCAGAAGACCTAAGCTCTCAGCTCTCAGCTCTCAGGTAAACCCAACGTCCGCCAGGTTTCTACTGAGGGCTGACGGCTGATAGCTGAGAGCCTCCGCGAGTGTGATGTGCGCTAGAAAGTGGTAGTCAGGCGCGCAGATACGCTGCGCGATGGGCCTATGGCGTTGCCGGAGAAGAGACCTCCGAAATCCATTACGTCCAGGACGTTGGTCAGGCTCTGGGCGTCGATTTGGAAGCGCATCGTCAGACGGTCGGATTGGTGGAGATCGGCTCCGGCTGAGGCGTTGAGCTGGAAGGTGGGATCGATGCGTCCGCGGGTGAAGTTCAGACGATCTACGACGGCCTGTCCGTAGATCTGGGCTGGTCCGCCCGGTCCGTAGATGCATTGTTGAAGGGTTTTGGCTGGATCGCAGTCGAACTCAAAAGGCAAGCCGGTGTCGTATTGAATTCCTGCGGCGATCCAGAGGCGCGGTTTTAGCTGGTAACGGAGGCGTCCGCGAAGGGTGTGGCGCTGATCCTGCGAATCGGGGAAATGGCCGGTTAGATTTTGGGCGGCCGTGGCGTCGTTGCCTAGAAACAGGCCTCCGGTGATCGGAGCCCAGGCGTTGCCTACGGTGTAGGAATAACTCAGGAAGCCGGAGAAGCGGCGCCAGTCGGGGAGATCGAGTTTGGTTTCGGCTCCGTAGATGATGGCTTTGCGGAAGGCGATGGGGTAACTGATGCTGGTATTTTGCAGCTGATTGTCGTCGGCGAAGTTCGATACCTGGCGGCGGAAATAGTTGGCGTCAAGCTTGAACTTGGATTGGAAGACCTTGGTGAGTCCGGCTTCGTAGTAATTGCCTTCGGAAACTTCCACGGGGCGGCGCAGGAAATTCTTGGGGTCGATGGATTCTACCTGGGTCGAACTGGAGAGCAGGATGTTCTCAAAAGATGGCGTTTGAAAAACTCGGTCGTAGGAAAAATGAATTAGCAGGTCCGCGGACTTGACGTAGCGCGAGATGGCTACTCGCGGGTCGAAGCCTTGACGGTTCAAGAGGAGCTGGTAGTGGTCCCAGCGGAGGCCGGCGTTGATGGTCCAGTTTTTCAGGCGGATCTGATCCTGGACGAAGGCGGATTGCTCCAAGTCGGGGCGGTTGGCCTGGAAGGCGAAGGTTGCCGGCGGGGGCGGATCGAATTGAGTTGGATCGGTGATGATGTAGTTAAACTTTTCGTTTAGAAAAACGTTGTCGGACTCGAGGCCAAACTTCCATTCGTTCGGTCCGCGATTCAGGGTGGCGGTGGACTTGAAGTAGGCTTCGCGGAAGAAATTGTGCTGGAAGATCTCGATGGGAGTCGAGTCGGGGTTGGAGTTGAAATCGTTGGCGTTGTCGCGGACCATGGCGCGGAAATCGGCTACGGCTTGCGACGAGAAAGTGTGCTGGTAGCTGGCGATTCCCATGGTCTCGAGGTTATCGGCCGTCTGGCGCTGGCCGGCGGCTTCTTGCACCTGCTCGTTGGGGATGTCGTAGCGCGATAGCTCGTGACGGACTATGACGCGTACGCGATCTTTCGCGGTCAGGTCGCGCTCGTAGTTGACGGAGAAATCTCCCAGCGTGCCGGTGTTGGTGTAATTTTGCGGGACCACCGGGTTGAGATAGTGATCGGTCATGCTGCCGCTTACGCTCGCGCCTAACGTGTTCTTTCCCCAGACGTACTGACCTTGCGCGGCGGCGCCGGCGGTGTCGAAGGTGCCTCCTGAGAGCACTAACTGGCCGTGAAAGCCTTGCTGCGCGGCTTGTAGCGTGTTGACTTCTACTACGCCTCCCATTTTGCGGCCGTATTCGGCGGGAATACCGGCAGTGTAGATGCTTAGCGATTGCATGTCGTCGGCGTCGATCGCGGGTCCGAAGCTGGGCGAACGACTGTCGGTGAGCGGGATGCCGTCGACTACGAGCTGGGTTTGATACTCGGAGCCCCGGGGATGCAGAACGGCACTGCCTTCATAGAGCCAGCCGGGCTGCGAATTTACTAAGTCTTGCAGGGAGCGGCCGGGGATCGAACTGACGCGGGTTTGAATATCGCTGGCGCCGATCTGGTTCACGGCACCGGCTTGATCGGGATCGAGCAAGGTGCTGGGCGCGGTGACGGTTACGGACTCTTTCACCGAAGTCAGTTGGAGGCGGATGGTGTAGTCGGCTGGAATTTGGGAATGAATGTCGATGGATTCGGAGATCGGCGCAAAACCTGGCTGCTTGATTTCCAGTAGATAGACGCCGTAGGGGAGGCGCTGCACGTCTAGTCTTCCCTGCTCGGTGGTGTTTAGCGTGTTGCGATATTGATTGGCCTGGCTGACGATTTGAACCGTGGTTTTGACGCCCAGACCGTCGGGATCGGTGATTTGCAGGCGCAACTCTCCGCTATTGCTCTGGCTGACGAGCGGCGCGGCACAGAAGAACAGGATGGCGGCAAATCTCGTCATGAGGTCGGCCTTTGTAGTTTAGCTGGTTTGCGGGAAGGGGTTGAGGGGATGCCTCCGGATCTCTGTGACAGCTGTGCTTTCGCCCCTTCGGGGCTGGGTCGCCTCGCACTTTCACCCACGGCTTGCGCCGTGGGCTGCATTCTCACGCCGCTTCGCGGCTGCTGCGTTCGTCATGTGCTCGCCAAGGCAGTGATGGCGGTCACGGTTTTCTTGTGAGATTCGAATTCCCATTCCTGGGCAGCTGGATGGTGGCATTACGTTGGAGAGGCTGACAGGGTTCGAAAGACTGCTACAGTAAGAAGTGCGCCCCGACGAGCCGGAGGCGCACATAAAACTTCTGAGGAGAGCAGGCTCGCTATGCGCATCGCGGTGGTCGGTTCGGGATACGTCGGGTTGGTAACGGGCGTGTGTTTTGCCGATTTAGGACATGACGTGGTGGTGGTCGATAACGACGAGAAAAAACTGACGGCGCTGCGCGCGGGCGAAGTGCCGATTCATGAGAAGTTTCTGCCCGAGCTGCTGGCGCGGCATCGGAACGGGCGGATCACGTTTTCCGGCGACTTGCTGGCGGCCACGCGGGAGAGCGCGGCTGTGTTTATTGCGGTCGGGACTCCGCCGACCGAAAGCGGCGACGCGGATATGTCGTATGTGGAGTCGGTGGCGCGGGAAATCGCGGGCGGCGTCAACGGATACAAAGTGGTGGTGGAGAAAAGCACGGTTCCGGTGTATACGAGCCATTGGGTGCGCACCATTATTATGAGAAACGGGGCCGATCCTGCGCACTTCGATGTGGCTTCGAATCCGGAATTTCTGCGGGAAGGAACGGCGGTTACGGATTTTCTGTATCCCGACCGCATCGTGGTGGGAGTGGAAAGCGCGCAGGCGGCGGAGGTGATGCGCGAACTCTACGGGCCGCTGATCAGCGGGTGGTATTACGGGCGGAAAGATGCGATTCCGCGTCCGGACGCGGCCACCAGCAAAGCGCCGCCCCGGTTGATCATTACCAGCACGCAGAGCGCGGAAATTATTAAGCACGCTTCGAACGCATTTCTGGCCATGAAGATTTCGTTTATTAATGCGGTGGCCTCGATCTGCGAATCGGTGGGCGCGAATGTGCAGCAGGTGTGCGACGGGATTGGGACGGATTCGCGCATCGGGCCGCGATTTTTGAATCCCGGGATCGGATACGGTGGGTCGTGCTTTCCTAAGGACCTGATGGCGTTTCGGGCGGTGGCTAAGGAAAACGGATATGACTTCCGGCTGCTGGAAGAAGTGATTCGTATTAATGAGGATCAGCGGCACCGGTTTTTGCGCAAGGTGCGCGGGGTGCTGTGGACTCTGCGCGGCAAACGGCTGGGCGTGCTCGGGCTCGCGTTCAAGGGCGGGACGGATGATATCCGGGAGTCTCCGGCGCTGCTGCTGGTACAGGAACTGCTGCGCGAGGGTTGCCGCATTTGCGCTTACGATCCGGCGGCGATGGAGCGGGCGAAAGAGGTGCTGACCTCGGGCGTGGAGTTCGCTGCCGATGCTTATGAGGCGGCTACGGGAGTGGATGCGCTGCTGATTCTGACGGAGTGGGAGGAGTTTGCGGGGCTTGACCTGGAGCGTTTGCGCGGGCTGGTGAAGTATCCGATTGTGCTGGATGGGCGGAATCTTTATGATCCGGCGGTGATGGTGGAACACGGATTCTCTTATTACAGCGTGGGGCGTCCGGCGGCATTGACGGAGGAGTTGACGACGGCGGCCCATGCCAAGAAAAAGGAGCGCGCCTGAAATCGTGCCTATGCAGCCAATGAAGACGCGACGCGCACTGGTGACGGGAGGAGCGGGGTTTTTGGGATCGCATTTGTGCGACGGGTTGCTGGGCGAGGGGTATTCCGTGGTCGCGGCCGATAATCTGCTGACCGGGTCTCTGGCGAATATCGAGCATCTGCGCAACGACTCTCGATTTGAATTTGTGGAGAAAGATGTTTGTGAGGCCGGCGAGTGGGGCGGATTGGATTATGTGTTTCACTTCGCGAGCCCGGCGAGTCCGGTGGATTACGCCAAACACGGGATTGAAACTCTGCGCGTGGGATCGTATGGGACCTTTGAAGCATTGGAGGCGGCGCGGCGGCGCGGCGCAAAATTCATGATGGCATCGACGTCGGAGTGCTATGGCGACCCGATGGTGCATCCACAGACGGAGACGTATTGGGGGAATGTGAACCCGATTGGACCGCGGTCGGTGTACGACGAGGCGAAGCGGTTCTCGGAGGCGGTGACCATGGCGTATCACCGCTATCACCGCGTGGACACGCGCATTCTGCGTATCTTCAATACCTATGGGCCGCGCATGCAGATCAACGACGGGCGGGTGATTCCGAATTTCATGTGGCAGGCGCTGCGCGGAGAGAACCTGACGGTGTATGGCGACGGCGGGCAGACGCGCAGCTTCTGCTATGTGAGCGACGAAGTGGATGGGATTTTGCGGCTGGCGAAATCAGCGGAACATTTGCCGGTGAATATTGGGAATCCAACGGAGTTCACGATTCTGGAGTGCGCGCGGAAAGTGATTGCGATTACCGGGTCGGCGAGCCAGATCAAGTTCGAGGCGCTGCCCCAGGACGATCCGAAACAGCGGTGCCCGGATATTTCGAAAGCGAAACGTTTGCTCGGATGGGAGCCGAAAGTGGAGTTGGAGAGTGGGCTGAAGCTTTCGCTGGAATATTTTCGCAAGGCAGTACTCGGAGAACGGACTCCATCCGTTTAGCATGCTGCGGAAAAACTAGTTCCCAAGCAGAAAGCGTTACCGCAGCGGCTAAAGCCGCATTCAAAAACAACGCACTTACCGCAGCGCTGAAGCGCTGCGCCACCCACAAACAAACGCAAGGTCAACTTTTTCTGCAGTCTCTTAAGCGTTAGAGCAGACGTTCGTCGAGCGACGGGCCTGGGGAAAGGATGGCCAGGAGGCGCATAATTTCTTCGCGCTCGGCGGAATCGCGAAACTTGAAGCGCACTCCCATGCCAAAACCGGGATGGGTAGTCAGGACCTGCCCGCGAATGCGCAACTTGGTGTCGGCGGTGCGGACCAGGATCTCCACGGCCGACTGGCCGGGGAGTGGCGATGGCATTTCTACGTAACAACCGCCCTCGCTGATATCGGACAAGGTGCAGCGATTGGGAATGCTGGTGCCGGCGCGGTAGACTTCCGCTCCCAGTTTGCAGGCAAGACGATGCTCGCCGCGACGGTTGCCGGCGTTCGAGACGAGGGTGGAAGTTTTCAGCTCCAGCTTGATCTCGGAAGTGTGCGAAGAGGTCGCGGGGTTGGGCTCGGCAGGCGATGGGTTCGCGGGCTCCTGCGGTGCATGGGACTTTCCGGCCGACGACGCGTTTGCGAGGCGGCTATTATTTTGCTGCAGCCACGCCTGCATGAGGCGGCGCGAAGACTGGGGCACATCCAAGAAACGAATTCCGGTGCGGCCGTTGGCGTCCTGCCAGGCAACCTCGCCCGATAGGCGCACCAGTTGGCGCTGTCCGGGAAGTGCAAACTCAAAATAAACTTTGCAGGCGGAGGGCAGGCTCTTGCCGGTGTGGATCAAAGTTCCGCCGTCGCTGAGGTCGGCGATGACGGCGTTGAGTTCGGGCGCTCCGGGATAGGCGACGTTGACCATCGAACTGACGGGAGTGCGAGGAGCGCGGCGGCGTTCATGGCGCATGAGGCCGCGGGCGGCGCGCAAACTGATGCGGGTGCGCTCGGAAGAAAGCGGACGATAGAGAACAAAGTTGGCGCCGAGGCCGAAAACGGGGCGGGCGTTGAAACCGTCGTCGACGACGGCAATGAGCATGGTGGCGCGGTTCTTGGTGGACAGGCGCAAGCGCGCGAGAAATTCCTCGGAACTCGCGTCGGCGCGATAGTCGAGGACGATGGCGTCGAAGCGCCGGCTTTCGAGAAGTTGCAATCCGCGGGAGATCGAGGGGGAATGCTCGACCGACATCCCCAGTTCGGACAGGATGTGGGTGAGCAGGTTGGCGGACTCCTGATCGGCGCACACCACGAGGGCAGTAACATCCATAGTGCAATCATCGTAAGAGAGGCTCGTGACGACGACAAGTTACCTGTGTCACGGAGGCGGAAGGATTTCGATTTATGGCGCAGCGGACTTATGGCACGGTGGTCACTCCACCGCATTACCTTACTAACGGACAGTGTACGGACGGCCGGTGTACCCCGGTACTTTGACGTACTACCGGTAACTTCCTACCATCGAGTTAGTCAGAACGGTGTCGGACGGCGTTCCTGCAGAAGGACGCCGAAGATGCCGGGCTGACTCATTGCAGTTACGCGAAGTTTTGACGATCTGGTTTTGACGGAACGGGAGCCGCAGGCAGGGCAAAATACTTATGAAAAGCCTGAAAAGAAATACGGGAGATGGGCGGCGTCGGGCAAGCGGTTTCACGCTGGTGGAAATGGTGATCACGATCTCCATCATGATCATCGCGTCGGTGGTGGCGGTGGTGAACCTGGTCCCGATGCTGAATTCTCAGCACTTGACCAACGCCTATAACACGACGCTGGCAACGATGCGACAGGCGCGGGACTGCGCGATTTCGCAGCGCACATCCTACCAGGTGACGTTCAGTCAGGCAGTGGTCGGATCCACTCCGTCGAAGATCGCGGTGAGCGCGACGCTGGCATTTCCGGGCGATCCCTGCACGGCGACTTATACCTTGCCGACGGATGTTCTGTTTCAGAACAACTCAGCGATTGCGTCGACTCCGCCTCCCGACAGCGGTGCGGGCTCGAACTTTGGCTCGGGTTCGAGTGCGATTGACTTTGGCTACACGCCGGGCGGGGGCACGGGCGGACAATCCACGATTTATTTTTGCCCGGACGGCTCGGCGCAGACCACTTCGACTTGTGCGGGATCGGGCAACTGGGATGATGGCGTGGTGTACATGGCACGGACGGGAGATTTGCTGAGTTCGAGAGCAGTGGATCTGTGGGGAGCTACGGGGCGAGTTCGGGGATGGCGGCTCTACGCCAATTCGTCGGGAGGATATCAATGGCTGCGTCAATAGCGGAACGGGGTGGGAATAGGGGGCAGCGGAAGCGCACGGAGAGCGGGTTTTCGCTGATCGAAGTTGTGATCTCGATGGCGATCCTGACGGTGGGAATGGTGAGTCTGCTGGGGGTGTTTGGACTGGCCATGGCTTCGACGCAAACCTCGCAGCAGGACATGATCGCGAAACAACTGGCGAACGAAGCGTACGAGAGCGTGGTGACGGCGCGCAACACCTCGCAGATGAACTGGGACCAGATCAATAATGTGACCTCGGTGAACTGCGTGAGCAGCACTCCGCCCTGCGGCATTTTCCTGCTGGGCTATCAGCCGATGTACAACGCGGGGGCGGACGGAATCTTTGGGACGTTCGATGACGCCGCATCGGGCGAAGAGGTACTGCAGGACCCGGGGGCGGACGGAGTCTTTCAGACGGCGGACGATACCTTTATCCCCTTGACCGGCTATCAGCGCCAGATTGTGATTGGGCCGCTGTTCACGGCGGGGGGAACGCTGATCCCTTCGCTGAAAAGCGTGACGATTACCGTGCAATACGCGACCGCGCAAATGAAGACACAGAAAACGTACACGGTGAATTCGTTCATTTCGCAGTTCCAATAAAAGGGGAGATATGAGCGATCACTCAACCAAGCGCGAAAAGGGATTCAGCCTGCTGGAGATGACTGTCTCGCTGGCACTGGGAGCGATAGTGCTGGGAGCGGCGGTACAGATCTACATTCAGGGCGTGCAGGCGACGTGGGCGACGACGCAGCGGGCAGAGTTGCAGGGGGATTTCCGGGCGGCCTCCAATATGCTGACCAAGGATCTGGGTCTGGCGGCGGCGGGACTGAGCCCGGGTACGGCGATTGCGTTGCCGTCGGGAACGAGTGCGGTGTATGGCTGCGCGCAGACGGGAGCGACACCCGCACCGTGCTATCTCGGCGCCGCGAACAATGCTTCGGTGAACTTTCCGACCCAAGGCGCGGTGGGTTATCTCTACGGGTTGCTGCCGGGATATGACGACGGTCCGACGCTGCTGGCGGCGCAGGGGCCGACGGACGTGGTCACGACGGTGTACACGGACAGCAATTTTTATCTGGACTGCTACACGGCGGCCATCACCGACAAAACGCATGTAACCTTCACGCTGCCGGGCGCCACGAGCGCGAATTGTACGTCGGCGACGGGGAACGCTGGGGCGCAAGCCGTGAACGATTCGGCGGTTGGCCTGACGGCCGGCGACGTCGTGTTGTTCACCTTTGGCGCGCAAAACATCGTGGCCGAAGTCACTTCCATCAGTGGAAGCGTGGTCGCGTTTGCCACCAGCGATGCCCTGAACCTGAACCAGGGTTCAGCCGTGGCCAATAGCCTGGCCAGCGTGTACGCGGCTCCCGCGAACAGCGTGAAGGGATATGGAACGCGGCTGCTGATGATCAGTTATTACCTGGACAATACCCCGAACCCGTCGCGGCTGATGCAGCAAGTCAGCGGACACACCCCGGTGCCGGTGGCGGAGAACGTGGTTTACCTGAAGCTCACTTATGACCTGTTCAACGATGCCACCAATTCACCGGCGGTCGGTTGCAGCAACCCCGGCGCCGCCACCGATGGGTGTTCCGGCGCATCGGCTGGACTGATTCCGAACCAGATCACCAAGATCAACATTCAGAACATGGCAATGGACAGCACGGTGATGAGCTCACAGTTCGGCCAGCTGAATGGTTATCAGAGAATGGATTTGCAGACATCGGTCTGCGCACGAAATTTGACTTATGTGAATAACTATCCCAATTAGTGGGGAAGTGACCAGAACCAGTAACACGGTGGGAAGCTGAAGATGGGGATGGAAACCATGGGGAATTACGGTATGAAGAGAGCGCGAGTGCACACGCAAGGATTCACGCTGATTGCTTCGTTGTTGATGCTGTTGCTGCTGTCCGGGATTGCGATCGGACTGCTGATGATGGCGAACACCGAAGGCAAGGTAGGTGGGAGCGATCTGGCTAACAACCTGGCGTTTCACGCGGCGGATGGCGGCATCGAAAAGATGGCGTCCGACCTGTCGGCGACGTTCCAGAACGCGCAGGCTCCCACGGCGGCGCAAATCTGCGCTCTGGGCGGATCGTCTTATCAGCCCACCATGGTGGGGGTGACGTGGACGCAGTATACGGTGACACCGGCGTCGGGCTGCTCGGGAACGCTGACCGCGACCTGGGGCCAGATCACCGGCGGACCGAACCAGGGATTGTGGGCGCAGATCATTCCGATCAACATGCTGACCACGGCGGCATTGAACGGCGGGCAGGAAGTAAGTATGACGCGAGGCGCGCAGGTGGCGCTGATTCCGGTGTTCCAATTTGGCGTGTTCTCGGAAGGCGATCTCTCGTTCTTCAGCGGTCCGAATTTTGACGTAGTCGGCCCGGTGCACACCAACGCGGACTTGTACCCGTTCGTGGGCCCGGGCAGCACTCTGACTTTCCACAACAAGGTGGAAGCCTACGGCAATGTGATTCGCACGCAGTTGGCGAACGGGTGGAACGCCGCAACAAACTATAACGGCACGGTGGATGTTCCGACCACTGCCAACGGTTGCAGCACAGCGACGACGAATTGTGTGGCCATGACTGCACCGAACAGCGCTTCTTTCGGAGATGGCAGCGTTACCGGGCCGGGGAGCAGCACGCCGCAGACGACCTCAACCTATAACACGACTTACTGGAATCCTTTTTCGAAAACCAAAACGAACTACATGATGATCAATGGGAACTTCTACAATAATGTTTCCCCCGAACCCGCCAACGTCCCAATGGGGACGGGCGCCATGAAGCTGTCGATGCCATTTGTCAGCGGGACCTCTTTCCCGTACCAAATTATTCGGCGGCCACTGGGGAGTGACTCGCTTGCGCTGAGCCAGTCGCGGGAATATAACCTGGCGCAGATTCATGTGCTGCTGAGCGACGATCCGGCGGACTTACCGGGCGGAGCTTCAGATGCAAACAACGTGCGGTTGGCGAATACGGTGGGATGCAGCACTCAGCCTGGTGGCGCGGGGTCTTGCACACCGTATGGAGTTGCGGCGTCGGTACCGGCGGGGCTGCCGGCTCTGTCGGCGGGAAGCACTTACAACACCTACTTTGCCACGGCGTCGAATGCGATCCCTTCGACTAACTGCACCTCGGCTTCGTGCTTGCCGGATTGGCCGTATCCACCGGCACCGTGGACGGCCGCGATGCAGTCGTCCGTGGGAGCGGGAACAGATCCAAATTGTGTATTGCTCTGCCCGACGGGGGCTCCGTTTATCTCGAATAACGGGACGACGATCGCGGGCGCCAGCGCCCTGAACGGGACGGGCGGCAGTACGACCGTTTTACCGTCGCTGTTTCCCTGCCCTACCTCAACCCTGCCTCCGCAAGGCTATGCTCCGGCCGCGGCCGACTACCCGGCAACCTGTACGACGTGGGCAGCGTCTCCTTTTTTCCCGAGCGTGAACGGCAGCTCGACCTATCCCGAGACCAATGCGAACGCAGGTCTAAGCGCGAGCTGGAACCTGATCGATGGTTGGCTGCGGGTTGAATACCTGAACAATTCCGGCAATTGGGTGGCTGTAACCAACGAATGGCTGCAACTGGGATTTGCGCGGGGTATGACTGCACCCACGGGGCCGGGGACGAACCCGATCAATCCGAACGCAATTCTGCTGCTGCAGGAGCCGGCGGATCGCGCCGTCAACGGCAGCGCTATCCCTGGAGGTGTAAGCACCCTGGGAACTGCCCCGCAATGTACGGCTAATGCAAAGATTGGCGGCGTCCACTACTGCACCGCGTGGTCAGTGACGCCGCCGCAAGTTCTGGTAGATACGCCAGGGAGCCTGGTGTGGCCGTATGGGGTTACCACCACAGCGATGAGTGGTGCGCTGTCAGCTTCCACGCAGCCGCTACAGAGCCTCAGCCGGTTCAACTGGTATCCCATCAACTTCTACGATGACCGCGAAGGCGAAGTTCGCGACAACACCGTGGGGGACAACAGCTGCACGAGCAACGGGTTGATGAATGCGGTCGAAATCGATGTGGGCAACCTGAAGCAATGGCTGCTGGGCAACATCGGGAGCAGCGGAGCGAGCGTGAATTCTTCGCAGCAGAACGGATACGTGTTGTATTTCTCGGACCGGCGTGGAATGCTGCCCAGCCCGGTGTTGTACGGCACTTCGTTTACGAAGAGTGGGGACTCGGGCCTGGAGGACGTGATCAACGCCACCAGCGCCGCAGGTACGCCCGACGGAGTGCTGGAACCGATTCCAGCCGGCCGATCGCTTTCTCCCGAGGACGTCAATCAGGACGGAGCGATCGACAACTTCGGAGCCGACAACATGGGACTGGGCTTTTTCGGTACCCAGGGCAAGCCGGCCGTAAACCTGTGGTATCAGATCACCACTAATGGCACGAACATAGCGAATGGCACAAACGGGGCGAACCCCGATGCCTTCGGCACCGCGGCCAATGCCCGGATTGCGAGTTGCGTTGCCGCGCGCAAGAACTGGGTCAGCGGGGCGCGCCACGCTTTGAGGCTGGTGGATGGCTCGCTCGGCAACGTACCATTGGTTACCGGTGGAACGCTGGCCGCGCCGGGCGGGTTCACGGTGGCCTCGGAGAATCCGGTGTACGTCCTGGGCGATTACAACACCAGCTCGACTGACACAACCTGGAACAGCCCGGCTGTGGACGTGGCCGGACACGCGGCCGCAGCGATCATCGCCGATGCTGTCAGCTTCCTTTCGAACAATTGGAGCGACTTGAGCAGCCTGGGCCTCGGCACCAGCAGCAATCAGGTCACCGATTACAACAATCGGGTTGCCGCTACCTCCTACTACCGGGTTGCGGTTGCAGGCGGGAAGAACATCAATTTTCCGCAGCCGACCGGTTGGGCTGCCGCCCAAGATTACGGAACCGACGGAGGGGTGCACAACTTCCTGCGTTATCTGGAAAACTGGGGTGGACAAGGCTTCAATTATAAAGGCTCGCTCGTGAGCTTGTATTACGCAACCTATGGCACCGGCGTGTACAAGTGCTGTACCACGGTCTATAGCCCTCCAACGCGAAATGACATTTTCGACTTGGACTTCCAAAATCCAGGGGGCCTGCCACCGGGAACACCAATGTTCCGCGACGTGGAAACCTTGAGCTACAGGCAGCTGTTTACGACACGACAGACCGGGCAATAGATCAATTACACGAGCCACTGAACCCCGATCCGCGAGGATCGGGGTTTTTTGTTGGGCGGTCGTTGGTCGTTAGTCGCTGGCAAAAGCAAAAAGCTTTTTATGTCCGCGGCATTCCAATGTAAGCAGCCAAGTCGAATCGCGAACGACTAGCGACTCGCGACCAACGACTTCACGTTCAGCGCGGCTTGCGTAGCGGTTGAACTGGTTCGCTTGGCTTTCTGGGACCGGGCTCGGGTGGGGCGCTGACGGCCAGATCGGAGGACCAGCAATCGGCGAGAATCTTCCAGGTGCCGGCGGGTTGGCGGACCAGCACCACCAGATATTTGCCGCGCTCTTCGCGGCGCTTTCCCATGGCGACGGGAACGAGCATTTTGCAGCGGCCGAGATCGAGAGCGATCTCACCCATGATTTCGAGGCGCAGGGATTCCATCTCGACGTCGCCCAAGCCGGCTTCGAGGAGGGAGATGAGGAATTCGCGAATGGCGGGCAGGCTGAGAACCGGCGGAACGCTGGAGCGAATGAGAGTAGCGTCGGGGGCGTAGAGCTCGAGCAGATCGTCGATGTGCCGGGTGTTGCAAGCCTGCGCCCAGTCCTGGACAACCTGGCGGGCGCTGGCTTCGGCGCGGCCACCGGGCGCCGTGCCGGACGACCCGGGAGCGCGGCCGCGGGGAGCGGAAGTCTCGGACTCCGCGCCGGACGCGGCACGGGCAGCGCCTGCCGGGGCGGGAACGAAATGATGATAGTGGTGATGGTAGTGATGCTGGCCGGTAGCGGACGAGGAAGCAACGGCATCGGCGCCACCAGCTTGGGTGGGGAGTCCGCAGGCGAGACAGAAGCGAGCGCCGGGCGGGAGCGCGCCTCCGCAGGCGGAGCAGGCGCCGGCGGGCTGGTCGGGTTCGCCGGCGGTCGCAAGGTCCTGGGCGGCGGCGTTGCCCGACATGCGATGGACGGCTTCCACGGCTGCGGCTAGGGCCTCGGCATTCGGCTTCGGCCAGCGAAAGCTGCCGGGGAGACGCTGAAGAAAATCGTCAACGCCGCTGGCTTCGAGCTGCTCGTTCTCGAAGTCGTGCCGCGTGTCATCTTGCCGGTCGTCGTGTGGATGATCTTTTTCCTGTTTTTGCGGACCGCCAGGGTTCGTGGGTTTGGTCACGGCAACCTCATGGTTATCGTTGCCATTGTAGGAGAATTTGCGGGCTAGGGGATGGTGAATCTTACGCGGGCTTCGGAATCGGTGGGAACACCGTTGCACAGGGCGGGCCGATATCGCCAGGAGCGAACCGCACGCAGAACGACCCGATCTTCGCCGGGGCCACCGCTGTCGAGGATGAAAGCGCTGTGGACGTGGCCGTCGGTTCCGACAATGAAGCTGACGCGCACGCGCAGATCGTCGTATTCCGGCCGGAGCAAGGGGTCCGGCGTGAGCAAGGCTTCCGGCGGACGGACACTTCCGCATTTCGGCAGAGCGAGCGGTTCGGAAACGGGCGAGAACTCGGAAATGTGCGCGGGAACACGGCGCAGAGTTTTTTCCAATTGGGTTAGCGGAAGGTGATGCGGAACAATCGACGAGGGCGGCAAAGAGCACCAGGCGAAAACAGCGCCGAAGGCGGCCACCGACATGGCGGTCGCGAGCGCCTTGCTGCTCGTAGTCTTCCAGCTGGGCCAGACACACCGCATCGACCTGGTGTAGGCAATTCTGGTTCCAGGCGTCGCGGGATACAACAGACTTTATTTCAACATGTTACGGGATATTGTTCGACCAATCTTTTAGGCTGGATGCAATCGGTTGCAATTGAGTCGAACTGAAGCGCACTTCTCGCGCTGGCAGCAGGCTGGAGGGGCGGGGACGCCCGGCTCTTCATCGCGGGGGCGGTTCAGTCCGGAGACTGGCAGCGGACATTACTCTATTGCAGGCCTTCCTGTGTGAATTTGTACACGGTAGCCGCCGACAAGGAGCCCAGGTAGATGCTGGACGCCTCGGCTGCGGTGCTGTAGTTGTCGACGACAATGCCACTGGGACCGCCGTTCACAGGCGCTACAGTGGTGGTGATGGTGCCAGCGTTGTTGCCCATTGCCACCACGCAGCCATTAGGTGGCCCCCCCGAAACGAAAGTGCAGTCCCCTGTCAATCCGAAGAAGAAGAAATCGGTGCCAGCAGATGCCGCAGATACTGCGCCGATATCTGAAGGGTTGCTGTAGTCCGGATTGGTGAAGCTCGCGGTGAATCCTGTGTACGTCGGCCCTGAGCCTAGTAAGCTGGCTACGACCACAGCCTGGCCGTTCAAGAAACTCTCGTCCGTCCCTTGGATGTATACCTCTTCGCCAACCGTGAGATTACTGTTGTTCGTGGTCACCGTCAGAACGTTGTTCGTGACCGA
>Ga0209415_10005160_pt1 | contig 23583 bp, 20 predicted proteins | sample PeaSoiSIISIP2007_FD_187696 | JGI IMG/M metagenome (GOLD analysis project Ga0209415, IMG submission 187696) | Peat soil microbial communities from Weissenstadt, Germany - SII-SIP-2007 (SPAdes) (version 2) | ecosystem: Environmental > Terrestrial > Soil > Wetlands > Peat | place: Germany... | reverse complement strand
GGGCTACCGAGTCGATCCACCGACCGAACTCCAGGATGCCTGAGCGCCCAGCGGTGTTTTCAACCCTGATACAAGGCGTCCAACTTCGGAATTCAGGATGAGGCCGGTTTCACGTCCCGGCGCGGGTGACGAGGTGGTTGGAAACGAAGTCCAATACGAATCTACGCGCGTTCCGGATCGCAGAAGGGTGGTCGCGCCACGGGTCCGGCCAGAAACGGAGGCTAGCGATGGGCCTTACTTCTGTGCAGCTCGACAATACCAATGCTCATGCCCCAGGCGAAGAGGAAAAGGCCACGCCAGGTGCCACCACCTGCAACACAGAAGATTCCGGTCAGAACCAAGAGTGCCGCGCATCCGCGGCGGTACATCGCCAGCGTTTGTTGGCGCTCGCTACCGGACTTGGTTCCGTACTCGAACATGCTGTTGAAATCGAATATATCAAACGCCTACAGCGAATTCAGGTACGCGATCAGGTCGCCCATTTGCTGGGCGGTGAAGCGGGGCCAGGCGACGTTGCGCTGGTTCATGCTTTCGAGCATGCGCGGGCCGTGCTCCCAGAGGGCGGCCACGATGGTGATGTCGGAATAGGCATCTTTGCCTTTGCCCAGTTTCGGCGCGCCGACTGCCGGGTCATTGTGGCAGGTGGCGCAGTTCTTCTCCGCAAACACCTTCTTGCCGCGCTCCGCGTTGCCGTCGCCGCGGAAATATTGCTTGGTCCAGATGAAGCCGATGATCTGGCGCATTTCTTCCTGGGAAAGCTGGGGCGGCGGATTCTTCATGCTGGGCTGGTGGTTCCACATATCGACCACAATCTGCGTCAGGGTCAGATTGCGGAGGCGCGTCTCCAGCGCCAGCTTGCCCACGTGGCAGCCGGAGCAACCCTTGGACTGGAACAACGCCGCACCGGAATCGGTAGGCGGGAACAGGAAGTTGTGCGCCAGAGCCTTGGTTTCCGGCAGGTTTTGCAGGTAGACCAGGATGTCGGTGAGCTCCTGCGCGGTGAGTTCGCCCCAGGCCAGCTTCTGCTTGGCGAAGGCTTCGCGCATGGCGGGGCCGTGGTTCCACATCTGCTGCGCCAGCACGATCGGGTCGGCGAGCGATTCCCATTTGGCCACGGGCGGCGCGGCCGGGTTGGGCGAACTGGTGATGCCGTGGCAGGAGGCGCAGTGTTTTTGAGCGAAAGCCAGCTTGCCGCGGCCGGCGTCGCCCGGTTTCTCAAAATAGCGGGCCGCCACGAAGTACGCGAACAGGTCCGCGGCCGACTCCTGGCTCAGCTCCGCCTTGACGATGCCCTGCTTCTTCATTCCGGCCCACATGTCGGGCGCGTGGTTCCACATCAGGCTCGCCATCACGGTGGGCGTGTAGTCGCGGTCGATGCGCCGCCCCAGGTCCGGCGCCAGGTTGGCCCCGCGGCCTTTGACATTGTGGCAGCGGATACACTGCTCGTTCTCGAAGAGCTGCTCCCCGCGCCGCGCGTCGCCAGCAACGACATCGGCTGCCGAGGCGATCGAGGCCAGAACAATACCGGCGGCTAGCACTCGTACCATGGACATTGCTGGTCTCCTATTGTGTCACTCTGAGGCCGGTGGTGAAGGTATTCGTCCGGAATCCTTCATACAGGTAGAACGACTGGCCGAAACCATAATACTGCCACTCGGCGTTCCAGGATACGTGCTTGCACACGGGCAGTGACAGGCGCGCCAGCGGCTGGTAATAGCGCGAAGGGGCGCTGCCGGAAGAAACGAACATCGATCCACCCAAGGTCAGCTTGCCGTCCTTGAAGCCAGGTATCGCCAGATTGAGGGCCGACGTGGCGCTGTGCGCGTTGTCACGGTATTCGGAAACGGCGGGCGTGAGGAACGGCAGCGTGAGGTAGTCGATGTTGGAATGGAGGGTGGAGCGGTCGTACTCGCCCATCAAGCTGATGCGCTTGCCCGAATCCGGCGTCCAGAAAATCGAGAGCGCGTTGTCGCGGCTCTGAAAACTGTAATTGATTCCCTGGGCCGGGTTCTGGTTGTTCAGAACCTGGAAATTGGCCTGCAACGACAGCGCTTTGGCCAACTGGTAGCGCGCCCGCGCCCGGCCCTTCTGGTAATTGTTCAAGCTGGTGCGGAAGTAGATGTCGTCGCTCGAAGCGCCTTCGAAATCGAGATTGAACGACAGCTTGTCGAGCGCGCGATAGGTCAACCCGCCGATGCCGGTGTTGCGTTTCAACTGGCCGGTGGCGAGCGGCCCGGTCTGGCTGAGCTGGCCTGCCGGCGTCTGCGCATCGCCCCACACGTACCGCCAGCCGCCGTGCAGCGTGACCCGGTTGGAGAGATCGTACAGCACGTCGATTTGCTGCTGGTTGTAATTGACGTACTCGGTGAAGGCGGAGGTTGCGGCCTGCGGCGTGAAGATAACGCCGGGGCTGACGATGCCCGTCATCGCAATGTCCGGCGCGGCCGCATCGTGGTAGCGGTCGGTCATCAAGGATTCGATCACCCGCAAGCGGCGGAACGGGCGCAGTTCGAAACCGATATTGCCGGTGGTGTGCGGCTGGTTGTCGGTGCCGGTGCCCATCGTCACCAGGCTGCTGTAGAAAAGCAGCTGGCTGATATCGAGGAGATTGCCGGTGGCGATCTCGGAGAAATGGATGTCCGTCTTGGGCTCGCTATACAGAAACTGGCCGTAGACATCGAACCAGGGCGCCAGGTGAGAGGTGAACAGCACTTTGCTGTAAATGCTGTGGCCGCGAATGCCGTAAGCCTGTTGCAGGCCGCTGAGGCTGAGCGTCTGGCCGAAAATGGGCGCTGTGTTATCGCCGGTCAGGAGGCTGGCGTCGGAGGCCTGGTCGTTGTCCTTATACGTGGTGCCGCCCTGCTCCAGGGTGAGATGGAAGCGGGAATATTCGATGCGCAAGCCGCCGCGATAGTTTTCGGTGCTGTCGGAGAGCAGGGTGGGGACGGCGTATTCGTTGTTGGCGTCCTGCACCCAGGTCTCGATGCCGTTGCCGGAGCCTGAATTGTGGTCGAAGGCCAGGTAGGGGACGAAGTGCGCTCCGGGGAACAGGTCGAGGTTGGTACTGAGCGCACGGCGGTGGATGTCGAACGACTGCTCGTCGAAACCGCCCGGCGCGCCCGGGTTGGCGAACGAAGGCACGGCATTGAAATAGGCGATATTGCGGTAATCGAAGCTGAAGTCGTAGATGCGCTGCTTGCGCGCATCGACGTGGGCGGTGCTGTAAGGCTCGCCGCCCCAACCGTAGGCGCGCACGTCGATCTGGTCAAAAAGGCGCTTGCTGGGATCGAGCAGGGTGAATTCCAGGCCGAACAGCTTGGGGCCCTGGCCCAGGTTGACGACGCTGCGATACTCGTCCATGTTGCCGTGCACATCGGTCAGCCAGCGATAGCCAAAATCGATGCTGCCGTGAAAATTCTCGGTGGCGGTGGGGGCCGGGTTGTCGGCGGACGCCTGGGCCGGCGCGGCGGTGGTGGCCGGCGCCTGGGCGGCGGGCGGCGCGGGCGCGGGCGCGACTTGCCCGGCGCCGGCCGGCGGCTGGTCCTGCGGCGGCGGCGCCGTTTGAGCGAGAAGCGGGACCATCAAGAATAAGGCCAGTAGGAATCTCATCTGAGAAAGTCCCGGTTCACATAAGAACCATGCACCTTCTGGTGGCAGATGGTGCAGTTCTGGAAGCGCGGCTGGCGCATGTCGTGGAAAGCCGGGGGAACGGTTCCCAGGGTTCCGTTGGCGGGGAGCGTCGGCTGCGGCAGGTTGGCGTGGCACTCCAGGCAGAGGAAGCCGACCTGCGCCCGGATCAGCATGCGCGGGTTGGCGGAGCCGTGCGGCTGGTGGCAGGCCGGGCAGCCTTCCATGCGCACCGGGGCGTGCTCATAAGTGAACGGCCCGCGCTTATCGCCGTGGCATTTGAAACAGCCGGGCTCATTCGAATCCACCGTCTGCAGCCCGCGCGGGAGCACGCTGCCGTGGGGATTGTGGCAATCCACGCACGACATGGCGCCTTCCGGCAAGCGGTGTTTGAAAGGACGCAGAAAGCTGGCCCAAACGTCGGAGTGGCAGGCGGCGCACTGGCGGTTGATGTCGGCCGGCTTGCGCGCCACAAGTCCCTCCGGCCCGTTCTTATGGATGGCGTGGCAGCTTACGCAGCTCACCTGGTCCTTGGCGTGGCTGCTGTTGATGCGGCCCACGTGGGTGGGCTGACTGAGATGGCAGGAGAGGCAGATGCGATCTGCCGCGGCGGCGGCCAGCTTGGCCGGCTGGCGAATGTCGGCAGCGCTCATGGAATCGGCGTGCTTGCTGGCAGGGCCGTGGCACGCTTCGCAGGCCTGGGTGGTGTGCCCGTATTTCTTGTCGGTCTCTACCAGGTGATGCGGATTCTTCTGAAACGCTTTGAAGATATCCTCGTGGCAGCTCTGGCAGGTTTCCGAGCCAACATAGGTGGCCGGCTTGTTGTCCGCCGGTTTCGCCTCCTGGGGCTGCGCAGCGGCCTGGGGCGCGGGGGCGCCGGGTTTATCCTGAGCGCCCCTCGCTGCGATCGTTACCAGCGCCGCCGCCAGCAGGGCGAACCGCACCTTCGACGGCGGTCGCAACATAACGGTCATCTCCTATTTGCCGGCGTGAACCACATCTACATCATACGTGGCGCCGGTGGCGTGGCACACATCGCACGCCTCGCCGAACTTCGGGTCGGTATTCGATATCGCGTGCGCCAGCGAGTTGGTATCGAAGTGGCACGCCGTGCAAGCCGAGGTAGTGGCAGGCGCCGGGTTCAACAGGCCCTGCGGATCCGCCACTGGATTCTTGCCGATCGGGAACACGCCTTCGGAAGAGTTCACATGGCACATGTAACACTTGGCGGTATCGGCCACGCTGCCGGTTGGAGTAAAGACAGGATACAGGACGTGGCTGAAGTCGTTGTGACTTCCGCCGAAGCCCACGATGATGTAGCTCAACCCGGCTGCGCCCAGGGTTTCGCCGGTGTGGATCTTGTGGATCATCATGGCGAAGTTAATGCCCTGGTTTGGCAGCGCCTTGTCGGCGGCGACGGTGGCGCTCGGCCGTGTCGGGGCGTCGGTCGCGTTGGAGTTGTGGCACAGCACGCACATTTCGATCTGGTTGCGATTCTCACCGTGCAGCGAGAGCTTGGTGTGGCAATTGTCGCAGTTGGCGATGGCGACCACAGTGCGGCGCGGCGTCACCGGCGAGCCATCCACGGAGAAGTAAGACACCTTGTTGACGGCGCCATACTCGGTGCTTTGCTCGGCGGTGGGGGCGTTGGGCAAGCTCAGCCCGCGGCGGCCTTCGATGCCGATGGCGTAAGTTCCGGTAGCGCTGGCCGGAATGACGGCGGTGAACGTGTAGGTGCAGTTGCCACTCGAGTCGCACTGCGCGGTGGGCACAGGGTTCTCGGAAACGTAGCCAGGCGTGGCGGGAGTGCCGAGATTGGCAATTCCGTAATCCGACGCCGGGCCGGCGAGCACCAGCGCGAGGCGGTTTTCGCCGCCCGTCATGGTGGCCATCGTGATGCCATTGCCGGCATTGTCCTTGATGGTGAAGCTGACCGTCGGCGCCTTGCCTGCAACGCCGTTCGCCACGTTGGTGATCGCCAGGTTGATGCCGGGGGCGCTGATCGATTCGGTCGGATTGGCGTGCGCGCCGGTGATGGAAAGATCGAACTCCTGGCCGGAACTCGGAATGTGGCAGGTGGCGCACTTGCTGTCGTCGGTCTGAATCAGGTTGTTGTGGTTGGCGCCAGTAGCGAAGTTGACGTTGTCGTGGCACGAGCCGCAAGCCGCTTGCGAGGGCTGGGTCAACCAGTAGTTGGTTTGCGCCGCGCCGTTCTTCGGGTTGTGGCAGCTGCCGGCGCAATTGCGCGGATCGCCGGGATTCGAAGGATACACCACCGTGGAATAATCGACCGGCTGGTTGATGTAGTTGTACTGCTGGTAGGTTCCGCCCGCCAGGACGCTGGGCAATGAGGCGCCCATATGAATCTTGTGGATGAAGACTTTCATGTCGAGCGTGTTGCCGGTGTTGGGGTCGGAGGTCTGCGGGGTATGGCACATGATGCAGAGGTCGACACCCTGGCGCGATCCGCCATGGAAGGCCACCAAGTCGTGGCAACTGTTGCAGTCCTTGGTGCGCACAATGTCACGCGGCAGGGCGGCGGAGGAGCCGTTGGGAACCCAATCGTAGGTCACCGAAGCGTAGTTGGTGCCCAAGCCGAACTGCGTCAGGTTGCGCGAGCCGTAGAGGCCGACGCGATGCGTGGCCGTGGGATCGTCGCCCGAGGGCACCTTGGTCTTGAATTTGTACAGGTACTCGCCCGTAGCGACCGTGGTCAGCGTGCCGGTGGTACTGGATTCGCCGGTCGCCTGCGTGGCCGTGGCGCCGCCCTTGGCGGCGGTCGCGGTGCGCGTGATGTAGGAAACAAACTGCGTTTGCCCCTGGGGAATGTCGGCCAGCAGGAAACTGGTCGAAATCGTACCCGGCGTCACCACGCCGGCCGCATCGAGAGCCGCTCCATTGGGATCGGTGGTTTTGAAATCGACGCTTACCGTGCCGTCCGACGCAATTGTGGTGGAAACGACCTTATATAGGAGGCCGGGCTGAACCCACGCCACCAGATGCGGGTTGGCCACGTTCGAAATGTCATTCCGCGGGAAGATGGTTTTTTTCTCCGCGCTCAGGAAGGCAACCGATCCGGCGATCAGTCCGAGCGCCACCATGTAACGCCCTCTGGCGAAAACCGGCTTAGGAATCCGCATGCTGTTCTCCAAAAAAATGAATCCCTGACTTCAGCGGTACCTCGAGGCCGGAATCACCCGGCCCCGAGATGCCACAAATTGAATTCTTATTTCCCTGCGTGGACGACGTCCACGTCGAACGCCTGGCCGGTGGCATGGCAGACGTCACAGGTCTCGCCGAACTTGGGATCGGTCTGCGAAACCGCGTGCGCGAAGGCGGACGTGTTCAAATGGCAGGCCGTGCAAGCCGACGTGGTGGCGGGCGCCGGGTTCAGCAAACCCTCCGGATCGGTGACCGCGTTCTTGCCCTCGGGGAAGACGCCTTCCGAACTGCCGGTGTGGCACTTGGAGCAGTTGGTGGTGTCATGAACGGATCCGGTGGGGCTCATGGCCGGGTAGCGGACGCCGGTATTGGGAATCGCGGCCGGCACGGAAGCGTACGCGGCGCCAAAATCGCTCGGAGCGCCGCCATGCCCGACCACGATGTAGTCCTGGTTGAAGTTGGTCTCCAGGTTCATGCCGGTATGGATCTTGTGCACCATAAGAGCAAGGTTGATGGCCTGGTTGGGCAGGCTCTGGTATGCCTTCACGGTGGAGGTGGGCCGCGTGGTGAAGTCCGTGTTGCTGGGATTGTGGCAGATCACGCAATATTCGGTGTTGTTGCGCAAGGAGCCATGCAGTTCCAGGTCGGAGTGGCAATTGTTATTGCAGTTGGCCAGCGCCACCACGGTACGCCGCGGCGCCACCGGAGTGCCGTCCACGGAGAAGTAAATCACCTGGTTCTTACCGCTGTACTGGGCTGTCGTCTGGGTGGTGAGTCCCGGCAGCAGGGTGATGCTCATGCGGCCCTCGATGCCGACGGCGTAAGTGCCGGTGGCCCCGGTCGGAACCGCGTGAGTGAAGGTGTAAGTGCAGGTGCCGTCGCTGCCGCAGGTGGCTGCCGTCATGATGCTCTCGGTCACGTATCCGGGAGTGGTGGTGACGCCGAAGTTGGTGTAGCCGTAATCGGAGGTCGGCCCGGCCATGGTCAGCGATAGCGATCCGGAGTTCGCGGCAAAGGTGCTCATCGGGATCGGATTGCCGCTGTTGTCCTTGACGGTGAAGGTGACGGTCGGCTTCTGCCCAGCGTTGCCATTCGCCACGCTGACCAGGGTGAAGTTGATGCCGGGAACGCCCGGGGCAGATGCCGGAATCGTGTGACCGCCAATGATGGAGGCATCGAACGGCAGTTCGCCCTGCTTGATGTGGCAGTTGGCGCACTCGCTGTCGTCCGGCTGCGGTCCGCCGGCGTGGTTGGCGCCGGTCGCGAAGTTGTCACTGTCGTGGCAGGCGCCGCAGGCCGCACGGTTGGGATTGCTGTACCAGTTGTTGGGCTGGGTGGCGCCGGTGGTCGATTCGTGGCAGAAGGTGCAGCGCCGCGGATCGGAGGGGAGCACCACGGTGGACCAGTCGCTCGAACCAAGCTGGTACGGTTTGCCGCCCTGCACACTCGGCAGCTGGCTGCCCATGTGGATCTTGTGGATCATCACCGGGAAGTCGGCGGTGTTGCCATTGGCGTCGCCGGTCTGCGGCTGGTGACAGATGATACAGAGCCCTACGCTGCGCCGCGAGCCGCCGTGGAAAGCAAGCTGGTCGTGGCACTTGTCGCAGGAGGCAGAGCGCACGATGTCGCGCGTCACTGTAACCGGGGAGCCGTTGGGGACGAAATCGAAGTAGGTGTCGGCATAGTTGGTAGCCAGGCCCCACTGCGTCAGGTTGCGCGACCCGTAAACGCCGATGCGGTGCGTGGCAGTAGCGTCGAAGCCGGCCGGAGCCTTGGTGGCGTAAGTGTAGACGTATTCGCCCAGAGCCACCGTCGTCACCGTGCCGCCGGAATCACCCCCGGCGCGGGTCACAGTGACACCGTTGGTGGTGCTGCTGCTGACGATGTAAGACGCAAATTGTGTCTTGCCCTTGGGGATGTATGCAATCAAGTACCGGGGCGCAACCGCGCCGGGAGTTTGCACGCCGGCGATATCGAGCGGCGCACCCGTGGGATCGCTGATCTTGTAGTCGACACTGATGGTGCCGTCGGAGGCGATCTTGGCCGAGACAACGGTAAACGTCAGGCCCGGTTGAATGTACTCGAGCACATTCGGGGCGGCGTAGTGCGCGAGATCGTGCACGCCGAAAACATTCTTGTTTACGTCTCCGTTCAACAGCATGATCGAAGCGGCCAGGACTGCCAGGATCAATGCGAAACGGCCAATCGCGAACACCGACTTAGGAATCCGCATGCTAGTTCTCCAAATCAAGGCTCTTTTTTTTATTAATTTCAATATCCGTTCCGGACGGGAAGCGACCCGACGGACGAACACCACGCGCAAGGACTGCCGAGCAAGTTAGCAAAGCACCTACCCATCCAAACGGCTTACCCGAATTAGAGGCCAGAAAGTCTTTTGTAATCTGTCTGCGGGATATCGCGACATGCTGGGGGGAAATTCCATCGCTACCCTAACTGGGTGAAAAAACCGCGTCTAGTTGGGTGAAATCTCGCGGATGGGTGTGGGTGAGGGGCTCGGGCGGTCCGGGGTTCAATTGACGCGCCCCCACAAGTTTGTGGTGTAGGACTGGAGATTCAGCCTCTCAGGGGATTACCTAAGAAGATCGATCCTGATAGGTGGCGGAGCGTACAGAGAGTATTTTGACCATATATATCCACAAAATATAAGCGATATTTTTCTCCGATTTACGTATATTTTTGCTTGATTTCCGATAGCTATTAGGATTATTCTTGGTTTCACGTTGGGTACAGTCCAGTACGGTACTAAGGAATTAACTGATCATGACGAATGCGATCATCCTCCCCCCCCCATCGTCACCCGAACGGAGCCGCCTGCTGTCAGTCGATCACATCCGACGCCGGGCACTCGAGCGGCTGTATCGCCGCCGATTTGCGGTTGAAGAGCTGATACGCTCTTTAGAGGACTATCAGATCGCCCAGGAGGATGTCCCGGGCGAGTGCATCAGCCTGCAAACCGCTGTCATGTGGTCGTGAGCCCGCGGTCAATCGCAAACTTGACCAGACCCACGAGGTCATGGACGTTGAGTTTGCGAAACAGACTGGCGCGGTAAGTGTCCACGGTTTTCGGGCTGATGTCGAGCAGTTTGGCGATGTCCTTGGCGCGCAATCCATTCACCAGCTGATGGAAGACCTCCAGCTCACGGGGGCTTAGCGAAGCCAGCGGATCTTCGACGGGTTTCTCCTGGGACTGCGTGAAGAGCCCGGCGCCTCGCAGCAACGGCGAAACATAAACACCTCCATCGCGAACGAAGCTGACGGCGTCCTGCAAGTGGCGAGCCGGGCCATCCTTCAACAGGTAAGCGTCGGCGCCGGCGCGCAGGGCCTTGCGCACAGTGTCCTCTTCGCGGCTGATGGAGAGGATGATGAGCTTGGCGGGGCAACCTCGGGTTCGCAGCTGGCGCACGACTTCCGCTCCATCCATTCCCGGCATGTGCAGGTCGAGGATGGCGAAGTCCGGCTGCAGGGTCAGGACCATCTCCAGCGCGCCGCGGCCATCGGCGCACTGCCCCAGAACCTGCATGCCCTGTGCCGCGCAGAGGGCGGCGAATCCTTCGCGAACGATGGCGTGGTCATCAGCCAGAACCACGGTCGTAGAGCGCAATAGGTCCATGTTTCTCCGTAGGCAAAAGCCTAAGCCGGAACACCAAAAGGTGCGGAAACCACCAGTTTAGTACCAAGCGGCCCGCTTTCGAGAGCCATTTTTCCGCCGACCGCCGCAGCCTGCTCGCGGATAGACCGCAATCCGAGTCCGGCCCCGATCAGGGCAGGAGCCGCGGCCAGCGCGGCGGTATCGATTCCGGGGCCGTTGTCCCACACGGTGAGTTCAATCCGTTCGGCGTTGCCCGCCAGTGCCAGGCGAACGCGGGAGGCGTGCGCATGCTGGTCGATATTGGAAAGGGCTTCTTGCGCCGCGCGATAGAACAGCGCCTTGATCACCGGTTCAGGCTGGACGGGCAAGGAGGCGAGATTGAGTTCGGCCTGGTACCGTTGCGGAATGCCGCTCATCTGCCACAGTTGCTCGAGCGCAGTCTCCAGGTTAAGCCGCTGCCATTCGGGGGGGTGAAGCCGTCTGCCGACGGCGCGGACCAGGGCCAACGCTTCGGAGGCAGCGGACGAGATGCGGCCGAGCGTCTGTTTCGCCTCGGCTCCGTCAACCAGCAACTGCGCCTCTGCCGTTTCCGCCTGGCGCAGGATGCTGACCAGCAACTGCCCGACTCCGGTGTGCAGTTCGCGTCCCAAACGGGCCCGCTCTCCCTCGATCTGCTCGATGGCAGCGCGGCCGCCGCCGGTTTGCCGTTGCCGGGCATGCGCCACCAGCTTGCGCGCGGTCTGTTCCAGGCGAAAGAAGCGGCGCAGAACATCGCCTTCCAGGCCCCGCAGGTCGGACTCTTCGCGCTTCTCCTCTTCGCGGCCGAGCAATTGCGCGCTGAGCAGCAATCCATCGGTCGCGGCGTAGACGAGCGACAGGCAAATCCCCCGGGCCCGCCTGGGGGGCGGCCCCAGAGGTCTGCGGGAGACCGAAACCACGGTTTCCGCGAGATTGTGCGCATCACCTAGCGCGGTGCGTGCCGCCGGGCTCATCCAGAGCATGTGGCCGGCTTCGCTGCACTTGAGCAACATGGGAAACGCGGCCGCACTCCCGCCAGCCGGGCGGATATCGGTGCCGAAGGTCAACCAGAGGTCTCCTAAACCAAAGGATTCTTCCTAGATAGGATCGCAGGATGAACTTTTGGTATCAATCCGGGTACGTACCTAGTACTGAGATAACCAAGCGGAGAACTTGCAACGAGTTGGCGGAAAGTATTATAAGTGAAGGTCGAATGGCACGAGATCTGAGTATCCTACCCCGAGTGGCGATCTTCATTGCGGGAGTCGCGGCGGGGGCACTGACTGGAAGCGGCCGGCGGCGAAGCTGCGCCTGTACGGCGGCGACCAAGGATCTGCAGACTGGGCTGTCCAACCTGGAAACCAGGCTGGCGGCACAGGAATCGGCGAACGCGGAGCGATTCAACCAGTTGGAGACGCGTCTGGAGCAACACGCCGTGCGTCTGGCGGACGTTCCTTCCACCACCCAGATCATCGGGGCCATGGAAGAACTGCTGTCGAAGACCATGACATCTCTGGATCACCGTCTGACCGCGCAGGCCAAATCGATCGACACGCTCAAGTCGACAGTGTCGCAGACCGACAGCCTGCTGGAGCGGGTGCTGGAGTCGCTCGATTCACTGCAGACCACCACCGATCCCGGTGAGATGGCGGACGATCCGCTGTTCAACCGCCCGTTGGCGTAACCGGAGCCCTCAAGCGCCTCTTCCCTCAGGCAGCGCGCTCCGCGCTGCGGCGCGATTTCCTGTGCTCGCGGCGAATTGGCGCGAGCCGCAGCGGGATGGTAGTGGTATCTTCAGGAGAGCGCCTATGGATCTGGCAAAAGTGCTTTCCCAACTGCGACAGGAATTGGCGAACCTGGATGCCGCCATCGCCAGCCTGGAGCGGTTTCAGCAGGAGCGGCCCAGGCGCGGCCGCCCGCCGAAGGAACAGGCGGGGGCCAGCCGCGCGATGCGGTCTGCCCTGGCGTTGCCCGCCGATGCCAGCGGCCGGAGCCGCGACTCCGCGTAGCGCGGCACCGAACGCAAGCTACGCTTCCATTTCCCAGGGCCGGAATCGGTGCTGGTGCGCGTCCATGTCCACGCGCTTGCCGCGAAAGCGGACTCCTTCCATTTCCAGGCGCATGCGCTGCTCCAGGGCGGCTTCGCCGCGGAGCTTGATGGCGCCGCCGGATCCGAGCACGCGCTGCCAGGGGAGAGATCCCACGGGAGAACTGCGCAACAACTGCGCTACCTGGCGGTGATAGAGCGGGTAGCCGGCGGCCGCTGCGACTTGTCCGTAAGTGGCCACCTTGCCGCGCGGGATCTGGCGTATCGCTTTGCGGAAAGCAATGTCGCGCTGCGCATTCCGGGGCGCGCGCAGCAGATAACGGGCGACCTCGCGCGAGGTGACGGGCCGATGCGGGCGGCGGACCATGGCTGGATCAAATCGTAGCAGAACCGGGGCGGTCTATCGGACAGCGAAGGGAATCCGGCCGGTGGCTTCGACAACAGCCTGCTCGATGGAGCGCGCCACCTGGTTCGGCGGCTGGGCGCCATCCACGGTGCATACGCGCGCGGGTCCGTACCAGTCGAGAATCGGACCGGTGAGCTGGCTGTAGGCATGCAGCCGGTCGCGGATCACGGATTCCTGATCGTCCTCACGGGTGAGCAATCCCGAGCCATCGTCGTCACAATACCCGGCGATGCGCGGCGGCTGCGACTGCAAGTTGTAAATCTTCAGGCATTTGGGGCACTGGCGGCGTGAGGCCAGACGGGCTACCAGGACGCTGTCGGGCACGTCGAGGTGGATTACTACCGGCTGCGGCAGGCCGCGCTCATTCAACAGCAGACCGAAGTTCTGCGCCTGCGGCACGGTTCGCGGGTAGCCATCCAGCAGGAAACCGTTCCTGCAATCCGGTCTCGAAATGCGGCTGGCTACGATGCCGTTGACGATGTCATCGCCCACCAGGCCGCCGCTCTGCATGATGGTGCAGGCTTGCTTGCCCAGCTCCGTCCCGGCTTTGCATTCAGCGCGAAACATCTCGCCGGTCGAGATAGCGGGAATGCGGAATTTCTCAGCAAGCGAAGTGGCTTGTGTACCTTTACCACAACCAGGCGGCCCAAAAAGCAGCAGGATCACGACAGCCTCCAACTCTAATTTAGCATAATTAGGTCTGAAACTATCTGATTGGTGCAGCGTGCGCGACATGGAGTGCCAGCGCGTGGCTGGCCCGGAAAAACACGAGGCAAGCTAAAGCGTGCCCTACCAATAGGTTACGTTCGCCGGTAGGGCACGCTTTAGCTTGCCCGCGACACCTTGGGGGGCGGGTGGATTCGACCGTCTGGGCGGAGGCGGAGCTTGAGGCCGCGCCATTCAACGGTGGCGCCGAAAAGGCCGGTGAGCCAGACCGCGAACCCGAACAGATCGCGAACCGGCATGAGCGCGGCGCTGCGGGCCGCATCGCTATCCTCCAGAACTTCGGCGGCGATCCAGGTGCCGGCGGCGATGCGCAGCGCCAGTGCGGGAATAGCGGCCCACCAGGCTCCGGCGAACAGCGCCACCAGGCTCCACAGCGTGGCGTGGGTGACGACATACCCGCAGTAGCCGGAAAACCGCGAGACGCGGATGGTGCGCGCCCAGCGTAACTGGTGCCGCCAGACCTGACGCCACGAGCCCGTGCCGAGGATGGTTTCGACAACCACGTCCGCAAAGGCGATATGCAGCCCGAGTCGGTGAATGTGACGGCCCAGTTGGTAATCGTCGGCGAGGTAATCGAAGATGGCTTCAAAGCCGCCGATGGCGCGCAGCGTTTCGGCGCGGAAGGCCATGGTAGAGCCGAGAGCGAATTCGGCCACTCCCAAAAAGCGGGCCACGATCACGCTGGGAGCGAAGTCGGTAGCGATGCCGAGCGCCTCCATGCGCGTGGCCGGGGAGCCGCCGCGCGCGCGATACAGACAGGTGACCAGACCGGTTCCGGCGCTCGCGAGCGGCGCGGCGACGGCGTGGAGATAGCCAGGCGGAACCAGAATGTCGCCATCGTTCACCAGCAGGACCGGGTGGCGGGCGCGGCGCGCCAGTTCAGCCAGCACGCCGGCCTTGGCATTGGGCGCGGTGGTGGAAACCACGGTGAGAGAAATCGGCAGGTTGGGAAACTCCCGCTGCAAGTTCTCGATGTCTCGAATCGCCGGATCGCCGGCATCGGTGACGCCGAACAGGATTTCGAACTCCGGATAGTGCTGCGCGGCGTGGGAACGGATGCAGGCGTAAAAGCCGGGATCGCGGCCGTGAATAGGCTTGAGGATGGAGATGGGGGGCTGATACGGATTCGCCACCGGCGGCGCCGGCCTGCCCCACCGGGCCGCAGCGATCAATACCAGCAGGTAGTAGGCGGCCGCCGCCAGCGCCGGAAGTGCAAGCAGGATCACAGCGAAACCAGCGCCACGCCAGTGAGGACGATCGCCGCGCCAGCCCAGCGCAACCAGTTGACGTGTTCTTTCAAAACGTATTTGGCCAAAACGGTCTCGACGACATACGTGACCGCGGTGACCGGGACGGCGAAGCTGAGGTCGGTGAACGACAGCAGTCCGAGGTAAGCGAAGAACGAAACCGCCATGGCCACCACCGAGGCGATGACGATGCTGTTGCGCGCCAGGGCGCCGGCAGCGCGGCCGAGAGCCCCCGGGCGGAAGTCGCGGATCTCGCCATGGCGGCGCATGCCGATGGCCTGCAGCACTTCACCCACGCTGGTGGAGGCCACGATAATGGCAATCAAAAGCCATTTCACGATGGCGCCCCCGGTTTCCCGCGCCAGGTCCGCGGAGCGCTGCCGCCGCCTACCAGCGCCACTCCAGCCACGATCAACAAAATGCCCGCCCAGCGCTGGCCGGTGATCCGTTCATCGAGCAGCCAGCGGCCGACGAGAGCCACCAGCACGTAGCCGACCGAGGTCACGGGCAGTACGTAGCTCAAATCCGCCCAGCTCAACAGCGTCATGCGCGAAAGCAGCCACAACACCAGCAACGTCACGCCCAGGGCCACCCACGGACGGAACAGTACGGTAATGTAGGCAAGCGGCGAAGGGAGTTCGGCGGGCATGCCGCGTTTCAGGAAAAAATTGCCGAAAACATTGGCCAGCACTACAACGGCGGCGCAGATCCAGGTCTTGCTGCGCAGCCGCGCGGTCTCCGGCGTCATCGAAGAGGTCAATCGCCGGAAGAAACCGGCGCAGGCGCCGCAGCGGCCTTATGGCCCGCCACGAACTTTCTGCGCTTGGAGCGAAGCGCCATGTACTCGCGTGCTTCCTTCGTAAGCCGCCGCCGCTCGGTCGAATTGAAAATGGCCTTCCTGACGATGCGCCAGATGACGCGCGGGCGGAAGAAGTACTCGCCGTAGAAGCGCTCCACCCATTCGACCAGCTCGGCGCGGTCCAGACCCGGATAGACCACGACCGGCAACTGGTGGCCGGTGTCATCGGTCAGGGCATCGATGGTGAGGAGATCGTTCTTTTTGGCGTAATCGTAAAACTCGGTGCCGGGGTAGGGAGCGGCGATCGAGACCTGGATGGTTTCGGCGTCCATCCGCTTGGCGAAATCGATGGTTTTGCGGATGGTGTCCCGCGTTTCGCCGGGCAGGCCGATGATGTAATCGCCGTGCACCGTGAGGCCGAGCTTCTTGCAGTTGGCGGTGAAGCGCTCGGCCATTTCAATGGTGGCGCCCTTCTTGATGTTCTTGAGGATCTGCTGGTCGCCCGATTCGTAGCCCACAATCAACAGCCGGCAGCCGGCTTCCTTCATCGCCTTCAGCGTGTCGTAATCGGTGGTGACGCGCGAGGTGCAGGACCAGGTGAACTTCAGCGGCTTGAGCTTCTTGCACAGCTCGATGGTGCGGTCCTTGCGGTAGTTGAAGGTATCGTCGTCGAAGAAGATTTCCTTGATGTTGGGGAACTGTTCGAGCGCGTAGCGGGCTTCCGCGGCCACGTCATCGGCGGAGCGCAGGCGCCAGCGGTGGCCGGAATGAGTCTGCGGCCAGAGGCAGAAGGTGCACAGCGCCGGGCAGCCGCGGGTGGTGTAGAAAGAGATGTAGGGGTTGAGCAGGAACGGAACGTTGTAGCGGGTGATGTCGAGATCGCGCTTGTAGGTCTTGGTGACCCAGGGCAGCGCATCCAGGTCCTCGATGGCGGGTCCCTCCGGATTGTGAATCACGTCTCCGTTGCGCCGGAAGCTCACGCCCGGCAACTCGGCCAGCGGTTTGCCTTTTGCGTAATCGGCGATCTGGTAGTCGAACTCGCGGCGCACTACGAAATCGATTGCGGTGGTGGACCGCAGCGTCTTTTCCGGTTCCACGGTCACGGGAGGTCCGACGAAGGCGACGCGCAGCTTCGGGTTCGCGTCCTTCATCATCCCCGCCATCTTGATGTCCACCTGGAGGCCGGGCGAGGACGTGTAGAGCACCAGCAGCTCGAAATCCTTGGCCATCTCGACGGTTTGCGGGATGGAAATCTTGTGCGGCGGCGCATCGACGACCTTGCTGTCGGGCAGCATGCCGGCGGGATAGCAGAGCCACACAGGATACCAGTAGGACTCGATTTCGCGCGAGGCGGGCCAGCGCGAGCCGGCGCCTCCATCGAATCCTTCAAATGACGGCGGATTCAGAAACAGTGTTCGCATAGATTCCCCAGCCCCAGCCCTCCCGGCGTTTGGCGCCGGCTAACGGTAATCTTCCACGGCATCGGTTTGATCCAATGCGTAGTTGCTATAGTCGATGGTCAGCTCCGCGCGTCCCGCCAGGCGGGTGTCCACCACGCTCTCCATGCGCAGGGGCACGGCGCGGCCATCGCGGATTTCGTACTTGCGCGTGAAGGCAACCCGCTTCAGGAAAAAGGACGGAGTCTTGACCAGGTAGCCCGATTCCCGCACCTTCAGGTAGGTGCCGGCGTCGATCCAGAGGTCGCCCTTGAAAAGGCCTTCCGCCTTGTGCTTCGGCGCCACCTGGAACCAGTAAACGGCGTGGCCATCCAGCTCCGCGCTGCCCTTGAAGTGGAAACGATAGTTGTCCGGCGTCACCGCCATGGCAGCCGCACGATCCTGCTGCGCCCCGATTTCGGCGGCGAGGTAGCGGGCAATCAAGTCGCGCTTCACAGTGCTGTCCCCTTCGAATCCCAGCACTTGGTACGTAATGCGCCCTAAGGCGGAGATGCGGCGCAGCGCATGAAGCTTGCCGGTCTTGCTGAGTTTGGGCAGCGCGCCCTGGATTTCCACATCCATGGTCGAGGCCCTCAGGGAATCGGCTTGGTTCTGCGCCGCCACACAGTAATTCCGCACAATTGCCTCGGCCGCGTCGGGTGACTCCTCCGCCGCCATGGCCGCAAAACCGAGAAAGAGAACTGATATGAGAACGCAGAACTTCAAATTAGGACCCCGAAGTTGGAAAGACTAGAATTCTTAAGTCTATCAGGGGAGGCGGGATGAGGGCAATGGCAAGGGTCGTTTGGTTATCGTGATAGCGGGGGGCGGGCAAGCTAAAGCGTGCCGTACCAACGCCGGTAGGCAAGCTAAAGCGTGCCCTACCAACGCTGGTACGGCACGCTTTAGCTTGCCCGTACGCTGCCGGCCGTGAGCCAGCATGTGTTAGAACTCGGCCCGGAACATGAATTCGATGCGGCGCGGCGCGCCGGTTCCAACGGCGCCGGTGTTGATGATGCTGGTGATGGTGCCGAAGCTGCCGCTAACCGACGGCGGATTACCGGTCAGGGTGCCGATCTTGCCGGATGGCGAGCTGAAAACCGGGTGGTTGAGCAGGTTGTACACGCCAGCTCGGAAATTCAGCGCCAAGCGCTCTGACAGTTTGAATCGCTTCTGGAGCGAACTGTCGATTTCAGACATGCCGGGCCCGTTGGCGATGTTCCGGCCGAGATTGCCCCAGGTGCCGTTGGCCGGGACCGAGAAGGCAGCCGGGTTGAACCAGCCGTCGATGGTCGGGTTGGCAGCATAAATGGACACGCCGGGAACGAGGTTGGGACGCTGGCCGGAAGTGTTGCCATCCAGCAGGGCGCCCGCCTTACGCGTCATGGTGATATTGACCGGCAGGCCAGTCTGGGCGCTCGCGATAGCGGCGAACTTCCAGCCTCCGAAGACCCGCGACGCCGTTCCGCCGTTGAGGAACTGCTTGCCTTGTCCGAAGGGCAAATCGTAGACGGCGTTGGCGGTCATGGTGTGCCGGACATCGATGCTGGTGCTGCTGCGGTCGCAGGCGCGGCAAGCCATGTCCTGGAAACCGACGGATTCGCCGGAGCCGATGGAAGCGTCGGCAATGCCATGCGAATACATGTAGTTCATCTGGAACAGGAGCCCGCGCGTGAACCGGCGGTGCAGAGACGCTTGCAGCGCGTTGAAATTGTCATTGCCGTCGTTGGCCTTCAAACCGAACGAACCGAAGCCGGCCAGCGGACGCGTGCCGGTGAGCGGGTTGATGAGATTGACGGTGTACTTATCGAACAGGTGGTGGCCTTCGGATCCTGTATAGCCCACCTGCGCCAGCCAGTCCTGTGGCAATTGCTGCTGTACCACCAGGTCCCATTCGTTGTAGGAGAGGTCTTTGCGATTGCGGGCGATTGCCTTCGGACTGTAAAGCTGGTTGGCGGGATCGAGAAAGGCGGTCAACGGATAGGCCAGCGCAGGAAAATCGGAGGAGGACAGCGAATAGCGGGGCACGGCGCTTTCGGCCGGATCGCTGAAGTCGTCGTTCTGGTTGCCGCCGTAGTAGATGCCGAACCCGGAGCGGATCGAGGTCTTGCCGTGCAGCGCCGCGGGGGCCCACGCCAGGCCCAGGCGCGGCCCAAAGTCCTTGGTGTTGGGCGCGTAATAGGGCGTGCCTTTCGGGCAGAACCCGCCGCAGCCGAGAATGTCCACCACGGCCGACCGGTTCAGGATTTCGTGGGCCACCGAATAATACTCGTAGCGCAAGCCCAGGTTCAGGGTCAGGGTTGACGACACGCGGAACTCGTCCTGCGCATAGCCCTGGTAAAACGTGCGCCGGTTACCGACCACTCCCTCGCCTTGCAGGTAGGTGGCGGTATCGGCGGAGTTGTTGATGAAGTCGGTAGCAGTCGCAAAGTCGATAGTCGAGGTGGTGAGCGTGTTGCCGGAATTGTTCAGCCGGATGCGGCGGAAGTCGACGCCGAACTTCAGCGTGTGGCGCCCGCGGGTCCAGCTCAAGTTGTCGATGTAGGAAAACGTGGTGCCGACCTCGGTATCGAGCGAGGTGTCGCTCAACGCGTCGAAGTTTGCCGCCGTAACGGCAACGGGCGCGGTTCCGTAGCCCCAGTTGTGGTAGTTGGCGCGGTTCAATCCGAACTTGACTTCGTTGACGATGGTGGGAGAGATGATGCGCTGATACTGGAGAACCAGGTTGGTGGGGATGAGCGGAATGACGTTGTGATCGCCCAGGGCGTCGGTCGGGTTGTCGATGTAGGCGTTGTCTACGTTGTAACGCACAAACGCGGTGTTCGTGTCGTTAAAGCGATAGTCGAAACGGAACATGCCGGCGTCTTCGCGGACGGTATCGGTGGCCACCTTGCTCACCATGTCCGTGACGCTGTCCACCGGCGTCTGCCCCATCGGGTAGGCGTCGATAATCGGCTTCAGCACTGGCGATGCCGCCAGCACCTGCGCGCGGAAGGCTGCGTTCGGCACAAAGTTTTCGAAGGTCTCGCCGAGGTTCTGGCGGAGGCCTTCATAGTTGGCATAGAAGAAGGCTTTATCCTTGACGATGGGGCCGCCGAAGCTGGCGCCGAACTGATTCAGGGTGAACGGAGGCAGGGTCGCGCCGTCGAACGGCGAACGGGCGTCGAGCGCATCGTTGCGCACGGCGTAGAACGTGCTGCCGTGGTAATCGTTGGTGCCGGTCTTGGAAACCACGTTGATCTGGGCGCCGCCGGCCGCGCCGCTCTCGGCGGTGTAGTTGGCGGTGCTGACGCGGAATTCGGCGATCGAATCGAGCGCGATGTTGAGCCGGGCATCGGCTTTTTGCGTCTGCTCCTGCACGCCGCTGGTGTCGACGCCATCGAAGGTGAAGTTGCTGTCGTCGAGCGAATGGCCGGAGAAACGGATCTCGCGCTGGCTGCCATCCGCGTAGTTGATGGCGCCGGGCGCCAGCAGCATCAAGCTGGCCCAATCGCGGCCGCTAACCGGGATTTCCTTAATCTGCTCGGACTCGATAACGCCGCCCACTTCGGCGTTGGTGCGATTGAGCGCCTCGGCCGAGGCGGTCACTTCGACCGCGTCGGAGGTTGCGCCCACCTCGAGACGCGCGTCGACGGTCCTGGTCTCTCCATACCGCAGATCGACGCCGGTGATGGTGACCGGCTTGAATCCGACTCTGCTGATGCGGAGCGAATAGACGCCGACGCCCAGGGGCGTTACTTCGTAGAGCCCGCCATCGCCGGTCACGACGCCGCGATGGAACCCGGTGGCTGCCGACTCAATCTCGACCGCTGCCCCGGCGACCAGCGCTCCCGACGGATCTGTCACGGTACCGCTGATCCCGGCACGATCCTGCGCGCACAACGGAAGCGCAAGTAGAGATAGGCACAAAAACAGTCGCTTCAAGTGAACCTCCAGGTCTTAAAAAGGAGTACAGGAGAACTTTATCTGGTGGCTGTGTTGCGGGAATGAATAAAGGGTGACAATACGGTCAAAACAGCTGCCGGGCGTCGGGAAAAGCCTCGACTTGTGGACCGTTAAGGCGTGCCCCGGAGAGCCGCGCTCGGTACCGCCCGGCATTTCTCATGCCTCGCCTGCCATCGTGGCGCAGGCGGTCCAGCCTGCTGTGTCGAGATTCGTCTCGACATTTCTTGCTAAGCGCGCCACTCCGTTGTTGCCCAGAGTGAAGGCGGCGCAGAGTATCCGCGGTCCAGCGTGGCGGGAAAAGCCGAGATGACTCTCGGCTCAGCAGCCTTGACAGGCTGCGCCACGGCTCAACTCGCAGCCGCCTGCCGTCGCAGTGGTGCTACCATGTGGCTTCTTTGGCCGCCGTCATGGACCATATCCTTTCTATTGTCCTGTTCACGCCGCTCGCCGGGCTCGTCGTGCTGCTCGCCATTCCGTCGTCGAATGCACGCGCGGTGAAATGGTGGGCGAACATCGCCGCTTTTCTGGGCTTCGCGGTTTCGCTGCCGCTGGTGTTCCTGTTCGACCGCACCAAGGACTTTCAGTTCGTGGAACAAGCGCCGTGGATTCCCTCCATCGGCGCCACCTATCATCTGGGCATCGACGGGCTCGGCCTGCTGCTGGTGATGCTCACGACGCTGCTGGGATTGATTTCCATCCTCTCGAGCTGGAGCGCCATTCACGAGCGGCTCAAGGAATACTACGCCTTCTTCCTGCTGCTGCAGACAGCCATGCTGGGCGTTTTCATGTCGCTCGATTTTCTGCTCTTCTTCATTTTCTGGGAAACGGTGCTGGTGCCGATGTATTTCATCATCGCCATCTGGGGCGGCGAGCGGAGACAGTACGCGGCGATGAAGTTCATCATTTACACGCTGATCGGCAGCGTGCCGATGCTGCTCGGCATTTTGATGCTCTACTTCCAGCACTTCATGCAGTTCCGCTCCTACAGTTTCGACATCGTGGAATTGATGCGGACGCAGGTGCCGGTGACCATCCAGTGGTGGGTGTTCTGGGCGTTCTTCGTGGGCTTCGCGGTGAAAGTGCCGATGTTCCCGTTCCACACCTGGCTGCCGGATGCGCACACCGAAGCGCCCACCGCCGGGTCCGTGATTCTGGCCAGCGTGCTCTTGAAAATGGGGACGTACGGTTTCCTGCGCTTTTCGCTGCCGCTGCTGCCGGATGCGGCCAAGAACCCGACCGTGGTTACGGTGATGGCGGTGCTCTCCATCATCGGCATCGTTTACGGCGCGCTGGCTTCGCTGATGCAAAAGGACTGGAAGAAGCTGGTGGCCTATTCTTCGGTCAGCCACCTGGGATTCTGCACGCTGGGTATTTTCGCACTGAACCCCGCGGGCATTTCCGGCTCCATCATCCAGCAAATCAACCACGGCATTTCCACCGGCATGCTGTTCCTGATCGTGGGCGTGGTCTATGAGCGGCGTCACACGCGCGAGATCGCGCAATATGGCGGCCTGCTGAAGGTGATGCCGATCTTCACGCTTGTGTTCGGCCTGGCCGCGCTGAGCTCGATGGGGATGCCGCCGCTCAACGGCTTCATCGGCGAGATCACCATTCTGGGCGGCGCGTTTCAGGTGTCGCATGTGTGGGCCTTCTGGGGAGTGGTGGGGATCGCTCTGGGCGCGGCTTACCTCTTGTGGCTCTTCCAGCGCACCATGCTGGGCGAGGTGAAGGAGAAGAACCGCGCGCTTCCGGATCTGAACTGGCGCGAGATCGCGGTTTTTGCGCCGCTGATCGCCTGGGCTTTCTGGATCGGCTTGAATCCGCAGCCGTACTTCCGCGTGCTGGACCGGAGCGTGGCGCAAATCGTGGAGCGGGTGCACCCCGGCTACTATGCGGAGCGGCACCTGCCGAGCCCGCTGGGTAGCGCCCCGCGCGTCGGGGCAGCCACCAACGGCGGCCAATGACAGGCGCTTAAGCGTGGGGCAGGTCACCGACCTGCCAAGCACGGTCGTGTGCCCTAGGTTGGCAGGTCGGGGACCTGCCCCACTTGCTGTGAGGTTTAGAGGGTGCCGTCGCCGATGAGGCTCAACTGGCGGGGATCGTGCTGGGGCGCTTGGGGCGAGGGCTTCTCGAGGTCGTCGTGGCGGGGATTGAACCTGCGGATGAGCTGGTTCAGTTTGAGGGAAGACTCCCAGATTTCAAACAGCATATGGCACCGCGGGCAGCCGCCCTCAGGCGAAGGACGACCGTCGGTAGCGGGATTGTAGCGCTTGTGGCGCCCGCAGCGGCCGTCGAACTTGCGCGATCGAATCTTCAAAGGCTCGCGTCTTATCCCTTTGCCATTTGCTCTGAAAGACGGAGGTCGCGTGGCCTCTCCGCCAAACTGCAGGCACATTGTAACCCGATGCGCCGCAAGTGGGAATTGGGATTTTGAGTGCAGTCCGGCCCCCGGGCGGGGGCCGGAACCTGCGTGGCGGGACTGACAAAAAGAAATGGTTCCAAGTGACCTGATTCCCAGCCTTGCCCACCGCCGTCATGCACGGCACTGAACACCGCGTTT